>WNEW01000941.1_pt1 | contig 14100 bp, 3 predicted proteins | sample 5399891 | NCBI WGS metagenome assembly WNEW01 (sample SAMN13153336, study PRJNA577476) | soil metagenome | isolation source: 40 cm grassland meadow soil pre-rain plot 5 | place: USA:California | collected 2015-09-08 | reverse complement strand
TCTTCCATTCCCTACATCCGGTCGGTTTAAACTGGTTGCTCGATTGATGTCGCGGCCACCCCTCCTTGGCCAAGGAGGGGAGTTAGCATTTCCCATCAGCATCAGTGGAACAACTCTGTTATTGGTGTTCCCAGCCACGCCTGGTTTTGCGGGATGTACTCGAATCCGCGGCCGAGCGGATCGTCGTGACGAACCGTCGTGTAATTGATGCCCAGCGCAGAATAAATGGTGGCTGCGATATCTTCCGCATACACGGGTCGTTGCTCGGACCAGCCGGGGTCATCGATATATCCGGCATCCGGAGTTGTCGTTCCCAGCGCTCGCCCACCCCGGACACCTCCCCCGCCGATCAATGTGGAATGGATGTAGTAGTGATCCCTCCCCCCGCCACCCGTTACATTTCCGACAGTGCGGCCAAATTCGCCTTTGGCCACGATCAGGGTATCGTCGAGCATCGTTCTGCCCTGACTTCCAGGCATGGATGCGAGGTCCGCTATAAGGTTGCCCAGTCCTGCGTCGAGTTGCCTTGCCGATGGGTAGATTCCATTATTCGGAGCATAAATGTTTGTGTGATTGTCCCAACCACCCAGCGTGATCTGGATGTACCGAACGCCGAGGTCCGCCTGCAGGACGTTGCGCGCCGTAACGCACGCGGATCCAAACGAGCTGTTACCGTATTTCTGTTGATCGGCGGCTGAAAAGCGAAACGCGTTGGTTACGATCGGGTCGTACATCATCGTTCTGGCCGACGTGTAGAAATCCGACACTTCATCGACGGGCGTTCCGATCGGCGACGGTGTGCCTCTCAATAACGCATCACCGGCCATCAGCACGTTGTAGCGAGTTGTGAAGGTGGCCTGACCATCGGGATGATTCAGATTCGATAAGCCGTCCGCGCTGGGTGAAACGTCGAAGGGGGCATACTTGCCTGAGAAATACCCGGACCCTGCCAGACTTCCGCCGCCATTCAGCGAAAGAAATCCCGGAAGTTTCTGCCCGGGTTTTCTTTGCGGTTCCATTTCAAGGGCCACAACCGAGCCGATGTTGGGCGCAATCTTTCCAGTCGCGTTTGCAGGATTCCTCGCAATCTGATTCCAATTCTGGAGCAGGGCATGCACAAGCGCGAGGGATTGGCAGCTTCGAATGATCGAGAACCGGTTGGAATTGAGCTGTACTCCCAGATTCGGCAACAGTCCATTCGGCCAATCGATGCTGTTAATCGTGGTCGGCGCAAAATCAGCGGGCGTCCATGAACCCACCCGCAAATCCAGTGTGTCCATATGGCTTGGCCCGCCCGCCAGCAACACGAAAACGCAATTCCTGGCGGTGCCGAAAATTGTCGCTCCGGGAGTGGTGGTTACGGTTTGAGCCATCGTTTGCAGCGGCGAAACGAAATAACCTGAAACACCGGTCGCGGCAATCTTAAAGAAAATTCTTCTGTCGATGATGGATTCCATAGATTTCAATAGTTGAAAAGAAAATCGACCTTGTTCAGGAGCACCCATTGAACGTTTTCCGCCGCGGCCTGATTTCCTAACTGTTGAAACATTGGTGTGTAGAGTGCGATTTCCTGATCCGTCGGCGTCCGTGACAATGTATTCATGAACAGATCCCAGAGAATGGTCTGGGGATCGGAGGTTTGCGACAGGAGGGTTGCCACACGCGAACCCTGGTTGTTCTTATGAATACGTTCAAGAACTACAGGGCTGTTCAGCATGTCCAATGCCTGGAGGATCGAACCATCCGACCGGCGGGGCATCGTGTCGCGATCTCCCCGGCCGAATGCGTTGAGGAAAGCTCCCACCGCTGAGTTCGATCCAGACTCTTTCGTATCCGGAAATTGCATGGCCCACTGAACCTGCGGAAGCGCTGATCCCCGGATCGTGTAGTTACCCGGAATACCCGTGGCTGTCGCGATCGCATCGTGAAGTTCTTCGGCATCCAGGCGGCGAACATATCTCCGCGCATAGTAGGGGACGTAGCTGATGTCCCAGGTGCCGGGGTACGTTGCCGACAATTGATAAGCATTAGACTTGGCGATCAGTGACATCAAGGCGCGCAGGTCATAATGATTCGCTTGAAACCACTCGGCCAGAGTCTGGAGGAGCTGGGGATTGGTCGGCTGCAACGTCCACGGCGCCGGCGGCGGATTATTCGGGTCCAGGCGCGCAAGATCAAAGGTGCTGGACGGGGAGACGAACGCCTGCACCATGAACTTCTCCCAGACGTAATTCACAATCGCGCGAGACAACTGAATGTCGCCGGTAACTTGCCGCGCGAGGGCCTGGCGTCGATTCTCGCCGGGCTGAATGCCAGCGGGCGAAGCAGTGCCCGTGGCGAAGGGATAGCTGGGAGCGATTACCGACACTCCGTTGATGGGCTGCCGCGCCACCCGGTTTCCGCTTGTGGTGTTGAGTTGGTATTCACCCGCCGCGGCTTCGCTGACAAAGTACTTCGCCACCTGCGGTGTCGTGGTTACAACTTGCCGCTGCATACGGGTACGCGCGAAATATGCGGAGAGACCCCACATATTCGCTCGTCGGAGTTTTGAACCCCACAGATTTACCTGATCCAGATGGCGAGCGCCGTCATGGCAGAGCAAGCAGTCCGCGACGTTGATGCCCAGGAACATCGACGCCAGGTTTACGGCGTGACCGTCGTACGTATCCTGAGCCGGGCCCATCGCGATAGTGTTACCAACCGGCCAGTTGACCTGGCCCTGAACGAAGCTGTCGCCGGAGGCCGAAATCAATTCGCGGGCCAGTTGATCGTATGGTTTATTCGTGCTGACGGCATCCTTCAAGTAGAGATAAAACGTGTCGCGCCCATTCACATCGCGATTGACGTTGTTGCTCGACGCATTGTTCTTGTAGAGATCGCCGAGGAACATGGTCCATTTGTCTACAAACTCCGGTGAGCCAATCAGCGCATCTACCTTGAGGTCACGTTTGGACGGATTGGGATCGTTCACAAACCGGACGACGTCGGCTCCGGATGGAATCCGGCCCGTCAGATCCAACGTGACACGTCGCAGAAACTCCACGTCGGAAGCTAATGGCGCAGACTGAATGCCTGCCGTCGCCATACGGCCGAAGACGGAATCATCAATGAAGTTCTTCCGCGGAATGGCTGCAGCCGCGAGCGTTCGAACCGTGGGTTGGTATTGATCACCCAGCAGGGCTCTGGAGACGTACATCGCAACCCTGCCGGTCAGATCAGACCGATCCTTCCGGGATCGTTCTACATCACTCGTGAACTGACCAGGATCCATTAGAAAACTGCAGTCCTTATTTGCGGCTCCCAACAACAATCCTGAAGCCAGGATCAAGACGGGCAGTGTGAACCACGTTAGTCGCATATCTCTCCGGCTCTCCTTAGCGCAGAGTTCTGGTTAGCAGTCGCTTAGCAAGTCGGGTTCCGGGCCTGGTTCCACGACTCTTGTGGGAGATGGAGGGCAGTTGTCGCTCGATTTGTCCACGAAGTATTGGAAGTTTCCAACCAACTTGGATGAATTCAGCGCGGTCGTCTTCCGCAACCTGAACAAAACACTAAAACGGAATGAAATGTTCTAGGAGTTGCTAGGCGGCGCGGGACAGGAAGGATCGAAGGGACGCGATTCTACGGACATCCAGGAGGGATCGATCGATGCAATCGGGACGCTGGCTAATCGGATTCGTTCTGGCCCTGGGACTTGCCGCCTTACCAGTCGCCGGCGCCGACTTGAGGGATCTCTTTTTCGGCGAGGCGCTTTATCTTGCCTACCAGGGACAGTTCTTCGATGCAATCCAGCGGCTCGACACTGAGATCGCGCAGTATCGCAGTCTCGACCAACCCGAACTCGATACGCTCCACTATCACATCAATGACGCCGAATTCTCCGTCGGCGACTTCGAGCTCAACTACCGTATGCACCAGCGTGCCGGGCGCGCCATCAAAGCGGTGCTTGAAGCCGCCGTCGATGAAGCCGTGCGCAACGAGGCCGCGTTCAGGCTCGCCCGCATCCACTTCCAGAAGGGTCAGCTCGACGATGCCCAGAACGCGCTGGGGCGGATCCACGGTGCGGTGCCCGCTGAGATCAGGGACGACGTCGAGTTCCTGCGGGCGAACATCGATATGGCGACGGGCCGGCCGGGCGACGCCGTCAAGGTGCTCCAGCAGTTCAACAGCGACCAGAGCCTGTCCGGCTTTGTCGCGTACAACCTCGGCATCGCACTGTTTCGGGACGGCCGTACTCAGGAAGCAATCGAACAGCTCGAAAAAGCCGGAAAGCTTCAGCCCACCGACGGTGCCGGGCTCGCGATCCGCGACAAATCCAACCTGGTGCTTGGCAGCATGTTGTTCGAATCGGGCAACTTCGAGCGGGCAAAGCAGTCGCTGGACCGCGTGCGGCTCGACGGGCCGTTTTCGAATCAGGCTCTGCTGCGGGCAGGCTGGGCCGAGGCATCAGCCGGGCAGTATGAGCGCGCGCTCATTCCGTGGAACATCCTGGCGGATCGGGAGCCGACGGATTCCGCTGTCCAGGAAGCCATGCCCGCCGTGCCCCACGCGTATGCCAGCCTGAACCTGTACGGCCGCGCTGCGATCATGTACGAGCGGGCGGTCGATCAGTTGAGCAAGCAAATCGAAAAAGTGGACGCCTCCATCGGCAGCATCCGGGAAGGGCGCTTTCTCAAGGCCCTGATCCGCGAGGAGAGCCGCCAGGACGAAACCTGGGTCATCCGCCTGCGCAGCCTGCCTGACGCGCCCGAAACTTACTACCTGATGGAGCTGCTGGCCTCTCACGACTTCCAGACTGCGCTGCACAACTACCTCGACCTCGAGGATCTGCAGTCGAGACTCATGTCCTGGAAGACCAGCCTCGATGCTTTCGACGACATCATCCGGCTGCGCAGCGAGAACTACGAACCGCTGCTGCCTGAGGTCGACGCGCATTTCGGCGTGCTGGATTCACGGATGCGCCTGCGACTCGAGCAGAGAAAGCACTTGAGCGAGCGCCTGAATTCGATGCTGACCGCGCCGCGGCCGGATTATCTGGCGACCGCGGAGGAGCGGATGGCCGGAGAGCGCATCGCACTTATCGAGAAACAGCTCGGCGATTTCGACGATTCCGAATCGCTCGCACTGCGGCAACGCCTGGCACGCCTGCGCGGCGCGCTTACATGGCGGATGGAAACCGAGTACCGGAAGCGGCTGAAAGAGGCACATGTGCACCTGAACGAATTGAACGCAAGCATCGTCGCTCTCACGAAGCAGTACGACGCCTTTGTCAGGATGAGGCAGGCGGCGACACTCAACTACGCCGGATATGACGTTCAGATTACGCAGCTCCGCGAGCGGGTTGAGAAAGCACTGCAGCGTGTCGACGACTTGATGGCCCGTCAAGGACAGATGATCGAGACTGTCGCCATCAACCAGCTCGAGGCCCGCCGCGAACGACTCGTGACGCAGAAGGCCGAGGCGCGCTTCGGCGTCGCCGATAGCTACGATCGAATGTCGCGCGCTCAGTCCGGCACGGAGGAACGCTGATGCGTCGCGAGACGATCGTATGCCAGGGCTGCGCCCTTATATCCGCGCGATCTCGCTGTAGGGGCGGTCTATGACCGCCCACGATGTCGAAGGTCAAGATCGCGGGCGGTCATAGACCGCCCCTACAGTTGCGTTACGAGAAGAAAATTTTCGTAACAAGCCGCATAAGCGGCTAAACGGAATGGAAACCAGGAGATTTGAAGTGATCTGGGGACGCACGAGGGCCGGCTGCAAGTGGATCGCAATCCTGCTGTTCAACTTCATCCTGTCGCTGCTGACGCCAACCCCGGCGCGGGCGCAACAGCCCGCTTCCGACCCCGTGCTCGTGGTGCGGAAGTCGGGGCCGGCGACGATGAATCTGGGAGCATGGGGCAATTTCGGCATTGACGTTCAGAACACCGGACAAAGCGATGCCTGGAACCTGTCTCTGCGTGACGTGTTGCCGAACGGCACGACTGGCGGCATGTGCAATCTGACACCCCAAATCCTGAGCGCCCAGGTTTTCGCCGCCGACGGCGTCACCGCGGTTCCGGCCAAGGGACCGCTGAATCAGGGCAGCGACTACTCGTTGAACTACAGCGCTGCGTTCAACTGCCAACTCGACATCACGATCCTGACGGCTGCGGGAACGATCGGTCCGAATCAGCGGCTGATCGTCCGTTACCGGACTCAACTCGATCCCAACACACAGAATGGTGCGACGCTGACCAATATCGCTGCCGCCATCCAGTGGTTCAACGCCGATAACAGCCTCAACGGCCGCAACACGTACACGGGGCTTTTGACCGACGGGACGCCCGGCATCCTGGACAATCAGGACGCCGTCAACGTGACCGTGGCTCTGTCGGGATATGAATTCGACAAGACCGTCGTCAATCTCACGAACGGCGCAAACCCTGCCACAACGGCTGCGCCGGGTGACAAGCTGCGTTACACGTTGCGCTTCCGCACGACTGGTCAGGGGCTGAGCAATTTCAGCATCGTTGACGACATCGATGCGCTGAACGCTCAGGCCGCTTTCGTGGCCGGCACGCTGACACTCGTCACCTACCCGACCGGCGCCGACATCAGCGCCACCAGCAGCATTGGCGGCGCCAAGCGTACCGGTGTCATCGACATTCGCAATCTGAGCCTGCCGGCCAACAGCGAAGCGCTGATCCAGTTCGATATCATTCTCAAGCCGTCCATCGCCAACGGGACGGTCGTCGCGAACCAGGCGACGCTCCGACTCGCGACTGGCACGACCTTCGCCTGGAGCGATGACCCGAACGTCAACGGTATAGCCAATCCGACTGTTGCCAACGGCGAAGACCCGACCCGCGTGACAAGCGCGTCGGCTCCTGCGTTCCGGGAACAGAAGCTCTCCACATATGTGGGCAACACGAACGTTCTGCTCGCCGGCAATACGCTGCACTACACAATTGCGGTGAAGAACATCGGCAATGCAGGTGCAGTGAACGTCGTGTTGCGTGACGCGGTGCCGGCGAACACGACTTACGTGGCGGGCAGCACCACTCTGAATGGCACTGCGGTCCCGGATGTCGCGGGCACGTCGCCGTTTGCGAACGGCATGCTGATCAACTCGCCGGCAAATCCTACGCCGGGTTCGATGCCTGCGGACGCCCCTAACAACGCCAGCCCGGCCAACACTGCAACCATCACATTCAATGTGGTGGTGAACCCGAACACGCCTAACGGTACGCTGATTTGCAATCAGAGCTTCGTCAACGCCTCCGGCATTGGACTCGCCGACCAGCCGTCCGATGATCCCCGCACAACTGCCGCCAATGATCCAACGTGCGACATCGTGGGCAATCGTCCCGTGCTCTATGCCCAGAAGCGCGTCGCGCTCCTCGTGGATGGCGGTTCGCAGGGCATCGTCGATCCGGGAGATGTGTTGCGCTACACGATCACCGTGCAGAATTCCGGCGCGACTCCCGCGACGGGCGTGGTCTTGAGAGACCCGGTTCCAGCAAACACGACTTACATCGCGAATTCCACGCTCCTTAACGGACTGCCGGTCGGCCAGCCGGACGGCGGCTCTTCGCCATTGGTTTCGGGCATCAACATCAGCTCATCCAATCTGACGCCGCCGGTACCGGGCCCGGGCGCAGGCACGATCTCGCCCGGCAGGACGGCGGTTCTTCAGTACGACCTGCGTGTCAACCCCGGCGCGGCCGTGGGAGCCGTGATCAGCAACCAGGCTGTGGTGAGCAGCGCCGGGCAGCCGAACCTTTTGACCGACAGCTCCGGCAATCCGGCAAATGCCCCACAACCGACAGTCGTCGCGGTAAGTGGCACCCAGCAGATTTCAATCTCGAAGCTGGTTGCCGTAGTCGGGAACGGCCGTCCGATCCCCGGCGCGCAGTTGGATTACCTCATAAGCATCGTGAATACCGGAGCCGTGCCCGCCTATAGTGTTGTTGTCACGGATGACCTCAACGGAACGCAACCCGGCCGGCTCGCCTATGTGAACGGGTCTGCGGTGATGAACGGTTTGCCGGCGGGCATCAGCGTCTCGGGTTCGACGATCACCGCCAACTACGGCGCAATATACGGAGCGCTCGCGCCCGGCGCGATCGTGGTGATCAGTTTCCGCGTCACTATCAATCCCAGCGTGACGCCGGGAACGGTGGTCATCAACACGGCCATGGCCAACTGGAACAGGCCCACTCAAACGACGAGCGCCAGTGCCGCGATCACCGTCGTCGCGCCTCCCCCCACTCCCGCCGTGCTGAACGGGTCAGCCTGGTATGACGCGAACTTCGACAGTGTCCAGGATTCCCGGGAGCGGGTGCTGGCGGGTTGGGTGGTGGAGCTTTATCAAGGTAACCAACTGTCGCAATCGGTACAGACGGACGCAAACGGCGTCTATCGCATCACGGGCGTCGCGCCGAACAACACTCCCAATGCCGGTAGCTACGAGCTGCGGTTCCGTGCGCCGGGCGCGGGCCCGAACACTGCGGTGCTGGGCCGCGCTGTCTCGCCGTTCACGAACGGACTGCAGCGGATCAGCGACATCGTCGTGTCGTCTGGCGCCAATCTTGAAGGCTTGAACCTGCCGATCCATCCGAACGGCGTCATCTACGACTCGATCGCGCGAACACCGGTTGCAGCGGCGACACTCGACATGCTGGACGCCCGCAGCGGCTCGCCCTTGCCGGCGAGTTGTTTCGACGATGCCGCCCAGCAAGGTCAGATCACGCTCGCAGATGGCTATTACAGATTCGACATCAACTTCAGCGACGTGGCCTGCCCGACCGGTGGTGATTACCTCATCGGTGTGACGGCTCCTCCCGCAGCGAACTACGTTCCAGGCTATTCGCAGGTCATTCCGGCAACGTCCAGCCCTTCGACTACAGCGTTCTCGGTGCCGGCCTGCCCGGGCAACACTAGCGATGCCCTGCGCAGCACAACCTCGTTCTGCGAAGCTCAGCCTTCGGAGTTCGCGCCGGCGGCATCAGTATCGCCACGCAGTGCCGCCACGACCTACTACCTCCGCCTGAAGCTGGACAACAGCCAGATGCCGGGCTCGAGCCAGATCTTCAATAACCATATCCCGGTGGATCCGGTGGTGCCCGGCTCGGTCACGATCACCAAGACGAGTTCGCTCGTCAACGTGAGCCGCGGCCAACTGGTTCCGTACACGATCACCTTGAACAATCATTCCACGCTGCCGGTCACGGGTCTGAGCATCGTGGATCGCATGCCTGCCGGGTTCAGCTATATCAAGGGTTCGGCGATTCTCGACGGCGTGCCGACAGAGCCGTCGCTCGCGGGCACGTCGCTCAACTGGAACGGCGTGAGCATTGGAGGCATGCAGGTGCGCACGCTGAAACTCCTGCTCGCCGTGAGTGCCGGCGTCAACGGGGGCGAATTCGTGAACCGCGCGCAGCTGTTGAACCTGGCGACGGGGAGCGAGATGTCCGGGGAAGCAACAGCCACCGTACGCCTCGTGCCCGATTCAACGCTCGATTGCAGCGACGTGACCGGCAAGGTCTACAACGACGCCAATCGCAACGGGCGGCAGGAGGACGGCGAAGAGGGCCTTCCCGGCGTGCGTGTGGTGACACCAACCGGTCTGCAGGCAACAACCGACAAGTACGGGCGTTACCACATCACCTGCGCGATCGTGCCAAATGACAGCCGCGGCAGCAATTTCGCGCTGAAGCTCGACGACAGAACGCTGCCGAGCGGCTTCCGGATGACGACCGACCAGGTGCAGGTCCAGCGCGCGACGAGCGGCAAGGCCCTGCAATTCAATTTTGGTGCCTCAATCCACCACGTGGTTTCGATCGATCTGTTGGATGCGGCGTTCGAGCCGGGGACGACCGAAATCGCCGCGGAGTGGAAGCCACACATCAACTTACTCGTGGAGGAACTGCGCAAGGCCCCGGCGGTGCTGCGCCTGTCGTACGTCGCCGACACGGAGAATGAGGCACTGGTCAAACGACGCGTTGAAGCGTTTAAACGGCAGTTGAGCGAAGCGTGGGATCCGGCGAACCGCGCCGTGCTCACCATTGAGCCTGAAGTTTTCTGGCGCCGTGGTGGGCCGCCCAAACACTCCCAAGTCCTCACGATGACCGCCTCAGCGGCCGCCGGTCAGTCGAACACGACGGCCACTCCGTTCAAAACGGCGGAGCCGGGCGAGCAGGTCGAGCGGCATCTCTCGAGCGACCGGAAATTCCGGGAGTGGTCGCTGGAGGAGAATGTGGCTGATGACATTAAGCGCGACGTTAAAAGAATCAGGGTGTGCCGGACGGAGGAAGTCTGCAAGATGCGATTCAAGGAAGGCGAGACGCCGCGGATGCGCATCAGGAACCTGGTTGTGCCGTTACGGTACGAGGATGAGAACATTTCCATTTCCGAAGCCTTCACGAGACAGGTCCGGCAGGCATTCGACAATCTGCAAGACAAGCGTGGCGTAACGGCCCGGTTCATCGGCTATACCGACAACGCGCCGCTGACAGGCCGTGACCAGCAGACTTATGGAAACCAGCTGTCGTTGTCGAAGGCAATGGCGCGTCGTGTCGCGGAGGCTATGCGGGAGAAACTGGGATTGCCGGCTTCAACCAACGAAAGCGACGGTCGTGGCGCCACACACCCGGTTGCCGACAACGAAACCGTGCAGGGACGGGCGTTGAATCGCCGCGTCGAGGTGGAATTCTGGTACGACGACCCTCTCCAGGAGTTGTCGGACGAACCGCAGCTCTGTCCCGGCGATGCCAGCGAAATCGTGACCAGGGTTTACCAGCCCGCGTGGGGCAGCATTGCGCCGATCGCGCTGGAGAACGGGCAGCCGGTCATTCCACCCGGCTATGCGGCGAACCTGCGTCGTGCCTTGATGGACATCTCGGATCGGACCAATGCCCGGCTGCGGTTTATCGGTTACACCAGGAACGAGCGCCTCAACCGCCGGACCGCTTCGGTGTACGGCGACGACGTTGGCCTTTCCGCGGCGCGGGCGCGCCGCGTCATGGACATGATCATGCAGGATCCGCTGTTGTCGGGTGCTCGATCCGAGCACGAGGGCCGTGGCTACGTTCAGTCCGACGATGTTGTGAACGCAGGCTTCATCGAGGGCCAGGAGTCGTTCGTGCGCGTGCAGGTCGTGTATGACGAAGCGCTGCCGTTGGACAACTACGAAGGGGTGGACATCTCGCGTCTGACCCAGGAACTTCGTCCGAAGAGTCCTTACGATCTTAACTTGATGCACATCGCCGTGGACGGCAAGCCGATCGACGACCCGGGCCGCAGCTCTTCCAACATCCAGCGCTGCACCGACGTCGCGCTCGACAATGCGAAGATCCGGTTCCGTTTCGACAATCTCGAGTCCAGGCCGAGGCTGGCGGTCGCGGCGTACCCGGCCGCCCTGGGCGTGAGCGCTTTGGAGGGCCGTCCTGCCGCGTCCGGCGTGCGATTCCGCATGTACAATAACTACGCGAGTTTTATCGACCGTGCCGAAATCCGAATTTTCGAACCGCAGCAGTCATTGCAGGATGTCCCACTCGAAGTCATCATGGTCGACGAAGCGGGCCTCGCGGTATGGCTTCCGACGGAAAAAATTCTCGCAGGGCCGGAACGCGAACTCAAATACCTGCTGCGCGCCTACGACTCCAAGGGTCATATCGACGAAACGGAAGCGCGGCCGCTGTTGCTGTACGGCGAGCAGTCGTCCGGTCAAACTGGAAAAGCGTCGACGAAAGATGACCCGCGTGAACTGCTGAGTGCTTATGGTGAGAACAACCTGGCGCGCCATCAGATTCCGCTTGGCAGCGGCTCGGTGACGCTGCAGGGAAGCGGCATACCGCAGGACCACACCGTTTGGTTGGGAGGCCGCCAGATTCCGATCGACCCGAAAGGCAACTTCGCTGCGGAGCAGATCCTTCCCGACGGCACGCATACGGTCGAAGTTGCGGTGCTCGACGATGCGGGCAACGGCACGCTGTATCTTCGCGACCTGGAGTTCAACCGCAGAGACGTCTTCTACATCGGCGTCGCCGACCTCACGGTATCTCAGAACGGTACGACAGGGCCAATAGATCTGTTCCAGGGCCAGAACGGTCGGCAGCCGTCCGATTCGTCACTGGACGGCCGGCTTGCGTTCTATGTAAACGGCAAGGTGAGCGGGCGCTGGCGATTGACAGCGAGCGCGGATACCCGCGAGGGGCCGGTGAAGCACCTCTTCAGCAACTTCCTCGATAAGTCGCCCGATTCGTTATTCCGGCGCATAAATCCCGAGTACTACTACCCGACATTCGGCGACGACGGTGTCGTGACAGAAATGGCGCCGACTTTGGGTAAGTTCTACTTGAAAGCGAGTCACGGCGAGAACTACGGGATGTGGGGGAATTTCAATACCGGCTACATGGGCAACGAGCTGGCCCACGTCGATCGCGGCCTGTACGGGGGCAACCTGCACTATGGGTCCGATTCCACCACCCGATTCGGCGAGCGACGATTCAGCATGGACGGCTTCGCCGCACAACCGGGAACGCTCGCGAGCTATCAGGAATTCCGGGGAACGGGCGGGTCGCTCTACTTCCTGCGCCACCAGGACATCCTGACGGGCTCGGAGCGGGTGCGCATCGAGATTCGCGACAAGGACTCGCGCATCGTCGTGGGAATGGTCAACCTGCAGCCCAACGTGGACTACGACATCGACTACCTGCAGGGCCGGCTGCTGCTGACCCATCCGCTCTCATCGACCGCTGACGACAACCTGCTGGTGCACAGCAGCGGCTTGAGCGGCAACGAGGCCTGGCTGGTCGTACGTTATGAGTACACGCCGGGTTTCACTCGGCTGAACGCGCTGTCTTCTGGTGGTCAGAGCCATGTTTGGCTCAGCAACCACATCCAGCTTGGCCTGACCGCGAATAATAATAAGGAAGGCGATGCCAGGAGCAACCTCGGCGCTGCGGACATGACCCTGCGAATGAGCGCGAAATCCTTCTTGAAGGTGCAGGCGGGGCGTAGCGAGGGTCTTGTCTCCTCAACGATGCAGTCCAATGATGGCGGATTCGGATTCCAGACTCCGGGCGATCTATCGACCACGGACTCGAAGGCCGGGGCCTACCGCGCCGACTTGAGCATCGGGCTCGGCGACTTCTTCAAAGGTCGAGACGGCGTTTTCACCTTCTATAAGCAGAACATGGACGCCGGTTATTCGGCGCCGGGACAGATGACGCTCAAGGACACCGAGCAATACGGCGGCACGTTAAAGATGCCGGTGACCAACCGCCTGAGCCTGGCGGCTAAGGGCGATCAGAGGATCGAGGTTCAGGGACTCCAGACGCGGGCGGTCGAATTGGACATGGCCTACAAGCTGAGCGAGAGATGGGCAGTCAGTACCGGCGCGCGCAGCGACCGACGCAATGACCGTTCGCCCGTTGTTTCCTTGACTCAGGAGCAGGGCGAGCGCACGGATGCCGTCGCGCAAGTCATGTTCGTGCCCGGCTCCACCTGGCGTACCTACGGCTTCGTCCAGGACACAGTGGCGGCAAGCGGAAGCCGTGAAAGCAACAGTCGCGTGGGCGCGGGCGGCTCCTATCGGCTGACAAAACGCTTCCGGATCGACGGCGAAGCGTCCGACGGGGACCTCGGGCCCGGTGGAAAGGTCGGCACCACCTTCCTCTATTCCGACTCGACCAATCTCTACCTGAACTATTCGCTGGATAACGAACGCGCGTACAACGGGACGCAGGTCCGTCAGGGCAACCTCATTTCGGGAGTGAAGACCAGGCTCTCCGACAGTTCCAGCGTCTACGCCGAGCAGCGTTACCAGAACGGCGCGTCGGCCGGCTTGACGCGCACCACCGGAATCAACCTGGTGACGAAAGAGCGCTGGAATTTCGGCGGAAGCACGGAGATCGGCACGCTGCGCGACTCACTGACCGGCGCCGCAACCAATCGCAAGGCGGCGGGAATAAGCATGGGCTACGGCCGCGAAAAGATGCAGTTCTCGAGCGGCATCGAGTTTCGGCGTGACCATGCGGAGCAACTCGACTTGACGCAAACCAAAACGACCGCGTGGCTGTTGCGCAACAACTTCAAGGTTCAACTGACTCCCAGCTG
>WNEW01000938.1_pt1 | contig 14128 bp, 12 predicted proteins | sample 5399891 | NCBI WGS metagenome assembly WNEW01 (sample SAMN13153336, study PRJNA577476) | soil metagenome | isolation source: 40 cm grassland meadow soil pre-rain plot 5 | place: USA:California | collected 2015-09-08 | reverse complement strand
AATCGTTGTTTTGACCCACGTCGATATCGGTGGACGCGACCTGGATGTTCCGGCTCTCCTTAAACGGATGGTGGAAGACGGCCGCAAGGATGAGGGCAATGTCCGCCTGGATGTCCTGCAAGGTGCGACGCGGCCGAACCATTTCACGGTCTTTGAGGTCTGGCAAAGCCAGAAGGCGTTTGATGGGCATGCCGCGGCTGCGCACACGCGGCAATTTCGCGACACGGTCAATCCCGTTCTCGGCAGCCCCATGGACCAGCGCCTGTTCAAGGTTCTGGAGTGAAACCGGATAGCGAATTCGATCGGCAGCCTGTTTTGACCGGCAAGTTGATCGAGTTGCGTCCCCTGCGCCTGGACGATTTCGAGGCTCTCTTTGAAGCCGCGAGCGATCCGCTTATCTGGGAGCAGCACCCCGATCGGGAGCGCTACACGCGCCCGGTATTCCAAAAATTCTTCGATAGCGCGATGGAATCGAAGGGTGCTTTTGCCGTCATCGAGCGAAAGTCGGGACGGATCATCGGAAGCTCGCGCTATTACGAATACAGCCCCGAGCGGAGTGAAGTGATCGTCGGCTTTACGTTCCTCGAGCGAGCATTTTGGGGCGGAGGATACAACGGCGAGCTGAAATCTCTCATGCTCGACTATGCGTTCCGCTTCGTCGATCGCGTACTCTTCCAGGTCGGAGAAAATAATCTTCGGTCGCAGAAAGCGCTCGAAAAAATCGGAGCGCGATTTTTAGAGAAGACTGAACTTCCAGCGCCAAACGGCAGCATGGTGCCGTGCGTGGTGTATGTGATCGACCGACAGCACCCCAAAATACTTTCTACCAGCTAGGAAATTTCTTCCTACTGTAGCGGCGGTCTATGAAGACGTCCATGAGCCGCGGAGCTCAAAGTGAACGATGAAAATGCGCGCCGAAACCGGATCTGGAGGACTTACGACGGTATTTTCGTTACAGGCTTCTATGAGCGCCGGTTCTTCGTGGAATCAACGAAGGACCGGCGGTCATAGACCGTCGCTAGAGTGAATTAGTACAATTGCTCGCGCGCGATACCTCGTCACCGCAAAAGTAAAGCCCGGTCGAGCACAGGCGCTCGACGATGCCATTGAGGAACGGACGCTCGGCAGAGGATCTGTCGCCGGCGACGAATATCTCCGGAATATGGCCGAAGCACGGCAGCTCGATAACGGTTCCCTGCAATGGGTCGAAATCTGTTATTGCCCTACGCCACTCCTCGAAGAACGCCCGTATTGGGAAGAATATTTTGAGCTGCTAAAGGTTCAGGACGCGCACGCGCGCAGCCGCTGCCGCGACTTGAACGGCACGGAATATTGGGCTTGCGATAATTGCGATTGCACCGCGCGTCTTGAAGCGCGCCTTCGGACCAAAGGCCGGCCGTTCCATCCGGATCAGGAGATAGGAAAGTAGAATGCGGGCGACAAAGATCGCACTTGTGACAGGGGCCGGCAGCGGAATCGGACGCGCCGTCAGTCTGGCACTGCATGAGAATGGATGGGCACTTGTTTTGGCAGGGCGGCGTGCCAACGAACTGGAAAAGACGGCTGCGCAGGCAAAGCATTCCAATGGCCGAATGCTTGTCGTACCGACGGACGTTAGCAAGCCTGAGGCCGTACGCACGCTTTTCAACAAAATCAAAGAGGCATTCGGCCGTCTGGATCTTCTCTTCAACAATGCGGGCAAGGGCGCTCCCGCGGTTCCGATGGAAGATCTCACGTTTGAGCAATGGACAGCAGCAGTGGATGTGAACCTGACAGGCGCGTTTCTATGCGCGCAGGAAGCGATCCGGATTATGAAGGCGCAGAATCCGCGAGGGGGCCGCATCATCAACAACGGATCGATCTCGGCTCATGCGCCGCGGCCCAACTCTGCGCCTTACACCGCGACGAAGCATGCGGTCACGGGGTTGACGAAATGCATTTCACTCGACGGCCGTAAATACGATATTGCGTGTGGCCAAATTGATATGGGAAACGCCGCGACCGAGATGACCGAACCTATGGCTGCCGGAATCATCCAGGCGAACGGAACGATCATGCCCGAACCTCGTCTCGATTTAAGACACGTCTGTGATGCGGTCCTCTATATGGCGAATCTTCCGCTCGATGCCAATGTACAGTTCATGACCGTCATGGCTACGAAGATGCCGTTCGTCGGCCGCGGCTGAATTGAAGCGGTACATCGTGTTTTCCTGTGGGTAAATTGAAAGGGGAGTATATGGCCAGCCAAAAACTTTGCCACCGCCGCACATTCCTTACAGCCGCACTCGCCGGCGCCACTGCAGCATCCGCATTTGCTCAGGGGCGCGGACAGCCAGGGGTGTCATCAACACCATCACCGCGGGACTACTCGAGGCAGGATCCGATTCAATATCCGGATCCGGATGTTGTCGCTCTGGATGATCGGTTCCGCCGATATATTGTCGGCAACACGGTTATTCGGCGTCTGCACTTTGGGACGTTCTGGGCCGAAGGGCCAGCATGGAATGGTGTCGGCCGATATCTGGTCTGGAGCGATATTCCGAACAACCTGCAGATGCGATGGATCGAGGATGACGGACGCACTACGGTATTTCGGAATCCGTCCGGCTACAGCAACGGCAACACGTTCGATTACGAGGGCCGGCAGCTTTCTTGCGAACACGGCGGACGGCGCGTGGTGCGCTACGAACCGAATGGAACGGTCACCGTTATCGCGGATAAGTTCGAAGGAAAAAGGCTGAATTCGCCGAACGACATTGCGGTTCATCCTGACGGCGGCATTTGGTTCACGGACCCGTTCTACGGCATCCGCGGAAACTACGAGGGCTTCAAGGCCGACTCTGAGCTGCCGATGGCGGTTTACCGTGTGGATGGTAAGTCGGGGAAAATTGAAAAGCTAACCGACGAACTGGGCGGCCCCAATGGCATCTGCTTCTCGCCGGACTATAAGAAAGTCTACGTCGCCGATACCGGCGCGCCGCGCGAGATCCGCGTTTGGGATACGGATGGAAAATCGATCCGTAATGGAAAGCGATTCGTCCAGCTCGATATTCCTGGGACTGGGCAGCCATCCGCCGCGGATGGCATTCGCTGTGACGTGGACGGCAACATCTGGGCTGGAGCCCGTCCTGGAGTTCAAGTCGTTGCTCCGAACGGCGATCGCATCGGAATGATCCGTCTGCCCGAAACCTGCGCCAACGTCTGTTTCGGCGGTGGCAGGCGCAACCGGCTGTTCATGACCGCAAGCGAATCCTTGTATACCGTCTATGTGGAAACAACGGGCGCCCACATCGCGTAGTAACCCTCTCCCAGAGGGAGAGGGTTACTTCCTATCCGGCAGCGCGAAAACGTAAATCGCGTTTCCGGTAGTAGGCGAATGAATGTCGGGCGAAATGGTGGCTGGCACCTGGCGCGGGCTTCCTCCGCCATTACCGGTAGGAACCGCGACGTATTGCTTGCCATCGACGCTGTACGTGATCGGAAAACCTTGAACCGAGGTTCCGAGGCGGGTGTCGAAAAGCACCTTGCCCGTGTTCACATCGACGGCTTTGAAATGGCGGTCCAGGCTTCCCGCAAATACGACGCCGCCGGCGGTTGATACGACAGCCGTAAGGAACGATGCCCGCTGTTCGAGCGACCACAGTTCTCGCATCGTTTTCACGTCGTACGCTGCAAGTTTTCCGATCTTTCCATCGCTCCCCGGCATTTCGTAGAAGTGCCGCGCTGCGCCGCCTCCGCTGCCGCCGCCTTCTTTCTGCTCAATGCGTTGGCCGCTCAATTCAAGGCAGGCCTGCACAAGCGGAATGATGAGTTTGCCGGTGGGGATGTGATGGCTCATTGCCGGCCAGTTGTGGCCGCCGGCGGTACTCGGACAGCCTTGTATCCACTGGCCGAGTTCCTGTTCAAGAATGTCCTGCCGGTAATGCGGCCTGCCGCTTACGGGATCGAACTTATCCCAGACGTTCTGGAAAACGGTTTCCTTATGCCCGAGATATTTGCCCGTCTTGCGGTCGAGCTTCCAGAGGATACCGTCTTTCCCGACGGTGAAGAGCAAACTCTGGCCGGCATCATCTACCAGCACGCGCTCGAACACGATATCGAGGTCGAGCGATTCGGCGGGAGCATGCTGGTAGTACCACGCCATCTTTCCCGTGTCTACATTGATGGCCAGCGTCGAACTGCTGAACAGCGCGTCGTCATTAATGGACATCCCGCGGCTGGTGGGCATCCACGGTTTTGCCTGCGCCGTTCCCCAGAACGTGAGATTCAGATCCGGATCGTAGCTACCGGTAATCCAGCTTTCTGCGCCGGCGCGGAAAAGATTTGGCAGCTTGCCCCAGGTATTTCCTCCGGGCTCGCCATCGCGCGCGATAGTGTTCACACGCCAGACTTCCTTACCGGTCGCAACGTCATAAGCGCTGATGAAACATTTTTCTTCGCGATAAGTGGAGCAGTTGCCGAGGCCCTGGATAACTTTACCTTTGGCCACAATGGGCCCGCTCGAGGTGCCGTAATTGCCTTTGCTCCGGTCGCCGATGACAGTTTCCCAGATCTTTTTCCCGTTCTGGGCATCGATGGCGACCAGGTGGGCGTCGGATGTTGCAAGGAAGATCTTGTCTTCGTAAATGCTGATGCCGCGCATCGCGTCGCCTGTGACATTCGTGCCGTAGTTGTTCTCCCAGATCAATTCGCCATTGCGCGCATCAAGCGCCTGGAGGGTGTTGCCTGCGTTGTTGAGATACATCACTCCGTTGTGAACAATCGGGGCGGCCTGGGTTCTTGCGCCTTCAGCCATCGACCAGACCCATTCAAGTCGCAAGTCCTTCGCGTTGTCGCGGGTGATTTGGTTGAGAGGGCTGTAATTGGAAGCATGATAATCATGCCGAATCATGAGCCAGTCGTTAGGGCTTGGATTGCGCAACATGGCGTCGGTGACCCGAACGTAATTCTTCACCTCGCCAGCCACGGTAACCCCTCGCGCCTGTCGAGGCGCGCCGCCTCGCCCGCCGCGTCCACCTCGTTGACCGCCGTCTTCGTCCGGATCCGCCTGGGGCGTTGCGGCCTGCGCGGCTGCAGTTTGCGACTGGCCGGTGGCAATGGAGGTGATGGCCACCTCAGCATTGGCTGTCAGCGCTTGCGCTCCGGCACGGGCGCCATTGGATTGAAGAATGAAGGCGACGATGTTCAGGTAGTCTTCTTGACTCAGCGTTCCCTGGCGCGCAGGAGGCATCGTGAGTTGCAAGAACGACAATAATTCACGCGTCGTGCGCGGCCCCCAGTTCGAAACGAATTCGGATCCGCGCAAAGTAGGCGCATCACCGGAGCCGCTCAGATCCTGCTGATGGCAGATAGCGCAATTCGCCTGGTAAACCGCGCGGCCGGAGGCCGCTTGCTGAGCGGTGTAGACGGCGGCCGGGGCCCCACCGCCGCGTTGCTGAGCCGCGATGATGATGCTCGAAGCAATGGTGACGACGAGCGTGAGAATGAAATATTTCTTGAGCATCGTTCCTCCCTATTTGAGGATCCAACCCCAAAGAGTGCCATCTGGAGCTTTCTCGCTTTGAATCTGAATATAGAGTTTACCCTGCTTGAGGTACTGGACTTGTTCCGGCGTTAATTCAAACGACCCGGATAGGGTCCCTTTGGGTGCTTTGGTCACGGTTAAGTCCAGAAAAGGAGATCCACGGACTCCGGTCGCAAGTCCTCGATGAATCTTGGCGGTTGTTGCCGCACTGGGCATACCCTCGAACGTTCCCGCGATGGTCAGCTTGTTGCCCGCCAACGTCGCCGTGGCTGAACCGGAACCCGCCACAGTTGCCCGCATGCCGCCGTCGAGAGGCACGGGACTGATGTGGATTTTGAACTTTTCCTCGCTTTGAGCGGCAGCAGAAATCGTCGTCAAGACCAGCACGCTCAAAAGCATTACCGCACGCTTACGCAAATCCGGCATTATTCCCTCCGGTCGGCGCGAGCATACCACAACCCAGTACCTGCTTCATCAGGTCTTGACCGCGTTTCAGGACAGATCTTCGCCACCATTCGTCGGCGGGATAAAATGCCAGCTTGAGAGCGTCCTTTGTCGCATGATCGATCGTTCCGCCGCCAAAATGATGCCAGCGGTTTTCTTCTCTCAAAGCATGCAGCACCTTGACGGGATTGTGCGTACCGAATTCCTGCCCGATAAAATCCACGCGGGCGCTCGGCAGGGAACTGGACAGTAAGTCTGGAAGGCCACCTTCTGGCCGATAGGCAGGACTTTGTTTTGTTTCGAGCGCCCGGACACGATCACCCAAGATACGGCCCAGCCGATCGTATTCTCGAGCGTCCACCAGCAATGTGTCCTCACCATATTTACCTAAGCCCGTATGAACATCGATTGCAATCAGCGACTGGGCCGAGGCGAGCCGGCCCTGAAGATATGAGCGATATCGTTCGAGTCCTTGCTCCAGCCGTCTTCCTCCGAAGAAGAGTCCCTTCGGATATCCGTATTGCCCTCCGGCGATGCTTTGCTTAAGCGGTGCCAGTCCATAACGGAGAATCAAGCTTGCCGCCCTGAGCACGAAAAAATCCGACGACGGCGGGCTCTGTGGATTAAGGAAGGAATCTAACTTATGGTAAGCCGGTGGTGCGCCGCTGTAAGTGCCATCCGGGGGACAGTTGCGGTTTAAATCCACATTGTTTTCGTTCGCACGGCGCAGCCAGGCCATGCCGTAAGGATTCAAGACGTGCACAAGAATCAAGGCTGCATCTTTGGGAAGCGGCGGAAGGGAGTCGAGCAGCTGGAGCTGAATTGCCGAGCCGGCAAAGCCTTCAACACCATGAAGCCCGGATGAATGGAGGATGACGCGCCGGGGATTCTCCGGCCCGAACCAGGCGATGTCGATAGCGAGATCCTCTCCCGCCGGTCCTTTTGCATCGAGGTGCACAGATTCGAGCGTCGCACCAACCCGTTTCGTCGAATCCCTGAAGCGGCGCCGGGCCGTACCGTAGTCAGGTGAGAAGTAACGGTCTGTGCGGCTGTGCATCGGGTAATGGTATATTGGCCGCACGTCCAAGGAGGCCGATGAAAGAAGCTCTCGATCAGCGACCCGCCGGCACCGCGGTTCACCCGGCCGCGGCTGAGGTCGCAAAACCAGGTCGCGCGTTTAATCGGTGGTTTATTCCGGTTGGTGCGGTTGCGGTGCATATCTGTATTGGATCGGTGTACGCCTGGAGCACCTTCAATCGGCCCATTCAATCGCTATTTCCCAACGAGCCGTGGTGGTTCAGTCCTCCGTACACGACCTTCACGACAGCGCTCGTTCTGCTCGGACTGAGCGCAGCCTTCGGTGGTCCCTGGGTCGAAAGACGTGGTCCCCGTGTCGCAGCCATGGCTGCGTCTTTATTCTTTGGAATCGGTCTGATCATCGGTGGCATTGGACTGGCGATCAAACAATCCATTTTGGTGTTTCTGGGTATGGGAATCATCGGCGGTATCGGGTGCGGGCTTGGTTATATTTCGCCGGTCAGCACGCTCGTGAAGTGGTTTCCTGACCGCCGCGGTATGGCAACAGGTATGGCGATCATGGGGTTCGGTGGAGGCGCCTTCCTGGCCGGCTATCTGAACGTTTTTTTCATGGATCAATTCGGTGTGGCCACCACGATGATCGCTCTCGGCGGAATTTACTTCGTCGTGATGATGATTGGAGCCCGCATCCTGCGCCGGCCGCCGGAAGGGTGGAAACCTGCCGGGTGGATTCCTCCAACGAATACACACCAGATGATTACCGACCGAAGTGTCAGTCGGAATCAAGCCATCCGGACGGTGCAATTCTATTTGTTGTGGGGCATTCTGTTTATCAATGTGACCGCAGGAATCGGGATTCTCGCGCAAGCCTCCCCGATGATGCAGGACCTGTTCCAGAAAACACCCTTAGAGGCCGGCGTGATCGTTTCTCTCATCAGTATTTTTAACGCGGGAGGACGCTTTCTCTGGGCTTCGGGTTCGGACTACATCGGCCGGCGCAACACGTATACCACATTCTTCGTGGTACAGTTTTTTCTGTTCCTCTTGATTCCAGTCTTGGCTGCGACCGGTAATTGGCCCGTATTTCTGGCAAGCCTCTTCGTCGTATTTACGATGTATGGTGGCGGATTCGCCACGATTCCCGCATTTCTGGCGGACATCTTTGGACCGGAAAATGTCGGCGCGATCCACGGCGCCCTTCTGACTTCGTGGAGTGCCGCCGCCGTAGCGGGGCCCGTTATCATCACCGAGTTGTCGAATCGGGCCAAGGCTGGATTGGCCGCCGGCGCCAGCAGGATCCACGTCTACGATACACCGTTACAGGTCCTGGCAGCGCTGCTTGCCATTGGGTTCGTACTTACGCTTCTCGTCCGTCCTTTGAAACAAAACGCGCGCTAGTTCTCTTCACACTCCTCCTAAGTTAGGAGGGGTGCCGAGCGAAGCGAGGCGGGGTGGTTCCCATTTGGAACCACCCCGTCTTCGCTCACTTCTTTTGAGGCTTCGCCCTATCGGGCTCGCGCTTCGCGGTTCGCGAAGCCACCCCTCCTAACTTAGGAGGGGAGTTATCGCCAGCGGATGATGTTCAGCATGTTGGAGTAATCGTCCGTCCACGGCTGGATGTTGGCGGGTTTTTCAACAGGCGTCCAACCGTTGTTTTGCTCCAGTACCTCGACATCTTCAGGCTGACGGGCGGCAACAACGTAATCGGAGCTGGTCTTTCCGGTCGGTTCTTCATCGTCATCGTAACGGACGAGGCCTTGGAGCGAAGCATCCAGGATTAGAGCGGAAACAAGGCTTTCTACTCTCATGTAGCGGTTTGAGACGTGGAACAAAATCAGGCCGTTCGGTTTTAGTTTTTTCAGATAGATCTGAACAGCTTCACGCGAAACAAGGTGAGCCGGGATAGAGTCCGAAGCGAAGGCATCGAGCATCAGGACATCGAACTCGCCATCGGGGACCTTTTCGATGGCGAGACGACCATCACCTATTACGACGTCACAATTCTGACCGCACCGGCGGAGGAACGTGAAGAAATGAAGCGCGATATCTGGAACCTGGGGATCAATATCGAAAAAGGTGATGTGACGATTGGGCCGCACCCATCCGGCCATCGAGCCGGTTCCAAGACCCACCACGCCGATATGCTGATTCGGTCTTTCGTTAATCATCTTCATAACATCGCCGACAGGTCCGGTTTCGTGGTAGTACGAGATCGGCTGGCCGTTCAGCGTTGGATCCTGGCTTTCCAGACCGTGAAGAGTATCCCCGTGCAGCAGCTTCCGCATGTTGGACTCCGGTTCGAACACCACTCGTTTGATACCGAAGAAATCGCGCGCGGTGTAGAGCAGTTGGTAATCGGCGTCAAGAAAGGTCGGAAGCGCAAAACGATAGCCAAAGATCAAGACAACCGTTGCAAGCGCGAACCGGATGTGCCGTTTTCGAAACAAGAAAGCCACCAGAATGATGACGGCGTCAACTGCCAGTGCCGTTTTCCAGTCTTCGGTGATGTCGACCATGGCCCACTTCAAGCCGTACCAGGCCGCGGCGATGAGCAGTCCGAGAAGAGCCGGAAATAAGAAATCCGTCAATTTGATTCCGCGTTCCGGATCCCGCGTTTCGCGAAAGAATGCGATCATCGCGACGAGCAGCGGATATTCCAGAACAGTGCGGAAGATAAACGGAGCAATAATCGCCGTGAAAATTCCCCCGAGCGCGCCGCCGAAGGCGACCCAGAAGTAAAACTCGGTCAGGTGACGCGTGTCAGGCCGCCGCGAGGCCAGGGCCGTGTGGCAAAGCAAAGCTCCCGCAAACAGCACGAACATGTGCGACCCCAGGATGTACCAGAGACGGTCGGCTGAAACCGATTTGCTCGCCGCGACAAACGGAAACAGCACGAGCAGGACCACCGGGACAATGCGCGAAAGAGTCATCGGCGACAGCCGAAACCTTCGGGCGAAAGCGATCATGAAGGTTATCAGATACGTCGCCAGTGGTATGACCCAGAGGAATGGCACGGATGCGAGATTAAGCAGCACATGGTTCGTCGCCGCCAGCATCAAAGCGGACGGAACGAAGGCCGCCGCCAGCCAATAGAACCTTTGCTTATTAGAGAGGGTTGCGGCGGATTCGCTATGCTCCGAAATGGTTTCCGTTTCGCTCACGTGTTTCCAGACCACCATTGCGCCGGCAAATATCAACAATACCAGGATCGCGTAAGCGGCAAACCAGGACTCGCTCTGCAGCCTGACACCGAACCGAGGCTCAAGGAATAGCGGATACGCAAGCAATGCAATCAGGCTTCCCGCGTTGCTGACCGCGTAAAGGAAATACGGATCCCGGCCTGACGTCGTCCTCGTTTTCGAGAACCAATTCTGCAAAAGAGGCGCCGTCGTCGATACTATACCGAAGGGTATTCCCACTGACCGGATGAGTTGGCCAAGCAACCACAACGTGGGGTGAGAGGACGCGGCCGCATCGGGCCGTCCTGAAAAATGCATCGGGAGAAAAAGCAGCGCGACGATCATTAAGCCCGAATGTGCGAGCATTTGCGCGCGGACGTTCAAATAGCGTTCCAGCGCGTGTGCATAGCCGTAGCCGGCCAGGAGCATCAATTGAAAAAATAACAGACAGGTGATCCAGACCGAGGCGGCTCCGCCCAAAAGCGGTAACATCATTTTCCCGACCATGGGTTCGCTGCAAAATAAGAGGAAAGCGCTAAGGAAAATTGTCGGCGCATATAGAACCACGATGTGACGGGCCTGCTCGGCTGGGGCGGTTACCGCGATTTCCGTCGTTGCTTGCATTAAGTTCCGTTTTATAACACGTTTAGGACGCCGACATCATGACGACTTTCAAAATCACTCTTGAATATGACGGCACGCGCTACAGCGGCTGGCAGATCCAGAAGAACGCACGCACGGTAATGGGAGAGATCCGAAAGGCCGCCGAAAACATATTTGACCGCGCTTTCGAAATGCAGGGTGCAGGCCGAACCGACGCGGGTGTGCATGCTCTTGGACAGGTTATGCACATCAAGGTCAATTCGGCGCCGGCCTACACTCCGGCTCAGATCAAGCGCCGCCTCAATGACCTGCTTCCCGCCGACATTGTCATTCTCGATGTTCAGTTCGCTCCTCGGAATTTCCACGCGCGGCACGACGCCCTCGCGCGTATCTACGTCTATCAGATTTCAAGGCGGAAGCAGGCTTTCATAAAAAAGCATGTGTGGTGGGTCAAAGACGAATTGGACGTTGAGGCCATGTCAAAAGCCTCATCCATGCTTGCTGGGCGTCATGATTTTGTCTGCTTTCGTGCTTCGGATCCCTCGCGTCCCGGCGAGTCCACGATTGTCGAAATCGAAGGAGCCGCTGTCGAGGCTAGCGAAGACATCATCCAGCTTCGGATCGCCGGATCACATTTCCTATGGCGTATGGTCCGACGCATTGTTGGAGCACTCGTCAAAGTGGGGAAACGCGAGATCACCACTGAGGAGTTCCGGCAGTTGGTTCACGGGCGCTGTGGGCAGAAGTTTGATATTGCGGCGTGGACCGCTCCCGCCTCTGGGCTATTCCTCGAGGAAATCCGGTACAATGGTGGTCAATGACAGGCGTCCGTTGGGGTTTTACCTTTCTTATGGGAAATTCCCTCATTAGCAACGATGACAAGTTGAACCTCGTCGCCGAGGCCACACTGCTCTACCTGAAAGGCGAAGAGCGTACGGAAGTGTCCGGTGACGGGTTCGAAGGCATTCTGTATACCAACCATGAGTGGAAAGTTGTGGGTGGATTCAGCGGCCAGCAATTCGACGCCATCCTCGACAGTGACACAGATGAAGGAAAGCTCCGGTTGCGCTTTCTGGTGAGCGAACAGACTCTGCGCGAGGGAATGGCTTATTCCACGAATTAAGCAACTCCCCTCCTAAGTTAGGAGGGGAGTTTGCCAGACTCCAATTCCCTCAACTTTCCTAGATCTCACCAATATCTTCATTCCAAAGTTTCGGATTCGATCGGATGAAGTTCGTCATCATTCGAATGCAGACGGGGTCCTGAATGACTTCGACCGAGACTCCGCGCGACCGGAGAAGATCTTCTTCACCACGGAACGTTTGATTCTCTCCAATTACAACCTTTGGAATTCCATAAAGAAGGATTGCGCCGGAGCACATGGCACACGGCGATAGCGTTGTATAGATCACACACTCCCGATAAACCGACGCCGGCCGCCTTCCGGCATTTTCCAGCGCATCCATTTCTCCATGCAGCACCGCGCTGTTCTTCTGAATCCGCCGGTTATGCCCAAGCCCGATGATCCGGCCGCTGTGAACGAGCACGGAGCCGATCGGAATCCCGCCTTCGCACAGGCCCTTGTCTGCCTCCTCAATCGCCACTTTCATGAATTCATCCATAAAAGAATTTTAGCGAAGCTACAATTACGGCGCTATGGACGACGCGCATCTTCGAAAAGCGATGGGTCTGGGCGACCTTCTTTTGTTTTATCTGGTCACCGCCCTCAGTCTTCGATGGATTGCCACGGCGGCTGCCGCCGGGCCCAGTTCAATCGTCATCTGGATCGTCGGGTGCGTCACGTATTTCGTTCCCCTGACCTTTTGTGTGTTGGAACTCTCATCGCGATATCCAGAAGAGGGAGGCATTTATGTGTGGAGCAAGAAAGCGTTCGGAGAGTTCGCAGGTTTCATGACCGGCTGGATGTACTGGACGGCGAACCTACCCTACTACCCCGGCGTTTTGTATTTTGCTGCCGGCAATGCCTTATTCATCGGAGGTGACCGATGGCAGCACCTTTCCAACAGCAATTTCTATTTCATCGTGACGGCTATCCTCGGTCTTGCCCTTGGATTCGTCTTGAATCTCGTCGGATTGGATATCGGAAAGTGGCTTCATAATCTCGGCGCGATCGGCACCTGGGTACCGGCCACGATGCTCATCGTCATGGGTTCGGTGGCGTGGTCGCGATTTGGTTCGGCGACGGCCATTCAACCATCGACGGTCCTTCCGGCGATGGATTTGAAAAATGTCTTTTTCTGGTCCACTGTCGCATTCGCGTTTGGAGGCGTCGAAGCTGCATCGACAATGGGTAGTGAGATTCGAAATGCACGCCGTAACATCCCACGGGCGCTTCTGGCGGCAGGAGTGATCATTACTTTTATTTATTTGGCAGCTACCGCGAGCGTCCTCGTCGCTTTGCCGGCCGAAGACGTAACGGGTCTGCAGGGTTTCATGCAGGCGATCAGCAAAGTGGGGAGCCGAATAGGACTCGAGGGTATTGCCCCCTGGGTTGCGCTTCTGGTGACGCTGAGCAGCATCGGCGCGGTCAGCGCATATTTTGCGGCATCCGCGCGTTTGCCGTTCGTCGCCGGTGTCGACAAATTTCTACCGGCGGCATTCGGTCGCGTGCATCCCAAATGGAATACCCCGTATGTGGCACTGGCCGTTCAGGCAGCGCTGGCCGGAATCTTCATCTTTTTGGGCCAGGCCGGAACGTCGGTGCGAGGTGCTTACGATTTTCTTGTCGGCATGGGCGTGATCTCTTACTTTCTGCCGTTCTTGTACATGTTCTCTTCCGTGATCCGCTTGCAAGGGGAGCCCGCCGGGCCTGACGTGATGCGCATTCCCGGTGGGAAACCGGTTGCATTTCTGCTCGCCATCCTTGGGTTGATTACCACCATCACTTCGAGTGTGCTGGCCTGCATCCCTCCAGCCGAGGAACCTAACAAGTTTTTCGCAGTTGTAAAACTGCTCGGTTCCAGCGGGCTCATGGTAGGTATCGGTGCTGTAATCTATTGGGCCGGTCGATCGAGAAAGAGATCAGCATAGACCAAGCGGTGAAACAGATGCTCTCCGGCTTCGCGTCGTGCTGAGAGGCGGCCCGAGCTGTAGGATCGCGAGGCCAGCCCGCGCTGCACCGATTTGCAGATAGCCGTGTCCTCCTGTTGAATGCGGTCACTGGCATTCACACTGGCGACGTTTCGAGCGCGAGCGTCTGCGGACACATCGGTGAAGTAAAAATCGAAGATAACCTCCGTGCGATCGACAGCACGAGAAATGACAAGGTTTGTGTCCATCGCATGTCTGTAGCAGTTGATCATGAAGTTCGGATAGATCC
>WNEW01000937.1_pt1 | contig 14136 bp, 14 predicted proteins | sample 5399891 | NCBI WGS metagenome assembly WNEW01 (sample SAMN13153336, study PRJNA577476) | soil metagenome | isolation source: 40 cm grassland meadow soil pre-rain plot 5 | place: USA:California | collected 2015-09-08 | reverse complement strand
GCAATCCTTCAGCTCAGACGTTCCAGTCCCGTTAAATGTGGAATGGATTTGCTCGAGAATGGATGTTGCCAGCATCGTCTGCGTGCTGTCCATCCTGTTGCGATTGTTCGTGGCAATTGCGTCGACTATCAATGAGAGCATTCCGAGCGAGCCGATCATCAAAATGGAGCCGGCGAGCAGGGTCTCGATCATCGTCATGCCCGCCTGCGAATTCCGCACGTCCTTGTCTTCCATACAGTCTTCCTTGTACGAGTTATTTCCTGGGCTGCTCTCTCCACTTGCAGCCATTCCAAAACCTACACTTACTCCCGGCAAGAACCTTGCAAACGCGGCTCCAACGGCTCACCCAGGGAATATCGGCAGATTACGTGAGTTACGTTATAGTCACTACGTGAGAACTGTCGTCCTTTTGACAATCTCGAACGTTTTCATGACGTTCGCCTGGTATGGACACCTGAAATTCCGGGAGTCGCCACTTTGGATAGCGATTGTCGTGAGCTGGTTGATTGCTTTTGTCGAATACTGCTTTCAGGTGCCGGCAAACCGCATTGGTTCATATCAATTTTCTACCGCACAACTGAAAACCATCCAGGAAGTCATCACGCTGGTCGTTTTCTCGGTTTTTTCGGTGACATACCTGCGCGACCAGTTTCGATGGAATTACCTCGTGGCTTTTGCGTTCATAGTGGCTGCCGTCTTCTTTATGTTCTATGAATAGCCGGCTAGCGTTCTTCGGCGAGTTGTTCGTGGATGCGAGCGATATTTAGCCGCGCTTCGAGCAGATCGGGTTTGATCCGAAGCGCTGCCGCGTAATGATCAGCCGCCTCCCGAAGACGTCCCTGGGTTGTCAATACGTAGGCCCAGTTGTTCTCTGCTTCAGCCATTTGTGGATCCAATCGCACGGCCTCGGCGAAGTGCGCAATGGCTTCGTCAGCCCGGCCCATGTTCATTAAGACATTCCCGAAATTGTAATGCGTGGTAGGATCGGGCCGAATTTCAAGGGCTTGACTGTAATGAGCGAGAGCTTCGTCGAACTTGGCCTTCCGCGCGAGAATCACACCCAGGCTGAAATGAGCGTCGGGTTGGTTCGGGAAGATTCGCACCACTTCCTCGAAATGCGCCTGAGCTGCATCAAAGCGTCCTTGATTCGACAGGACGCGTCCCAGCAAATCGTGAGCCGCGTAGTTGTTTTTTGTGACGGAGATCGCGTGTTCGAAGAGGGCTTCACTATCACGCCAGGCGCGGAGTTGGAGGGAGGTCATCAGCAGTGCGGCGATCAAGATCGCGACTCCGCCGATGGCGACTGCGCTCGAAAAAGATCGGAGGGTGGCGGCGATTTCGGCCCCGCTCCAGACCAACATGACAAAAATCCCAACGAGAGGAAAATACGTATATCGATCGGCCATCGACTGAATGCCTACCTGGACAAGACCAATCACGGGTACCAGCATTCCTACAAACCAGAACCAGCCAACCGAAAGCCACGGTCGATGGCGTGACCAGTAAAGCACCGCAATCGAGATTGCTACCAGCAGCGCCAGGGCGCCTCCGATTTGCCACCAGGGAGCTGTTCCGGAAATCGGATAAATGATCGCCAGATCTGCGGGCCAAACTGCTTTCTTCAGGTATCGAGCGTAGGCGACGAACGCGTTAGCAACGCGATACGGTAACGGGATGCTTTCGAGCGTTGCAACCGCCCCGCCCTTTTGTTGCACTGCGTACGTGACAATACTCGACAGTGCAGTGAGCAAGAAGAACGGCACCTTCTCGAGAATCAAACGGCGAAATGGGGAATAGCCGCGCTGTAGCGGCCAATAATCGAGCAATATGAAAACGAAAGGAAGAGTCACCAGCATTGGCTTCGACATTAATCCGGCCGCAAACCAAACGAGCGACAACAGAAGGTGCCTTTGCCGTTTCGACTTCGTGTACCGCGCGTAGGCTGCCAGCGATAACAATGCAAAGAATGTGCTCAACACGTCTTTGCGTTCGGAAATCCAGGCCACCGATTCCACGTGTAATGGGTGCCATGCAAATAGCGCTGCGACCATTGCACTCGGCCATGGTGCACGCGTCATGTCAGCCAGCAGCAAAAAGAGAAGAAGCGCGTTCGCTATATGGAAGAGCACGTTGAGCAGGTGATGTGCACCGGGTGTTAATCCGAACAATTGAACATCTGCCATATGCGACAACCAGGTGAGCGGGTGCCAGTTGCCGGAATGGCCGGTGGTGAAGGCCCATCTTGCGTTATCGAGTGTCAAACCACCACGAACGTGAGCATTCTCGACAACGTAGTCCACATCGTCGTAATTCAGAAATTCGTACCGATGAACGGGGAAATAGATACCGGCGGTAACGAGTGCGAGGACGAAGCAAAGGAAAACTTTTTGCGTCACGGGGCGGTGATTCACCTGTACTTAGATCATTGCTTCGTCCCAAAACAACTGATTGCGAGCGAAGCGTGAAAAAGATAGTACAGAGGCGTCGACTGTTTCGAATTTGTTGGTACGGATCAGTTCCGACATCAACTTTCCCGTCGCAGCCGACATCATCAGGCCGTGGCCGCTGAAACCGGCGGCAATATAAACGCCCGCGGTACCGGGAATCCGATCGATGATGCCGTTGTGGTCCGGTGTCATTTCATACAAACCACCCCAGCCGAACACCGGCCTCAGACCGCGGAATTCCGGTAATCGATGAACGAGAGGCGGCATGAATTCCTGGTGAAATCTGTCGAAATCGCAACCGAATCGGAAACCGGGAGGCTCGTCGGGATTCGTCTTTGCGATAACAATCTCGTCGTGCGGAGAACTGCGCCAGTGAACTCCCCCGGGATCGATCACGACCGGAAATTCGTAGGGCCACGGCCGCGGAAGCGCGCACCGGAATAATTGCTGCCGGACAGGAGCTATGGGGACCTCAACACCCGCCGATTTAGCCACAACACCGGAATAGGCGCCCGCTGCGATGACGATCCGCCCCGCGCCGATCCGGCCCGATTTCACGGCGTGCGCGTATCCAGATTCGATTTTGTCGACCTTATCGGAAACGTAGATAGCGCCCAATTGCTCCGCCCGAGTTCGGAAGGCGCGCAACGTCGCGCGGGGATCGACGTACCCGTCCTTTGGACCGAACAGCCCTCCCAACAGATCGTCCGAGCGAAGTTCGGGAACCAACCGGCGGACGTCGGCGACAGCCAACATCTCGCATTCCGCGCCCAGTGACTTTTGAATATCGTACCGCCGGTTCAGTTTTTCCCAGTTGGATTCGGTTGCAAGAAATAAATATCCGCGTTGCCGGAAATGACACTCGGGGAACTGCTCGAGCACTTTCAGACTATATTGCACCAAACCGATGTTGACAGCCGACATGAATTGCTGGCGGACGCCACCCATGGCAAGAGCACTCGAGGCGAACTGATAACTGGAATCACGCTCGATAACCAAAACGCGGCCTTTAAAGCCGTCCTGAAGAAGGTTGAAAGCAATACTCGAGCCGATAACTCCGCCGCCAATGATGAGAACGTCGGCTGAAGTTGTCATAGCTTGTCCAGGAATTCTTTCACGACCTGCTTCACGTCCTTGTGTTCACCATCGACTGCGTAATTCATGGCGCGCATTTGCTCCTCGGACACTCTTCCGGCAAGAGCCCGCAGCGCCTCACGAACCTCCGGATGTTTCATGACAACCGCGTCGCGGACGAGCGGCACGGCGTCGTATGGCGGGAAATAGTTTTTGTCGTCCTCTAAAACCACCAATCCGAGGGCGTCGATCAGCCCATCGGTCGAATTCCCGGCAATCAAGTCCAACTGATGGTCTGCAACGGCTTTGTACGTTAAGCCGAGATCCATCACACGTGGCGCCGAGGGGAATCGAAGGTTGTATGTTTTTGCAAGGCCGGGATAACCATCCTCTCGTTCGATAAATTCGTACCCAAAGCCCGCGACCCAGCCGGCCGTCCGGGGTGCCGCATCCGAAATTGTCTTTAATCTGAACTGTTCGGCATCGGATTTACGCACGATTATTGCAAACGTATTGTTAAAACCCAGCGGTTCGGTCCACTCGATGCCGAAGCGCGACTTGTACGCGGCTTTCACGGCTTGATAGGCCAGATTGGAGCCCTTGACCGGCGCCTCTTTCAGAATGGCGGTCAGGCCCGTCCCCGTGTATTCCACGTACGCATCGATTTGCCCTGCCGTCAGCGCCTCATGGCATACCAGTGTCCCGCCCAGGTTGAGTTTGCGTTCGACGGGAAGCTGCGTTTTCCGCTCAATCTGTTGAGCCAGCATTTCCCCCAAAATGACTTGCTCTGTGAAATTCTTCGAGCCGACGACGACCCGATCTGCGCGCGAGCACGACCAAAGGCCGGCGGCGACCATGGCCAGACACAGGAGCTTGGAAAATCGCTTTTCAATCGCACCCAGCCCAAAATCGGCCATGAGCGCGAGTGCGGCCGCAGGGATGGCGCCGGCCAGAATGAGCCGGCTATCGACCATCGAAACTCCTCGGAAAATGAACATGCCGAGCCCGCCGGCGCCCACGGCGGCGGCGATCGTCGCGATACCGACGCAAAGGACAGTCGCAACACGTAGCCCTGCAAAGATGACGCTCAGAGCGAGAGGAATTTCCACAGTCCATAACAACTGCATATCCGTCATACCCATTCCTCGGCCCGCTTCACGTATGGCCGGATCGACGCCCGAAATCCCGGTAAACGTATTTCGAATGATAGGCAGCAACGAGTACAGAACTAATGCAACAATTGCGGTACGGGCCCCGATGCCTCCAATGAACGGTAGCGGAATCAAAAAGCCAAAGAGAGCCAGACTCGGGATGGTCTGAACCGCGTTTGCGAATGTCAGAATTGGACCGCTGAGCCGCGGCTTCCGGGTCATGACAATGCCCAGAGGAAGACCAATACCGGCTGCGATTAAGATCGAGAGTCCAACCAGCACGAGGTGTTCGAGCGTCAGCTGCGCAACCTCCATGCGATGACCCCAGATGTAATCGAGTACGTTCAAGCGTAGCTTTCTACGAAGGCGCGAGCCTCCGGATGATCCAGCGTGTGAAAGTCTTTAACTCCAACCAAAGCGATGAGATTGCCGTCCTTCATGAGTCCGATGCGATCCCCAAGAATGAACGCCTCGCGGACATCGTGCGTTACGAACACCATGGTTTTGCCGAGTCTCTTCTGAAGCCCGCGAAACTCTTTCTGGATTTCAGATCGTGTTACTGGATCCAAGGCGCCAAACGGTTCGTCCAGGAGAAGAAGCGATGGATCTGCCGCCAGAGCGCGCGCTACACCCACACGCTGCCGCTGGCCGCCGGAAAGCTCGCGCGGCAGACGCCCGGCAAAGCGGGACGGCTCGAGCCCGACAAGCGTGAGCATTTCGCGCACGCGTGAATCGATTTTGTCTGACGGCCACGACTCGAGTGATGGAACCAACGCCACGTTCCGATGGACCGTAAAATGGGGAAATAAACCGACATCCTGAATGACGTATCCGATGCGGCGGCGCAAGCGGATGGGATCCCAATCTGTAGTTTTCTTCCCTTCGACAAACACCCCGCCTGATGTCGGCTCCAGCAGCCGGTTGATCAACTTGAGCGTCGTGGTCTTACCCGAACCGCTCCTTCCCAGCAACACCACGGTTTCGCCGGCTTCGATCGAAAAACAAATGTTTTCAACGAGGGGCCGCCCATTGATCGCGTAGCGCACGTTGCGAAACTCCACGATGTTGGGCATGCCGGCAGTGTAACAGACATTCTCCTCCTGGCCTCCTTTGCCAGGAGGAGAATGCCTCTTTTATATAATCCGAATGATGCTTTCCTGGATTGAGATCGATAGGGCCCGGCTGGTCGCCAATCTCAGCGCGCTGCGGGCGTTGAACAACCCGGGCACGGGCTTGATGGTGGTGGTGAAGGCCAATGCGTACGGGCACGGCTTGGAAACGGTTGCGCCCGTGGTTGCTGACCATGCCGACTGGCTTGGAGTGAATTGCCTTGATGAAGCGCTCGCGATAACACGGCTCGGTATTCAAAAGCCGGTCGCCATTCTGGGGCACACGCCTCTCAATGAGATCGAAACTGTGGTTCGAAACGGCTACAGGCAGGTACTTTACCGGCTGGACGTTGCGAAGGCATTGTCCGTGGCTGCGCAAAAGCATGCGACGACCGCTCACGTTCATTTGAAGATTGAAACAGGTACCAACCGGCAAGGAATCGATCTCGGCGAACTGAAAACTTTCGTGGAAGCGATCGGTAGGCTCCCCGGTCTCCGTGTCGAAGGCGTGTATACGCACTTCGCCAACATCGAAGACACGCTTGATCCATCCTTTGCTCAGTCTCAACTTCGACGGTTCCAGGAAGCGCTGGCGACGCTCGAACGCGCAGGAATACGACCGAACCACGTGCACGCCTCCGCGACTGCGGGTTCGCTGCTATATCCTGAAATGGACTTCACCATGGTTCGGATCGGCATCGGAACATACGGAATTTGGCCGTCACGTGAAACGCAGCTTGCGGCCCGGGAGCGCGGCCGGAAGCCCTCGCTGCAGCCGGTCCTTGAATGGAAGACGCGTGTCGTTCAAGTGAAGCATGTCAACAGCGGAGATTACGTCGGTTATGGACTAACCTATCGTGCGAGCCGGCCAATGAAGCTGGTTGTTTTGCCGATTGGCTACTATGACGGCTACGACCGCAAGCTTTCAAATTCAGGCCGTGCGCTGATCCACGGCCAGCCTGCGTCTGTGCTCGGACGGGTGGCCATGAATATGACGATGGTTGATGTGACCGACATCGGAGCGGATCTGGACGATGAGGTTGTACTCATCGGCCGCCAGGGCAATGCCGAAATCAAGGCGGAGGAATTGGCCGAAAAGATTGGAAGCATTCCATATGAAGTCCTCGCCAGAATCAACCCACTGATACCACGGGTACTGCGTTAGCCTGCATGTAGTGTTCGATACTTGCCGCGGAAATAAAGTAGTGGCTCTTCGGCGTGCAGGACCTCAGCGTACTTAACCTCGGCGAGAAAAATCAAATGATCGCCGCCCGGATAGATGTCTTTGGTCTCGCACTCCATAACGGCCATCGAATTCCTCAGTAGAGGCATTCCGAGCCGCCCTTCGAAGTAAAGGCTTAACGGCCGTTCGGCCTCTCGCTTGGCAAACATTCGAGAAAGATCTTCCTGGTCTTTGGAGAGCATACTGATGCCGAACCGTTCTGAATCTTTGAAAGCTTGAAGGCTGTTGAGTCTCTTATCAAAACAGACCAAAACAAGGAGAGGCTCCAACGAGACCGAAGTAAATGAATTGACGGTCAGCCCGCAAGGTTGCCCCTCGGTGTCGCGTGTTGTCACGACAGTGATGCCCGTTGCGAAGTTACCCATTACGCGGCGGAATTCGTCGGAATTAATCATAGACGCCCTATCATACCCAAATCGTAATATAATCCGCGAACCGATTTGCCGCGGAGGCCAGGGAAATCCAGATGGGACGCCGCTTTCAGGTTTTTTCACTGTTGTTTGCCCTAGGAATCGCTCTTTGCGCAGTTCTTGCGGCACAGGTTCGAGTAGACGTGCGGTTGGTGAATGTCGTCGTGACCGTCACGGATAGCCACGGCCGATATATTCCAAACCTGACCCAGGATGACTTCATGCTTGAGGAAGACGGCCGTGCACAACACATTTCGCACTTCAGTCAAGATCGAAATGTCCCAGTGGGCGTCGGCATTCTTCTCGACACCAGTGGGAGTATGGACCGGAAGATCCGTACTGCCGTGGATTCAGTGGACAGGTTCATCAGGCGGGTTCACCCGGACGATGAAATTTTCCTGATGACTTTTTCCGGACGGCCCGTCCTTCGGCAGGATTTCACAAACGACCGGGAAAAGCTTTCTGAAGCCCTGAAGCGAATCATTCCTACGGGCGGCACCACACTTTACGACGCCATGGCGGAAGGTGTTACGAAGGTCGCCTCCAGCCGTCATACCAAGCGCGCCATCCTCCTGATTACCGACGGACAGGATACCGCCAGCGGGGCCAGGCTGGACGACGTGCTCGAAAGCATTCGTATATCGGACCTGGTCGTCTATCCGATCGGCATCTCCCCTCTGACGTACGCAAAGGGCACCGACCGAAATGCTTGGGGTTGGCCGTTGCCCGCTCTGATCACCGGGAAATCGGGCGCCCAGGGCAAACGCGATGAAGTCGACATGAGTGTTCTGCGGGCTTTTGCGGAAAACAGTGGCGGCCGCGCATTCCTGTTGGCCGAAAGCTTGATCGGGCGGGGCAGTCAGATCGAGAAAATCCTCGATACGATCGCGGAAGAACTGCGAAGCCAGTACACGCTCGGCTACTATCCCCCGCGCGCGGATGACGGTCGCTATCATTCCATTCGAATTCGAACGCGAACCGGCGCCGCGGTCCGTGCCCGGCATGGATACGTGGCGCGAGCATCTTAAATTCGCCCCCGAATCACCCGTAAGCCGTAATCGGTATACGCATATTCTGGTGGCAGGCTGCTGCGCTGGGCAGCGCGTGAGCCCTTGATTTGGTGCCGCCAGGAGCCGCCGCGGCTGACGCGGCGCGTGCCGGTTTCAGGGCCGGTCGGATTCTTCTCCGGGGAGATGGCGTAATAATCTTCGGAGTACCAATCCATACACCATTCGTGCACATTGTCGCCGATATTGAAAAGACCGTAACCGTTCGGGCGCCATTCGCCTACGAGTTTGGGCCCGGTCCATTCGCCCTGAAAGTACTCGATTTGATCAGGCGGCTCATTCCCCCATGCATAGTCCGCCGCTTCGAGGCCACCGCGGCACGCTTTCTCCCACTCGGCTTCTGTTGGCAGCCGGAATGTTTCGCTCAGCGATTTCGACAGCCATTCGCAGTAGGACACGGCCGCGAACCAGCTAACGCCAACGACCGGCTGATCGGGGCCACCAAAGGAAGGATCACGCCATCCGGCGGGTTCGACGTATCCTGTTTCGCTGAGGAATCGGGCGTATTCGCTGTGCCGGACGGCGTAGCGCGCGATCTCAAATGCATCGAGCCAGACACGATGGCGCGGTCTCTCCCAGCGATAATGATGGTCGGAACCCATCCAAAACCAGCCTGCTGGAATGAGACTCATGTCCACATTCATCCCGCGTACTCCGTTTAACGTTGCTATTCTACTGCTGTCGCCGATTCATCAAGTGCAATCGGGAGCGAGTTGAGTTATGCTCGCTACTCGAACACAACTGGGGGTAGGTATGGGTCTCCTGAGAATCACGCGGACACCGCTCGTGACCGTTAACGGGCACGGCAGCGTTATGGATGCAGTGCGGACTATGCACGAGGAACATATCGGAGCAATTGCGGTCGTCGATAATAACCGGCTGATCGGCATTTTCAGCGAACGCGACTTGATGAATCGTGTGGTTCTTCAACGGCGCGACCCCGATAACACAGTTGTGGGCGACGTGATGACCTCTCCCGTCATTACCATCCAACGAACCGCAACGGCTGACGATGCGCTAAAACTCATGGACGAGAAACATATCCGGCATTTGCCTGTGGTGAACACTGATGGAAAACTCGCGGGCATGCTGTCGATCCGAAGCTTACTCCACGAAAAAGTCGAGGATCTGAGGGACCAGCTCGATTCGCTTGAGGCTTATTTCACCGCCGATGGCGCCGGCGGGTAAATTACTGCGCGAAATTCGTCAGCAGATACATGATGAGTTCTTCTTTTCGCGCCAAAGGGACGTGGGCGCCCCAGTTGATCATGCGCTCAACAGTGCGCGTCCACCCGTCGCGATTCGCCTTCAAACGAGCGATCGGCGTCGCATCGTGACAGCCGAGACAGGAGTTTTGGAATACATCCTTTCCTTTTCCCTCGGGAGCAGCCTGCGAAGATGACGGCCGCGAGCGATTGGCGTTGAACTGCGCGGCGAGGTAACGAACGAGTTCTTCTTTATCGCCGCCCTCGATCTCGGCACCCCAGCCGACCATCTTGTTCACCTCTCGTGTCCAGCCCGCCACGTCGAGGCGTTGTTGCGCAATCAAGCTGGGCCCGTGGCAGAGGCGCGTACAGGTGTCCTGCATCTTCTGCGCGATTCCAGCTGCTGGTAGTTGACCGAATGCCGTGTTCGAAAACACGCAGGTCAGCCAGACAATGGCGCCCCTAACCTTTGACATTGATTTGTATTTTATCGGCGACGTTGTACATATAGCCGGAGGGATTCCACGATGCAGACATCGGCTGCGTTCGACCCTGGCTGTCGGTAGCACGCGACATCACGACAAATAAACCGGCCGCGGGGGGCTTCCACAAATAGCGAAAACGGCGCCAGGTATACCTTGCTTTGTCGCTGTCTAATACCGCCGTGTTCCAGGTGCGGCCCGCATCTGTCGAGACATCCACACGCGTGATGTCCGCTTCCCCTGCCCACGCGAACCCGCGCAACTGAATAGAAGATCCCGTAGGCACTATTGTTCCCTCGAGCGGGTTTGTGAAGATGGATTTCACACTCAAAGTCGTATAGGGAACCGTGTCTTTCGGGTCGACTAGAGTACCAGGGGCAACCGGACGGTTTGGGATTCGATACGCCGTCTGCATGAAGAAACCGCTTGCCTCTGCGTCCGATACAACAATATTGGTTATCCACTTTGTCGAGGCGGCGGCTTCCCAACCCGGCACGATCAACCGAAGTGGGAAACCGTGAAGAACGGGAATAGCCTCGCCGTTCATGCGATATGCCAGCATGGTGTCGGGATGCATCGCCTTTTCGATTGGAATGCTACGAACAAAATCCGGCACCGCTCGAATCGGCCGATCGGCGCCATTGAGAATTACATGCTTTGCCGCAGGCTTCACCTGCGCTTTCATCAGAACGTCGCGCAACGGAATGCCTGTCCAGCGCGCGGTTCCGACTGCTCCTTTTTCCCACTGCAACCCGGCGACGGGCGGATCGGCGAAAGCGCGACCGTTTCCGGAGCACTCGAGGGTCACCGTCCGGGTGACTTGCTGGAAGCTGCGAATATCTCGCATCGTCAGCTCCAAAGATCGATTGACTTCCCCTTCGACCCTGAGATTCCAGTTGTTGAGTTGGACATTCGGAAAAGGCAAATGCGAACGTACGTAATGCGCGTCGTTTGGAGTAATCCAGCCTCTGTCGAGCAACTGTACCGGGGTCTCGAAATCAGCAGGTGACTCGGAACGGATAATGAGGTCCTTCTTTATCTCTGCGGCTTGAAATACAAAGACGGAGCTTCCGAGGATGAACTCGCGCCGGTTCATCGGATCAGACATTTTGGCCCACGCGATCGGCGGCGAGTTTAATGCGATCTTCCACCGAGGGGTGACTGTGGAAAATAAATGCGACGATCTTACTCGGATTTTTGTTCACGAGATTGATCTCCGCCAGTTTTTCCATACTCGAAACAAACGCCAGCGCGTCGCCCGTCACTTCCAGAGCGTACACGTCCGCCGACTTCTCCAGTTGTCGGGAGAAGGAGTTCACAACAGGCAAGGCGAGCAATGACAATGTTGTCGTAATTAGGGCCAGCAATGGGAAATTTGCGACGTCCTCTATCCCGCTTAAACCGAACGATTGCGAGAGCGGCGGCAGAAGACGATGAGCGGCATAAAAAGCAACGAAAGTGAGGATCGATTGCAGCCCCATGCCGTACCAGATGTGATTCTTCACGTGATGGCACAACTCATGGGCCATGACAACCTCGATTTCTTCCCCCGAAAAATTTTCCAGCAGCGTATCCGATACAAGAATCCGCCGGGTATTACCCCAGCCGACTACAGCCGCGTTGGCCTTCCGCGTCTTCTCTCCGAGTGACCACTCGAAGATGCCGCATACCCGCTTACTGGTCCGTCGCGCGAGGCGACTGACTCGACTCTGCAAATCCGGGTTCTCAACCGGCTTAAATTTAAAAAATAACGGCAGCAGCACCACCGGAGCGAGATTCGCCATTACCACAACGAACGCGATAAAGACGATGCTAGCGTAAACCCACCAGAAGTTCGAATCAACTCTCAGTAGCAAATAGATGACTTCAGCCGCGGCGATCGCCAGCGGACCAGCAACGGCAAGAGCTTTCAATTGATCTTTGATCCAAGCGCTGAAGGACTGGCGCGAGAGTCCAAATCGATGTTCGAGGATATAACCGGAGTAAAAGCTGAACGGTAAATCGATGACCTTCAGAACGCCGCCGAGGATGATCATGTAAATCATCACTTTCAACCAGTTCGAACCCGACAGCATTTGTGCAAGAGTGCGTATTCGGACACTCCAACCTGAGCTCAGGAGGTAGAGGAGAACGACGACATCCAGTACGAACTTGGAGACGCCAAGGAGATGTTTGACCGATTCGTATCGCTTCGGCTCGTCCATACATCGCGGGCTAAGATTTTCGGCCCGATATACAAGGTATACGCAACGAGCTTTTCAAATTCAATCAAGAAGGTTCTGACATCGCTACGGCTTTTCCACCACTCACGCGAATTCAGACCTCCGTGCGGCGAGGGGGTAACGCTGAATTTAAAGTCGCGCCCTAAAATGTAGCGCGCTGCCATTCGCGTGCGGCGTGTGTGATAGTTCGAGGTCACGATGATGAGTGAGCGCCATTTTCTTTCGAGACACAAATTCCGGATTTGTTCCATCTCAGAAATCGTGTCGTCGGTAGGCTTCTCTACGCTGACAATTTTGTCGTTCGGTACACCAAGCCCTCGAAGAACTCTGATGTAGTTGCCGTGGCCGTCTACCAGTTCGATCCCTCGCTGATGCAAGTCGATCTCTTCGGGTTTGACCTGATCCCTGGTGACGATTACGTAATCACCAAGTCCGCGATTGTAAAGATCGGCAGCGCCCCAGGGGCGGCCTGGCTCTCCGCCGGCAAGCGCTACAATGGCGTCGCTCTTCTCGAGGGGCTCATCGACGATGACGATCGAAGCGCAGTATCGCAGGAGAGGCTGATAGCCGAGATATGTGAGCGGAATGATGAAAAGGACAAAATTCAAAAAATAAATTCTCTTCCCGTATTTGCGCTTGGCTGCTGACGCCTTCACTCTGGTCTCCAACCGCCACCCCCCAGAATTTTAACTGATGTCGCTTAGTCTTAGTGATTCCCAATCGACTTCCTCGGCCATGTCATAATCGTACGTGTACGAGGAATTCTACGGGCTCAGTGAATCCCCGTTCAACCTGACACCGGATCCGAAGTGTCCTAACATCCCCCGTGAACGTCGTATGGGCGCACTGCCCATCGCCACATACCTCTCCCCTCTTTCACCAATGATGTCCATCACCGGCATCGCGCCTTGCTGTCGAAGGGCGTCCGGGAACGTACGCGCGACATCGCATTGCCTCCGCCATGCGGCTTCGGTGAGTCTGGGAAAATACTGCTGCCGCAAAAACCGGTTCAGTTCGTCGTCTCCCAGCGCTTTACACGGACCTGTGAATTTTTCCGCCGGTATAAGTATTTCTCCGCGTTGAACTACGCCGCACGCGTTGTGAAGACTTAAAGCACGGAAGGAGGGGCGGCGTATCGACGACAAGACAGGGTATTTCCAAGGGGAGACAAATTGATTAGGCATCAATCCGCGGGTTGTCTGCGCTGCAGCTGGGTCGCTGCGACGATCGGCCTTCGCCCCGCTGTGGCAGTGATCGCTGGCTCGATTTTGACCTTTGCGCAGGTGCCAACGGAGGAGACGCGAAGTTTACTCATGAGCTCCGATCCACCAAACGCGGTTTTTCCTGCCGCGTCCCGGCTCTTGCCGTACGAGGTACAGAACCGAGTCCGAAAGTTCGCTCTTGCTACCGTCAAAAAGGGCTCGGTTGGGACGACTGTGTCCGGTCCGCCCGTTACACTCACACCCCAAGGACGCACGACTTCTTGCAACCCGGTCGTAACCGACTCGCCGGGTTCAGCGACACCTCGTTCTTTGGTTGATGCGTCACCTAACTTCCTGCCGTTCTTCAACAACGGACCCGTGTTCGGACTGCCGGGAACCAAAGAGGAGGACTTCTGGCATCGTACTCAATTGATTGGTGATCCCAACTGCAAACGATCAGACCTGGCTCGTCGCGGAATCTTCATTGATCTGTACTCCACTACCGCCTATCAGCACGTGACGTC
>WNEW01000926.1_pt1 | contig 14221 bp, 10 predicted proteins | sample 5399891 | NCBI WGS metagenome assembly WNEW01 (sample SAMN13153336, study PRJNA577476) | soil metagenome | isolation source: 40 cm grassland meadow soil pre-rain plot 5 | place: USA:California | collected 2015-09-08 | reverse complement strand
CACCTCGAGCGTCCACTCATCCTTGGCTCGCACGCCGACCTGCGAGGCGTCGGGCACCTTGCTCTTGTTGAAGGCCTCGGCGCCCTTGATGTCGTAGAAGTAGCTCGAGTACGGGTTCTTGCTGGCCGGATCCATCTGGCGCTTCCACGACCACTCGAAGTCACGCGCCGTGCACGGCGAGCCATCCGACCACTTCGAGTCGCGGCGGATGGCGAAGGTCCACACCGATCCTTCCGCGTTCGACGAGACCTTCTCGGCCACGTAGGGCACGGGCTGGAACTCGGCGTTGAACTTCATCAGACCGGCCCAGAGCGCGGGCACGCCGTTGCAGTACAGGTCCTTGTTGAAGTCGTGGCTGGAGGGATCGTTCTGCCACCAGCCGCCGCCGCCGTAGCGGAAGTGCTGGTCGCGGGCGAGCTTCTCGCCGGCGGCGAGCTTGGGCGCCGCCGAGGCCGGGCGCGCGTTGAAGCCGGCCGCTCCCAGCGTGGCGAGGCCGGCGGCCACGCGCAGGAAATCGCGGCGGCCGACGCCGGCCGCCGCCAGGCGCGCGGCGAGCAGGTCCAGCTGTGCATCGGAGATGCGGGGACGCTTCATGGAGTCCTCCTCTCGGGTGCTATTTCATTTTCGGATCGAGCGCGTCGCGGACGCCGTCGCCGAAGAACGTGAACGCGAGCATGGTGATGGCGATGGCGATCGACGGGAACACGCAGAGATGCCAGTACGAGCGGATGTACTGCTGGCCCTCGCCGACCATCTGCCCCCACGACGGGGTGGGGGGATTGATGCCGACGCCGATGAAGGACAGCGCCGCCTCCGTGAAGATCGCCTCCGGAATCCCGAAGGTGACGGCGACGACGATCGGCGTGAGCGCGTTGGGCAACACGTGGCGGAAGAGCAGCCGGCCGGCGCGCGAGCCCAGCGCCCGCGCACCCTCGACGTATTCCTTCTGCTTGATGGCGAGCACCTGCGCGCGCGTTTGCCGCGCGATCCCCACCCAGCCGGTGAGGCCGATGGCGATGAAGATGTTGGTGAGCCCGGCGCCGAGCATCGACATGACGAGGATCACGAACAACAGGCGCGGGAATGCATACATGACGTCGATGAGGCGGGTGAGCACGACGTCGGTGCGCCCGCCCACGTAGCCGGAGAGCGCGCCGATGGGCACGCCGATCGTGACCACGATGAGCTGCGCGCCGAGACCGACCAGCATCGACACGCGCGCGCCGTAGATCATCCGCGAGAGCAGGTCGCGGCCGAGCTGATCGGTGCCCAGGGGGTACAGGCGCGAGGGCGCCTCGTTGAGCCGCCCGAAGTTCGTCTTCGTGTAGGGCAGCGGCGCCAGCACGTCGGCGAAGATCGCCACGAGGCAGAGCACGACGATGACGCCACCGCCGGCCATGGCCAGCCGGTTGCGCCGCAGGCGGCGGACACCGTCGCGCCAGAGGCTGGTGGGCCGGACGGTGAGCGCCGCGTCGACGGCGACGGGACTCGGCGCTCGGATGCCGTCGGGATCGGCGAGCGGACGCGGCCCGGCGGTGACGCTAATAGCGGATCCGGGGGTCGAGCGCGCCATAGGCGAGGTCGACGATGAGGTTCATGATCGCGAGGAACACGCCATACGTGAGCACGACGGCCATGATCATCGGGTAGTCGCGCCCGGTCATCGAGAGCACGAAGAAGCGGCCCATGCCCGGCACGCGGAAGATCGACTCGACGAAGAACGATCCCGTCCCGACCGCCGCGAAGAGGGGCCCGAGCAGCGTGACCACCGGGATCAGGGCGTTCTTCAGCGCGTGCTTGAAGATGACCGGGCCCTCGGCGAGGCCCTTGGCGCGCGCCGTCAGCGTAAAGTCGGCGCGAATGACCTCGAGCATGCTCGCGCGCGTGAAGCGCGCGATGATTCCCATCGGCGCCAGCGCCAGCGTCACCGTCGGCAGCACCCAGTCGCGAGGCGAGTCCCAGCCGCCGGTGGGAAAGAGCGGCAGCATGAACGAGAAGATGATGATGAGGAAGACGGCGAGGACGAAGTTGGGCACGGCGACACCGACGGTGGCGAGGGAGACGGACACGTAATCCCAGCCTCGGTTCTGGTGGACGGCGGCGAGGATGCCGAGGGTCAGGCCGCCGGCGATCGCCAGCGCCAGCGCCATCGAGCCGAGGAACAGCGAGATCGGGAACGTCTCGCGAAGGATCTCGGCCACCGTCCGCGTCTTGTACACGAACGAGAATCCAAAGTCGCCGCGCACGGCCTTGCCGACGAAGATCGCGAACTGCTGCCAGAGCGGCTTGTCGAGCCCGTAGTACGCGGCGAGGGCCTTTTGCGCTTCCGGCGACAGCGGGTTGGCGCCCTCGGCCACCGGGTCGAGCGGGCTGCCGGGCGTGGCGTGCATGACGAGAAACGTCACGAGCGCCATCGCGACCAGGGTCGGCACGAGCCAGAGCATCCGGGCAATCGCGTAGTGGAGCACCTGAATCCTCCGGAGTTCCGCTACTATAACCGATGCCGGGGATGACCGAGGAGCATCGACGACTCGAGGAGGCGACGCGCCGAACGGCGCATTGGCGACGCTGGGGCCCCTACCTGTCGGAGCGGCAGTGGGGGACCGTGCGCGAAGACTACAGTCCCGGCGGCACGGCCTGGGAATATCTCCCACACGATCACGCCCGCTCGCGCGCCTACCGCTGGGGCGAGGACGGCCTGGCCGGCATCTCGGACAACCGCCAGCGCCTCTGCTTCGCGCTGGCGCTCTGGAACGGCCGCGATCCCTTCCTCAAGGAGCGCCTCTTCGGTCTCACGGGCAAGCAGGGCAACCACGGCGAGGACGTCAAGGAGTACTACTTCTACCTCGACAACACGCCGACGCACGCCTACATGAAGTACCTCTACAAGTATCCCCAGGGCGCGTTTCCCTACGCGGGGCTGCTCGAGGAGACCGCGCGGCGCGACCGGCGCCGCCCCGAATACGAGCTGCTCGACACCGGCATCTTCGACGACGATCGCTACTTCGACGTCGTCGTCGAGTACGCCAAGGCCGCCGCCGACGACCTGCTCATCCGCATCGCGGTCACCAATCGCGGGCCCGAGCCGGCCGACGTGCACGTGCTGCCGACGCTCTGGTTCCGGAACACGTGGACGTGGGAGCCGGGCTCGCCGCGCCCGCGGCTCTCCGCGACGGCGCCGGGCGCCGCGTGGTCGGTGATCGAGGCGCAGCACGCGACGCTCGGCCGCCGCTGGCTCGTGGGCGAGGGCCCGGCCGATCTGCTCTTCACGGACAACGAAAGCAACGCGCGCCGGCTCTGGGGCGTCGCCAACGCGACGCCACACGTGAAGGACGCCTTCCACGACCACGTGGTGCACGGCCGCGCCGACGCGGTGAACCCGGCGTCGGTGGGAACGAAGGCCGCAATGCACCATCGGTGGGCGCTCCGGGCGGGCGAGACGCGCGCCATCCGTCTGCGGCTGAGCGATGCCGCGCCCGCCGGTGAGCCGTTCGGCCGCGCCTTCGACGCGCTGCTCGAGCGCCGCCGTGGCGAGGCCGACGAATTCTACGCCACCGTCGTGCCGGGGACCTGCTCCGCCGACGCGCGCGCGGTGGCGCGGCAGGCCGTCGCGGGGATGCTGTGGAGCAAGCAGTTCTACCATCTCGACGTCAAGCGCTGGCTCGCCGGGGACGCGGGTCAACCGGCGCCGCCGCGCGAGCGCCTGCGCGGCCGCAACGCCCGCTGGACGCATCTCTTCAACGAAGACGTGATCTCGGTCCCCGACAAGTGGGAGTATCCGTGGTACGCCGCGTGGGACCTCGCGTTCCACACCATCGCGCTGGCGCCGATCGACCCGGACTTCGCGAAGTCGCAGCTGATCCTCTTCCTGCGCGAGTGGTACATGCACCCCAACGGCCAGATCCCGGCCTACGAGTGGGCGTTCGGCGACGTCAATCCGCCCGTGCACGCCTGGGCCGTCTGGCGCGTGTACAAGATCGATCGGCGCGTGACCGGCGTGGCCGACCGCGACTTCCTCGAGAAGGCGTTCCAGAAGCTGCTGCTGAACTTCACGTGGTGGGTCAACCGCAAGGACACCGAGGGCAAGAACGTCTTCGAGGGCGGCTTCCTCGGGCTGGACAACATCGGCGTCTTCGACCGCTCGGCGCCGCTGCCCACGGGCGGCCGCATCGAGCAGTCGGACGGCACCTCGTGGATGGGCATGTACTGCCTCAACATGCTGGCCATCGCGCTGGAGCTGTCGCAGTCGAACGCCGCCTACGAGGACATCGCCTCGAAGTTCTTCGAGCACTTCGTCTACATTGCCAGGGCGATGAACGACCTCGGCGGCGAGGGGATCACGCTCTGGGACGAGCAGGACGGCTTCTACTACGACGTGCTGCACACCGACCGCGAGGCGCGCCAGCTCAAGGTCCGCTCGATGGTGGGGCTGATCCCGCTCTTCGCGGTGGAGACGCTGGAGCCGGACGTGGTGGACCGGCTGCCGGGCTTCACGCGCCGCATGCAGTGGTTCATCGACAACAGGCCCGAGTTCCGAGCCAACCTCGACCTCGTCACCGTCGCCGGCGGCGGCGTCCGCCGCCTGCTGTCCATCGTCAACCGCACCCAGCTCACGCGCGTGCTGCGCTACATGCTCGATCGCGACGAGTTCCTGTCGCCCTACGGCGTCCGGGCGCTGTCGCGCTATCACCGCGCGCATCCCTACGTGCTGGCCGTGGACGGCGTGGAGCACCGGGTGGACTACGAGCCCGCCGAGTCCACCACCGGCCTCTTCGGCGGCAACTCGAACTGGCGCGGGCCGCTGTGGTTTCCCATGAACTACCTGCTCATCGAGTCCCTGCAGAAGTTCCACCACTTCTACGGCGACGACCTCAAGGTCGAGTGTCCGAACGGCTCGCACCGGCTGCTCAATCTCTGGGACGTCGCGGGTGAGCTGTCGCGCGGGCTCGTCCGGCTCTTCCTGCGCGGCCGCGACGGCCGGCGGCCCGTGCACGGCGGCGCGGAGAAGTTCCAGAGCGATCCGCACTGGCGCGACCTGCTGCTGTTCTACGAGTACTTCCACGGCGACGTCGGCGCCGGCATCGGCGCCAGCCACCAGACGGGGTGGACCGGCCTCGTGGCCAAGCTCATCCAGCAGAGCGGCGAGTGAGCGGTATGCTGGATCCCTGAGGAGGGTGCTCATGAGCGATCGCGTGAAAGAGATCCTGTCCTGGTACGGCAGCGACAATCCCGGCACGCTGACGAACCTCGCACGCCTGCTGAACGCCGGCACGCTGGCCGGCACCGGCCGGCTGGTGATCCTGCCGGTGGACCAGGGCGTCGAGCACGGCCCGGCGCGCAGCTTCGCGGTGAACCCGGACGCGTACGATCCCCGTTACCACTTCGAGCTGGCCATCGCGGCGGGCTGCAACGCCTACGCGGCGCCGCTCGGGTTCATCGAGGCCGGCGCCCGCGAGTTCGCGGGCCGCGTGCCGCTCATTCTCAAGACCAACAACCACGATGTGCTGCTCGAAGAGAAGGACCCGAATCAGGCGATCACGGGATCGGTGAAGGACGCCCTGCGCCTGGGCTGCGTGGCCGTCGGCTTCACGATCTATCCCGGCTCCGAGCACCGGCTGGAGATGTATGAGGAGATCCGCGACATGGCGGTCGAGGCGAAGGCCAACGGCCTCGCCGTCGTCATCTGGTCATACCCGCGCGGCTCGGGCCTCAGCAAGGACGGCGAGACGGCGCTCGACGTCACCGCGTACGCCGCGCACATCGCGGCTCAGCTCGGCGCCCACATCATCAAGGTGAAGCTGCCCTCGGCGCACCTCGAGCAGGCCGCGGCCAAGAAGGTCTACGAGTCCACGCAGGTGCCGACCGGCACGCTGGCCGAGCGCGTGCGCCACGTCGTGCAGGCCGCGTTCAACGGCCGGCGCATCGTGATCTTCTCGGGCGGCGCCGCCGCCAAGGACGACCAGGTGTTCGACGAGGTGCGCGCGATTCGCGACGGCGGCGGGTTCGGCTCCATCATCGGACGCAACTCGTTTCAGCGGAAGAAGCCCGACGCGCTCAAGTTCCTGGGCACCGTGATGGGTATCTACGCGGGCACCCAGAAGTAGCGTGATCCTCGCCGGCGACGTCGGCGGTACCAAGACGACGCTCGCGTTGTTCGAGCCGCGCGCCGGCGAGGCGGCACTCGTGCGCGAGGACACGCTGTCGAGCCACGAGTTCGCCTCGCTGGAGGCGGCCATCTCGCGCTTCCTCGACGAGGGCCCACGCGCCGAGATCGCGGCGGCGTGCATCGGTATCGCGGGACCCGTCGTGGACGGCCGGGGCACGACCACCAACCTGCCGTGGGTGGTCGACGAGCGCCGGCTGGCGGCCGCGATTCCCGCCGCGCAGGTGCGGCTGCTCAACGACCTCGAGGCCACCGCCCACGGGATCTGGGCGCTCGACGACACCGCGCTGATGTCGCTGCAGTCGGGCGCGTTCGGGCGCGGCAACCTCGCCGTGATCGCCGCCGGCACCGGGCTCGGCGAGGCGATCGTCGTCGGCCCTGACCGGGCGCGCACGGTCATCGCGAGCGAGGGCGGGCACGCCGACTTTGCGCCACGCGGCGAGCTGGAGGAGGACCTGCTGCGCTACCTGCGCAAGGAGCTCGGCCGCGTGTCCTACGAGCGCGTCCTGTCCGGGCCGGGCCTCGTGAACGTCTATCGCTTCCTGCGCGACACCGGGGTGGCGAAGGAATCGCCGCAGACGGCCGCCCTCATGCGCGAGCACGATCCGGCCGCCGTCGTGACGGGGCTCGGGACGCGCGCCGCGGACCGCCTGTGCGAGATGGCGCTGGGCGTCTTCGTCTCCGTGTACGGCGCCGAGGCCGGCAACCTCGCGCTCAAGGCGCTGGCGGTCGGCGGCGTGGTCGTCGCCGGCGGCATCGCCCCGCGCATCGTGCCGGTGCTCGCCGCCGGCACGTTCATCAGCGCCTTCCGGGACAAAGGCCGGCTCGCGTCGCTGATGGAGACCATCCCGGTGCGCGTCGCGCTGAATCCCAGGACCGCGCTGCTGGGCGCCGCGCGCGTCGCGCTCGCCATGCTGTAGATGCGCCGCATCCTCGTCATCGACGATCACGCGGAGATCCGCGAGCTCCTGCGCTTGACGCTTCAGGCCGCGGGCTACGACGTGGCGGTGGCGCCGAACGGCCGGGAGGGTCTGGAGATCCAGCGCGGGCGGCCGGCCGAGCTCGTCATCACCGACATCTTCATGCCGGAGCAGGAAGGCCTCGAGACCATCCAGGAGCTGCGCCGGCAGTCGCCGCGCCCCAGGATCATCGCCATGTCGGGCGGGGGCCAGCTCGGCACCCTCGAGTACCTGCCCGCCGCCAAGGAGTTCGGGGCCGACCGGACGATCGACAAGCCGTTCGAGTGCGAGGCGATGCTGACGGCGGTCCGGCAGATGCTGAGCGCGACCGACTAGGCGCGATCCGCCGCGGACTCGTCCTCGACCCGCAGCGGCAGGGCGACCGTGAACGTCGTGCCGCGGCCGACCTCGGTCTCCATCTCGATCGTCCCGCCGTGGCTCTGCACGATGCCGAGGCTGACGGACAGGCCGAGGCCGGTGCCGCTCACCTCGGGCTTCGTCGTGAAGAACGGATCGAAGATCCGATCGCGGTGCTCGGGCGCGATGCCGGGGCCGGTGTCCTCGAAGGCGATGCGGACGCCGCCGTTGACCGCCTCGGTGCGGACGGTGAGCGCGCCGCCGTTGGGCATGACGTAAACGGCGTTGTTGATGATGTTGAGGAACACCTGCTTGATGCGCGACACGTCCAGCTCGACGCTGGGCAGATCGGGCGCGTACTTCTCCTGCACGGTGATGGCGTTGAGCGCGCCCTGCCGGCGCACCATCGCGACGACCTGCTCGAGCACGGTGTTGACGTCGGCGTTCTCGGGAGAAAAGTCGCGCTGCCGGCTGAACTGCAGCAGATCGCGCACGATGTCGCGGGCCCGCGACGCCTCCTCCTGGATGAGCCCGAGCTCCTCGCGCATGGGGTCGGAGGGCGGCATCCGCTCGCTGAGGAACGACGCGAAGCCCAGTACGGTGGTGAGCGGGTTGTTGATCTCGTGCGCGATGTTGGCGGCCAGCTCGCCGATGGCCGCCAGCTTCGTGGACTGCACGAGCTGCGCCTGGGTGCGCTTGAGCTCCGCCATCTGGTCCTTCACGCCCTCGTACAGCCGCGAGTTCTCGACGGCCAGCGCGCCCTGGAGCGCGATGCCCTCGGCCAGCCGCCGCTCGTCGGGCGTGAAGTGGTGGCGCTCGCGGATCCACAACACCGTGAAGCCGCCCATGACCTGACCCTTCCAGTACATCGGTTGGATCAGGATGGACTTGTGGGCGATGAGTCCCGCCATCGGCAGGTCGGTCCACGCTCCGGTTGCGCTGTCACTCTCCGCGAGCGTGCCGTGTGCGCGCAGACGCTCGAAGAACGGCGTGTCGCGTCGCAACGCGAGCTCGGGCCCCTTGGCGATGAGGTCCTTGGGTATGTGATAGCCGACGAGCGGCACGACCGTGTTGGTGCCCGGCGTCACCAGCCACGCGACGCCGGTGTCGCCGCCGAGCGCGCGAACCATCTCGCGCGTCGCGCGCCGCAGGATCTCGCTGAGGTCGAGCGTGGCACCGACGGCTTGACTCACGCTCACGAGCGTCTCGGTGTGACGCAGGCGCAGCTGCGTTTCCTGGTGCAGACGCGCGTTGCGGATGCCGACGGCCGCCGACGTGGCCAGCGCCTCCGCGAGCGCGACGTCCTCCGAGGCGAACTCGCGATGCTGCCGCGTCCAGCACAGCAGCACCCCGATCGGCACGTCGTCGAGCATGAGCGGCACGCCGACGAACGACTGCAGGCCTTCGGACTGCGCCCACGCGCGCTCGCGGAAGCGCGGGTCGACGAGCAGATCGCGCAGCATGAGCGGCGTGAGGTGCTCCATGATCCAGCCCACGGCGCCCTCGCCCGGCGCGAACTGCATTCGCATGAGGCCGGGCTTCTCCGCCAGGCCGGCCTGCGCGGCCAGCCGGTACTCGGTGTCGCGCTCGTGCAGCCAGATGCGCACGACGTCCACGGCCAGCCGCGTGCGCACCAGCTCGGTGAAGCGCTGCAGCACCTCTTCGACCTTGAGCGTGCTCGCGAGCAGGTGACCGGCCTCGACCAGGCTTTCCTGCTCCGCCGCGCGCCGCAGCACGCCGTCGTACAGGCGCGCGTTCTCGACGGTGATGGCCACCTGGTTGGCGACGATGTTGAGCAGCTGCTCCTCGTCGGCCTTGGCGCCGGGCGGCAGCACGAGGCGCGCCGTCATCTGTCCGAGCGTCCGCCCGCGCACGGCCAGCGGCAGCCGCCACTCGGCCTCGATCCAGTCGTCGGCGGGGGCCACGCCGGCGCCCGCCAGCACGCTGCGCGGCCGGTCCGCGGCCGGCGTGCCCGCGACCTCCACGTGCACCTCGGCGTCGGCGATGTCCACGGCCAGGTGCGTGGTCCCGAGCGCGCGCGCGAGGTTGGGCAGCAGCTGCTCGAGCATCGCCTGCGCGCCGAGCTCCGAGGTGATGTCCTGCACGCCGCGGTGCAGGTCGGCCAGCTGGCCGGCGCGCCGGACGAAGTGCTGGTTCAGCCGCTTGAGCTCCTCGACCTGGTTGACGAGACGGTACACGAGACGCTGATTGAGCTCGCGCAGGTAGACGCCCTGCTCCGGCTCCTCCACGTGCTCGCGCTTGCCGTGCAGGAACTCGGCGACCTGTCGCGGAAACGTGTCGACGTCGATCGGCTTCTGGATATAGCCGTCGCAGCCCGCCACCAGCGAGCGCTGCCGATCCCCCTCCATCGCGTACGCGGTCACCGCGATGACGGGGGTGGTCGCGAAGGCGGGGAACGACTTGATGATCGAGACGACCTCGTAGCCGTCCACCCCGGGCAGGTTCACGTCGAGCAGGATGAGCGCCGGTTCCTCGCGGACGGCCGCCTCGATGCCGGCCAGCCCGTCCGCGGCGTCGATGATCGTGTAGCCCTCCGCCTCGAGAATGGCGCGGACCAGCATCCGGTTTTCCGGATTGTCCTCCACGTGGAGGATCTTGGCTCGACCGCCGTCCCTGCGAACGGGTGAGGGCATGAGGTCCCCTAGTTGGCCACCGCGGCGAGCGGCAGCGTAAAGTGAAACGTCGAGCCGTGGCTTTCGCGGCTCTCCGCCCAGATGCGTCCCCGGTGCAGCTCGACGAACTTCTTGCTGATGGCCAGTCCGAGGCCCGTGCCGTCGGCCTGCTGGGCCAGCGGGTTGTCCAGCCGCTGGAAGGGCTCGAACAGCCGCGCCAGGTCACCGCTCGAGATGCCGATGCCGGTGTCGGCGACGGAGACGTGGAGCGTCTCGGCCTCGCGGCGCACCTGCACGAGGATCTTGCCGGCGGCCGTGAACTTGATCGCGTTCGACATGAGGTTGAGCATCACCTGCTTGATGCGGGTGCGGTCGGCGGCCACCTCGGGCAGGTCGAGCGGCACGTCCTTTTCGATCTTCAGCCGCTTGTCGCGAACGAGTGGCAGCGACGACTCGATGCACTCGTCGACGAGGCTCAGCATGTCGACGCGCTCGGAGCGCATCTCCAGCTTGCCCGCCTCGATCCGCGAGAAATCGAGGATGCCGTTGATCAGCTCCAGCAGGTGACGGCTCGAGTTGTGCACCGAGCGGATGTAGGCCTCCTGGCGCTCGGTCAGCTCGCCGTCCAGGCGGTTCAGCAGGACCTTCGAGAAGCCGATGATGGAGTTCAGCGGCGTCCGCAGCTCGTGCGACATGTTGGCGAGGAACTGCGACTTCAGCCGGCTGGCCTCCATCAGGCGAACGTTCGAGGTCGACAGGCCTTCGTACAGGCGCGCGTTCTCGAGCGAGATGGCCGCCTGCACAGCCAGCAGCGAGAGCACGTCGAGCTCCTGGCTGTCGAAGATCTCGCCCGAGAGCTTCTCGCCGAGCAGCAGGATGCCGTTGAGCTTGTTCTCGATCTTCAGCGGCACGATGAGCGAGGCCTTGATGGCTTCCAGCTCGCCCTCGGCCGTCTCGAAGTACCTGGCGATCCGCGGGTTGAGCTTGACCTCTTCCTTGACGAGCAGGCCCTCGGTGCGCGTCAGCCACTGCACGATGGGGCTGTCGGCGCGGATGAACTCGACACCCGCGCCCTCGTCCAGGGTCGTCTCCTCGCGGTAGGACGCGAAGGTGTTCGTGCTGGCGTCGTAGATCATGAGGGTCGCGTGGGTGACCGGGATGCCGCGCACGAGGCCGTGCACGAGCGTGTCCACGAGCTCGTTGAAGTTGAGCATCGCGCTCATGCGCTTGCTGAGAGAGATCAGGGTCTCGTAGCAGCCCTGGCGCTTGCTGAACATGAGCCGGTGGATGCGGTCTTCGAGGTGCTGGCCCCAGGGTGTCAGCAACACGGTGATGACGAACCCGAGCGGCACCACCACCCAGATCGTGTCGAGGTCGGCCAGGTTGAAGGCCTGCTCGACGGCGCGCGTGACGACGTAGAGCACGGCGGTGACCGCCGTGCCGACCACGCCGTACACGGCCGCCTTCTTGACCGCGAGGTCCACGGCGAAGAGGCGATAGCGGACGATCGACGTGCCGAGCATCAGCGCGAACACCATGTTCGCGGGGATGCCCATGGGGTAGACCTGCTCGGCGGCGGGGAGCCACACGGCCACCACGAAGCGCGCATAGTCGATGAAGGCGCCCGCGAGGCTGATGAGGACGCCCAGCATGATCAGCGTCCCTCGGTTGCGCCGGAACGACGAGTCGATCCCGCGGTTGGCCTTCACCAGGTGGCGGAGGCCGTAGACCATGAAGAAGAAGAAGGCGAGGATCCACGGCACGTACAGCGGGCCCGTCGCGGGCGCCCAGCCCCAGTGCGTCCACACCACGCCCTTCATGAAGAGCGACGAGCCGCTGAGGTTGATCACGCTGTAAACGAGGGCGATCGCGTAGGCCAGCGCCAGCGATGGGCGGTGGCGCGTGGTGGCGTCGAGGAAGATCAGCACGAAGTGGTACCAGAACGCGGGCACCAGGAGCACGCCGATGTGGATCACGACCTCGGCGAAGATGGCGGCGGGGGCCTCGGGGCTCGTCCGCAGCATGAACGAGCCGATATTCCAGAGGGCCATCGCCGACGCGAAGTAGGCAAAGACCCGGTTCAGCCGGCTCCCCGGGTTGCGCAGGAGCGACAGCCCGGCAAGGGTGACGTTGAGGAAGAACGCTACGAGCGGGAGGAGGCTATGTGGGCTCAATCACATTCCCCTCGGGCTCGTCGAGAGGAAGGTAGACCTTGTCCCTCTTGCGCACCGCTTCGATCTCGTCCTTGAGAATGCCGAAGACGACCACGTCCCAGTACCGCGTGCCGTCGAAGCCCGCCTGCCGCAGCACGCCTTCCTGATGGAAGCCGTTGCGGCGCAGCGAGTTCATGCTGAGCACGTTGTAGGCGTACACCTTCGCCTCGATCCGGCGGACTCCGAGGACGTCGACGCCATAGTAGGAGACGAGCTTGCCCGCTTCAACGCCGTAGCCGCGCTGGACCGCGCGGCGGTCCGTGATGATGGTCTCCAGGAACGCGTAGCCTTCGAGCAGGTGGATGTTGAACAGCCGGACCACGCCCACGGGCTTGGTCCAGCCCCGATAGGCCTCGACCATCAGCACGACCTGCGTGGGATCGTTCATGACGGCGTCGTGGAAGCCGGGCGCCTTGTCCCAGTCGTGCTTGAAGGCGTGCAGGAACTCGCTGCCGACCATCCGCTCGAGATAGGGATCCTCGACCCATTCGGTGAGCCAGACCAGATCGCTGCGGGTGAACGTGCGCAGATACACGCGCGTGCCGCGCGAGATGACGACGCCCTCGTCCGGGCGCCGGATGTCGGCCGGCACGTCGAGCGGGGGCTCCAGCACCCCGATCACATTTCCCACGAGTTCGAGCATCGGTTCCCACCGTTCCTCAAACGGCGTCGCCTCGCTCGTCCCTCGAACGCTCGGAGGGGGCGCGCCCCCCGCTACGGCGAGCGCCTCAGAACGAAATTTCGAATCTCACCGTCGGGTACCCGACCGCCATCTCGTTCGCCGCGACGCACGACACGCCCAACGTCGGTGGCACGCCGAAGTTGTCAGGATCGGTCAGATACAGTGGCGTGTTTGGAAGTGCCGTCCCCTTCTCATCGAAGCACTTGACCGCGGCCAGCGGCGGATACACGAACGGCAGCCGGAACACTCCCGTGAACGGCACCCTCCTCGAGAAGCCGTCCAGCGACAGATGGCCGTCCACCGAGCCGAGCGGCAGCTGCACGAATTTGCGTTGACCGTCGGGCACCCCGACGATTGCCGGTGAAAAGTCCATCCGGCCGGTGAACCTACCCCGCGCGACCACCACCTCCGGACTGTCCGGCGTCGGACTGCCCGTCTTTGGATTGACCTCTTGCACCACCACCGTCACGGTCCCACCGAACTGACCCAGCCCCGTCGTCAGGCTGATATTGTCGGATCCCGTCGCGTTGAGCACACAGTATGCCGGCAGCGGCTCCACCACCGGCATCAGCTTCTCGGGGCACAGCGGCGTGCCCCGCACGGCGAAGCCCAGCAGCGCCGAGACGGCCTTGCGATGATCATGTCGCAATGCCCGCATGTTCAGGTTTTCGGTTGTCTCGTAGAGCCAGGCACACGGGCCTGTACCCGCGCGGCACGCGTTCTGAGCTTCCTCGCTCGGTGCAGGCGGCTCTGCGACAGCATAGCCCGGAGCCGCTACCGTCAAGCCACCCAACAGTAGCAGGATCCCTGCCCCCCGAATGCACATGATCATCAGTAGTTCGCCTCCGCGTCGGTCCCCCTGTGGGGGGATCCAGTCCCCGCTGAGACGGGGACACCGTACACGGAGCAATCGTGGTACCAAATCGTCGTACAAGTGGTAAGAGGCTGAAAAGATGGAGTAAAAGCCACGCCGACGTAGCCCCGGGGAGGCCCCAAACTGAGTGATTCCTGTTCGATTTGCCGGCGCCCGATGGCACCGACCGGATGAAATCTAACCGGTTTATGTCAGCGGGGCGCGCGCGTCCAGGCGAGGCGGCTGATACCGGCCAGGAAGGTCTCGCGGATGTCGAGCACCTCGAAGCCGGCGGCGATCAGGGCCGAACGGAAGTCGGACTCGCTGAGATACCGCCGCTCGACGTGCCGCAGCGTCTCGA
>WNEW01001811.1_pt1 | contig 14267 bp, 12 predicted proteins | sample 5399891 | NCBI WGS metagenome assembly WNEW01 (sample SAMN13153336, study PRJNA577476) | soil metagenome | isolation source: 40 cm grassland meadow soil pre-rain plot 5 | place: USA:California | collected 2015-09-08 | reverse complement strand
TGAACCGTTTGGGAATCGCCCTGCTCACTCTGGGATCTGGCATATGCCGCTTGCGGCTGAGCCGTCGGTGACCAGAAGAGCTCTACCGAGGAGAGTGGGTCGTTCGCCAAATCGACTCGTGCTTTGGGGACGCGATTTCGGAAGGGGGTGGCTCCCGCCACCCCCTTCCAGTCTCCCAAACAGCTCTTACTAGAAGTCGAACGTCAGCGTCGGCGCGAGATCGGGTTCGCTCAGCGCGGCGGCGCCTTCCTTGGAATGGTAAATCGCGTGGCCGCTGCCCTCCGTGGCGCGCCGGATCAGCCACTGGATCGAGACTGCATTTTCGGACAGCGCCTGGAGCACGTCCGCCGTCACGTCCCACTCCACGGGACCCGTTAGGCCGTTGGTGTGAAGCGCGCTCGCCGAGGCCGGGCCGGCCACCGCCAAGCCGCCGTTCCACGGCGTGTCGCAGTCGGCAACGACGTTGGCGATCTCGCCGTCGACTGCGCAGTTCCAGGTGACTCCCGGACCGTTGCCCCGAGTACGGCTGCCGGACGACACGCCGAACCATTGTCCGTTGCCCTCGGCGAACGGCACGGCCAGACGGTGTATCGAGACCAGGCGGCCCTGGCTTCCCCAGCTAGTCGCGGGCTCCGCGAGCGTCAGCCGGAGCGTGACGCGACTGAGGCCGGTCGGCGAGACGCCTGCCAGGTCGAATGCGACGACGGTCGAGTGCGTGTCCACAACGAGCACGGGGTTCGCGCCGTCGTTGAGGTTCTTCGAGCCGGGAGCCATGAAGCTGTCCGCGGTCGTTATGCGACTCACGGGACCGCTCGGCCTCTCGTAGGCCCCCATGTCCACCACGGCAACGAAGTCGCCGTTGCCATCCATCACCCGGGGGTTTCCGTCGAGGTCGGCCGCCGGTACGTCCGCCGCCGCGCTGTTGCCAGCGTCGACCACGGGTGAGCCGGACTGAAGGCGATAATCGCCTGTCCCCGGGGCGGCGAATACCGGGTCCGCTGAGAGGTTGCCGTTGATGCCGGTCTGGTCGGCGCAGATGCCACCGTACGCCGGGCCCGTCGACGTGAATACATCGTTGAACTGCACAACGGGCGGGTTCGGGTCGTTGAAGTTGCCGCAGTAAAGCGCCGTCTGGCCGGCCGTGCCGACGAGAATATTGTTCACCAGCGCCGCGTTCACGTCGAAGCCGTCCGCGAATACCGCGGAGCCCCGTCCGGCGACGGTCGCCAGGTTGTCGGCGATGGTGTTGTTGACGAGGCGCGGGCCACGGGCACCGAAGGGGACGAGCCAGTACACGCCGCCGCCCTCGCCCGCGCTGTTGCCGATGATGAGATTCTGGACGATCAGCGCATCCGACTGATTGACGATCCAGATGCCGCCACCCCGAGCGGCCGGCGACACGCCCGACACGCTGTTTCGCGCGATGACGTTGTTACGGATCACCGGAGTTCCGGCGGCGAAGAGCGAGATGCCCCCGCCGTTCCCGCCGGTCAGGGAATTGTCGGTGATGACGTTCGCCTCGATCACCGCGGCGCTCGCGCCACTGACCTTGATGCCCGCGCCGCCGACGCCACCGGAACATCCGCTCCGGACGTTCCCGGTGATCTGGTTGTCCACGATCCGCGGCGAGCCGAAGCTCACGTTGATCCCGACGCCATCGCAGCCCCTGTTTCCTGTGATGACGTTGCCCTCGATCGTCGGCGAGGCGTTCGACACCGCGACGCCGCTGCCGAAGAAGCCTCCCCCGTTGGTGATGGTGAATCCCCGGAGCACCGCGCCGCGCCCTTCACCGGAGTTGAACGTGACGACGACACCGCCGGCGTTCCCATCGATCGTGGTGGCGGCCGGACCCGCCTCGCTCGTCACGATGATCGCCTTTCCTGAAAAGTTGATCCGCTCGACGTACGTCCCGGGCGCGACGAGCACGGTATCGCCCTGGGCCGCCGCTCCGATTCCTGCCTGGATAGTCGGCTGATCGGCCGGGACACGGATCGTCGTCTCGGCGGCGGCCGAGCTTGCCAGCAGGGGCGACACGAGTAGCACCACGAGCACGGTTCTCGAACGCATTCGAAACCTCCTCCTGGTTGAGTGAGAATGGAGATCAGATCGTGCGCGCGGTGGCGGAGCAACAGGAGTGCCAGGAGTGGCGTCTTCCGAATTAGTACCTTAGGTTCTGAACCGTGCTCGAGGGGCCGTTGAGCAGGACTACATGTCAACGAGTCGGGACAGGCTGCCTCGGATGGCGTCACGGCGTGCCGCGGGCTGGACGACGAGGCTTGCACGCCGACTACGAGATGATGACGGGGCGAGAGCGGTCGATGTCACGCGTGAGGTGCCGACCGCCGGCCGCGCTTGTTGAGTTCTCGCCGTTTGGTCGCCTATTCTGAATACACCCGCAATTCTGGATGTGGGCGACGACGCCCGACGCCTGCGACGACAGAGGATTTCACCCCCGATGATACGTCTCGCACTACCACGCACGTCCTTCTGCGTCCTCGGCGTTGCTCTCATCGTGTCCGCCGTGTCGGGACCGATCTTCGTCGCCGGTGGTTGGGCACAATCGCCCGCGCCGGATGAAAGCGCGAGCGAACAGGTGCGGGCGGACGTCGCGCACGTCGCCGAGCTCTTCTATGCAGGGCAGTTCGATGCCGTGGTGCGCGAAGCCGGGCCGCGGCTTGCGCGGCACGGTCTCACGCTGGCGTCCGTGTCGATCGTCCTGTTCGAAGCGGAGAGCCGACTGCGCCTGGGAGAGAGGGACGAGGCCATCCGCGCCTACGAGCGGACGCTCCCCGTGATCTCGACGCTCAACAGCGTGCAGCAGCGCGGCTTCGCCTTCGTGTTCTTTCGACTGGCCCTGCTGGCGCGGGAGAAGCGACAGCTCGACCAGGCGGTGGCGAAGGCCGAGACGGGACTTCGGCTCGAGCCGCAGAATATGTGGGCGCAGATCTTTGTCGGCCAGGTCTTCAACGAGCGAGGCGAGCGTGCGCGTGCGCTCACTCACTTCAAGGACCTGGCGGCCTCCTCGTGGCCGACGAACGAGGAGCGCGCGGTGCTCGCGATGAAGACCGATCGATTGACGACGGGAGGAGTCGGGGCGTCGGTGCGGCCGCCGGACATGCGTGGCGCCCGCGTGCACGAGGCCATCTCCATCGGGCTCATCCCGCTGCATGACCTGCCGAAGGAGGTGGTGCTCGCCGATGTCTGCATCGCCGTCGAGGCCGCGTGGCGGATGCGCTGCGAGGTCCTTGCGCCGATCGCCTTTCCCGATGCCAACGTCTTCGTCGCGGACCGTTCCCAATACGATGGCGAGCGTCTCCTGGACGCGCTCAACCGGTGGTTCCCGATCGCAACTCGTCCGCGACCCTATCTCTTGGCCGTCGCCGGGCGTGATCTGTTCGGGCCGAAGTCGAGGTACGTATTTTCGTGGCAGACGCGCGGCGGGGACGCCGGGACCGGGGTGATGTCCGCCGCCCGCTTTGCGGCCGCGTTGGACGACGTCTACGAGAAGGACGCGGTCCTCATGCGCCGCGTGACCATCCAGGCGATCTCGACGTCCGGATCGATGCTCGGGATCACCCGGCCGACGAATCCTGAGTGTCCGACGGCGTTCCCCATCGACTTCCGTGAATTCCAACAAAAGCGAGCGCGGTTGTGCGCGAGCGACGAGGAGCAGCGCGATACGCTGCTTCGGACGCGCGGAGGACCGTGGCAGACTTTTGGCGAAGCGCGGAGCCGTGAGATCGATCGCGTGTACCGCGCCTACTATCTCGATTAGCGAGACGTCGGCGCCATGCCAGGGCAGCACGCGAGGAAAAGGGTTTCGATGCGGGGCAACAGTCTACGACGCGGTCGTGCGCGCGGCGCTCTCGGCGGCGCGCAGATCGCGTGCCGAGAGCTGTGGCTTGCCGCCGAAGACGCGCAGGAGCACCGGCAGCACGACCAGCGCGGCGATCAGCGAGGCGAGCATGCCCAGGGTGAGGAGCAGCCCGAGGCCATAGATGCCGCGGTGGGCGGCGAGCATGAGACTGCCGAAGCCGACCATGGTCGTCAGGCCGTTCACGAAGACGGCCATGATGGTCGAGCGTGCGACGAGCGGACCGCCGTGGTCGCGACCCTCGATGAAGCGCATGACGATGTTGAGACCGAACTCCGCGGCGGCGCCGAGGATCAGCGGGATCCCGAAGATGTTGCCGAGGTTGAGCTTGACGTCGAAGAGCCACATGAGGCCGGCCGTCCACGTCAAGCCGAGCGCCAGCGGCGCCAGGGCGAGCACCGTCTCGCGGATGCGGCGCAGCATGAGGAACGTCAGGGCGGTCACGAGGATGATGGCGTACACCGTGCCCTGCTTGTAGGCGCGCTCCATGAGCCGGATCGCCTCGTGGGTGATCACGGGGGTGCCGGTGACGTCGCCGTCGACCGTTCGCAGATCGTTCACGAACCGCGTGGCGCCGTCGCGGTCCCAGATGTCGACGCCGGGGTGGATCTGCAGCAAGAAGTGGCCACGGTCGCTGATGAACTTGCGCCGGATCTCCGGCGGCACGTCCGCGATCCCGACCGTGCGCGGGTTCACGTTGGCCTGCAGCCGCTGGAAGGACGTCACGAAATCGCGGTAGACCTGGTTCTGCAGGAAGGCGAGCGCGGGCTCGCTCACCGCACGGTTCGTCTGCCGCAGCTGCACCACCAGCTGGGCGATGTCGTCGCGCAGGGAGGCCAGCCGCCGCTGCGTGTCGCCGGGCGGCGCCTCGCCGGCGGCGATGTCGAACCGCCGCTTGAGCGTCTCCAGAGCGGCGAGGAGCCGATCGATGTCCACGGGCTGCGGTCGCGTCACGCGGACGGGCGCCACGATCGGCGCGAAGTCGTGGATGATCTTCTGCTTCTCCGGCTGATCGTCGGGGATGAGCAGCAGCGCCGAGTCGACTTCCGAGACGCTGGGCAGGGCGCGGAACGCGTGCTGCTTGCGCCGCAGCTCGTCGAGGCTCGAGGCGCTCGCCAGCGCCGCGAAGCCGGAGCGGCCCGAGGTCGCCAGGATCTTCTTCTCCCAGGCGACCGATTCGGTCCCCTCGGCCTGGAGGTTGAGGAGATTGTAATCGAAGCGGACCTTGCCGAACGCGTACACGGACACGACGGCGAGGAGCGCGGCGGCCGCCAGGACGGTCTTGGGGTGTGCGGTGATCCAGTCCACGAACGGGACGTGCACGCGCTCGAGGCGAATGGCGCGCGGGATGGTGACGCCGACCCGATCGAGGTGCCGCCGGTCCACCAGCATCAGCAGGGCCGGGAACACGAACATCATCGCCACCCACGACAGCAGCAGGGCGGAGCCCGCGATGAAGCCCAGCTCTTGCAGGCCGCGGAAGTCGGTGAGGATCAGCACGTAGAACGTGGCGGCGGCGGTGATCGCGCTCAGCAACATCCCCGGCCCGCTGCGCATGGCGGTGATCTCGATCGCCTCGCGCACGCTGCGGCCGAGGAACAGCTCCTCCTCGTAACGGAAGAGGTAGTAGATGCCGTAGTCGATGCCGATGCCGATGACGATCGGGATGAACATCACCGAGAACAGCGAGAGATGGCCGACCACGAGGGTGGCCACGCCGATGGACCAGGACAGCGCCAGCGCGAGGACGATCAGCATGAGGATGGGCTTGCCCACACGCAGGAAGGCCGCCAGCAGCAGCGCCAGCGTGAGGGCGAAGGCCAGGAGCGTCGCGCGCTCGCTGTCGCGGAAGGCCGCCGTCATCTCGTCGTTCGCCAACGCGGGCTTGCCCGTCACGCCGACCTCGACCTCGGGAAACTCTCCGCGCAGGGACGCCACCGTGGCGCGCACGCCCTCGATCGCCTCGCGGTCGCCCGTGAAGCTGCCATGCTTCGACGTGGGCTCGGCCAGGATGAAGAGCAGTCGCTGGTCGTCGGAAAGGAAATAGCCCGCGCCTTCGCTGTCGCCGCCCCCCACCGAGAACAGCCCGCCCCATGGCGAGCGATACGGGGTCGGGCGGTCGAGGCGTCCCGCGATCTGCGTCACCACGTCGTTGACGAAGCGCAGGTCCAGCGAGCCCTTCGAGGCGCCGGGGCCGGTGTCGAGGCCGAGATCGAGCAGGCCGGTCACGAAGGCCTGGGCGATCGAGGTCGCGATGCCGTCCACGAGCTGGTCGAGCGTGGGCCGGTCGGCGAACTTCTCCATGAACTCCTGGTAGTCGAAGACGCGCTCGCGGATCTCCTTGAGCCGGTCGGTCGACAGGTACAGGAGCGCCCGTCCCTCGAACTGCTTGGGATCGATGCGGTAGTTGAGGCGGTCGAGTGGCACGCGGTTGGTCCGCAGCTCGCGCACGAGGCGGTTGGCGTAAATGGTCGCCTCGGGGAGCGACGGCGCCTGCACGACCAGGACGAGGTCGTCGAGGGCGCCGAACTCCCGGTCGTACTCGACGTAGCGCTCGATGTAACGCTTGCCCTGCGGCAGCAGCGCGCGCGTGGAGGTCGCGAATACCAGAAATGTGAGCGCGTAGACGACCGACAGCCCCGCCAGCACGGCGGCGGCCGTCACCGTCATCCCCGGCCGCGCGCAGGCGAACCGGACAAGACGGCGCAGGAGGCGCCCGGTCCGGGACGTCACGCTGAACTACTCTTCGCCGGCGATGAAGCGCTCGAGCCGCTGGCGCGCGGCGTCGTCCGCCCACTGCTCGGGCGGCGATTTCATGAGGTACGCGGACGGCGCGAGGAGGGTGCCCTTGAGCCCGCGATCGAGGGCGATGCGGCAGCAGCGGATGGCGTCGATGACGACGCCGGCGGAGTTCGGCGAATCCCACACCTCGAGCTTGAGCTCGATGTTGACGGGCTGATCGCCGAACGAGCGACCCTCGAGGCGGATGTGCGCCCACTTGCGGTCCTCGAGCCAGGGGACGTAGTCGCTGGGCCCGATGTGCACGGCGTCCGCCGGCAGCTCGTGGGCGAGCTGCGAGCGCACGGCGTCGGTCTTGCTGATCTTCTTGGAGACGAGCCGCTCGCGCTCGAGCATGTTGTAGAAGTCCGTGTTGCCGCCGAAGTTCAGCTGGCTCGTCCGCTCGAGGCGCACGCCGCGGTCCATGAAGAGCTTGGCGAGCACGCGGTGCACGATGGTGGCGCCGAGCTGCGACTTCACGTCGTCGCCGACCACGGGCAGGCCGCGGTCTTCGAACCGGCGCCGCCAGTACGCCTCGCGCGCGATGAACACGGGGATGCAGTTCACGAAGGCGCAGCCGGCCTCGAGCACCTGCTCCACGTACCACTTGGTCGCCATCTCGCTGCCGACCGGCAGGAAGTTCACGACCACGTGCGTGTTCGTCTCGCGCAGGATGCCCGCGATGTCCGCGGTCGAGCCGGGCGCCTTCTTGATCATCTGGCCGAGGTAGGTGCCGAGGCCGTCGTGGGTCATCCCGCGCTGCACCGGGACGCCGAGCGGCGGCACCGGCGCGAACGTCACGGTGTTGTTCGGGGCCTCGACGATGGCCTCCGCGAGATCCTTGCCCACCTTGCGCTCGTCGATGTCGAACGCGGCGGAGAACTCGATGTCGCCGACGTGGTATCCACCCAGCCGGGGGTGCATGAGCCCGGGGATGAAACCGTCGTCGGGCGCGTGACGGTAGTAGTGGACGCCCTGGACGAGAGACGAAGCGCAGTTACCGACGCCGATGATGGCGACTCGGACCGATCCCACGATGGCCTCCTGGCTCGGATGGCGCGCTCGCTGCCGCGCAGGATTGGCTCAGTGTAACACAGGGTCGTGTAGAATCTCGGGAGCGCGCATTCTCACAGGAGGGCCCGTGAGCGACTCGACGACGACGGTGGTGGCGGACGAGATCGAGCGCGCCCTCGCCCGTCTCGACCTCGGGGCTCTGAAGAAGACCTATTGGGAGCAGAACGAGTTCATCCATCTCGAGCGCTGGCTGCCCGCCTCCATCGTCGAGCGCATGGTGGCCGAGGTCGACCGCGTGCGGCCCGGCGTCCATCGCAACTACATCCCGCGTCACAAAAAGGGCGGCAGCGTCAGCTACTACACGCTCGTCGAGCAGGCGCCCACGATCCTCGCCGTGTACCGGGCGCCCGCGTTCATCCGCTTCCTGGCCGACCTCACCGGCCAGCCGCTGCAGCCGTGTCCCGACACCGATCCGCACTCCTGCGCGCTCTACTTCTACACGGAGCCGGGCGATCACATCGGCTTTCACTTCGACACGTCCTACTACAAGGGCAGCCGCTACACGGTCCTCATCGGGCTCATCGAGCGCTCGTCGAGCCGGCTCGTCTGCCAGCTGTTCAAGGGCGATCCGCGCGGCCGGCCGCCCGTCGAGCTGCGGCTCGCGACGCATCCGGGCACGCTCGTGGCGTTCAACGGTGACAAGCTCTGGCACGCCATCACGCCGCTGGGCGACAACGAAGAGCGCGTGAGCCTCACGCTCGAGTACGTGACCGACCCGTCGATGAGCGCGTTCAAGCGGCTCTTCTCGAATCTGAAGGACTCGTTCGCCTACTTCGGGCTCAAGACGGTGTTCACGGGCCGGGCCCGCGCCACTAAGTGATTCGGAGGGGGCCTCGACGGCCCCCTCCGATGCCTCCCCCAAGGATCGATTGCGCCGGCAAAGCCGGCGCTCGAACGGCGCGAGGCGCGTCCTCGCCGCAGCAGCGCAATCGACAATTAGGGCCGGGGATCTATCTCCAACTGCATCCTGTTTGCGATCTCCGTCGCCGCCATCATCCGAACGTCTTTGGCCGTGTCTGACCAGCCGATGATATCGGCATGTCGCGGATAAGGACGGCCGTTCACGTCCCAGTTCAGGTGTGCATCTGTTACGAAGTGTGCGATCCCGATTGCCCGGGCTTTAATTCTTCGGTTCTGAGTCAATTTCTCGACGTATCTATAACCAACTGCCCAAACGCGCGCAGTAGGGAGACCGTCGGTCCGATGGGTTGACGTTTCCCAACGGGTCTTCACGCCGTTATAGCGTGCTTCGAGGGCAGCCGGCTTGATGCGACCCTTCGACGCTACGAAGTGTTCTCTGCGGATAAGAAAGCGCGTGAATCCTTCGGCTCGGCCTATCGACGGCGGTAGTCTAAGGAGTGGGAAGAAGGTCCCGAACAGACTCAAGAATAATCTTAGGAACATCTCCACGAAACGGCTCTTGACCATGCCGCTTCACTCCCATTCCCGGAAGTCCGGCGTAGCTTAGAATTCTTGGCTCAACACTCACGGAGAAGACCTGGTCCTTTCCGAAATCCCAACAAAGGGAGATCTTTCCGTCGGGATCTGGAACTACTTCAGGTTCTGGCAAGTCAGAGGGAAGTAAATCCACAAACCGCTGAGCGGCATGCTTGGCTGCGTCCGAAATTCCTCGTGCTCCATACCCATCCCAGTTGCTCGCCGAACATTCAGCCGCCAGCTCTTCGATCTTCGAATGGATGACTGAACGCCAGTCAGCCGCTCGGCGCAAATCCTCACTTGCAACATAACGCAGGAGTAAGGCGATCCGCTTAGCATCGACACCTGTCGCGGTTGTTTGGGCTGGTGCCAGTGGCGTTATAAGCTTTCGGCTGACGGCGAGGACCATTACAAATAGAGTGCCACGCCGGCATCTGTCAAGCACGCAAAGAAAGTTCGGTTCTTCAGTGATCGCAATCGGCTCAAATACGCCCAAACGGCTGGCCCATCGGACGGGAAAGGTGCAACCCGGAATGCATCAATGTCTAAGATCACGGGCAGCGGCCTTTCGAGGGACGAGACCTCTAGCGCTTGAGTGAGGATTATTGTTGCTTCGGAATCGGCATCGGAAAGAACATATCGTTGCAGAAAGCCCGAAAGTGCGTCTGGCAGACCGACCGGGAGCACTGGCAACAAGTTCAGAAAGGACTGCAGGCCGGGCGTAGGCGGTAAACGGAGATTGTTGATGTAGCGGGTCGCGACGCGAATGATGCGCGGCGGGTTGAGACACTCACTATAGTCTTGCCATAGCCGTCTCGCCTCTCCGACGAGGGCTTCCCATGATTCATATGGCTGGAGGCGGCTTAACGTAAAGCCTTCCACACTGAGCTGAGCAACGTATCTCTCATCCGGAGAATGTAAACGAACGCCGATGCCACTTGACTGCCCCCCGATCGGCCGTGGGCCCTCACTGGCACTGAAAGCGAAGCCGAATTCTCCCCGCATGATGCGGCCTTTCAGCGTGTAGCCGAGATTATTTCGGCGCGCCAGCAGCTCTGCGAAGGTCTCGATCGTTACATCGGCGGGCGTCTCGACGCGCAAATCAATGAGAGCTTCCGTAATTGGGGCATTAGGAAGATGCCTTTGGTCAGCCATGGGGCTTCGCCAATCTCTCGAGCTGCAGTTGTCTGGGTGCGCAGGATTCTCGCACGAGCCGCGGAGTCAACATTGCGTGATGAGGAACAGATTTTTCTGAGCCTGACGTCTCAGCATACCGCGCGCACCCTTTAAGCCACGGTCGGCCGACGGCTACGCGCGGCCGAGCACCGCGACGGCGGCGCGGACGACCCAGTAGGCGTTCGAGCCGAGCGTCACGATCACCATCAACACGGGCAGCAGCGGGGGCACGAACGCGCGCAGCGCGATGAACAGCAGCAGCAGCGCGTAGAAGCCGTCGCGCGAGCCGAAATCCTCCACGGCGCCGCCCATGCCCCCCGTGCCGCGCGGCGGCCACCACTTCGCCACGAACGCGCTGGCCATGATCCCCGCCGCGCCCATGAGCCCCAAGCCGCCGCCCGCCCCGGTGAGCATCTGGGACGTCATGCCCATGGCCACGACGGTGAGCGCGTGCACGAGCGTGTCGGCCACGGTGTCGAGCCACTCGCCGACGCGCGACTCGGTCAGCGTGAGCCGCGCCACCTCGCCGTCGGAGTGGTCGAGAATGACGGCGACGATATAGATGAAGAGCCCCGCCAGCGCGCTGGCGGTCGTGGCGCGCCAGAAGCACCAGACGGCGCCGAGCCCCAGGAGAAGGCTGGTCACCGTGATCGCGTTGGGCGTCACGCCGAGCGCGATGGCCGCGCGCGTGACGTGCCGCGAGAAGCGCCGGTGGAGCTGGACGTCGAGCCGCGTGTCGATCACGCTGCCGAGCAGCTCGTGCAGGCGTCGCTCCGCCGCGGCCAGGCCGGGCGCGTCGCGCGCGACCACGCACCGCGCGTCGACGGCCGGCCGCACGCCGCGGCGCGCGAGCTCGCCGGCGAGGGGCGCGCCGGCCGCGAGGGCGGCGCCGAGCGCCTGGGCGAGGCCTGGATCGGCCGTGAGGGCCGGGGCGTCGGCGCCGGACGACGCGGCCACGGCCGCGCCGGGCGCGGCGGCGAGGAGCGGGCGCAGCACCTCGGCCGGCACGACGACGACCGCGGGTACGAGCAGCAGCGGGCCCGGTGCCGGAAGGTCGCCGTCCTTGAGCCACACGACGGCGGCGCGCGCTCGCGGCGAGGCGGCCACCGCCGCGCCGATGGCGGTGTCCCGCAGCACGGCCGGCACGTAGACGATGCGCGCGCCCGCGCGCACGGCGGCGGCGATGGCGCGGAAGCCGAGCGGGCGATGGGCGACCGGCGCCTGCGCCGCGCTCAGGTCGTCGGGGGTCGCGACGTAAAGGGCGGCGGCGTCGATCACGCGCCGTCCAGCCGGACGACGTGCGGGAGCACGTCCGCCTCGGCGCGGCGCAGGTCTTCGGCGAAGTCGATCTCGGTCCAGCGCAGGCCCGTGACGTCGATCCAGCCCACGTGGTGCGTGGTGACGAGCATGTGCAGCGCGTCCTCGTACTCGTTCAGGCCGTGGCTCTCCTCGATGACGCGCTCGAGGAAGCGCACGAAGGCCGGCCCCGCCTCGGCGCCGCACTTGAAGAAGCCCACGCCCTCGCCGACGAGGTCCCACGCCTCCGGCACGACCTTCTTGCCGAGGGCGACCACGCGATCGCCACGGGTGTAGAGCTTGACCTCCTCGCCGGTGTCGGCGAAGCCGCGGTCGAGCAGGAGCGCGCTCGGCGCCGGCGCGGCGAGCAAGCGGCGCAGGAACTCGCGGGGGAACAGCACATCGGCGTCCATGATCAGCGCCGGCTCGCGCAGATAGTGGCGTGCGGCGTAGAGGGAGAGCACCGAGCCGCGCGTGTACTCGGGGTTCACGACGTAGTCGATGGCCATCCGGCCGACGCGGTCGCCGGCCAGCTGGCGCACCTGGTCCGCGCAGTGTCCCACCACCAGCACCGAGCGGCGGACGCCGGCCCAGGCCAGCGCGTCGAGCATGCGCGTGAGGATCGGCCGGCCGCCCACGGGCAGCAGCGCCTTGTGCGTGTTGTCGGTCAGCGGCGCGAGCCGCCGCGCGACGCCGGCCACGAGGATGATCGCCGTCACGGCCGGCCCGCTCAGGCCCGTCGCCCCGACTCGGTGGCCGAGCCCATCTCTTCCTGGCGCGACTTCATCTTCTTCACCAGCTCGGCGAAGGAGGACGTCTGGATGATCTTGTTGAACTGCGTCCGATAGTTCGCCACCAGGCTCACGCCCTCTATGATGACGTCGTACACCAGCCAGCGCTCACCTTTTTTGAGCATGCGGTACTCGATGGGGACGTCGGTGCCCGTCTTGGTGACGAGTGTGCTCATCACAGCGGCCTGTTCGCCCTCGACCTTGTCGGTGACGTACTGGATCTTCTCGCCCCCGTACAGCTCGATCTTGGAGATGTAGGAGCGCTCGAGGAGGTCGCCGAAGAGCTTCACGAACTCGTCGCGCTCGGTCTGGGTGCGCGCCGCCCAGTGCCGGCCCAGCGAGCGCTTGGCCGTCTCGCCGAAGTCGAAGATGTCGTCGGCGATCTTGCGCACGGCCACCCGCTTGTCCTTGGGCTTTTCCTTCAGCGCGGGATCGTCGAGCAGCTTGAGCACGCGATCCACCTGCGTCTTGAGCTGCTCGGTCGGCTCGCCGGCCACCGCCGCCGGGGGCGCGGCAAGGAGCACGGCCAGCATCAGGATCAACGTGGTCGTGAGCGGCGATCTCATCATCCGGCCTCCCGGTGACCCCGGCATCACACCTTGCCGAAGATATATTTCGACAACAACTCCTCGAAGTCCACGGGCGCCTCCACCTCGCGGATCTTGCCGCCCGGCGGGATGATCTTGTCCGAGCCGCCCGGGCTGATCCGCACGTACTTCTCGCCGATGAGCCCCTTGGTCTTGATCGAGGCGATCGAGTCTTCCTGCAGTTTGACGCCTGTGTTGACGCGCAGCTTCACGCGCGCCTGGTAGTTGTCGAGCCCGATCGACTCCACCCGCCCGATCTCCACGCCCGCGATCTCCACGGTCGAGCCGGCCTTGAGGCCGCCGACCGACGGAAAGTCCACCGTCACCGGGTAGCCCCGCCCGCCGAGGAAGGACACCCGGCCGAGCTGGATAGAAAGATACCCCAGGGCCACGATGCCGAGCACCATGAACAGCCCGACTACGATGTTGACCCGCGTGCGCTCCATCAGGTTCCCTCCGGTTCCCCGCGAATGAACTTCTGCACGACCCGGTTCTGGGAGGCCTGCAGCTGGGCCGGCGGCCCCACCTCCACGATACGACCCTCGTGGAGCATGGCCACGCGGTCGGCGATCTCGAAGATCTCCGGGATCTCGTGGCTGACCATCACCGCCGTGAAGCGGTGGCGGCGGTGCAGGTCGAGGATCAGGTGGTGGATGGTGTTCACGAGCACGGGGTCGAGGCCGGTGGTCGGCTCGTCGAAGAACACGATCTCGGGCTCGGTCACGAGCGCGCGCGCGATGGCCACGCGCTTGCGCATGCCGCCGGAGACCTCGGCCGGATACTTCTGGCCCATGCCCTCGAGCCCGACCTGCGCCAGCGCCGAGTCCACGCGCTTGGCGATCTCGGCTTTGGGCAGCCGGACCTTCTCGCGCAGCGGGAAGGCGACGTTGTCGGCGCAGCGCATCGAGTCGAAGAGCGCGCCGCCCTGGAAGACGACACCGTAGCGCCGGCGGATCGCGTCGAGTGGCTCGCCGCTCAGGCGCGTGATCTCCTGGTCGTCCACGAGAACGCGGCCGGCATCGGGCTGGAGCAGGCCGATGAGGTGCCTGAGAAAGACCGACTTGCCGCCGCCGCTGCGGCCGATGATCACGGTGATCGAGCCCGTCGGGATCTCGAGGTCCAGGCCGCGCAAGACGAGCTGCGAGCCGAAGCGCTTGGTGAGATTTTCGACTTTTATCATAAGCTCGCCTCGAACGGCGGGGACTCACGCAGACTCGCCTCGCCTTCGGCTGCGGCTCGCACCGCGGCCCCGCG
>WNEW01000910.1_pt1 | contig 14309 bp, 10 predicted proteins | sample 5399891 | NCBI WGS metagenome assembly WNEW01 (sample SAMN13153336, study PRJNA577476) | soil metagenome | isolation source: 40 cm grassland meadow soil pre-rain plot 5 | place: USA:California | collected 2015-09-08 | reverse complement strand
GGAATGACGCCTTCGAAGTCCTCGTATTCGATCGGATGATCTTCCACTTCCACGGCGAGATGTTTTTCGCCTCGGTTCCAGGGGAGCCCTTTCGGCAACGCCCACGATTTCAGCACTCCTTCCATCTCGAGACGGAAATCATAGTGCAAACGGCGGGCAGCGTGTTTTTGAATCACGAAACGCGACGCGCCTTTGACTTTTTTTGGTAGCGGTTTACCCGCCGGCTCAGCTGTCTTCTTGAAGTCGCGTTTTCGCTTGTATTCGGCCAGTCCCATTCCACCAAATTAACCACGGATCGCCTTCCTGCACGCGAAGTTGTAGCGCCAGCGCGCGAGCGCCTATTTTTATCCTGGTCTTTGCAACAACGCGTTGAGCACAACGCGTTTAACCTAAGTTTCGCTCGGCAACGGCTCGCCGACGAGATAACGCACGAAGCGGCGGATCACGATGTTCTCGCCAAGCTCGGCTATCTTGGCACTGAGCAAATCTTTGATGGTCACATCAGGATTTTTGATGAAGGCTTGTTCGAGCAAGCAAACAGTGCTGTAGAATTTCTCGAGTTTTCCTTCGACGATCTTCTCAGCAACTTGTTCCGGTTTCCCCTTTACTTGAGCTTTGTAGATCTCGCGCTCGGCTTCGATCAGATTACCGGGAACATCGCCGCGACTAACGTAAAGCGGATGCGCTGCAGCAATATGCAGCGTAATGTCTTTCACGAACTCGCGGAAATTCTCGTTTCGCGTCACAAAATCAGTCTCGCAATTCACCTCGACGAGCACGCCGACCTTGCCTTGTAAGTGAATGTAGGAAGCTACGATGCCTTCCTTCGTCACACGCGACGATTTCTTTCCGGCGCTGGCGATACCTTTCGTCCGCAAAATCCCCTCCGCTTTGGTCAGATCACCGCCGCTTTCGACAAGAGCGCGTTTGCAATCCATGAAGCCCGCATTGGTTTTCTCGCGGAGTTGCTTCACTAGCTGTGGGTCGATGTCAGTCGTTGCGTTCATCAGGTGTTAAATTGTTAATTTCAGAACTTTGCGCTGATGCAACGCAAAGATCAGGCGGAAACCCCTGCCATTTCGACCTGTTCGCGAATGCGCGCTTCGTTGCTTGCTGAAACAATGGCATCCACGAGCTTTTGCAAAATCACGCGAATAGCGCGAATCGCATCGTCATTGCCAGCAATTGGATAATCAATGACCTCAGGGTCCGCATTGGTGTCCACGATGGCGACCACTGGAATCCCGAGGCGCCGCGCCTCATTCACAGCATTTTGCTCACGAATCGTGTCGATTACCACCAGGGCATCAGGTAACTGCGACATCTCGATTATCCCTTCGAGATTGCGCCGGAGTTTCGCCGCCTCGCGATTAAGCGCCGCCAATTCCTGTTTTCCCATTTTCTTGTATTCGGGCGACTGCTCGATCTCTTCGATGTATTTCAATCGCCCAATGCTTTTGCGAATGGTAGCGAGATTCGTCAACGTGCCGCCGAGCCAACGCTGATTAACGTAAAACTGCCCGCACGCCAGTGCCGCCTCCTTAATCGCTTCTTGCGCCTGCTTCTTGCAGCCGACGAATAAAATTTTGCCGCCGCGGCGCGCGACCTCCTGGAGGAATTCCGTGGCCCGCCGAAGTTGAAGGACGGTCTCGTCCAAATTGATAATGTAAATCTGATTGCGCTGTTCGAAGATGAAAGGCTTCATCTTTGGATTCCAACGCTTCGTCTGGTGTCCAAAATGGACGCCAGCTTCCAACAATTCAGGCACTAATTCTGTTGTATCTGCCATAAGAGAAATTCCCGAGGGGGAGCTTCCAGAGCGGGACACCGAAGATGCTACAGCACCCGCCCGTGCGCAACCAGAAATTCCTCACTCAGGTGATGTCCATTGAAGGGGACGCTGCTGCGATTACCGACCGGCGCCAGGCCAACCGCACGTGGCCCCGCAGCGCGTGTGTCCAGGACGCCATGCCACCGTGTGTAGCTGGCGGTTTCCTGGACTCCGGAAGAACACTGCTATCCGCAAGTTACCGCCAAAAATTCGCAACCAAACGGGAGCAGCGGCCCATGACGAGCCGCTATCTTGGTTCTCAAAGATGAGACCAAATTTAATCAAAATCACCGTGACCGCCGCAGCGAGTTTTTTTGGCTTAACGACTCATTTGCGCGCGCAGGAGGTAGCAACTGTTCCGGAAGTGGAAATCACCGGAACCGCTCCGGGCGTTCTTCGACAAGAGCTACAGGTAGGCCAGTACGGGCAGCCGGAGTGGACGACAGAGCGCGCCTTCAGCAACAGCCGCGTTTATGTGCGGCCGGCGGGCACGTTTGAGTTCAACCAGTTCTGGACTCCAGAATTTGCCGAAGGCCACCTCACCCACAGCTTTCGCGAGGAAGTCGAAATCGGCTTGCCGTATCGGTTTCAACTCGATGTCTATCAGAACTGGGGCATACAACGAGGAGACGCCTTCTACAAAGGCTCAAGCATAGAGCTTCGTTATGCGCTTGCTAACTGGGGAAAAATTCCGCTAAACCCGACCCTTTACGGCGAGTGGAGCTTTAATGACAATGCGCCCGACGTATGGGAGCTCAAGCTGCTGCTTGGTCAAACATTCGCCCATCGTTGGAACTGGGCCGCTAACCTCACATATGAACACGAAAATGGAGGGCCGCGCGAACGTCTGTTCGAGATGAGCAGCGCGCTGACCTATGCGCTAATTGATCAGACCCTCAACGTCGGCATCGAAGCTCTCTTTGAACACGCCACGGAGGCCGGCTCGCGGAGTGATCCTACGTACGAATTCCTCATCGGCCCGAGTGTCAACCTTCGACCCACACGCAATACTTTTGTCACGGTATCGCCACAGTTCGGCGTAACCCACGACTCGCCGGACGCGAAGGTGTTTGTCATCGCGGGATTTAACTTCTCTTTCGGTGGGCCGCGCGCCCCGAGAGAAGAAGGCATTCGAGCGCCTGCCTCAATGTTCGGGCGCTAAACATCGAGAAATGGTGTGGCCTTATCACGCAATTTTTCGGTGTGCGCACGGGATTCGTGAGCTGCCGCCTAGTTCGACTGACCTGTTCGGTTTTTTGCTTTGACGCAAATTTCCCTACTTGTACCTCGAAGCTGCATACGAACACGCTCCGGAAGCGACCTCGTCGGGCCGTGCGTTTGCGAGTCTCTTCGAAACAGCGGTAGTGAACTCAGGTTCAACAACCCCTCTTGCCTGGCAAGCGATTCCGGGATGTGGCAACCACATACATCGCGTGGCGAAATGTGCTGCCGCGGTCTTGCTCGCTTGACGCTGGATTGCAGCGTGATCGGGAGCGCGCCTAGAGCAACGCGGTGCTAGCCGGAACTTCGCGAGCCTTTCTCCGCGTATCTCGCCAGCACCCAGCAGAGATCAGAAAGCCGGTTGAGGTAACGCAAGATCTCCGGATTAAGATCTTTCTCTCCGGCGCCTAATGTGGCGATGCGCCGCTCTGCTCGCCGACATGTTGTGCGGGCAAAATCGATCGCAGCGGACAAGGGTGTTCCACCTGGTATGACCCAATCCTTCGGATAAAGCGACTTGTCTTTCTCAAGCTCGGAAATGACTCCGGTGATCCGATCCACCATCTCCGTTGTGGTAAGATGAAACCCATCTTTGACGTAGCGTTCCCGGTCGCCTGTCGCCGTCGCCAGCTCACCCATGACGACGATCAAATCTTTTTGTGCAGCTAAGATCTCGCCTGAAATGAATTTGTCCGTTGAAAATGATCGGGCGAGACCAAGCGCGGCGGTGAGCTCATCGATACAACCGTAAGCATCAACGCGCGGATCAGCTTTCGACAGGCGCCGGCCATACATAAGGGAGGTTTCACCCTTATCGCCCTTTTTGGTTACGATCGACATCCGCCAAACTGTAGGCCGTTTATGCAAACTCGGAGCCGACACACAGGCCCTACCATCTTTGCTGGCGAGCCGTGTTTTATCCGATCGCAGGTTGCGGCTCAGCTTCTTCCATCACTGGCGCGCCAATCGGCTCGCCTTTTTCGATCAGCTTGATCTGGCGATGCTCGGGGAACCCGGTGCCGGCCGGGATCAAGTGACCCATGATCACGTTTTCCTTGAAGCCACGCAGCTTATCGACTTTACCGAGCGTGGCCGCTTCCGTGAGAACACGTGTCGTGTCCTGGAACGAGGCAGCAGAAATAAAGCTGTCCGTTTCAAGCGAAGCTTTCGTGATACCGAGCAGTACAGGAACGGCTTCCGCTGGTTTGCCGCCCTTCTCGACCACTTTTTTGTTCTCTTCCTCGAAGTCGAGCTTGTCCACCTGATCGCCCCAGAGCAACGATGTGTCACCCGGATCGGTAATTTTCACCTTGCGCAACATCTGGCGCACGATGATCTCGATGTGTTTGTCGTTGATTTCTACGCCCTGCAACCGATAGACCTCCTGCACTTCGTTCACCAAATGTTCCTGCAATTCCTGCGGACCGCAGACTTCCAAAATCTCATGCGGGACGATCGGACCTTCGGTGAGTTGCTGACCTTTCTTCACGAAGTCGCCCTTGAATACAATGATGTGCTTCGTGAGCGGGATCAGATGCTCTTCCTCCGCTCCCGTCTCAGGGTCTTTCAGGATCAGGCGGCGTTTCCCGCGGACAGTTCCGCCCATCTCAACAATTCCGTCGATCTTTGCAATCTCAGCTGCGTCCTTCGGCCGGCGGGCTTCGAATAATTCTGCCACCCGCGGGAGACCTCCAGTGATGTCTTTTGTTTTTGCGACTTTCCGTGGTGTCTTTGCCAGCAGCGCGCCAGCGCGTACTTTCTGGCCTTCCTCGACAATTACGTGCGCGCCAGCGGGGATGGAATAACTGGCGAGCACTTCCTTCTTGTCATCGACAATGACGACCTGCGGGTGCAAATCCTCCTTGTGCTCGATGATCACGGTACCCATGAGGCCGGTTGCTTCATCGACGTCACGCTTGATTGTGACACCCGCGATCATATCGCGGAATTCGATCTTGCCGCCCTTGTCTGTGAGGATCGGCACGTTGTAAGGATCCCATTGCACAAACGTCTCGCCCTTCTTAACTGTGGCTCCGTCGCCTTTGGAGATCATGGAACCGATCACCACGTTGTAACGCTCAAGCTCGCGGCCTTCTGCGTTATGCACACTGATCGAGCCGTTCTTATTTAGAACAATCCAGCTGCCGTCGAGCGCCTGCACGGTGCGCAGATCGTTGAACCGGACAGTGCCATCGTTCTTCGCCTTGATAATGGGTTGCTTAAAAGTCTGGCTGGCCGTGCCACCAATGTGGAATGTGCGCATCGTCAATTGCGTTCCGGGCTCGCCGATCGATTGGGCGGCGATGATTCCCACAGCTTCGCCAAGCTTAACGAACTGGCCGGTGGCGAGGTTGCGTCCATAACACATCGCGCATACTCCGCGACCGCACTCACAAGTAAGAACGGAACGAATCTTTAAACTTTCCACGCCCACCCGCTGAAGCTCGCCGGCGATCTTCTCATCAATGAACTGATTCGCTTTGACGATTTTTTTCTTCTTATCCACCGGATCAGCGATTGTCTCGCAACTGACACGCCCGATAATGCGCTGGGCCAGATCGACCACTTCCTCGTCGCCTTCGTAAATCGAGCGCACCACGATGCCGTTGACCGTACCGCAATCTTCTTTGTTGATGATCACGTCCTGTGCCGCGTCCACCAGTTTCCGTGTCAGATAACCGGAGTCGGCGGTCTTGAGCGCTGTGTCAGCGAGACCTTTGCGAGCGCCGTGAGTAGAAATGAAATACTCGAGCACGCTGAGCCCCTCCCGGAAGTTCGACGTGATTGGACGCTCGATGATTTCGCCTGACGGTTTGGCCATCAAGCCGCGCATGCCCGCGAGCTGACGAACCTGTTGGCGATTTCCGCGTGCGCCGGAATCGACCATCAAATACACTGGATTCAACTCTTTGCGACCCTCGTTGTGTTCCAGGGTGCGAAACATCACGCTGGAGATTTCATCTCCGGCGTGGGTCCAAATGTCGATGATCTTATTGTAGCGCTCGCCGTCAGTAATGATTCCCCTGCGATATTGCTGGTCCACCTGGCGAATCTGCTTGTAAGCGTTTTCCAGCTCCGTCTGTTTCTCTTTCGGAATGATCATGTCCGAAATTCCAATCGAAATGCCGGCCTTTGTCGCTTCAGTGAAACCGAGCTCCTTCAGTTTGTCTAATGTGGCCACTGTCTCCGCCGGACCAGCGATTTGATAACAGCGCCAGATAATATCGCTGAGTTGCTTTTTGCCGGCAGGTTTGTTGAAGAATCCAAGTTGCCTCGGCCAAATCTGATTGAAAACTACGCGGCCTGGCGTGGTCTCGATAGTTTTCGCCTCAGCATTCCCGTAAATAGTTTGCGCGCCAAAATCGGGATTTTTGATCCGAATGCGGTCGTGAGTACGAACGGTCCCCTCTGCCATGGCAAATTCTACCTCCGCTGCATCGACGAAGAGCGGAAAGCGCTGGCCGTCCTTGCCTTGACCCCTAGGATTTTGAGTCAGGTAATAACAGCCAAGCGTGATGTCTTGGGAAGGCGTGGTAATGGGCTTGCCGCTCGAGGGAGAGAAAATGTTATTCGGAGCAAGCATAAGCATGCGCGCTTCCATTTGGGCCTCGACTGAGAGCGGTACATGCACCGCCATCTGGTCTCCGTCGAAGTCCGCATTGTAAGCGGTGCAAACCAGCGGATGAATGCGAATGGCTTCGCCCTCAATCAATTGTGGTTCAAAGGCTTGAATCGACAGGCGATGCAAAGTGGGCGCGCGGTTCAGCAACACGGGATGACCCTTGGTAACCTCTTCGAGAATGTCCCAGACCTCGGGCGTTTGGCGTTCGATCATCTTTTTCGCGCTACGCACCGTGTGCACGTAACCGAGATCCTTCAATCGCCGAATAATGAACGGCTCGAATAGCACAAGTGCCATCTTCTTCGGCAAGCCGCATTGGTGCAGCTTCAGCTCCGGGCCGATGACAATCACCGAGCGACCGGAGTAATCGACGCGTTTACCGAGCAAGTTTTGACGGAAACGACCACCTTTACCCTTAAGCATGTCGCTTAGCGATTTCAGGGGTCGATTGCCAGCGCCAGTCACGGCGCGACCGTGCCTGCCGTTGTCGAACAAAGCGTCCACGGCCTCCTGAAGCATTCGCTTTTCGTTGCGAATGATCACGTCCGGTGTTTTGAGCAGGAGGAGGTTTTTGAGCCGGTTATTACGATTAATAACACGGCGATAAAGGTCGTTCAGGTCCGAGGTCGCAAAACGCCCGCCTTCCAAGGGGACTAAAGGACGCAAATCCGGCGGGATGACTGGCAATACATCCAGAATCATCCATTCAGGACGCGCGTGCGAGCTCTGGAATCCTTGAACGAGCTTGAGACGCTTCGCCAGTTTCTTGCGGATCTGCTTGCTCTTTGTGGCACCCATCGCTTTCTCCAGCTCTTTGTTGAGCTTGGTGAGATCGATCTCAGCAAGAAGTTTCCTGATCGCTTCAGCGCCCATGCCGGCGATGAAATCTTCGCCATACTGCTCCTGCGCCTCGCGATATTCGACTTCGTTGAGCAGTTGCGTCTTCTGCAAAGGCGTCTTGCCGGGATCAATGACGATGTAGTCCTCGTAATAGATGACGCGCTCGAGCTGACGCGCACTCATATCGAGCATGAGCCCGATGCGCGAGGGCATGCACTTGTAAAACCAGATGTGCGAAACCGGTACCGCCAATTCGATGTGGCCCATCCGCTCGCGGCGGACGCGCGCCAGGGTGACTTCCACGCCGCATCGATCGCAAATCACTCCCTTGTGTTTGATGCGCTTGTATTTTCCGCAGGAGCATTCCCAATCCCGTGTAGGACCGAAAATGCGTTCGCAGAAAAGGCCGCCTTTTTCCGGTTTGAACGTCCGGTAATTAATGGTCTCGGGATTTTTAACTTCGCCTTTACTCCACGACCGCATCGTGTCGCTCGAGGCAACACCGATGGCGACCTGATCAAAACCCACGGGGCGTTCTTCGCCTACTAACTCACGCCAAGAATGTTCGTTCATGATTTCTCCAAATAACCTTCTGATTCTTAAAATTATGCGACGCTCTCGAGAAACGTGGGCGCCTGCCCGCCAACCTTCACGTCGAGACCGAGACTCTGCATTTCTTTGATCAAGACGTTGAACGATTCGGGCGTGCCAGCTTCCAGTGAATTGTCGCCTTTAACGATCGACTCATAGATGCGCGTCCTTCCTTGCACGTCATCCGACTTAACCGTTAGCAATTCTTGCAGCGTGTAAGCGGCGCCGTACGCCTCAAGCGCCCACACTTCCATTTCGCCAAAGCGTTGGCCACCGTACTGCGCTTTCCCTCCGAGCGGCTGTTGGGTAACGAGCGAATACGGTCCGACGGCGCGAGCGTGAATTTTGTCTGCGACCAAGTGACCGAGTTTCATCATGTAGATGTATCCAACGACCACTTCCTGATCGAAGGCATCGCCGGTGCGTCCATCGAAAAGGCGCGCTTTACCATCGACCTGAACCCAGGTGAAGCCCTCCTTCTTTCTCGCATCATGCAAATATTCGTGAATCTGTTTTTCCTTGATTCCATCGAACACCGGGGTCCCGACTCTGAATCCGAGCGCCTTCGCAGCAACGCCCAGGTGAGTTTCCAAAACTTGTCCGACATTCATGCGGCTGGGAACGCCCAATGGATTAAGCACAATTTCAACCGGCGTTCCGTCTGCCAGGAAAGGCATATCCTCTTCAGGGACGATCCGAGCCACGACGCCCTTGTTGCCGTGGCGTCCAGCCATCTTGTCACCGACGCTCAGTTTGCGCTTGCTCGCGATATAAACCTTGACCTGCTTAATGATTCCGGGATCGATATCGTCGCCGCTCTCTACGCGGTCTGTCGCCCGATCGCGTTCAAGCTCCAACTCCGCGAACTTGTGCTCGTAAGAACCAATGATTTCGCGAATTCTATTGCGGATCGGACTCGGATCGATCTCGATATGATCGTGCGCCATCGCCAGCTTTCGTAAGAGTGTTTTCGTGATCTTGCGATTGGCCGGAATGATGATTTCACCATTCTTGGCGTTTACGACGTCGAGAGGGACCTTTTCACCGAGTAGGACATTCGAAAGCGAATCGGTCAGTTGTTCAATTAGCGCCTCTTTCTTGCGCTTATGTTCTTCGCTGATCGTTTTAAGCCGTCGCCTGGTTTCGGCCGGCGTGAGCTTTTCGCGTGAAACTTCGCGACGCGATGAGACCTTTACGTCCATCACGATCCCGTAGGTGCCGGAGGGAACGGTAAGCGATGTATCCTTCACGTCGGCTGCTTTCTCGCCAAAAATCGCGCGAAGCAGGCGTTCTTCCGGAGCTAGTTCTGTTTCGCTCTTCGGCGTTATCTTCCCAACTAGGATGTCACCGGGCTTTACTTCGGCTCCCACTCGCACTACGCCATCCGGACCTAGGTTGCGCAAAGCTTCTTCACTTACATTGGGAATGTCCCGCGTAATTTCCTCCGGTCCAAGCTTGGTGTCGCGCGCGCCAATCTCGAACTCGTCGATGTGAATGGAAGTGTAAACATCTTCCTTCACCACCTTTTCGGAAATCATGATGGCATCTTCGAAGTTGTATCCGTTCCAAGGCATGAACGCGACGAGCACATTGCGTCCTAGCGCAAGCTCGCCATGATCGGTGTTTGGGCCGTCGGCGATCACCTGGCCGCGCTTCACGTGCTGACCTTTGCGCACAATCGGCTTCTGATTCACGCACGTGCCGGCGTTTGAGCGCATGAATTTGCGAAGTTCGTAAATGTGAATCCCATTTTCTGGATCGGTTTTCAGCTTCCTTTTGCTCTCGGGCAAATGACCATCTTTCGTAACAATAATTTGGTCCGCTGTGACTGAAGCGACTTTGCCGCTCTCCGCGGCTAGAACGACAGCGTGGGAATCTCGCGCCACCTTTTCCTCCAGGCCCGTGCCGACGAGCGGCGCCTCGGAAACGATCAGCGGCACACCCTGACGTTGCATGTTGGAACCCATCAGCGCTCGGTTTGCGTCGTCGTGTTCTAGGAACGGAATGAGGCCCGCTGCCACCGAGACGAGTTGTTTCGGCGACACATCCATGTAATTCACTTTGGAGGGATCGACTTCAAGAAAGTCGCCACGATAACGCACGGAGACTTTTTCCCCCGTGAAATGGCCGCGCCCATCCACAGGCGCATTGGCTTGCGCCACGAGGAAGTTCTCTTCGCGATCAGCGGTAAGATATTCGATCTCATCGGTCACCCGCCCCTTTTCCACTTTCCGATAGGGCGTCTCGATGAAACCAAACTCATTGATACGCGCAAACGTGCTCATCGAACTGATCAATCCGATGTTTGGCCCTTCCGGCGTCTCGATCGGACATATGCGTCCATAATGCGAAGGGTGAACGTCGCGCACCTCGAACCCGGCACGCTCCCGACTGAGACCTCCGGGACCGAGAGCCGACAAACGGCGCTTATGCGTTAACTCCGCGAGTGGATTTGTTTGATCCATGAACTGCGAAAGCTGGGACCGGCCGAAGAAATCTCGAATGACCGCGCTGAGCGCCTTTGGATTAATCAGCTTCTGTGGCGTCATGCCGTCGACATTGATGTCGAACAAGGTCATGCGCTCTTTGACCAGACGCTCGGTGCGGGCAAGACCGACGCGGCATTGGTTCGCCAGCAACTCACCCACCGTCCGTACACGACGGCTGCCCAGATGATCAATGTCATCAAGCGTGCCCTCCCCTCGCCGCAAATTAATCAAATACTTGATCGCTGCGATAAAGTCCTTGTCGGTCAAGATGCGCTCGGTGGGATCAACGTTGATTCCCAGTTTCTGATTAATCTTGTAGCGGCCGACGCGGCCAAGATCGTATTTTTTGGGGTCGAAAAAGAGTCTTTTGAGCAAAGCGCGGGCGTTGGCAACAGTCGGCGGATCGCCCGGACGAAGACGTCGATAGATATCCTTCAGCGCTTCTTCCTGATCGTGCGCCGGGTCCTTTCTAAGGGCCTTCACGATTGTGTCGTCATTCGAAATGTCGATGACTTTCACCTCGTGAATCTTGAGCGCCATGATCTGGCGGACGGTTGCCAGCGTGAGCGGTTCAAATGCACGCGCGACTGTCACTTCGCCGTCACGGATCTCCGCGGTCAGCACTTTGGTAGCCAATTTCTCTTCATCGAGTTTCTCGCTCAGCTTTAGGGTCTCGATATTGTAAAAAAGCTTGATCACCTCTTCGTCGGAACCGTAGCCGAGAGCGCGCAGGAACGTTGTGGCGAGAAATTTTCGACGCCGCTTGCGTCGATCGAGGTAAATATAAAGAAGATCAGCAGTATCAAATTGCACCTCAATCCATGAACCCCGGTCTGGAATGATCCGGAAGCTGTACAGCACCTTGCCGTTTACGTGAACAGTTGATTCAAAGGCGATTCCCGGGGAGCGGTGCAACTGGCTTACTACGACGCGCTCCGCTCCGTTAATGACGAAAGTGCCCTGAGGCGTCATGAGCGGGATTTCGCCCATATAAACCTTCTCTTCCTTCGTGCCTTTTTCTTCTCGCAGTTGGAAAGTGACGTGCAACGGCGCGCTGTAGGTTTGCCCTTCGCGCTGCGCTTCCAGTGCGGTCAGTTTCGGCTCGCCAATGTCATAATGACCAAAATCGAGCACCGCTTTCTCGTCATAGCTTTCGATTGGGAAGACCTCCTTGAAAACAGCCTGGAGGCCCTGATTTTTCCGCTTGGCGTAAGGGATATCCTTTTGCAGGAAGTCGACGTACGAATTAGCCTGAACCTCAATCAGATTCGGGGGTTCGATACCTTCCTTGATGCTTCCAAAGTAAATGCGTTCTGACATAGTCACTAAGATCAAGAGCTAAAGCCTCGCAGCGGCCACACCACATCGCGGGCCGACGCGAGCGAGATTCACTGGTTTACCGACGAGCGAGGGGCACAAAAATGCCACCGAAACAGCAGCCTGTCAAATTGACGACTTCTGTCTCGTGGCCGGTAATGTGTTTTTCCTGTTAGCGCCGGGTTAAAAATACGTTTGCCTGGCTTTAACCGAATCTAATCCTTACTCGAAATCGGCTGGCGCGCAAGTAAATTCGGGTCGCGGATTCGAAATCAGACTATTATTTGATTTCGACTTTCGCGCCAGCAGCTTCGATCTTTTTCTTTATCTCATCCGCCTCCTGCTTCGTCACGCCTTCTTTGATTGTTTTAGGCGCTCCTTCGACGAGGGCCTTCGCTTCCGCTAGGCCAAGTCCCGGGACTGCGCCGCGGACTTCCTTAATCACAGCGATCTTGTTCGCGCCCATTTCTGTGAGGATAACATCAAACGTCGTCTTCTCCTCAGCCGCTGGAGCTGCTGCTCCACCAGCGGCGCCAGCCGCAGCGGGACCGGCCGCAACCGCTACCGGGGCCGCCGCGCTTACCCCCCATTTTTCCTCAAGCTGCTTGACCAAACCAGCAATCTCCAGCACGGACAAATTGCTGAGTTGCTCCACCAATTTTTCTGTATCTGCCATTTTTGTTTTTTCCTCCAGTTGCCGCCTCCGAAAGCTTTCGAAGAATTAAAGCCGATAGCCATCGGCTCGGACAGTTTCCTTTATTCCTCTGTTGTTTGTAGAGCGACCGCTCGCTTGCCATTTCGCAGACGACACGCCCGCCTCACAAAATTTATGCCTCTGACGCACCCTCTTTTTCGGCCTTTGCGTTTAGCAGCCGCGCTAACGCTGCGCCCGGTTCATTCAGCAGGCGGACTAGACGCGTTGCCGGCGAAAGGAGCAGTCCCAGCAATTGCGCCTGCAATGTTTCGCGCGGCGGCAATTCCGCCAGTGTCTCCAATTCCGCTGTCGAAAGAACCGTGCGATCAACAAAACCGATCTTCAGAGCCGCGATTTTGAATTCTGTCGCGAACGTCTTAAAAATCTTCGCCACTGGCGCCACGTCTTTTTCCCCTGTGACAACTGCCGTCTGGCCGACCAATTGGTCGCAAACGTCCGGAAATCCAGAATCGGCCATGGCCCGCTTGAGGAAATTATTTTTGACTACGTGCATTTCCGCACCTGTAGGCGCCAGTCGGTTCCGCAATTCGCTGAAATCAGCGACCTTCATGTGTTGATAATCGGTCACCAGCACAAAAGGCGAGTGCTTCAATTTCTCAGACAAATCCGCAACGATACTGGTCTTTTCTGGTCGCATGTTTTCGCTGTTGAGTGCCTTTGCCGCTAAATGTTCAGATACGGCGCTGGATCGACGCGGACGCCTGGCGACATTGTCGCACTGATTGTCACGCCTTCAAGGAAGCGACCTTTGGCTGTGGCCGGACGGGCCCGCACAACGGCTTCAATCACAGCATTTCCATTTTCCACCAGCGCGCTTTCTTCGAACGAAAATTTGCCAACCGGCACCGCCACGTTGCCGTTCTTATCTAGCTTGAATTCTACACGACCGGCCTTCACCTCCTGCACAGCTTTGGCGGTATCGTCAGTCACCGTCCCGGTTCTGGGATTAGGCATCAGCCCACGCGGTCCCAGCACCTTCCCAAGCTTCCGCACCTCCGCCATCGCCGCGGGTGTAGCGATCGCCACATCGAAATCTTGAAAACCTTCCTGGCACTTCTGAATTAGATCTTTCATCCCGACAAATTCCGCACCGGCTTCTTTGGCCACCCTTGCCGCCTCGCCCTCTGCGAAAACAAGCACGCGAACCTGTTTTCCACTACCGTGGGGAAGTGGGCACGTCCCGCGCACCATTTGATCAGATTGCTTCGGATCAACTCCGAGCCGAAACGACACCGTCACCGTCTGATCAAACTTTGTCGGCGGACACTTCTTCAGCGTTGAGACGGCGTCGGCAAGATTGTAGTCCTTGCTGCGATCCACCTGCTCAGCGGCAGCGCGATAACGTTTGCTTCGATTTCGTTGCATATGTCGTGCAGTCCCAATGCCCGCTTGCCTGGCATAGCAGCAAGGCTCCTGCTGAAAATTTATTCCGCTCAAATCAGCGAGCGGAACATGAAATTTAGCGGCTGTCCCCGACTTGTCAAAACTTGATATGGCAAAATTCCAGTGCGCATCAATCGGCAGGCGCTACGACATCATCTGCGGACCTCGTCGATTCCGCAGCTTTTTCTGCCGTGGGCGGACCCTGTTGGATAATTTTGCCTTCTTTCATGACGAATGAAACGCGCTCAGTCGCCGTGATATCGGAAGTCGGATCGCCTGGGATAGCTATGACATCGGCCA
>WNEW01000909.1_pt1 | contig 14338 bp, 15 predicted proteins | sample 5399891 | NCBI WGS metagenome assembly WNEW01 (sample SAMN13153336, study PRJNA577476) | soil metagenome | isolation source: 40 cm grassland meadow soil pre-rain plot 5 | place: USA:California | collected 2015-09-08 | reverse complement strand
GGATACGAGGCGAGTCCGATGGCGGAAGTCTCCCCCGAGTGGACCGCGGAACTGAAGAAAGGGTCGATCCAACTGTGCCTCTTGGCCCTCCTGGCGAAAGGGGAGAAATACGGGTTCCAGATCCTCCGCGAGCTCCGCGACAAGTCGAACGGCTTCTTCGACCTCAAGGAGGGGACGCTGTACCCGGCGCTACGGCGGCTCGAGGAGCGGGGGTTCGTCCAGAGCCGGTGGCAGGAGCCGGAGAGCGGCATGCCTCGGAAGTACTACCGGCTCACGGACCGCGGGCGGACCGCGCTGACGGAGGCGCTCGCGATCTGGGACGCGATGACCGCCGGCGCCGAGCGCGTCCTGGAGGACGCCCGATGACCGCGCCGGACGAGTACCTGGACGAAGTGCGACACGCCATGGCGGGCATGGAGCCGAAGGTGCGGGACGACATCCTCCTCGAGCTCCGGAGTCACATCGCCGAGTCCACCGCCGCGAACGGCGGGAACGTGAACGCGTCCCTCGGGGCGATCGGCTCGGCGGAAGACGTCGGCCGTCGCTACCGCGAATTGTATGGGTTTAGCAGGCTGTACAAGGTCCTGTTCGCAATCATCGCGTTCGTGTTGGCCATCCCTTCCGTGCCGGTCCTCACCGCGGGGCCGGAGAGTCTTTCCCCGTACGCCTTGTCGATTCTCTTCCTCATCGTCGTTGCCGTCTGGATCCTGTGGGTGAGCGTCGCGGCCGGGTCCCAGGCTGGAATCCTCGCCGGCGTTGCGGCGATGATCTCGCGGTTCGCGGCGTTCGGCGTCGTGGCGGCGACCCTGGCCGGCGCCGAGACGAGCCAGGTCGGTCTGGCGCTGCTCGTGTCCGCGTCCGTGATGCTCGTGGTCCTGGGATGGATTCCGGGCACCGCGAAGAAGGCGTGGTCCGCGCCGCGCGCGGAACTCTAGAGCCCGCGCCAAACCCGGACGATTTCGTTGTGATCGAACGCCATCACGGGGACGGCCGACAGATTCACGCGTTCGATCGCCGCGGCGTCGCTGCCAGCTTTCAGGCGCCCACCGGTAGCCTCGAGTTCGTACACGATCGAGATGACGTGGCCTCGCGGGTCGCGCTTCGGGTCCGAGAAGACTCCGACGAGCCGCTTCACGCGCGTCTCGAGACCGGTCTCCTCGCGGACCTCGCGAACGACCGCCTCGACCGTCGTCTCGCCGAGTTCGACGAACCCTCCCGGCAGCGCCGGCATTCCCCGATACGGTTCGTTCATGCGACGGACCGCGACGAGCTTTCCGTCTTGGAGGATGATCCCGTCCACCGCGACCGAAGGATGCGCTCCTGCCACCATCGCATCACTCGCGGGAGGGCATCCGGATGCCGTGCTCGTCCGCGAAGCGGATGGCGTCCTCGTAGCCCGCGTCCGCATGGCGGACCACGCCCATTCCAGGGTCCGTCGTCAGGACGCGCCCGATCCGGCGTTCCGCGTCCTCCGTGCCGTCGCACACGACCAGGGCGCCCGCGTGCGTCGAATACCCGATGCCGACGCCGCCACCGTTGTGGATGGCGACCAGGTCCGCGCCCGCCGCGGTGTTCAGGAGCGCATTCAGCAATGGCCAGTCGGCGATCGCATCCGAGCCGTCGCGCATCCCTTCCGTCTCGCGGTAGGGGGAGGCCACCGAGCCCGCGTCGAGGTGGTCCCGTGTGATCACGATCGGCCCGCTGAGCTCCCCCGATGCCACCATGCGGTTGATCGCCTTCCCGAATTGCGCCCGCTCCCCGTAGGCGAGCCAACATACGCGCGCGGGGAGGCCTTCCCACGGGAGGTACTTCTCCGCGAGGCGGATCCACCGGGCGAGCGTCTCATCGCGCGGGAACTCGCGCAGGACGACGCTGTCCGTCTTGATGATGTCGTCCGGATTCCCGGTCACGGCGACCCATCGGAACGGACCGCGGCCCTCCGCGAAGAGCGGGCGAATGAACAGCGCCACGAAGCCTTGGAAGGCGAACGCGTCTTCGACCCCGGCCTCTTTCGCCTGACCGCGGATGTTGTTCCCGTAATCGAAGACGACACTCCCGGCCCGGAGGAAATCGAGCATCGCCTGGACGTGGATGGCAATCGACTCGCGGGAGCGACGCACGTACTCCTTGGGATCCTTGGAACGCAGTGCGGTGGCCTCCGAAACCGACAGACCGCGGGGGATGTATCCTCCGAGCGGGTCGTGGGCACTCGTCTGGTCCGTCACGATATCCGGACGAATCCCGCGCTGCACTATCTCGGGATGAACGTCGGCGCAGTTCCCCACGAGACCAATCGAGAGCGGGGTCCCGCTCGCCTTCGCGTCGAGGGCCATTTCCAGGGCCTCGTCCAGTTCGAACACGATCCGATCACAGTATCCGTTCGCCACCCGCCGTCGGATGCGGGCCTCATCGACTTCCACATCGAGGCACACGCCTTCGTTCATCTTGATCGCGAGCGGCTGAGCGCCACCCATGCCGCCCATGCCACCCGTCAATACGACACGCCCCTTCAGAGAGCCGCCGAAATGCTTCCGCGCGCTCGCCGCGAACGTCTCGTACGTCCCCTGCACAATTCCTTGCGATCCGATGTAGGACCAGCCGCCGGCCGTCATCTGACCGTACATCGTCAGGCCGAGTTTCTCGAGTTCGTAGAACGTCTCCCAGTTCGACCACTTCGGCACGAGGTGCGCGTTCGCGATGAGGACCCGCGGCGCGTCGCGGTGAGTCCGGAAGACGGCCACCGGCTTCCCGCTCTGCACGATGAGCGTCTCGTCGTCGCCCAGGCTCTGGAGCGTCTCCACGATCCGTCGGAAGGCGTCCCAGTTCCGCGCGGCCTTCCCGGTGCCGCCGTAGATGATGAGCTCGTCCGGTTTCTCTGCGTTCTCGAGATTGTTCTCGAGCATCCGGAGGATCGCCTCTTGCCGCCAACCCTTGCATCGCAGTGTGGGCCCGCGCGCCGCCTTGATTCGCTCCATGGGCACCCCTTGATACCTTCTCTTCCGGCTTGAGCCTTTCCCACCGTCGGAAAGAAGCGGTCTTGGCGAGGCGAGCCGGTACCTAGAGACGACTCGTCACGACGGCCATGGCCTCGTGACCAATTTCGTCCGATCGTTTCAGGAGGCGCTCTACGCGCACTTCGGTCTCGGTGCGGAACGTGTCGTCCCGAATCGATGCCAGGTTGATCGAGCAGTTCAGGCTGGCCCCCCGGATCGCCGATTCCGCGAGGAGGACCGCGACCGCTGCATCCGTGACGGCCCCGCGATTCCCCTTCTTCACCGCGGCCTCGGCCAGCTCGAGGGCCTCGATGCATCGTTCCATCGTCTCGAGCGGGACTTCCGTGGCCTTGCGGTACGCACGTTGCATCGCATCAACCCGGGCCGCCTTCTCCTCCTCTGTCGATTTGGGCAGGCGCATCGCCGCCATCACAGCCTCGTATGCCTTCGCGTCCTCGTCGATCAAGGCCTCGAGGCGCGCTTGAGTCTTTTTCGCCCGGACTTCGAGCTGCGTCAATTCCGACTCAACCGTCTCGTACCCTGCCTTGCCGCGCGCGAGGCCGGCGACCATCCGGCTCAACGCGACGGACAGGGCTCCAGCGAGTGCGGAGACGCTTCCCCCACCCGGGGTCGGCGTCGGCGCGGCTACTGCTGCGAGGAATTCCTCCAGGGTACGGTCCTTCATTCCCATAGGCGCGTCTCCAGGATTTGCTCGCGATGGAACCGGGCGAGCTTGAAGTATTGGGTCGCGGCGTCGACCAAGGCGTCGAGCGGCACGAGTCCGATGATTTCGCTCTCCTCGATGTCGACGCGTTCTTTCGCCGCGAGCGCCCGGATCGCTTCGAACGCTTGGACGAGCGACGTCTTGTGATAATCAATCATGTTCATGGACACCTGTACGAGCCCGCGATCCGCGAGTTCGAATCCTTTCGCCCGTACGGCCGGCAATCCGCCGTCGCTCTCCCGAATGGACTTGGCGATTCGCTTCGCGATGCCCACATCCGTCGTCCGGAGGTTCACGTTCCAGGCGATGAGGACGGGACGCGCTCCGACGATGCATGCGCCCGCGGTCGGATGGAGCCTCAGGGGGCCGAAATCAGGCCTGCGGTCCGGATTCGTCGCGATCTCGACCTTCAGACCCTCATATTCCCCACGGCGGACGTCCGGCAGAGCGCGACGGTCGGGACGGGTCGCGGCGGCCTCGTACAGGTAGACCGGCACGTGCAGCTCGTCGGCAATCCGCTTTCCGACCGAGCGGGCGAGGCCGACACAATCGTCCATCGTGACGCCCGCGATGGGGACAAAGGGGAGGACGTCGAGAGCTCCCACCCGTGGATGTTCGCCCTGGTGACGATTCATGTCGATCCGCTCCACGGCCTTCTGCGCACCTCGGAACGCGGCCTCGGCGACACCAGCGCGATCGCCAACGAACGTGATTACGGAGCGATTGTGGTTCGCGTCCACCTCCTGATCAAGGACTCGGACCCCGGCGACGGAGCCGATGGCCTCCGCGATTGCGTCGACGACATCCTTGCGGCGGCCCTCGGAGAAATTGGGGACGCACTCGACGATCTCCGCCATGGCGGGCCTGCGGAGGCGACGAACGTCCGGGTTCATTAAACCCTTTCTCGGCGCTTCCCAAAGCCGCCACCGTAAGGATATTATCGCAATGCCTCTTTGAAGGTCGCATTCCCATGCGGAAGGACGAAGAGTTCAGCGAGTGGTACAACGAAGTCATCGAGCGTTCGGAACTCAGCGACAAGCGCTACGCCATCAAGGGAATGAACGTCTGGCGGCCCTACGGATGGGCGATCATGAAGCTGATCGACCAGGCGATCCGAGACGAGTTCGACTCGACCGGGCACGGCGAGGTCAACTTCCCCGTCCTGATTCCGGAGTCCGAGTTCAAGAAAGAGGCGGAGCACGTCAAGGGCTTCGAAGGCGACGTGTTCTGGGTCACCCGCGGCGGCTTCAACGAACTCGACGTGAAGCTCGTCCTCCGGCCGACATCGGAGACCGCGATGTATCCGATGTTCAAGTTGTGGATTCGCAGCCACGCCGATCTGCCCCTGAAGGTGTACCAGATCGTCCCGGTCTTCCGCTATGAGACAAAGATGACGCGGAGCTTCATGCGGGTCCGCGAGATCCACTTCTTCGAGGCCCACACGGCCCACGCGACGTTCGAGGACGCGGAGCAACAGATCCACGAAGACCTGCAGATGAACGAGCGGGTCATGCGAGCGCTCGCCCTGCCGTACATCGTCTCGCGCCGGCCGAATTGGGACAAGTTCCCCGGGGCCCACTACAGCCTCGGCTCGGACACCCTCTTGCCGTCCGGTCGGGCCGCCCAAGTCGCGACGTTCCACCAGTACCGCGACAACTTCGCGAAGGTCTACGACGTCACCTACGAGACGGAGACCGGCGAACACAAGTTCGTGCACCAGACGACCGACGGCATGAGCGAGCGCCTCCTCGGCGCCCTCATTTCGATCCACGGGGACGAGAAGGGCCTCGTCCTCCCGCCTGCGGCGGCTCCTGTCCAGGCCGTCGTCGTGCCGATCCTCGAGAAGGGCCGCCAGGAGGAGATGCTCCTCGAGGCCCAGCGGCTGTTCCTCGAGCTGCGCGAACGGATGCGCGTGAAACTGGACGACCGGGACATCCGGCCCGGGGAGAAATACTACTATTGGGAGGCCCGGGGGGTGCCCCTCCGGGTCGAGCTGGGTCCACGGGACCTCGCGAACCGGGCGGTCACGGTCGTGCGACGCGACACCGGGGAGAAGAAAGAGTTGCCCCGGGAGCTGCTCCCGGACCGCCTACGGACCGTCCTCGAGCTCATGCAGGTCGCCATGTGGAACCGGGCCGAGAAGGTCCTCCAGGACAACACCTTCACAATCACGAAGCTGGAGGACGCCCGCGACGGCTTCAACCGGATGGGCTGGTGCGGCAAGGAATCGTGCGGGAAGGCGATCACGGAGCGCACCGGGATGAGCGTCCTCGGGACGCCGTTCTACCCGGAGCCATTCGATGGAAAGTGCATCGTCTGCGGAGAGAAGACGAAACAGCTCGTCTACGCCGCCAAAGCGTACTGAGTACCGTCCTATCGCAGGGTCCCGCTGTACAGGACCACGTTGGAGGAAATCAGGACCTAGTAGTTGGTGGGATGACGAAAGCTGGCGGGCCTATTTTCGATAGAGCAGCATGCCGACGATCCCGAACCCGACGAGGACGATCGTCACCGCGTATGCTCCCACCCACTCGGGCCTCAAAAGGTTCCACGAACCGTACGATAATCCCCAGATGAGGTAGAACAAGATCCCGGCGAGGAAGGCGAGGGCGTAGAACCAGAACGCGACCGCCCGGGGAAAGGCGACTTCGGCCACGCGCGAACAAAGGCCCGCCGAGTAAAAACCTTTCCCGTCACGGCTTCGGCGGCCTGCGCCGATGGAGCGGAGCGGTGGTCCGCGCGATCCGCCCACGGGTCCGCGCCCACCAGGCCTCGACCCGCGGGTACGATCCCGGGTTTTCCTCGACCCAGAACAAGAATGCGAGGACGAGGAAGAATGCCGCGAATCCGATTAGCAAATAGAAAGGCCATCGCGGAATCGGCTCCTTCACGCCGAATGCAGAGTCGGGCACGATTCCTTCAACGCCGAGGACCGTCAGATTGACGTCCCCCCGACAAGACGGCGGCGTGCAGGGGTTCGTGGCGTTCGCACTGATTGCAAGATTCCACTGCGCGTCCGTAAAGTAACCGCGCGAAGCGAAGCGGAACGCCGTCAATGTCCCGCTCACATTGCCCTCGAACTCGACCGAGAACCGGACGAAGTAGCTCGATTGCGAGAAAATCGATCCGTGCGGCATGTCCCGACTGTCCGCGGCTGTGACTACCGTGAAGTTCAGCAGCCGGGATGTCCCCGGATCCACCCGGACGGCGGTCCAACTCCACGCTCGTGTCCCCGTCTCCGCGATCTTGGGATATGGGTACGGCCACGACGAGTCGACGAGGATGCTCTCGTCGATCGTCGCGTAGCGATAGATGCTCGCATTCAAGGTGACGTTGTTCATCGGCTCGAGATACGTCGAATTGAAGTAGAACTCGAACCGTCCGCTCTCGCCCGGAGCGAGTTCGGGCGACGCTTTGACCGAAATGAGCTTGTTCACCCTGCCGACCGCGCCCCAATCCTCCGCAGTCGCCGGCGGAGACAAGACCACGGCGAGGACCAGCAAGGCAAGGGCCAAGGCCGGGGCCCGCATGATGCGCGCCGAAGCGGGTCGGTCTTCATATAGCTATCGCGGAGTGTATCGCGGAACAGAGTGAATCCGAATCCACCATCTGTTGGAGTGACTCGCGCAATCGTCGTCCCGAAAGAAAACGCAGAGTCACTGCTCCGAAACTTGCAAATGGAGCGCCTCATCGACCGGACGATGAAGATCGTGAAGCGGGGCAATTCGATTCTCGTCCCCGTCACCGGCGAGCCGCGTTTCGATCTCGCCCCACTTCGCGCACGCCTCGAGCCGCACGTCGATCTTCCCCATCGCCTGCGGCCTCGGGATCCACGCCACGAGATCCGCGAACGACTCGAGGCCGCGGGCATTCCCGTCGCGCATGCGCCCCGACGATGGGAGCGGATCGGTGGCGTCCTCGTCCTCCGACTGCCTTCCGAAGGGCAACCACAGGCTCGCGTGATCGCCAAAATCTTCGGCATGGTCTTGGGCGCTCGAACCGTAGTCCAAGACCGTTCCGGGATCCACGGGCCGATGCGGGTTCCGGACGTTCAGGTCCTCTGGGGAAACGGAACCGAAACGGTGCACATCGAGGGCCGCATCCGATACGCGATGGACGTCGCGCGCGTGATGTTCTCCTCCGGCAACCTCGCCGAGCGAGTCGGCATCGCAGACCGAGTCCGTCCCGGTGCCATCGTCGTGGATCTCTTCGCGGGGATCGGCTACTTCTCGCTGCCGATCGCGGTTCGAGGGCGAGCCGAGACCGTCTACGGATGCGAACTCAATCCGGTGAGTTTTCGCTACCTGGTCGAGAACACACGGCTCAATCGCGCGACGAACTTGGTGCCGCTCCTCGGCGACTGCCGGGCAATCGCTCCCCGAGGGATCGCGGATTGGGTGATCATGGGCCACTTCGACGCGCGTGAATACCTCGACGTGGCGTTCGATGCGCTCCGCGGGAAGGGGACGATTGTCTACCATGAGCTGTGCCCGAAGGAGCAATATCCGGATGCGATGACCCAGAGGCTCGCGGCGGCCGCGCGAGCGCATTGGATGAATGTCCAGGCGATCCACACTCGAATTGTGAAATCGTACGCGCCCGGCATCGTGCATTCCGCGGCAGAAGTGGAGGTCACGCGCCAGAATCGACCCTAGGCGACCGAAACACTGATGAGGGATGGGTTCCTGGGGAACGGCGGTGAGCGGAATGAACTGTCCGAAATGCGGAGCGGTGTTGCCCGCGGAAGCGGCGTACTGTCCGTCGTGCGGAACGCCTCGGAGCGAGATCGACCACCTCCTGCGCCAGGCGGAACGCGCCGTGAACAAGGCGCTCGTCGTCGGAACCACGGTGCTCGACCGCGCGGCGAAAGAACTCCAGCCGGCCTTCGACAAGGCGGTACAGACTCTGCGTCCCGCTGTCGAGGCGGTCGGGAAGGCGACGAATGACATGGTCGTGGCGGTCACCCCCGCGGCCCAAGCCACCGTGCGGACGGCCAAGGAAGTCGTGGACAAGACCGTCGCGGCCGTGAGGCCGGCGGTCACGAAGGCGACCGAGAAGACCGGCCAGGCCGTCCACAAGATCCGAGAGAGGGTCCGAAGTCGGTAGGAACCCGGAATCTCCCGGGAGTCCCATCCAAACCGTTTTCTACGCAAGCGGACCTAGTGGATTCGTGAGCCGCACCGCGAGCGTCGCCGCCTTGGGTCTAGTCGCCGTCCTGCTCGCGGCCCTGGCCATCTCCGCGGGGACGGCTTCGACGAGCCCGCCGAGGCTGCCTGCGAACCCAGCCAGCGGCGCCCTCCTGGTGACCTTCGACATCCAGGTCGACGCCGGGGCCGCAGACTACGTCCAACGTGCCGCGCAAGCGGCGATCGCATCGAATCAGGATCTGGTCATTGTCATGAACACGCCGGGCGGCCTCCTCGCGAACATGGTGCAGATCATCAACTCGACGCAAGAGGTGCAGAACCATGGCCTGGCCGTGTACACGTACGTGCCCCCGGTCGGATTCGCCGCATCCGCCGGGAGTTACATTGCGCTCGCGACGAACGCGATCTACATGGGGAGTGGATCGGTTATCGGGCCGTCGACGCCGTACATCATCGGCGGCGATCCGAGCCAGGTCGAACATGTCCAGAACTTTGCGACCGGGTTGATGCGTTCGCTCGCCGAGAAGAACGGATACAACGTTGCTGCGGCGGTCGACATGGCGGCAAACAACTCGGCATATACTGCCGACGAGGCGGCCTCCGTCGGGCTCATCACCGGCAAGGCCGAGACCCTCAATGCTTTCCTCGCGGACGTCGGTTTGAGCGGCGTCCCGGTAACGCCGTTCGGCGAGCCGCTCTACGACCGATTCCTGAGTTTCCTCAGCGATCCGACCGTCGACGGGCTCTTCATCCTGGTCGGAATCATCGCGCTCGTCCTCGATCTCTTCCATCGGACCCTGTTCCTGAGCGTGGTCGCGGTCATCTTCATCGCCCTCGGATTCCTCGGTGCCCAGATAATCGGCGCGTCGGTCGTCGGCATCTTAATCCTGATCATCGCGGCGGCCCTCGTGATCCTGGAAGTGAAAGCGGGCCACGGGTTCTTCGCGATCACCGGCATCGCCCTCGGGGTCGCGGGCACCTACCTCCTCGCGTACAACGTCCAGTACTCGCCGTCTCCCTACGGCGTCGTCCAATACGTCATCCTGGGCGCCACCGGTGCCGTCCTCGTCGTGGCGTTCCTGTATCTCACGCGGATCCGGCACGCCCTCATGGCCCAGCCGAAGCTCATCGATCCCGGCCGGATCGTCAACATGACGGGTCGAGCGTCGACGGACCTCGTCCCTGGCAAGGACGGAGTCGCCAACGTCGGGGCCGAGGATTGGACCGCGGTGTCGGATGAATTCATCCCAAAGGGATCCGTGGTCCGTGTGACGGCCGTAACAGACGGGAAGATCCAAGTCACGACCGTTGCACCCGGACCGGAACCTTCGAAATCGAGCGAACCGTCCGCGACACCGCCGACCACGCCGTAGTCGATCCGCCGCTTAGGTCTGGTGCTTTCGGACCTTCAGGGTCACGTTGTCGGATTCCACAGCCGTCACGATGATCGGCTCCCCGCGGGCGATGTCTTCCTCTGCGACCGCGCTCCACGATTCGTGCTCGACGTGCACGACCCCTTTGCCGGTGGATTTCATTGCAACGAGGGCGCGGCCGGTCTTGCCGACCAGCGTGTCGCCGGAGAAATAGCGCTGAGTGATGACCTTCGTCGTCGTCTGCTGAAACGCGAACGCAAGTCCGACCCCGATCATGACGATCAGGACGCCCGAGGCGAGGTAGTCGAACCGGCTCACGATCCAGCCGTGGACGATCAGGAAGATGCCGAACGCGACGACCGCCAGCACGACCAGGACCGAGCGGATGCCGTAGAGGAAGAGCCGGTCGATCAGGTTCGAGACGGGCGGGTCCGGACTCTTAGCGGTCATCCCCTTTCGCGGCTCCCTCCGCCGACGCGAGCACACCTCGGAACGGCCGGATGAGCTCCGTGAACTCGAGGGGCAAGATGAACTTCGTGGCCGGGCTTGCGCCGAGCGCCCGGAGGGCATCGAGGTACTGGAGCATCAAAGTCTTCTCGTCGACCCCCTTCGCGGCCCCGAAGATCGTCGAGAGGGCCTGCGCGTAGCCTTCCGCGTTCAAGATCGCTGCCTGTCGTGCGCCTTCCGCGCGGAGGACCGCGGACTGCTTGTCGCCTTCCGCGATGGTGACCGTGGCGGTCTTCCTCCCGTCGGCTTCGATGACGACGGCCCGCCGGCTCCGTTCGGCCGACATCTGGAGGATCATTGCGTCCGTGACGTTCTTGGGAGGCAGAATCTCTCGGATCTCGACGTTCGTGACCTTGACGCCCCAGCGGGTCGTGACCTCGTCGAGCTTCGTCCGGAGGATCGCATTGATCTCTTCGCGCTTCGACAGCACCTCGTCGAGGATGATGTCGCCGATGACGGCTCGCAGGGTCGTGGTGGCGATCCCCATCGCCGCTCCCTCGAAGTTGTTCACCCGGATCACGGAGTCGGCGGCGCTTGCGACCTTGAAGTACACGATGAAGTCGACGTCCACCGGGGCGTTGTCCTTCGTGATGCACGTCTGGTGCGGGATCGTCAGGTATCGCTCCCGCAGGTCGACGCGGACCGGCTTGTCAATCCCGGGGATGACGACGACGATCCCGGGGCCCTTCTCGGCCTGGGCCTTCCCCAAGCGGAAGTTCACGATCCGTTCGTACTCCTTGACGACCTTGAGGCTCGCGAAGAGCAAGATCAGGACGATGATCACGAAAACGAACGCGCCAACCGCTGCGCCAACCAGATCGGTCCCTTGGAGCGCGGTCACCGAACCGAGGTCGAGTAGCCCGAGAAGTCCCCACATGCCTGTTCCCCCGGGGCAGGATGCCCGCTCCCCGACTTAAGGCCATGGTCGGATTTCCGCAAGCCGGCGTGCGCGGGGATTGAAACCTTTATCCTGTTTCGTCCGGTTCGGTGGTCGATGTCCCCGGAGGAACGGCTCCAGACCGTACTGCACGGCTCCGAGGAAGTCGTCACCCGCGACGAGCTGCGGACGCTCCTCGATCGGCCTGGGACCCCGCGCGCCTACGTCGGACTCGAGCCGTCCGGGCTGATGCACATCGGCACGGCCTTCGTCATCGGTTCGAAGGTCGAGGATCTGATCCGGGCTGGATTTCACGCGATCATCTTCCTCGCGGACTGGCATGCGTACATCAACGACAAGCTCGGACGGGATCTGGAGAATCTTCGGATCTGTGCGGACTACTTCAAGGACGGATTCCGGGCGGTCGGCGTCCCGGACTCCGTCGAATACCTGTACGCGAACGAGTTCGTGCGCCACCCGGAATACTGGCAGACCGTGATCCAAGCCTCGAAAGCCTCGACGGTCGCGCGGATCCGGCGCGCGCTCACGATCATGGGACGCAAGGAGGAGGAGGCAGACCTCGATGCATCGAAGCTCATCTACCCTGCGATGCAGGTCGCGGACATCCATTGGATGAACCTGGACCTGGCCCTGGGCGGCATGGATCAGCGACACGCACACATGCTGTACCGCGATGTGGCGCCGAAACTCGGGTGGAAGCAGGTCGTCGCGTTGCACACCCCATTGTTGCCGGCGCTCGATGGCGGCGGCCGGATGGATCTTGTCGCGGGGAAGATGTCGAAGTCCCGACCCGACGCGAGCATCCTGCTGAACGACGGCCCGCGAGAAGTCGAGCGGAAGATTGCGAAGGCGTTCTGTCCGGCGAAGGAGCCGGTCGGCAATCCGGTCCTCGAGATCGCGCGACTCATCCTGTTCCCGAGTCGGGGGAAGCTCATGATCCCCCGGGATCCGAAGTTCGGAGGCGACGTCACATATGCCTCCTTCAGCGAAGTCGCGAAGTCGTACGCGGACGGGGAGTTGCACCCGAAAGACCTGAAGGCTGGGGTCGCGGCTGGTCTGAACGACGCGCTCGCGCCGGTCCGAAAGTTCTTCGATGCGCACCCGCAGAATCTCGAAGCGGTCAAAGCGATCCTGCGGAACGGGTGACGTTTCCGACACACGCAGAAGAGGCAACCCCTTCCACAACAACAAGGTCCCAAGTCTAGGTGAAAGCGGCGAGCGATTCTCGACGCTCACAAGGGTGGAATCGGCGCAGGACCTGCTTTTCCGGCGTTCGTGACCCGGGGGCGTGCCGCAAGAAGCGCGATGAACCCGGCCAGACCGAGCACCCCTGCGAACAGGAACGGGATCGACGTCTGAGTCGCTGGATCGGAACCAAACGCGTTCGCGAGGACGCCCGCCAGATAGACTCCGATCGCACCGCCGACGAGTTGGAATCCAAAGACCAGGCCGAACGCGGCACCTTGCAGGCGCCGATGACTCGACTCGGAGACGAACGAGAAGAGCGCGGGATAGGTGAGGAAGAGCGCGGAGCCGAGCGTCCACATGACGACCAGCACCGTCCACACGTTCCCGATCGTCCCGCCAATGAGGGTGGCGACGCCGAGCGCCGCGAACGATGCCACGAGCGCCCGATATCGGCCGAAGCGAGCACTTAGGCGGCCGAAGAAGAACGTGGCCACTGTCCCCGTAAGAATCCAAAGGGCGACCGCGACGCCCGCGAGGTTCGCAGGGAGTCCGAACTTCGAGTTCAGGAGAAGCGTCCCGAAGAGAGCGACGATGTTGAACACGGCCCCGACCAGCGCGAGAGGGAGCAACCAGCGGCGCACGTCTCGAAGGACGCCCACGTAGTCCGAGATCGACCGCGATGCGAGGTGGGGTGGTGAAGGTCGGCCGCGGCTGAGCGACAGGCCGACCGCGACACCCGCCAAGTTGATCCCTCCCCACAACAGGAACGGCCACTGCCACCCGAACGCAACCGCGAGGATCGCGCTGCTCGCGATTCCGAGGATGACTCCGGCATCCCCAAAGGCGCTCTGGAACCCCATCGCGCGGTCGAGTGCGGGCCCGTCAAACTCGCGTCCGATCCACGAGATTCCGACAGGGTGATAGAAACTGGCCCCGACTCGGGATAGCGCGACGAGGAACAGGAGCGACCAGAAGTTCCACGAAAGCGAGGCGGCGAGGGACCCGATGCCCAAGATTACGATCCCGATCGGAAGGAATCGAGACGGATCGCGGCGGTCCGACATGATGCCGAACAGGATTTGAAAGACGGCGGTGACGACGAGTGTGGTCCCACCGAGGAGGCCGACTTCCGCGGGACCGAAGCCACCGAAGACGGCCTGCAACACGATGATCTGGCCCGCGAGCGCTGAGACCGCGCCGTCGTTCGTGAGATGGTAGATTGAGTTGGCCAGGAGGACCTGTCCCCTGTCGCGCACAGAAGCGCGATAGCTGGGGGCCTTAAATCGTTGGGCCTGGACCGGGCGATCAAGGAATCCACCCTCGGCCGTCGCCATGCCGGCGCGAGATTCCCCCTATGCGGGGACAGCGGGAGCGTGCGATTCCGAGAGACTCGCGTCCTCTGGCGGCCCTTCTACCCTTCAATCGCGACCGAGGTCGGAGCAGGCACGAGGGGAGCCCAAAGCAACACGCCGACGTATATGCCGATCCAGAGGGCCATCGAGGATGCA
>WNEW01000907.1_pt1 | contig 14362 bp, 9 predicted proteins | sample 5399891 | NCBI WGS metagenome assembly WNEW01 (sample SAMN13153336, study PRJNA577476) | soil metagenome | isolation source: 40 cm grassland meadow soil pre-rain plot 5 | place: USA:California | collected 2015-09-08 | reverse complement strand
CCGGATTCATGGACCATCCAGGCAAGCCCCAGCCTCACCACATGCACCGCCAGCAGTCCCACCACCAACACTCCAAGCCCGGCCCAGAGCAGCCTGGACCGATGACTAGGAAGGCACACGACTCGCGGCGGCTCGGTCACCCGCCCGGTCAGCCGCCGCGCCGAGAGGACGAGACCCGCGCACAGCGTCAACAGGATCGCGAGAGCCGGCTCATGCAGGTTGGAATCAACCGCTGCATGGACGAGGATGGCAGCCATCGCTCCGCTCACTCCCAACACCACGCCGCGTTGCCAGCGCCTGAGTCGTTGTCTCAACGCCGCTCTCGCCTCCCGCACCATGAGGACCAGGCCCCAGCCGAAAACCAGGACACTGGCCACCCCGAGCTCGACCCCCATCTGGAGATATTCGTTATGCGGCGTCTGCGCGACTCTCCCATACCGTGCGATCTGACCTTCCACCGGGAACATGTAAGGAGGAACCATGTATTGGTACAATCCGAGTCCAATGCCGGATGGATGATCCATCAGTTCACGGACCGCGCTTTGCCACATCTGCCAGCGGGCATAGGCAACGGGATTGGCGACGTGCTCCGCCCAGAGCCGATCGCGAAGTGGATTCGGGACGAGCAGGCCGACCAGGAGTAGCAGCGTCATCAGGCTGAGCCCCTTCACACCGAACCGCACGCTGAGCACCAGCACGGTCCCGGCCACCAGGGCCAAGATCCCCCCGCGGGAGCCCGTCCAGACCATGGCGAACAGCAGCAGGGCCAGGACGGCGATCGGGACCATCACCCAGATCAGATCGCTGAGGTGAGCCCCGTGTGCACGCCGCCCCCGCTCCCACCCGAGCCGAGCATAGCAGAGGGAGCCCAACACGATGGCCCACACCGCCGCCAGATAGCCGGCCAGGAAATTCGGATTGAAAAATGTTCCGGTTGGCCTGGCGGCAGCAAACCATCCTACCTGCACCAATGCCCATCCGGTCTCGAACAGGCCCATGCCCACCAGCACCGCAAGCAGTCTGGCGATATGATCCCATCCTTCGATAAAACATACAAGCAGATAGAGCAACGCGGCATAGCCCAGCAGCACCACGAGCCACTGCAGGCTTTGGTGCAGATAGGGCGATCTCGCCGTCGAGAAGACGGCCAGAGCAAGATAGGCCAGCACAGCCGGACCGATCCGCAGGGAAGGAACCGTGAGCGCGCCGTTCCGGATTCCCCTCGCCACATAGATACCCAGCATGAGAAGGACCGTAAGCCTGATGATCATGACGGCAAGGTGCGTCGTGCCGCCCTCGAGCAAGGGAGAAAAAATCAACAACCCGCTCAGGAGGAGCAGGCCCGCGGAGGAGGGAAGTCGGTGGCGTTCGCGCGACGGATCAGAGGGGGATCCCCGGGGAGCGATCGCGTCGGAGGATAGCGCAGGCCGGAAGAAATTTCGATTGCTCACATCGCACGAGGTTGAGTTTCAATTCCGTGAATGAAGAGTCCGTACGCGTTGCCTAGGCGGAGTTGGCTGCCACCCGTCACCCCGGATCGGGCAGGGAAGGCGCATGCCTTCCCTGCCCGTCCGAAACCAGGCCAGCTTACAGGTTGACGTCGTTCTGGTCCGGTGTCTGAAGATTCATCTTGATATCGTTCACATGCCACTGGTCCAATATCGCATCGCCGTCGATATTTCCCGTAGCGGTGGCTGTAAAACTGGCCGGTGTAGCTGCCGCCGACAGCGCGGCGTTGGCCCCGCCTGCAACTCCACCAGGACCAGGACCCAAAGGACCCACGACGGGTAGTGACGTTTGGAAACACGACACACCCTGGGCACATGCTCCATCTCCACCTACACCGGTATTGACTGGACCCCGATAGGTATAGCGGTTGGTGGCACTAGCCAGGGTAAACCCGATTTCCTGGAAACTCCCATACCGGCCGGTCTCGCCCAGGTAGGCGGTCTCCGAGACAAAGATGCCGCCCAGGTTGGTCCTGCCCTCAGACTGCCGGGCGCGCGCCTGATACTGAAGGAAGTTGGGGATCGCAATGGCCGCCAGAATCCCGATGATGGCCACCACGATCATTAACTCGATCAAGGTGAAGCCTTTTTGATTGTGCCATGATGTCAACATGTCTCTACCTCCGTTGTTTGGGGTTCTGTCCACATTCGGCCGCTGATGTCTCTTATCTGACATGAGTCCCTCTAAGGGTTCGACGTGACACAGACTAACACTGCATCTTCCATGCCTAACAATTTTTCCATGCATTTAAAGGTTTAAATATTAACATAATCATGAAGTTATGTTGATCTCTGATAGCCCTGCCTATCAATCAGTGATACCAGAGTCCCGCATTCTGTTCCTAAGCGCCGAGATTTGGCAGCATCCATGAGGCCACCTGAACGGGCACCTTGCCTGGTTCTCGAGACGAACTGCGGAAGGATCAACTGGCCACGTCATTGGATTCTGCGATTTGCAGTCCTTGTCTGAGCTCATTCATGGACCACCGGTCAATGGTGGGGTCGGCGTCCAGATTGGCGGCAGCGGTGGCGGTAAAGCTGTCCGCGCTGTTCATCGCGACTATCGCGCCTTCAACTTCCAAGGTTCCTACACTCGCGTTGATGGTATCCCGAGTGTCGCCGGGGGTTGTAACACTCCCATTGCCACCTCCAGCGACTCCAGCCGCGCCTGTCCGGTAGGTATAGCGGTTGGGCCCTACAAGAACATAACGAATCTCGCCCATGCTGCCGTATCGCCCTGCTTCAATCCAATAAACACGTTCTACTAGGTAGATGGCACCCAAGGTGGTCTTAGCTTCAGACTGACGGGCGCGCGCCTGATACTGCATAAAGGTGGGGATGGCGATGGAAGCCAGTATCCCAATAATGCCTGTCACCATCATCAACTCGATCAGCGTGAAGCCTCCTTGGAGCCTCCTGGCTCTGAGGCCTTTTCCCTTTCGGTCCAAGGCAGCCTCCACGTTGCTGAAGAACCTGTCTGTAGAGTGACTTAAAGCTGCATGTTACGTGCCAACGATTCTAACTCTTCCACCCTGTCAGATGCTTCGTCAATTAGATCAGTTGGTTTGACCATTCCTCAAGACACAAACAGACCCAGAGAATAGGCCTGAGCATGCGCAGGATTTGGCAGGTGCGGGAATCAGTCGGGCGACCGAAGAGTCTGTGCTTAGGGATGTGCCTGCTGCGAGGAAAGAGGTTGTGAGACCCGACGTTTGGCCTGTTGCACGCGCTCCTCCAGCGTGGGGTCGCCCAATCCTCGATCACGAAACCGCTCGATCAATTTGAGGTTGGAGGGATCCAATTCGAGTGAACGAAGCCAGGCTTCCCTGGCGTCTTGGGTCCGATTCTGCTTGTAGTAGATCTCGCCGAGATGCTCGTAAATGACCGGGTCCTCTTTCACGAGCGAGGCGGCCTTCTTCAGCTCCGCTAACGCCTCGTCAAGCAAACCCATCTTGAAGAAGGCCCAGCCGAGGCTGTCCACATAGTACCCGTTGTTGGGTTTCAGGGATAGAGCCCGCTTGATGAGGGACACCGCCTCTTCGATCTTGATGCCGCGCTCAGCGTAACTGTAGCCGAGGTAATTCAGCGCGTCCGCATGTTTGGGATCGAGCCGCAGCGCGGTCTCCATCGCTCCGACTGCATCGTCGAACCGGTTCAGCTTGTCGTACGCGGTCCCCAAATTAAAATGCAGATCCGGATTGCCGTGGTTATACGTGATGCCTTGCTCAAAGGCCTGAGACGCCAACGCATACTGGTCGGTCTGAAGATACGTCAGCCCCAGCAAGAGGTGCGCATCAGGCTTCTTCGGGTTCAGCTTCACCGCCTCCGTGAAGTGCACGATCGCGTCTGGATACCGCTTCAACCGGTAGAGCAGAAACCCAAGGTGCAGATGGCCGTCGACGTACGTCGGCTGTAGCTCCAGATTGCGCTCATACGCCTGCATGGCCGTGTCATAGTCCTTGAGCTCTTCGTACATCAGCCCCAGATAGTCGCGAACCTTGAGCTCCGCCGGCCGCGCAGCCAGGATCTTGTTCAAATACTGGATCGCCTTCTGATAGTCTTTCAGTTCTCCGTAAATCAACCCCGCTCGGAGCTGCGCATCGAGATCATCCGGGTCCTGAATCAGGCCGATCTCGAGCTCGGCGAGCGCCTCGCTGTAGGATTTGTCGCTGATCAGCAGCCTGACGAGATGCTGGCGCACTTCCTTGCTGTGCGGGTTCACGAGCTGGAGATACCTGCGGTAGACCGCCACGGCCTTCCCCCGGTCCTGCTGGGACTCGTACACCGAGGCCAAGGCGATGTACGCCGGTTCAAACGTCGGGTTGGCCGTGATCGCCCGCTCGAAGTTCGCGATCGCCCGGTCCGGTTGATTCAGTTCGACTCCGATGCGCCCCAGGTAGTAGTACCCGATCGGAGAGTCTTTTGCCTTCTCGATCCCCCGTTCGAACTCACGCGCCGCTTCCTCCAGACGTCTCAAATTGACCAGCAGGATGCCCTTGGAGAAGTACGGTTCGCTGCCCTTGGGGTCCTGAGCGATGGCGCGATCGTAGAGCGCCAGCGCTCGTTCGGCCTGTCCGGCGCCCGCATAGATCCCGGCCAACAGGACCAGGATGGCCTCCTCCCGCACGTCCGTCACGGCCACCCGATTGGCGAACCGGACCGCATTGTCCATGTCTCCTCGTGAGAAATAGAGCGCGGCGATCCGCGCCTGCAGATAGCTGGAGGATGGGTCGTCCCGGAGCGCGCTCAGGTATTCCCGGATGGCTCCTTCAGCGTCCTGATTCAGTTCTGCCTGGTACCCGAGCATAGAATGGTACACGGCGCCGGGATCGGCGGGGGCAGCCGGTTGCACCGACCGGATCGCCGAAGGGCTTGGAGAAGCAGCGACACTCGTTCCCGCCTGCGGAAGAGCGGTACAGCCGCCGAGGACGGACGGGATCGCGAGCACGCTCAAGACCGTCCGCGGCCACCTCGCCCGGAGTGGTCCCGCCGGGATCGACACGCGCCCGCGGAGGCATCTGGTCACGCTCATCTCCCCTCAAGAACGGCCGCTGCTGAAACTCGGGACTTCAACAGGCTGGCGTTCGAAATGATCTCAAAATTATACGAAGTCGCCAGGAGGGGTGTCAAACCGCTTCGTGTTTATCGAGGCTCTCGAACTTGGCGAACTTGTCGTGGAAGAACAGCTGGATGTCGCCGGTCGGACCGTTGCGGTGCTTCTTGAGCATGATCTCGGCGATTCCTTTCTTCTCCGAGTTCGGGTCGTATTGGTCCTCGCGGTAGATGAAGATCACCACATCCGCGTCCTGTTCGATCGCCCCGCTTTCCCGAAGATCCGCCAGCATCGGGATCGGGGGCTTGCGGCTCTCCACGGCCCGGCTCAACTGCGACAGCGCCATGACGGGGACATTCAGCTCCTTGGCCAGGGCTTTCAGAGATCGCGAGATGTCGGAGATCTCCTGCTGGCGCGATTCCGCGTCGCTCCGGCCTTGCATGAGCTGGAGGTAGTCCACGACCAGGAGGTCAAGGCCGCTCTCCGCCTTCAGGCGCCGGGCCTTGCCGCGCATCTGCTGCACGGTCAGCGCGCCCGAGTCATCGATGAAAATGGGGGCCTGCTCGAGCTTTCCTGCCGCCTCCGCCAGCCGCCACCAATCCTCCTTGTGCAGCTTGCCGGTCCGCAGGGCATGCGAATCCACGTGCGCTTCCGAACTGAGCATCCGCAGCACGACCTGCGCTTTGGACATTTCCAGGCTGAAGATCCCCACCACGGACCCGTGATGGATGGCGGCGTGCTGGGCGATTCCGAGCGCCAGGCTGGTCTTGCCCATGCTGGGGCGACCGGCGATCACCACCAGATCGGACGCTTGGAAGCCCGCGGTCAGGTCATCGAGGTCATAGAACCCGGTCGGAACTCCGGTGATCTTCTCTTTCCTCTTGGCGAGACGATCGACGAGGTCCAGACTTTCTTTGATGATATGGTGGAGCTGAGTGAACGACCGGCCGAGCTTGCCTTGCGCCAGACTGAAGACGGACCGTTCGGCGAAATCCAGCAGGTCGTCCACGGAAGCGCTCCCGTCGTACCCTCGAGAGATGACCTCGGTCGAGGTGCCGATCAGGCCACGGAGGAGCGCCTTGTCGCGTACGATCTTGCAATGGTACTTGATGTTGGCCGCGGTCGGGACCACCTGGACCAATTCCGCCAGATACGCGGCTCCCCCCACCGACTCGAGCTCGCCCTTGGTCTTCAAGTGCTCCGTGAGGGTGATCTGATCGATGACCTCGCCGTGCTCCGAGAGGTCGAGCATGGCCTGAAAAATCTTCCGATGGGCAGTTCTGTAAAACTCCTCTTCCGTCAACACTTCCATGGCCTTGGCCATGGAGGCGTTGTCGAGCAAGATCGCGCCCAACACCGATTGCTCGGCTTCAAGGTTTTGGGGCGGTAATCTGGGCGCTGACAGATCGGAGAGACTCACGGGTCCACACCCCTCTCTGACTCATGAAGGCTGAACGCGGGATGATGGATGACGCACGATCGGCAAGTTGAGCAGATCCTTGATCTTGACTTTTTGCGGCGCCAATTTTACGGAACGGCCCGCGTCTGGGCCCGTCGGGAATTCTGTTACGACCAGTGCCTCGTCGGCAGCCACACGCGGGCTTCCCAGAATCACCACGGCCGAGGCGCCCAGCCGGCGCCCCTCCGCCACGGCGTGGCCGACCGCGTCCAACCCCGGTGAAGCCACCACCGCCTGGACCACGCGAAAGCCCTTTTGTCGCAGCATCTGACCCACTTGGAACATCCGGTCGGCATGGCGTATCGGGGCCGAGATCAAAAACTCGGCCTGAGCGCTCGGGTATCCGTCCTCGATGCGTTCCATCGCCCGGAACAGTCGATCCATGTCCAACGCGAAGCCGGTCGAGGGAAGGTCCCGTCCGAACCGCCCGATCAGGTGGTTGTACCGGCCCCCGCCGCCCAACTCATACCCGATGCCTTCCGCGAACACGTCGAAGACCACACCATCGTAATAGTCGAACCCCCGGAATTCGCCCAAATCCAGCAGCAGGTGGTCACGCAGGCCGGCGGTCCCCAGCAGGCGATACACGTCGGTCAGACGTTCGAGCGCGCTCCGCAGCTCTCGATCATGACCGGCGAGCGCCTGGCCCCGGGCCAGCACCTCTTCCCGCCCGTACAGGCCCGGCGCCTCCAGGATGGCCCGCGCCGATCCTTTCGGAATGCGCTCCGCGGCGAGAATCTCCGCGAGCCGAGGCAGGTCCTTCCGCGCTGCGGCGTGCTCGGCCCGCTTCTGCCCGTCCGGAGACATTCCCGATCTCGCCAGCAGCGCCTTGAAAAACCCGACATGACCCAGAGCGATTTTGAACGACTGCAGACCGAGCTGCTTCAGGCATTCGATCATCAGCGCGAGGATCTCGCCGTCCGCGGCGACATCATCAACCCCGATCAATTCGGCGCCGACCTGGAAGATCTCCCGTTCGCGCCCTGCGTGTTCAGGTTCATGGCGGAACACCGTGGTGCGATAACATAACCGGAGCGGCACGCTCGGCCCGACCATCCCCATGGCCACGATCCGGGCAATCTGCGCCGTGACGTCCGGCCTCAGCAACAGAATGCGCCCGGTGGTTCGGTCCGCGAACTTGTAACATTTCTCGATCAATTCCGGTTCCAGCCCGGCCGAGAGCACATCCAGATACTCGAAGGTGGGGGGGATGATCTCCTGGTAGCCCCAGCGGCCCAAGGTGGTCAGGAGCGTCTCCTCCAGATGGCGCACGCGCCGGGCGGCGTGGGGAAGGACGGTAGTCATGCCCACCGGAATCAGCGAGCGCTCCTGTTTCTTCATCGAAGCCGCAGGAGCGCGCGAGGCTTTGCTGGTCTGATGGGATGGCGCCGGGCGGGGCATGGACCGGGGTCGGGCCACTCAAAGCCCTTTTGAAAGGTCAACCAGTTTGACGGACAGAATGTGTTTCCCACGCCTGATGGTCTCGAGCACTCCAGCCGGCAGGGGCGCGTCCAGCCCGATGATCAGCAGGGCCGTGCCGCCCCGCTCCTCGCGGGAACATTGCATGCGGGCGATGTTGACACTGTGGTCCCCCAACACCTGACCGACGGCGCCGATGACTCCGGGCCGGTCCACGTTGAGGATCAGGAGCATGTGTCCTTCCGGCACCACCTCGACCTGAAACTCGTCAATCTCGATGATGCGGGGGTCCTTGCGATTGTGGAGGGTCCCGGCCAGGCGGTGAGGCTTTTTCCCGGCGTCCACCCGGACCCTGATCACGCTCGCAAAATCCCCGGCATCGCTGCTCTTCACCTCTTTGACCTCGATCCCCCGCTCCTTGGCAATCACCGGGGCATTCACATAGTTCACGGCATTCTCGAGGATGGGGGTCAACAGGCCTTTGAGCACCGCGATCGTCAGGGGAGCCAACGTCAGCGCAGCGACCTCGCCGTTGTACTCAACCGTGACTCGCTCCACTCCCCCCTCATAGAGCTGGGCCTGAAGGAGCCCGATCTTCTCCGCCAGCGTCAGGTAGGGCTGCAACCGCGGCAGCAACTCCGGTGGAACCGACGGAGTGTTGACGGCGCCCCGCGCAATCCCCTTCGTAAAATAATCCACGATCTGTTCCGCGATCCCGATCGCCACGTTTTCCTGCGCTTCACCGGTCGCAGCCCCGATATGGGGAGAGCAGATAAAATTCTCCAGTGTCAGCAGGGGGTGGTCCGGGCTGACCGGCTCATCCTCAAACACGTCGAACGCAGCGGCCGCCACCCTCTTCGACTTCAACGCCTGGAACAGGTCCGCCTCGTTCACGATCCCCCCGCGCGCGCAGTTCACGATCATCACCCCGGGCTTCATCTGCTGGATGGCGGCGGCGTTGATCAGCGACCGGGTTTCGGCCGTGAGCGGGGTGTGCAGTGAGATGATGTCCGCGCGCCGGAACAGCTCGGCGAGCTCCACCATCTCGACCCCCATTTTGGTCGCCCGTTCCTCGGCCAGATACGGGTCATAGGCGATCACGTTCATGGACATTCCTTGGGCCAGCTTCGCCAGGTAGCCGCCGATCTGTCCGATCCCCACGATGCCCAACGTCTTGTTGTAGAGTTCGACCCCCATGAATCGATCTTTTTCCCACTTGCGGGCTTTCATCGAGGCCGTCGCCTGCGGAATCTGACGGGTCATCGCACAGATCATGGCCATGGTATGCTCGGCCGTCGTGACCGTGTTCCCTCCCGGGGTGTTCATCACGACGATCCCGCGCCGTGTGGCGGCCTGGGTATCCACATTGTCCAACCCGGACCCGGCCCGGCCGATGACTTTGAGCCGCTCGGCCGCCGCGATCAGGTCGGCCGTGACCTTCGTGGCCGAGCGGACAATCACCCCGTCGTATTGCCCGATCTCCCTGATCAGCTCCTCTTTGGAAAGCTTGGTCTTGATGTGCACGGTAAACCCGGCCTTTTCCAGAATCTCGACCCCTTGCTTCGACAGACTCTCGCTGACGAGGATCTTCATCGCTTAGTCCGGCTCGTAGGAAACAGCACATCGCTCTGAGCTATTGGCTGTTCGCTCATCCTTTAGCCATGAGTAATTCCTGAGCCTTGGCCACCCCGCTCCCCAGTTTGACGGGGTGCCCCAAGCCCTTCAGCACCATCTCAATGGCTGCCAAGGTCAGGATGACATCGAAGGTGTCCATGTATCCCATGTGGGAGACCCGGAAGATCTTCCCCTTCAGATGATCCTGTCCCCCGGCGGCCGTGATCCCGTATTGCACTCTCAGGTTTTTGTAGATCGCCTGCCCGTCCACCGAACCCGGCGCCGAGATCGCTGTCAACGCGTCGCTGGGAGATTCCTTGGGAAAGAGCGAGAGCCCGGCGGCCTTGACCCCTTCGCGCATCGCATGGGCCAGCCGGGCGTGGCGCGCAAACACCGCGTCCAGGCCTTCGGCCTTCAGCATCCGCAGGACTTCCTGGAGACCCAGGATCATGGACACCGCCGGCGTGTAGGCCGTTTGATTTTTCGTCTGCGACTCCCGCTCCTTCTTCAAGTTGAAATAGAACGCGCCGTTTTTGGCCTTGTCAGCCAGCTGCCACGCCTTATCGCTGACGCTCACAAAGGCCAGACCGGGCGGCAGCATCATCGCCTTTTGCGAGCCGGCGACGACCACGTCCAGCCCCCAGGCATCTGTCTTGAGGTCGAAGACGCCCAGTGCGGTGATGGCGTCCACCACCAGGATCGTGCCCTCGTAGGGCTTGATCACTTCCGCGAGCCTCTTCGTGGGGTGGGCGACGCCGGTGGAGGTCTCGCTCGCCTGCACGTACACGGCCTTGATGGAAGGATCCTTCTTGAGGGCGTCGGCCACCGCCTGAGGGTCCACCGCATACCCCCATTCCACCTTGAGCTCCACCACCTGCACGCCGAACGTCTTGCAGATTTTGCCCCAACGCTCGCCGAACTTTCCTCCGTTCACGACCAGCGCCTTGTCGCCCGGCGACAGGAAGCTGGCCACCGCTCCTTCCATCCCTCCCGTCCCGGAGGAGGCCAGGATCAGCACGTCGTTTCCGGTCTGGAACAACCATCTGAGGTCATTCCGTACTTCACCAAACAACTGGGCGAATTCAGGAGCTCGGTGATGGATCACGGGCTTGGCCATCGCCAGCAACACCTCTGGCGGCACTGGCGTTGGTCCCGGCGCTAGCAGATACCGCTTCAACATCCTTCATTCTCCTCACGGCACAAAATACACAGAGAGAAGCGTCCGGCTCTTGGACCGGTAGGAGTCAGCCCCTTCATTGGCCGGGTCACCACTTGGTGTGCGCACACCCCAGGGCCCCGCCTCGCACCGGACATCCCGTCTTGTCGACGTTCGCCGCGCCGGACGCGCGAGACCATTTTCGCTGGGGAGAAGGGCGCTACGCTATCACACGACCCCTGTGCTGTCAAGGCGACCAACAGGCCTTGGGGGCCGCTGATTCCGCTGGTGGCGCGTCCGCGACCAGGCATAGCCCATGCCCCACATGATCAGTCCGTTGATCGGAAGATGAGCGTGGCGGGATGCCGCAGCCCGGTTCATTCTTGACAACTGCGGAGTCGATCGTTACCCTTGCCGTCGTCTCCCATCGACGTGGACGGAGAGGAGAGGCGCGATGTCGGAGTGGAAGGACGTGAACCCGGGGGGGCTGGTCGGCCTTTTCCTCGGGGCCCTGCTGGTCGGATCAGGGATCCCCGGCGAGGGACTCTGCGCGGGCGCTGAGCAGGTAGAGGACCACAAACAGGGAACGCAGGCAGTCCCGCCGACCAATCAGCCGACCGACTCGAGCGAGACCGCTGGGCAGAGCAAGAGCGCGGCCGTTCAAAGCGAGAATCTTGACACAGTCGGGGTCCCTGAGGCTCTCGAATCAGACGCTCCGGCGACGGATCTCGAGCTTCAACCGGGGGGGATGCTTGAGGCTCCGGTCATGGCTTCAGTGAGGCCTTGGCGATTCGCCGGGTCGTTTACGCCGTCGCGCGAGCTGGCCCCGACGCCCGTCCCAACTGAAGACCCTGCCGACGGCGCGGAACCGTCAATCTTCAACGTCCCCACCGACCTGAATCACAAAGTAGAACGTCATATCCGATTCTTCAATGTCGCCATCCGCGACCGGTTCGAGGAGTGGCTCACCCGTCTCAATCACTATAAGCCCCTGGTCGATCGCATCCTCTCGGAGTTTGATCTGCCGAGCGACCTGGTTTTCCTCTCGCTGGTCGAGAGCGGTTTCAATCCGCACGCCTATTCCCGCGCCCGCGCGACCGGCCCGTGGCAGTTCATGAGAAGCACGGCCAAGCTCTATGGGCTTCGAGTCGATGACTATGTCGACGAACGTCGGGACCCCATCAAGTCCACGGTCGCCGCCGCACGCTATCTGCGCGATCTGCACGACCTGTTCGGCACCTGGCCGCTCGCGATGGCCGCGTACAACGCGGGCGAGGGCAAGGTGCTCCGCGCGCTCCAGAAAACTCAGGCCGACAGTTTCTGGGAGATCGCCCAGACCCGACACCTCCGGCGGGAGACCAGGGAGTACGTGACGCGGATTCTGGCCGCCTCGATGATCGCGAAGAACCCCGACCGCTACGGGTTCAGCCAAGCACAGTCGGATCTGCACGAGTTCGAGGAAGTGGTCGTCCGCCGCCCTATCCTGCTGCAAGACCTCGCGAAAGTCACGGGGGTTTCGTCCCACGAATTCCGGCGATTAAACCCGGAGCTGCGCCGGGGGGTCACGCCTCCCGACGACGCGGAATATCATCTCAAGGTTCCCGTGGGCACGAAGGCGACGATCGAGCCGCTGCTGGACCGGGTCCCGAGTTGGAAAGTCTCGACGTCAGCCGGCACCGGAGGGCAGGACCGGGGTGGATCGCCCGAATGGTACCGAGTGCGGGTGGGAGACAGCCTCTGGACGATTGCTAGACGCTTCCGTCTCTCGGTGCAGGACCTGCGAGCCAGAAACAACCTGACGAGCCGTCGGATCAAACCCGGCGACCTGCTTGCGATCGGCCCCTAACCCGGGCCCATGTCTCGGCTACGGCTTCATCGGTTTGGCTGAGGGGGGTGCTGGGCCCTCCGGTCCGCCCGACCCGGCGTCCGCGGGACCTTTCTTCGCCTCCAGCGCCTTGATACGCACGGTCGCTTCGCTGGCCAGGGGAGAATTCGGGTAGCTCTTCATCAACTCCTGATAGTGGGCCAAGGCGCCTTCGGGACGGGACTGGGCCTCCTCCATTTTCCCCAATTCAAAGAGGGCGTGATCCTTATTGAGCGCCCCAGGCACATCCAGTACAGCCAGAAAGGCGGTCACCGCCTGGTCACGATCCCCATGGAGCAGGTAGGCGTACCCCAGACGCTGGTACACCAGACCCAGCATGGTCTTGTTGGCGCCGTAGGTGGCGATGTACTTCTGATAGGCCTCGATGGCGCCTCCCAGATCATTCGCCTGCAACAGCGCATTGGCCAGGTGATAAAGGGCCAGATGGGCGCTAGGGCTTCGCGGGTACTGGTCGACGACCTGCCGGTACAGGACGATGGCCTGCTTGAGGTTCTGGTCGGCCTTCACCGGCTGATCGGCCGGCCGGGCCAAGTACAGCAGCGTGGCTTGCCGATGGAGTTCCCAGGCCCGTTCGGCCTGGCGATGGTCGTACCACAGCACGGCGGCCACCGCCGCGGTGGCCGCGAGCAGCACGAGCGCCCCGGCCAGAACCCCCCTGCGATGATGCTGAACAAGAACCAGAAAGCGTTCCATCCCGCTCAAGAGATGGGCTTCATCCGCTGGGGTGCCTTTGGCGGGGATTTTGATGCGGTACGGCACGCTACCCGTGATGCTCCAGAGAGCGGGTGACCACGATCCGCCCGATAGGGCCGGCAATTCCGCGCTTATACAAGGTTGACCATCTGATGTCAATCCAATCATACGAACATAGAGTGGGGAGCTCCGCCACCCGATCTCGTTGACAGGACACGACGCCGGGTATTAGGTATCTGAGGTCTATCACCTCAATCTGGGCGAGAGGCAGGATGTTCGAGGATCGTCTTCGTGAGCTTGAAGGGCAGCACCTGCTCCGCCGGCTGCGGCTTGTCGAATCGGAGCCCGGACCGGTCGCGACGATCGAGGGGCGGCCGGTCATCGTGATGGCCTCGAACAATTACCTGGGACTCGCCACACACCCGCTGCTGAAGCAAGCGGCCATTGCGGCCACCGCGCGGTTCGGCGTGGGCGCCGGCGCCTCGCGGTTGGTGTCCGGGACCTTACCCCCGCACCAGGACCTCGAAGCCGCCCTCGCGAGGTTTAAAGCGACCGAAGCCTCCCTCGTGTTCGGCTCCGGGTATCTGGCCAATGTCGGCCTCATCCCGTCGCTGATCGGGGCAGGCGGGTTGATTCTGGCCGACCGGCTGTGCCACGCCAGTCTCATCGACGGATGCCGCCTGAGCGGGGCAACCCTGCGCGTGTTCCGTCATCGAGACCTCGCGCAGCTCGATACGCTGCTTGCCAGAGGCTCCCCGCGCCGCGAGACGCTGATCGTGACCGACGGGGTATTCAGCATGGATGGCGATCTGGCGCCCCTTCCGGAATTGGTCGCGCTCGCGGAGCGGTACGGCGCGCGGCTGGTGGTGGACGACGCGCACGGCACCGGCGTGATGGGTCTTCATGGACGCGGCACGCTGGAACACTTCGGAGTGGAGTCCCGCATCCCCTTCCATATGGGGACGCTCGGCAAAGCCCTGGGCACCAGCGGAGCGTACGTGGCGGGGCCGCACAGTCTGATCCGTTATCTCGTGAACACGGCCCGATCGTTCATCTACACCACCGCCCCGCCCCC
>WNEW01000906.1_pt1 | contig 14368 bp, 10 predicted proteins | sample 5399891 | NCBI WGS metagenome assembly WNEW01 (sample SAMN13153336, study PRJNA577476) | soil metagenome | isolation source: 40 cm grassland meadow soil pre-rain plot 5 | place: USA:California | collected 2015-09-08 | reverse complement strand
AAGCGAGCGTAGAAGCGCGCCGAAGCGTCGAGGTCCCGACTCGGTAAGTTGGGCGTCGCTCGATCTACCATCCGGCCATCCTCCGTAACAGGTACCTTGGTGCCGCCTAACGGATCGCGCTTAAGCTGCGGGCGACTCGTTCGCCGGCGCAAGGCCGGTGGACGAAGTCCGTGCCTCGCCAGGGGCACAACACTCCGTTTCCTTTAGAGCGATCACCGCCCGCCAGCTTCAAGCGCTTGTTAGGCGGCTGCCTTCGTCAACAGGAGCAGGAGATGAGATCGGCTACCTGTTGGCAGCGTGCCGGGTGGACGGCGGCGATGAGTGCAAAGCCGGTGGCGGCGGACAGGCGAAGGTCGATCGGCCATGTGCAGTACCCTAAGGACCGAATTCGCACCGCGTAGTGTCCCCCGCCTAGCCCCCGAATCGCAAACCTGCCGAGGGAATCGGCCTGCGCAGAGTCGGCCGGGTTGGACATGTCGGATGCTCGGTACACCATGACACGAGCGAATGCGATCGGAACGCCAGAACTATCGTCGATCGCCACTCCGAGCAGATCTCCCGGCGCGACGGGTGTTGCTAGCTGAGGCAGAGGCTTAGGCGCGGGGCTCGACGAAGCTACTTGCGAGCGTGGCGCACAGGAAGTCGCCGCGATCAGAAAGGACAGGACGAGCAGCGTGGAGCAAGGTCGGGTGACGGGCATATAGATGAGTGCAGCCGCCTAACGGGTCGCGCTTAAGCTGCGGGCGACTCGCCCGCGGGCGCAAGGGTGGTGGACGAACGTCCGTGCCCCGTTAGGGGCACAACACTCCGTTTCCTTTAGAGCAATCACCGCCCGACAGCTTCAAGCGCTTGTTAGGCAGCGCCCTGACACAATCACCGCTCTAGACGACGGCGGTAGAATTGCATGGTTACGAGCACAGCCGTCGCTAACGGGACGATGAAAAGCGCACCGGCGGCAAATACGACTAACTGAAATGGCCAATAAAAGCTCCACCTTGGGACTAAGGTAATTGCGAGTAGCGCGACGAACATTGCCGCGCTCCACACGCCAACCGTAGTCTTGAACGTCGGGAACCTCAGCATGTCAAACCAATGTGGACCGTGAGGATGATCGTCGCTCCATACCCATACTCCCACAGCCGCTCCTACAAAGAACGCTCCAAGGAGGACGGACGCTAGGTTCTCTGGGCCAAACAACGGACCGTTGTGGCGGCCGCCCGGCGCAAAGAGATAGAAGGGGAACACTCCGAGAACACCCAACAATGCTAACCAACGAGGGATCGCCCAATGCGCCACGCAAGCCCAATTAAGAGTCCGCCGACTGCGCCCCCGAGGTAGTAGCCGACGACGACCGCGGTGAAGGAGGTGTTCAGCCGATCAAAGGGTGCTGTCCCCGCTTGAGCGCGGAGTAGCAAGACCCACGCAGATAGGCCAGTCGCGAGGAAGAGGCCGAGACTCAGTCCTTTCAAGAGATTTCCTAGGAAATACCTCATTGGGAGCTCGTGCGGGTGTGCGGCGCTGCCTAACGGCTTGCGCGTAAGCTGCGGCGCCCCGCCCAGCCGGGCGCCCCGATGATCGAGCTACTCACGGATGAGTGCTGGCGCACAAACGCAATTCTACCTCCAAGGCACCGCGCCGCCAGCTTCACGCGCTTGTTAGGCCGCAGCTCCACCGGCGGCTGGAGGTAGGGCGCCGGGTTCGATGTCATGCCACTCTCCGTGCGACATACCCTGGAGCAGACGCCGGCGCATGATACCGATGCCCAATATCCGAAGAGAGGGCCTCGTGACGCACCGGAAGGCGGTGGCCCCCCGTATTCGTGCGATGAAGTATTCGACGTCCGAGGCGTACTGGAGTTCGAGTTCCTCGCGCGACGGCTCGCCCTTGATTGCGAACCAATCTGACCAATCCGACCAAGCCTTCTTTGCGGCGCCCGGCGTCCAGGCCTCCACAAACCATTCGAGCACGTCCCGCGGGATCGTGAGCTCGAAACGCCAGTTCTCAGCCGCGGACACCGAAACACTCCAGTGGTTTCCGCGGTCCGTGACTCCGACCTTCTCGCGAGCGCGAAGGCGCTCAATCAGCGGTTCGTGCATGGAGAATCGGTGCGGCCTAACGGATCGCGCTTAAGCTGCGGGCGACTCGCACGCTGGCGCAAGGGTGGTGGACGACAGTCCGTGCCCGCCAGGGCACAACACTCCGTTTCCACTAGAGCGATCAGCGCCCGTCAGCTTCCAGCGCTTGTTAGGCAGCCGGCTCACAGAACCTTGTCAGAATCGCGCGCGTTTGGCACCCCCCTCTTGCGAGCGATGCGAAGCAGCCCCACGCTGTGGCTGATCAATCCGACCCCGCTCAGCACGGCAAGGAAGCGCGGACCGGCAGAGTGGATACCGAAGGCACCGAATGCGCCGAGCGCCACGCCAGCCGCACCGAACAGACCGAGAACCGTTCGGCCGACCTTTTGGCGCAACGGCGACACTTCCATGAGTGGGGTTCTCCGTGGCTGCCTAACGGATCGCGCTTAAGCTGCGGGCGACTCGCCCCCCGGCGCAAGAGTAGTCGACGTTAGTCCGTGCCCGCCAGGGCACAACGCTCCGCTTCCCTTAAAGCGATCACCGCCCGCCAGCTTCAAGCGCTTGTTAGGCGGCGCTTCTGCCCCCGTCATGAAGGGGCGAACAAGTAGGGACTCTGTTCAGAGAGCGGCGTACGCAGCATGGTGTCCACGTTATGGAACCGTCTGTGGAGCCTGAAAGGGGGCTGTTCAACGACGAAGCCACGCAAGAAGTTGCTGGTCGAATTCGGCGGCGGCTTCCAGCTGCGGATAATGACCAGCTCCGTCAAAGATGTGTACCGTCAGATCGCGAAATGGTCCGCGGAACCCTTCCCAAGTGGTGTAGGGTACCGCGAAATCGTAACGGCCGAGCGCAATAAAGACTGGCACGGACACCACTGCCGTGTCCGCCGCAAAGGAGAAGGTTCGGCTGGCATCGAACTGCTGGGCGACGAGCGGTACGTTTACGACCACACCCTTCCAGAGAGGGCTCGCGTCGTAGGTCGAGTCCTTCCAATAGTGTGCGGCACGTGCCACGTACCTAGCAATGAACGCGTCGCCAGGCGTCAGCTTCGCCAGCGAGTCTCGGGTCAGAGACGCTCGGTTCTTCTCGTCTGCGGCCTTCCGGCCAGTCGAGGCGTACATGTTCCAGAACTCGTCGCTGCGCTGATTGAAGGACGGCGAGACCTCGGGGAGGGCTCCGATCGCGACGACTTGTGCGACGTGGTTTGGATACCGGCGGGCATAGGCAAGCACGGCTAGCCCGAACACCGAATGTCCAATTAGTACGAAGCGATCCATCTGCAGCCTCTGCCTTGCCGCTTCCAAGTCTTCGACCGAGGCCTCAATGGTATATGGGGCCTCGGGTCGAACAATGGCGTCGGGATCGGAGGCGCGATTGTCCAGGTAAACGCATCGGAATTCGCTCTTAAAGCGTTGAGAAAAGGTCCTGGCATGCAAGAGGCGGACACCGTAGACGATGCAGGGCCTCCCCCGTCCTTCCACGACATACCGTAGGGTTGCCGTGCTCAGGACGATCCTGCCGGAATCCCCGGAGAGCGGAGTCTGTGCGAGTGCGGGGCTGCGCAGGCAAGGTAGGGCTGGCCCCATGAGGGCGACCGCGACCAGCGGAAGGAGGATGCGTGCCATTGTGGCCTCCGATTTCGTCGATGTGGTCGCGTGGCCGCCGCCTAACGGATCGCGCTTAAGCTGCGGCGCGCTGAAGAAAAAGGTGTCATTCAATATCCTACGCGCGCCGCCAGCTTCAAGCGCTTGTTGGGCAGCAACGGCAGTGTGGCCCGTCGCGGCCGACCGCAGGCTTGTCGCTACTGTGGACCACCAATGGTCGTAGGTCGTGAGAGAGACCAGCCTCGTCGCAACCAAAAGTGGCCTCGCCGTGTCCGATCGGATGAAGATCTTGTCGAATTACATCCGGAGACCACAATGAAGCGTCTCATTCATTTCAGCATAGTAGGTCTCAGCCTTATAACATGGAAGGCAACGCACGCGCAAACCTCCACACGCGTCGACTCGGTGCTACATGCAATAAGGGTCGAAGCGATCGAAAAATCTGATGTGTATTCCCTAGCTCAACCACTCATCGATTCAATCGGGGCGCGGCTGACAGGATCCGCTGACCTGCAGCATGCGGACGACTGGCTTGCAGCCGTATATCGCGGCTGGGGAATACTGGTGCGCACGGAACAATACGGGACAGCGCGCGCTTGGCGACGCGGGACGATTCACATCGATCTCACTGCGCCGCGTGTGCGCTCCCTCGAAGGGATGTTGATGGCCTTCAGTGCCGGCACCAGGAAACCTGTCCAGGGTCCGGTCATCATCTACCCGAACGTGTCGAGCGGGTCTGAATTCGAGGCGTGGTTGCCACAAGTTCGGGGCAAGTTCTTGGCCCTCTCACTAGCTGAGCCGACATGCCGGCCTGATGAGAACTGGCAGAAGTTTGCCCCGGAATCGTTCGAAAAGATGCGAGATGAGCGCACTGCGGCGTTGCGGGCCTGGTCTGCCAGCCTGCACGCCTCCGGTTTGGGAGGTGAGGCTTTGCCTCTTCGCCTGGGCGAGGCCGGTGCGCTCGGCCTATTGGTATCGCTGCGTCCTAGCCTTACGGCCTCACCTGGTTGGGGCACGAGCAAGATAGGCACGGCTTCGACGGACAAAGTGCCGGAGGTCGGGCTGAGTTGCGAGGATTATGGTCTTGTCCGCCGACTTGCGGAAAGGAACCAGGGTCCAGTTATTCGCCTCGACGCACCAGCGCGGTTCGAGGGTGAAGTCCCGGTCTTCAATGTCATCGCGGAGTTGCGCGGCAGCGAGAAACCGGATGAGTATGTGCTGCTCTCGGCGCATCTCGACTCTTGGGATGCGGCATCGGGTGCGACTGACAACGGCTCCGGCACCCTATTGATGATGGAAGCCATGAGAATTCTTAAGGCTGTGTATCCGCACCCCAGGCGCACAATCCTTGCTGTCCACTGGGGCGGTGAAGAACAGGGACTGAACGGTTCACGCGCGTTTGCATCTCAACATTCGGATATCGTCAACGGATTGCAGGCGCTCTTCAATCAGGACAACGGCACGGGCCGGATTGTCAGCATTTCCATGAGTGGATTCGCCGGTGCGGGCGCGTTCTTTCGCCGCTGGCTGGCGGCGATGCCAGGTGAGTTGACACGCGAAATAACATTGGATGACCCTGGCCAGGTCGAAGGTGGGACCGACAACGCAGCTTTCACCTGTCATGGTGCGCCGGCATTCAACCTGGAATCATTGAAGTGGGATTACGAGACGTACACGTGGCATACCAACCGCGACACGTTCGACAAGCTGGTCTTCGATGATCTGAAGAAAAATGCGGAGCTATTGGCAATGTTGGCGTACTTTGCGTCGGAAGATTCGCAGCGAGTGCCACATCTAGCCCTCCAGAATTGCAAGTAACTCAACAAAGATTTCGGGCGAGCAAGACGCCGTGCTTTCTGTTCACAGCCTGGAAGGAATTTTGCTGCCTAACGGGTCGCGCTTAAGCTGCGGCCTGCGGCGGCCGCAGGTGGATCCAGTTCCCTACCACGCGGCCGCCGCGGGCCGACAGCTTCAAGCGCTGGTTAGGCCGCACCCTAAGACGATCTATCGAAGCAGTGTGAACGTGCCTTCGAGTCGGGCATCGGTCCCCGACCCGGCAAACGAACCGGTTATCTGGTTGGTCGCAGCAACGGCCGTCAACTTGACGTTGATGGCGCTTGTAGTGTTTGCAACTGCCGCAGTGATATCCTGCCGAGTGACTTCGCCGTTGAATTCTATGACCTCGCCCGTGCCCAGAGTGCCATTCCCAACGAGCACATTGTCCCGCTGAGTGAGAGCCAGGCGAACAAACTGACTGAAGGCGAAAGTCTCGCCCTGCGTGGTGGTGGTGGTCTGAGCGAATGTGCCGTACCACGTCCCCGTCAGCCCCTCACCGCGTGGTAGGGCTCCAATGATCTCCTTTGTGCGCTGGAGGATGCCGCGATTATCGGCGATGCCCTGGGCTGCCGCCCAGGGCGCGACAGCAGCAACCAAGGTTCGTCTGGCCTGTAGGTCGGGATTCTGCGCGAAGAACTCTTGGATGACTTGCTCTGTTTCAGCCCGACGTCGTGATACCCTAGCCTGGTACTCGGCTATGACCTCTTGACCGCGACGCCTGTAGGCGGCCTGCCGGGAGCGACTGATGGCGGTCGCGATGGCGTTCCCGAGCCGCTCGGCACCCCGCGTATCTGTGTACTGGTACTGGGTCGAGGATGTGCCAGATACAGTGCCTGAGGCTGTGCCGTACACGGTAGCACCATAACCCGTGGGCATGACGTATGCGTTGTACGTGGCGTTGGCTGATCCAGAGAAAGTCGTTGTGGAGCTGGTGAGCACGTAGGCCGGTTCTGGTCGGACTGCCATCAGATACATCGTGCGATTGACTTCGACACCTAGCCCTTGGGCGGCGCTTACAAGCTCCCCGACAAGTTGCTCGTCGCTGAGACTTGTTACGGCCACTCCTCGATAGAGAGTATTAGCCCCGCACGAGACGAACAGCAGAGTAACCAAGAGCAACGTACACGCTCTTGCTAGCCTCGATGCAAGTAACATGGGGGAGCCTCCGCACATGATGTTAGGGCGCACCGGCAATCGACGCGAGCTTACGATCTCGACGGGCAAGCAAGGACACGAACTGGATCATGGCAGAGTTGATCTCGTTTAACAGTCGGCGGACATCCCAAGCACGCTTGAGGCGCGACCGCGAGTAGCTGAGGTGCGCGATTCGGCGATTGAGTCTCTTGCGAATGGGGTTGCTACGGAGGAGTGTGAGTCGAACCTTCGGTTCGGACCACAGGAAATCACGGGCGAGCACGTCATCTGCCGAGCCCGAGGCCGCAAAGAATTCGCGGATTATGCGGGCGTGAACGAGAAACGATTCAAGGGCAAGATTCTGGGCCCATACATCATTTGCCCCTTGTGCCTGTGCCAAGGCCTTCGCCGCCACGTTTGCCATCTTCCACTCGTAGTTGAGGTCGTCGGCGGCTGAAGCCAACGCCTTCTTTCGACGCTTGGGTCGGGACGGTGTCATCAGTGGCCTCGGTGCGGCCTAACTAGTGAGTATGTTGCGTCGATGCCGATGTCCACGCCAGAGCCCGCAGCCTAACGCCGCGCGCCGTTTGCTGCAATCCATGCTTCCTTTCCCCACAACTTTGCCTTCCGGCGCGCTGTTAGGTTGCACGCCTCGCAGCCTAACACGCCTTCCCAGGCCGCGCAGATGACGCAAACCGGGGACTTCACGCCCAACTGCCCTACTGCTTCGGCTTCATAAGCTGCTGGAACGGCGGGTAGTCCCGCAGCGACTCGAACGCGAGGTCGATGTGCAGCGCGTGGACGTGCGGGTACCCCCCGGCGATCGCTTCCCGGAGCAGGCCCACGGCGACCTCCCGCTCGCCGAGCAGCGCCCGGATGCGCGCCCGCCACACCGTGTGCCGGCCGAATAGATACGGCCGCTTCAGGCCCGCGAGCGTCCGGTCGACACGGAGCGCCGGTTCGCGATTTCCCTGGCGCGCCGCGATGGCGCCCAGGTACCCGAGATAGTCCATCTGGTCCCACCCGTCGCCCGTGACCGCGGCGACCGCGAGGGAGTCGCTCCGGCCGAGGCGCGGGGGCGCCGCCAGGCGCTCGAATTCGCGCTGCGCGTCAGCGAGCCGCCCCGAGAGGTAGGAGACGAGCGAAACGCGAAACCGGTGCGCCTCGGATGCCGCCTCCGCGGGCGGACGGGCCGCGAGCCAGTCGCGCGCCTGGGCTAAGGCCGTGTCTGCCGCGGCGGCGTGGCCGTGGGCCCGCAACTCAACCGCGGCGAGCAGCATCCCATCGGCCGGTGTCCAGCCCTGCACAGAAGGAAGGTTCACGCTCGCCGCGAGCCGGCGCGTCACCTCGTCCGCTCGCCCCAGCGCCGCGAGGGCCCGGACCTGCGTGATCAGCACCTGCGGATTGTCGGGAAACCGGCGCGCCCCTTCGAGCGCCTGCTTGAGCTCGGCACGATGGTCGCCCAGCAGGTGCAAGGCCGTGGTCAGGTCGTACCAGTACACCCACCACCCGCGGGTGAATCCGCGGTCGGGACCGAGCGCGACCAGGGCGGCCACCGCCTCGCGCGGACGATTGAGCGCCATCGCGTCCTCCGCGACCAGATAGAGCGCCTCGGACGCGGGCGCGAGACTCGCCATCGCCCGCGCAGCCCGGAGCGCCTCGCCTCCATCGCCCCGGCACGTCGCCAGCACCCACGCCAGGTAGGAACGGTCGAGCGGAGCGAGTTGCCCGGCGTGCCGCTCCAGCGCGTGGCCGATGGCATCCGCCGCCGCGAACTCCCCGACGTTCATGTGCGCATTCGCGGCAAAGATGAGGGGCAGGCGGAACGCCGTGTCTACCGCCGACGCCCGCTCGAAGTGCGCGATCGCCCCACGCATGTCGAACTGGACGAACCGGTCCAGACCCGCGATGAACTCCTGGTAGGCTTGGAAGTTGGGCGGTTGGCTCGCGGTCGTCGCCCAGCGACTGAGCCGGGAGTCGAACAGCGTCGCGAGCGCGGCCATGACACGCTGGCGCAGGGCCTCGACCGCGGTGAGCGGCTGCGCCAGCGGCCCGGCGACGGGATCGAGCGCCCGCAGGACCGTGCCGTCCTTCGCCGCCGAGATCTGGACCTGAAACCGGACGCTGTCCCCCTGCCGGTAGTAAGCGCCCCACACAACCGTGCCGGCGCCGGTCTCCCGACCCAGTGCCCGAAGCCCCGCGGCGTCGAGGTGGCCTGGACCATGTTCGCCCGACGCCAGCGACGCGCTCATCACAGACATCGAGGGGACAACCTCGACGAGACCGGTCTGCGCCAGCCCTTGAGTCACCCAGTCGGCCGCCATGTGACCGAGATTGTCGAACGCGGCGTCGCCCGTGTGGTTTTCGATCACGGCCACGACCACGCGCCGGTCTTTGAGACCGGACACCGGGCGCCGCAGCGCCAGGAACGCCCCGGCGGCGGCGCCCGCCACGACGAGGGCGGCTCCCACCAGCGCGATGCGTCGTCCCCGCCGGCCCGCGAAGATCCCCCGCGTCGGCACACTGGTGCGATGGGCGGATCCCCCGAGCGCTGCGGCGAATCCCGCCGCCGTGGCAAACCGATCGTCCGGCAGCGGCGCAAGCGCTTTGGAGATCGCGTGTTTGACCGCTCGCGCGACCCCACCCTCCTCCCCACGCAGCGCATCGCACGATTCCAGGGCGCCCCAGTTATGGATGAGCCGCTCGGCGAGGCTGGGTACCGGCGGTTCACCCGCCAGCGCCTCGAACAGCACGCACCCGAGGCTGTAGATGTCGGTGCGGGCGTCCAGATCACCGCTGCCCAACGCCTGTTCCGGGCTCATGTAGCCGGGCGACCCGATCGACTGTCCGGTCTGCGTGATGGTCAGCGAGCCGGCCGCACTGATCGCGCGCGCGATCCCGAAGTCGGCGACGATCGCGTGGTCGCCCGACAGCAGAATGTTCTCGGGCTTGATGTCGCGGTGGATGATTCCCTGCGCGTGCGCGAAGGCGAGCGCGTCGGCGACGTCGCGGGTGATGTGGAGCGCGGCCTCGAGCGGGAGCTTGCGCTCGCGCAGCAGGCGGTGCCGCAACGACTCGCCTTCCACGTACGGCATGACGTAGTAGAACAGCCCGTCCACTTCCCCGGCCGAGAAGATCGGCACGATGTGGGGGTGGCTGAGCTTCGAGGACAGGTCCACTTCGCGGATGAACCGCTCGCGCAGCAGGCGGTTGCTCAGCTCGGGGTCGATGACCTTGATCGCGACCCGGCGATGCGGGTGCTGCTGGACCGCCAGATAGACACGGGCCATGCCGCCAGCGCCGATCTGGCGTTCGACGTCGTATTGGGGTGCGAGTCGTTCCCGCAGCGACTCGAGGGTGTCGAGCATAAGCGGCAAGTTAGCGCGGCGCCGGTGGGGCGGCGAGCGAGTGGCGGTCTACTCGCCGAAATACACCAGCCGCACGTCCAACACGTCGGGCGCACGCCCAAGGTGCTCCAGCACGCCGTTCGTGAGCGGCTGGTCCACGGTAATCGCCGCCAGAGCGTCCGTCCCCGGCGCTGCGCGCCTGGCCTGATGGTAGCTCCCGATGTTGATCCCCGCCTGGCCGAGCAGCGTGCCCACTCGTCCGATGACACCGGGCACGTCGCGGTTGCGGATGACGAGCATCCACCCCTCGGGCGCGACATCCACGTGGTAGTCGTCGATGCGGATCACCCGGCCGTGGCTGTCGCCGACGAGGGCACCGGTGACGCGCACCCGGCCCCGCTCCGTCGCGAGCTTCACGCCCACCGTGGTCTCGAACCCCGGCTCGGGCGTGCCGCTCTTGCGAGCATGCTGGATGCCTCGCTCTTCCGCGATGAGCAACGCGTTCACGAGGCTCACCGGCTCCACGCGCATCGCGCTGAGCAACCCCTCGACCGCCGCGACCTGGACGGGCCGCGGCGCCGCTTCGTCTTTGCCGCCATAGGCGACCTCGACCGACTGTACTGGTCCGTCCACCAGAGCCAGCGCCAGCCGCCCGAGCCGCCGCGCCAGATCGAGCAGGGGGCCGAGCCGGCGCAGCAGGTCGCCGGAGATGCCGGGGACGTTGATCGCGAACGACAGGTCCCCGGCGACCAGCGCTTCACGCACGGCGCCGCAGACCTCGAGGCTCACCCGCTCCTGGGCCTCCGCCGTCGAAGCCGCGAGGTGGGGCGTGAGGATCACGCCGGGCAGCTGCCGCAGCACCGAGTCAGCCGGCAGCGGCTCTACCGCGAACACGTCGATCGCCGCGCCGGCGATGCGCTTCGTCTTGATGGCCTCCGCCACCGCCTGCTCATCCACCAGCTCGCCGCGGGCGGTGTTGATGAGCACGGCGGTCGGCTTCATCAGCTGGAGCCGCTCGGTGTTGATCAGGTGGTGGGTCTGCTCCGTGTACGCAACGTGCAACGTCACGACGTCGGCCTGCCGCAGCAGCTGGTCGAGCGGCAGCAGCTTCACCTGCAGCTCGGCGGCGCGCCCGGGCGCGAGATAGGGATCGTGCCCCACCACCTGCATCCCGAACGCCCGGGCCACCTGCGCGACGTGACCACCGATGCGCCCCAGCCCGACGATCCCGATCGTCTTGCCGCGCAGCTCCGTCCCTTCGAACCGCTTGCGGTCCCACTCCCCGCGCCGCATCGCCTCCGCGGCCCACGGGATGTGCCGCACCAGCGCGAGCAGCAGCCCCATCGCATGCTCGGCCGCACTGACCGTATTCGCGCCCGGTGCGTTCATCACGGCGATCCCGCGGCGCGTCGCCGCGGGAACATCGATGTTGTCGACCCCCGTGCCCGCCCGGGCGATCACCCGGAGATGCGGCGCTCGCATGAGCAGCTCCGCGGTGACCCGCGTCTCGCTCCGTACGATCAGCGCATGCGCCCCGGCGAGGGCCCGCTCCAGCTCTTCCCGCGGCTTCCCGGCGAAGCTCGCCACCTCGACGTCCGGGGTCGCGGCGAGCAGCTGGAGCCCCCCCTCCGCCACGCGGTCGGCCACCACGACCCGGTGGGTCACGACACCAACCCCGCGAGCAGCGCCAGCAGCTCCTCGAGCGCGCCCACGGTATGGTCGCCCATGTGACCGATCCGGATCGTCGTCTCCTTGAGGGACCCGTACCCCGCGCCGATCGTCCAGCCCGCGTCCTTGAGCGCGCCGACGATGGCCTTCGCGCCCCTGGCCTCCGGCACCTTGAGGCACGAGACGGTCCAGCTGCGTCGCTCCGCCCGCGGCAGGAACGGCACGCCGCGCTCCTCGCTCCACGCCTCCACGCGCGAGCGCATCGCGTCGTGCCGTCGCCAGCGCGCCTCGACACCCCCCTCGCGCTCGATGCGCCCGAGCTGCGTCTCGAGTGCGTAGAGCAACGAGATCGCGGGCGTGTTGGTGGGCTGGTGCTTGACGGTCGCCTCGGTGAAGCTCACGAGGTCGAAGTACAGCCCGCGGTTGGGCAACGCCCGGGCGCGCTCCAGCATGCGCTCGGAGGCGACGCCCAGCGCGAGCCCCGGTGGCAAGGCGAGCGCCTTCTGAGACCCGGTGAAGACGAAGTCGAGTCCCCAGCGATCGGTTTCGACGGGCGAGCCGGCGAGCGAGGTCACCGCGTCCACCAGCACGAGCACGTCGCCGAACTCGCGCGCCACCGCGGCGAGGGCCGCGACATCCTGCAATACGCCGGTCGACGTCTCGGAATGGACGAGGGTGACGGCGTCCACGGGGGTGCGGCGCAGCGCGTCGCGCAGCATGTCGGGCTCGACGGCGCAGCCGAGCGGCACGTCGAGCCGGATGCACTCCTTGCCGCAGGCGCGGACCAGCTTGGCGAAGCGCTCGCTGAACGCGCCGTTCACGAGCGACAGCGCGCGCTGGCGCACGCCGTTGCGCACTGCCAGCTCCATGAACCCCGTCGCCGAGGTCGTGCCGACGAGCACGATGCGCGACGTGCGGAACAACTGGGCGAGCGACGGCGCCAGCCGCTCGAGCAGCCGCTCCATCGCGCTCGAGCGGTGACCGATCATGGGTCGCTGCATCGCGGCCAGGACTTCGGGGTGGACGTCGGTGGGGCCCGGCAGAAAAAACCGCCCGAACACGGGCGGCGCGGTTGGTGCCGTCATGCGGTGGCGCGAGCGAGCGCCTCGACCAGCCCCTCCTCCACGACCTCTTTCGTCCTCACCAGGCGCACGCCCTCGTCGCCCCACTCCCGCAGCAGGTGCTCGGACGCATCCCGGTCGATGCCACGGATCGCGTCGGTGACCACGAAGAGCCGGGTGTGTGGCCGGCGCTGCAGCAAGCCTTCCACCGCCGCCTTGTCGCACACGTCGGTCGCGACCCCGTACAGCACGATGTCCTCGGGGTCGATTATCTCCAGCGCCGCCATCACGTTCTCGTTGCTGAACACGTCGAAGCGATGTTTGTGGAAGAGGATGTCGCCCCTATGGCCGCGCAGGCGGTCGGCGAGCGCCTTCGCATCGCCCGGCGCGGGCTCGATCACGAGCGGGTCGCGCAGCGCGGTCTCGGGGAGCTTCCTCTGCCCGGGCGTCCCGCGCATGCAGTGCGGCGGGAAGGTGTCCTTCCAGTCCGGCCGCTCCGAGATCTCGGGATCGCTCATCACGTGATCGTCGGCGCTCGCCACGACCCGGATGCCGTGGCCATGGGCATAGTCGGTGAGCTGCTTGAGATTCGGAACGATGTGCTCGGCGTCGGGCACGTACAGCTTGCCGTCGGCCTTCATGAAGTCGTACTGAGTGTCCACATCCCAGAAGATGACGCGGGGCATGCCTTGCTCCTTGGTGACCGCGCCATGGGAATCTCGGCGGCTACGCGCGGGGATGTCAACGGCCGGCCGCCACTGCCCCCGCCCGCTTACGTCGTTTTGTACCGCCACGCGACGGCCAGTCGCCGCAGCAGGTTGTAGCCGAACGCCGCCGTGCCGCGGCGGACGATCCCCTCGAGCTCCGCCGGCAGGTTGGCGCCGGCGAGCTGTGCGAGTGCCTCCTTGCGGCCGTCCGCAGGGCCGCCGCGGGTTTCGGGGTCGCTGTACGCCCAGCCGAACGCGACCGCGAGGATGAGCTCGCGGCGGACGGCGAGCGGCAGCGCGTCGTGCCGGGCCCAGCCGACGAGCGCCGCGGTGTTGTCCGCGAGGGCGCCCGCGGCCCTGATCTGGCTCAACCCGTGCCGCAGGGCCGCGAGGTTCGAATCCACCCGGGCCAGATAGGCGTCTGCCCGATCGCGCTGCGCGAACCGGCCGGCGTTGTGGTACACGGCCGCGAGCATCTGCACTGCTTCACGCTCGATACGCGCGCCGAGCACGACGTGCGGCAGCGCGAGATCGTCCTGCAGATGGCGGCCGACGGTGATGGCCGCGCGGACGACGCTGTCGGCGTCCGCCGGCCGGCCGTGCTCCACATCCCAGCGGCCGCGGGCGAGGAGCGCGCGGCCGGCGCTCAATACCGGGATGGGATCGAGGACGGGCAGGAACGGATCGTCGCTCGAGTCCAAGGCGGCCAGCACATCGCTGACCTGGCCCCAGGGCCGGGTCGCCGCCTCGAGCAGAGAGTCCACCTGCGCCCACTGCGCGGTGGCCATCCACTGGCGCCGCTCCGCCGAGCCGAGGGGAGCGGTATCGCCGTAGGGAACCCGCTCGAGTGCGATCTCCGGATCGCGCCACACGTGCACCGCGGCGACCGCGCCGTCGCGCCCGCTGCGCGGGAGGGGACGGGGGCTGGGGCCGGGA
>WNEW01000904.1_pt1 | contig 14384 bp, 15 predicted proteins | sample 5399891 | NCBI WGS metagenome assembly WNEW01 (sample SAMN13153336, study PRJNA577476) | soil metagenome | isolation source: 40 cm grassland meadow soil pre-rain plot 5 | place: USA:California | collected 2015-09-08 | reverse complement strand
CGGCGCGTAATGGAGAGTGCCTTCGCCTCGACATATCGTGGCTGGTAGTCATGAAGGACCAGCCACCGATCCTCGCGTATTTCGATGTCGCACGTTTTTGTCCTAGCCCAGACATCCGGGCGATCGTAGGCGGCTTGCGTTGCCCGTCATGCCGCGGCTCTCATTCTCGTGGTGCTGGCTCCCCGGCCTGGAGCCGGGCAAGCGTCTCCCGCGCCGCACGTTGCATCACCTCCCACGGGCTCAGTGCCCGCGCGGTCCCGCCGTGAGACGTGCGGGAATGTTCAGATCCGACCGGAAAACATTGCGCGCCGCCCTTGGCCGACGTAACGCCTCAGCTCAAGGTCGTAGTCCTCCCGCACCATGTCAGCGACGATGTGCCCGACGCCGGACCACGTGTTCAGCCAGCCGTCGAGCAGGCGCCGCTCGGGCTCGCATGGCTCAAGGGTGAGGAATCCGAGGGCGGCGGTGAGCAGCACGCGCCGTTGAGTGAGATCAGTCATCCACACCGGCGCTACTTCGTCACCGTAAGAAGAAAACTGCGGCCAGAGCCACCAATAAGCCTAGCATTACGACGAGCACAAGGGACTCTGTCCAGCTCATCGGATATACCGGGTCAGTCATCAATTCCGTATCGTGCGGTATCTCGTCTACGTCGTAGCCCCGGTCCCGCCGGTCTTCCAGAGCGTCTCGAATAACCGCGCGCGCGTCTTCCGTCCAGTCGGCCGCGTCGCGGTAGTACATCTGTTCGAGGCGCGATGTCGGCAGATCGGCAAGTTCCCGCAGTAGCTTCTCCCGGTCCATGCACGATCCTATGGGTCCCAGCGTGGCGCCGTCAATTCCCGTTCGGCGGCGCTGGCAGGCTGGCACCAGCGATCATTCCGAGGTTTGGCTTGGGATTATCTCGGTGGCTCGTATTGCCGTCCCCTCGCAGGTACCGACGCAGCCGACGCTCGCCGGTCCGCCGCTCGAAAGCCTTGATACAAGCGGGGAAAGAAACGCTACGATGGGCTGTCGTGGTATTGAAGGCGCTCGAGATGGAGGCCGCATGACCTGTCCCCGGTGCCAACATTCGAGCCCGCCTGGGGCACGCTTCTGCGAGGAGTGCGCGACGCCGCTGGCTCGGACGTGCTCGAACTGCGGTGCCCCTCTTTCCGCCACGGCGAAGTTCTGCCACGCTTGTGCCCACCCCGTTGTCACCGGTATCAGCGGCCAATCCCGCTCGCCTGAGTCCTACATCCCAAAGCACCTCGCGGAAAAGATTCTGATTTCTCGGAGCGCGATCGAGGGCGAGCGCAAGCAAGTCACCGTGTTGTTCGCCGACCTCAAGGGCTCCATGGAGCTCATCGCCAACCGCGATCCCGAGGAGGCGCGCAAGCTCCTGGAACGCGTGGTGGAACGCATGATCGAAGCCGTTCACCGGTACGAGGGCACGGTGAGCAATGTCATGGGCGACGGGATCATGGCCCTCTTCGGCGCGCCGCTGGCGCACGAAGACCACGCTACGCGAGCGTGTTATGCGGCCCTGCAGATGCAGGATTCGGTGAACCACTATGCCGAGGAGGTCCGGCGGGCCGAGGGCGTGACCGTTCAGATCAGGGTGGGTCTCAATTCCGGCGAGGTCGTCGTCGGCTCCATCAGTAATACCCTGCACATGGATTACACGGCGGTCGGCCAGACGACGCACCTGGCGGCGCGGATGGAACAGACGGCCTCCCCGGGCTCCATCCTGATCACGGCGCACACGCTCGCGCTGGTCGACGGCTTGATCAACACGAGGTCGCTGGGGCCGCGCTCCATCAAGGGTCTGGAGGCGCCGATCGAGGTCTACGAGGTCGTGGGGGCTGGCCGAGTGCGCTCGCGGCCAGGCGCCGCAACGGCCGGCGGTCTCAGCCGCTTCGTCGGTCGGCAGACCGAGCTCGCTCACCTCGCACGCGCGTTCGACCGCGCCCGCGCGGGGCACGGCCAGGTCGTGGCGCTCGTGGGCGACCCTGGGGTGGGAAAATCTCGGTTGGTCCGGGAGCTGATCCGCTCGGGCCAGACTCACGATGGTCTGGTTCTCGAATGCGGAGCGGCGTCCTACGGCAAGGCGACGCCGTATTTGCCGGTGATCGGGCTGCTTCGGGCGTATTTCCAGGTCGAATCTCGTGACGACGGGCGGACGGTCCGCGACAAGGTCACGGGCAAGCTCGTGCCACTCGATCGATCGTTCGAGCCCATGGTGCCTGCGTTCCTGGCGCTCCTGGACGTGGCCGCCGAGAGTGGCGAATGGCAAGCGCTCGATCCGCCCCAGCGGCGTCAGCGGACGCTGGAGGCCTGCAGGCGGCTCCTGCTCACGGAGAGTCAGGTCGGGCCGCTTGTGGTCGTCTTCGAGGATCTTCAGTGGTTCGACTCCGAGAGCCAGGCGCTCCTGGATACTCTGGTCGACAGCCTCCCGGCCACGCGCATGCTCCTGCTCGTCACCTACCGGCCCGAGCATCAGCACGCCTGGGCGAGGAAGAGTTATTACACGCAACTCCGGATCGATCCGCTATCCCCCGAGACCGCCCAGGAACTCCTGGACGCTCGTCTTGGCGACGACGCCTCGCTTCAGTCCCTCAAGCGGGCCTTGGTCCAGCGGACGGAGGGCAATCCGTTCTTCCTGGAGGAGAGCGTAAGAACACTCATCGAAACCGGAGCCTTGATCGGCGGCCAGGGGGCGCATCGGCTGGCAAGGGACGAGACGATCATCCAGGTTCCGTCCACGGTCAACGTTGTCATCGCCGCTCGCATCGATCGCCTGCCGCCCACGGAAAAGCGCCTGCTCCAGTGCGCTGCCGTCGTCGGCAAGAACGTACGGTTCACGCTCCTGGCCGCGATCGCCGACTTGCCGGAGGACGATCTTCAGCGAGCTCTCGCGCACCTGCAGGCGGGCGAGTTCCTGTACGAGACGCGCCTGTTCCCCGATCGCGAATACACGTTCAGGCACACGCTGACGCACGAGGTGGCCTACGAGAGCCTTCTGCATGAGCAGCGACGTGTCCACCACCGACGCCTTCTGGAGACGATCGAGCGACTCGATGCCGACCGGCTGACCGAAGAGGTCGAATGGTTGGCTCACCACGCGGTTCGTGCGGGGATGTGGAACAAAGCTGTCGTCTATCTCTCCCAGGCCGGCAGGAAGGCAGCTGCGCGTTCCGCCCACGTCGAAGCGCTCGCCTGCTTCGAGCAAGCGTTGGAGGCGCTCGAGCGCGTCCCGTCGAGCCGCGAGATGGTCGAGCGGGCCATCGATCTGCGATTCGAACTACGCCAGTCGTGCGTGCCGCTCCGGGACGACCGGCGGGTTCTGGATCATCTGCGCCAGGCGGAAGTGGCGGCGGAGAGTATCGGCGACGACGAGCGCCTGGGATGGGTGTTCGTCTACCGCACGAATGGCCTCTTCCTGGCCGGAGACTGTCGCGCTGCGGTCGAGGCCGGCCAGCGCGCCCTCGCGATCGCCGGCGCGCTCGGGGACGCGTGTCTCGAGGAGTCGGCAAACGCCTACCTCGGACAGGTCTATCACTGGTTGGGGAGCTATCGTCGCGGCGCCGAGTTGCTCGAACGCAATCTGAACGTGCTCGAGCGCGAACTGAGGCGCGGCAACCTCCCCATCAGGCAGGAGATCACCTCGCGCACATTCTTGGCCTGGTGCCTGGCGGAAATAGGCGAGTTCACGCAAGGCCTCGTCTATGCGGACCACGCGGTCAAGCTCGCCGAGACGAGCGGCAGTGCGTACGCGCTCGTCCATGCGTGCTCGGGAGCTGGCGTCGTCCACCTCCGCAATGGACGATTTGCGCAGGCCATCGCTGCGGCTGAACGCGCCGTGGAGTTGTGTCGGGGCCGGGACTTCTCGGCGCTGTGGGCGATGCCCGCGTCGATCCTTGGTCCGGCGTACACATCCACGGGACGCTGCGATGAGGCGATCCCACTGCTCGAGCGGGCGGCCGAGATCGCCTCGGTCTTGGGCGCTCCGGTGTTGGGCTGTCTCGGGGAGGCGTATCTGCTGTCTGGGCGCGTGGACGAGGCGCACCGCGTCGGCACCCAGGCGCTCGGACTTTGCGCGGAACGGAATGAGCGTGGATGGGAGGCCTGGACACTGCGCTTGCTCGGTGACGTGGCCGCGCGTCGGGGAGGGCCGCAGGTCGAGGTGGCTGAAGACGCCTATCGTCGAGCGATGCGCGTGGCGGAAGAACTCGGAATGCGGCCACTGGCCGGCCGCTGCCACCTCGGCCTCGGCGAGCTATACCGCCGCACGGACAAGCGCCAGCAGGCTCAGGAGCATCTCGGCACCGCGACGATGATGTACCGCGAGATGGGGATGACGTACTGGCTCGAGAGGGCCGACGCCGCGCTCAAAACGGAGTAGGCCATGCGGGCGAGGATCATCAGGGCAGAGATCGGCGCACGGGCCCACCCGAAACTCATCGCTTTCTCTCCAACCAACACCCCTCGTCGGCGAGCCACGTCCGGCTCGCCGGCTATGGTACCGCCGTGGCCGCGAGACCGGGGCTCGTCGTCGGCTCGAGCCAATTGAAGACCGGCCATGTTTGCGCTAGGCTTCCGGGCGTGAGTTTGATACGACCCGTCGTGGCGATGGTTCTCGTGACCATCGCGCTCCTGCTCACGTCGGTAGCATTTGCGAGCGCGCCTGATCCGACCCGGGTCGGCGAGTTCTTGGGTGACGGCGACTTCGATGGCGTCGTCATCAGATCCGACTTGGGGCATACCGCTGCTGCCCGTCGGACCGCGGCCATCCCCGCCAGGAAGATGGTCGATCAACCACCGATTCGGCTCGTTGTCGACCTCCTTCGCGAGGCGCCGACGCCCGCGGAGCCACTCGTCGGTTCGCTCCCGCACGCACCCCGCTCCCCGCCCGCGCCCGCTCGTTAAGCTCGCTCGCCGCACCGTCGCCTGACGATCTCTGGGAATCGGACGGAGCCTCGCGCCACGCGCGCGCGCAGGCTGGTGGAGCTACCGATGATGCCTCAGCGCCCGATGCACCACCTATGATTGGCAGCCGTGGCCCTCCGGTGACGCGCCCCTCCGACACCATTACGTCGTGATCTCGTGACCTCCTCGAAGTGCACCTCCGCGCCAGGAGCATGATGATGGACATGCGAGTCAGAACACCGTTGTCTGCGCTGCTGCTCATTGCGTGCGTCGTTGCCGCGGCCACGCCCGCGGTCGCGCACCCGCCGTGGAATCCCTACGACAACACCCGGTTCGCTCCGATCACGAGCTTCGGCCCCAAGGCCGGGATCGAGCTCGTGACCAAGGGGACGAACGACCCGGTGACGGGCGCGCCGATTGGACCGACGCTCACATCGCCGCTCAAGATCGTCACCGCACCGGGACTCACCGGCCACATCTTCATCGTCGATCAGGTCGGCAAGCTGTGGGTGGTCCGGCTGAGCGATAACCATCGCACGCTGTACCACGACCTGAGCGCCCGGCTCGTGACGCTGGGCGTCTGCGGTCCCGACACCTTCGACGAGCGGGGCTTCCTGGGCCTCGCGTTTCATCCGAACTTCGACGGTCAGAAAGCGGGGCCGGGCAGGGGTCTGTTCTACACCTACACGTCGGAGCGACGAGACTCGGGCGTGGCCAACATCGCGACCCCGGGAACGACGGCAGCCAACTCCGATCATCACAACGTGATCATCGAGTGGAGGGCCGCCAACCCTGGCAGCGCGACGGCTCCCGGCATCACCTTCTCCAAAGAGCTCATCCGTATAAACTGGCCGCAGTTCAACCATGACGGCGGCGACATGGCCTTCGGGCCGGACGCCTTGCTCTACATCTCCACGGGCGACGGCGGCGGCGCCGACGACGCGGACGGCCAGGAGTTCGTCACCGCGCCACCGCACAAAGCGGTCTGTGGCTCTGAGCCGATCTTCGGCCACCAGGACAACGGCAACGGTCAGAAGCTCAACACGCCGCTCGGCAAGATCCTGCGCATCGACGTCAACTCGACCTCTCCGGGCAAGCCTTATGGCGTGCCGTCCGACAATCCGTTCGTGCGCACGCCCGGCGCGGTGCCGGAAATCTATGCCCTCGGCCACCGGAACCCGTATCGTTTCTCGTTCGACAGGAAGACCGGCGATCTCTATGTCGGAGACGTCGGCCAGAACGACATCGAGGAGGTGGACCTCGTCACGAAGGGTGGCAACTCTGGCTGGAACTGCAAGGAAGGCACGTTGTTCTTCTACATCAACGGCAGTGTGCCCGACGACGGCTTTGCCGACCCGAGCCCCAATCGTCCCGAGCGGACGGGTGACTGCCGCTCCGGACCGCGTCCGTTCCGCGATCCGATTGCCCAGTACGACACCCACCACGAAGGCCATTCCGTCATCGGTGGGTATGTCTACCACGGCAAGGCAGTCCCGGCGCTGCGCGGCAAGTACGTCTTCGCGGACTTCTCGCTGCTCTTCAAGTTCCCCCGCGGTCCTCACGACTACGGCCGCCTGCTCAGCATCAACGCGGGCGCCGGCAGTGGCCTTCGCGCGATCAGCGAGCTGATCGTGCTACCGGGCGGCAGCGTCTCGCTGGCCGTCCTCGGTATCGGCCAGGACGCGCATGGCGAGATCTATATCGGCGGCAATGTCAGCGGCCTCCCTGACTCCCGTAACACCGGCGTCGTCGTCCGGATCGTCGAGGCACCCGAGGCCGACGACAACGGCCAGGGCGACGACGACTAGGCTGACGTCACGACACCTGGGCTCAGAGAAGGGGGCGGCGGCGAGCCGCCCCCTTCGTACGTTCAGGTCTCGTTGCCCGGGTCGCTGCCATGGAGTTGGCGTCAGCCACAGCCGAAAAGCTCGGCGCGGAACCGGGGCCATCGGTGACAATCGGGCGGTGGCTCCCGGCTTCTCCCCGCGCGAGAGGCGGATGCTCGAGTCGCTGCGCACGCCCGCCGGCGTGCAGCGGGCGCTCGACGCGATGCCCTACCATCTCGCGTCCACCGCCTGGTCGCCGCGCCGTGTCCTGCGCGAGCGCACCGCGCACTGCCTGGAGGGGGCGATCTTCGCCGCCGTCGCCCTGCGTGCCCTCGGCTACCCGCCGCTCCTGCTCGACCTCGAGGCCGTGCAGGACACCGACCACGTGCTGGCCGTCTATCGCGAGCGCGGCCACTGGGGCGCGATCGCCAAGTCCAACTTCTCCGGACTGCGCTATCGCGCGCCCGTCTATCGCTCGCTGCGCGAGCTGGCGCTCTCCTATTTCGAGGGCTACGTGAACCTGCGCGGCGACCGCACCCTGCGCGCCTATTCGCGACCGGTGAACCTCGCGCGCTTCGATCGCACCCGTCCGGGCTGGGCGACGTCGGACGGTGACCTCTGGTTCGTCGCCGAGCACCTCGTGGGCGTCCCACACACGCGGCTGCTGCCGCGCGCGCTCGAGCGCCGGCTGGGCCGCGTGGATCGCCGCTCGCTCGAAGCCGGCCTCGTCGGCTTCCGCCAGAAGTGAAGACCGGCCCGGCCGTCCTCGCGCTCGACTTCGATGGCGTCCTCTGCGACGGGCGCCCGGAGTACTACGAGGCCGCGCGCCGCGCGTACCGCGAGGCGTGGCCGGGCGCGCGCGACGTCCCCGACGCAGCGGCCGCGACGTTCGGTGCCCACCGGCCGCTGGTCGAGAGCGGCTGGGAGATGCCGGTGCTCCTGCACGCCGTCGTCGCCGGCGAGCCCGCCGCCGGGCTGGTCGACCGCGCGGCGTGGCTGGCCACGGCGCGCCGGCTGCTGGCGAGCGCCCGCCTCGAGGCCGAGACGCTCGGCCGGGCGCTCAACGGCGTGCGCGACGCGTGGTTTGCGCGCGCGCCCGACGACTGGGTACGTCACAACGTCTTCTATCCCGGCGTGGTCGCCCGTCTGGTCGAGGCCGTCACGACGGGCACGCCGGTCGCCGTTGTCACGACCAAGGCGGAGCGCTTTGCGCGGGCGCTGCTCACCGCCCAGGACGGGCGGCTCGGGGCGCTGCCGATCGTCGGCCGCGAGCCCGGTCGCACCGTCGCCAAATCCGAGTCACTCACTCGACTCGCCGTTGCGCACCGGCTGCAAGCCGGTGCCGAAGGCCTCTGGTTCGTCGAGGATCTGCTGGAGACGCTCCACGCCGTGCACGCCACGCCGGCGCTGGCTGCCGCCCGCCTGTTTCTCGCGGATTGGGGCTACAACACCCTGGAACAGCGCGCGTCCGTCGGGTGGAGCGCCCACCTACGGCTGCTGTCCCTCGGGGCCTGGGCGGAGCCGTTTGCCGCCTGGCCGCGGTAGAAGTCCCCGGCACCCGCCTTGCTCTCTGGTCCTGCCGAAGACTGTCTGAATGGAGGGCAGCGTGATCAAGAGCCTGCTGATGTGGTTCTACGGGGACCGGATCCGGGACGACATCGACGACGTGACCAAGACGGATTGAGCGGGGCGGCGCGGCGCGCGAGCTGACGTGCCCCGCGCGACGGGCGCCTCGGCCCGTGACTGGATCGCGCGGAGCTTCACCCACGTCGAGGACGTCCTCTACGTGGCACTGGGCGTGCTCCTCGCGGCCGGGGCGGTCGTCCTGCTCGCCGACGCGACGCTGACGTTCGTGGCGAATCTCGTCGCCGGCTCCCTGCCGGCCGAGACGCGGATGAAATCGCGTCGTGAGATGTCCATGTGTCACGCCATTTCTGGATGCCCCGTGTCGGAGAGGCAAACGCAATGCCGTTGAGGCATCGTACACACCGGTGCAAATGAAAATTGTGTGCAATCCCTTGCAGGGCTCAATATCGTGGAGCGATATAATCGTGTGGTGAAACCGGCTCGGGCACGACCGCTGGATTATGCGACCCTCGCCGAGTGGCGGTATCAGCTGCGCCTGCTCCTCGGCCGGCGCGAGACCGCGGCGCGGGCCGCGGGGGTCGAGCCCCAGCAGTACGTGATGCTCCTTCAGATCAAAGGGCTGGAGGCTCGCGGCGCGGTGACGATCGGCAAGGTCGCCGAGCGGCTCCAGATCCGGCATCACAGTGCGGTCGAGCTGGTGGACCGTCTGGTCGAGCGTGGCATGGTGGCCCGGCGTCGCCGCGAGGGTGACCGTCGGCAGGTTATGGTGATGCTCCGGCCGGCCGGCGAAGTAAAGCTTCGCCGGCTCGCCCTCAACTCGCTCGCCGAATTGCGCGCGGAGGCGCCGGCCCTGCTGGCCACGCTGCGACGGCTCCTCCGCCACGCGAATGGGCGAGGACGATGAACACGACATCATCGAGAGGAGAACGCGCGATGAGGAGCACAGCGCTGATAGTGCAGGGGATCCTCCTCGTGGGCCTGGCCACGGGTTGTGCGAAGACCGCGGCGACCACGGCGTCGTCGTCGGCGCCGCCGCCATCGGGCTCGAGCATGACGGTGCCCACGGGCCCCCGCTCCATGGACGGCGGCACGCGGCAGGCCGCGGCGGTCGGGCCCACCATGCGGCCCCGGATCGAGGGGTTCAAGGTGGCCGACAACCTCGGCGACATCCACTTCGAGTTCGACAAGTACGAGCTCACGGCGGACGCGACGAGGACGCTGGACACCAACGCGGAATGGTTGAAGGCGAACCCGAAGCACCTCGTGCTGATCGAGGGCCACTGCGACGAGCGGGGCACGGTGGCGTACAACCTCGCGCTCGGCGAGCGCCGCGCGAAGGCCACCCAGAACTACCTCTCCGCGCAGGGCGTGCAGGCCGGGCGCATCTCGATCATCTCGTACGGCGAGGAAAAGCCGCAGTGCTCCGAGCACAGCGAGGCGTGCTGGGCGAAGAACCGCCGCGCCCATTTGATGGTCAAGCAACAGTAAAGATGGGGGGCCCCGAAATGGCCCCCCATACCCCCCCGATGTTCGGAGCGCCCCGGGGAACCCGGGGCGCTCCTCTATATACCGCTATATACCGCGGCTCACGATATCGCGGCTCACGTTCCGCTCGAGCCGAATCCGCCGGAGCCGCGCGCGCTCTCCGGTAGTGTCTGCACCTCGATGAGCTCGACCTGCTCCACGCGCTGCACCACGAGCTGAGCGATGCGGTCGCCGCGGGCGAGCGTGACCGGTGTGGACGGATCGTGGTTGACGAGGACCACGCGGATCTCGCCGCGGTAGCCGGAGTCGACCAGTCCCGGCGTGTTGACGATGCTCAGGCCGTGGCGCAGCGCGAGGCCCGAGCGCGGCAGGACGAAGCCCGCGTAGCCGGCGGGGATCGCCACGGCGATGCCGGTGCCCACCACGGCGCGCGCCCCCGGCGCCAGCGTGACCGACTCGCGCGCGTAGAGGTCGAGCCCGGCGTCGCCCTCGCGGGCGTAGCCGGGCAGGGGGAGGCCCCCGTCGAGGCGCTGGACGAGGACGCGGACGGTGGCGCTCAGCGGTTGGAGAGCGCCCGCTCGCGGTCGGTCTTGACGACCATGTCGGAGAGCCGCCGCACCACTTCCTTGGTGAGCTGCGGGCGGTTGCGGATGAGCCAGTCGAGACGGTCGTTGTTGATGACCATCAGCTCGACGTCGGTGGCGGCCACCGCGTCGGCCGAGCGCGGCCCCTCGCGGAAGAGCGCCAGGTCGCCGAACAGCTCGCCCTCGCCGAGCGTCGAGAGCGTCTTCTCCGCGCCGTCGAACGTCCGCTTGATCTGCACGGTGCCGGCGTGGACGAGGAACGCCTCGCCCTTCGCGTCGGCGCCCTCCTTGAAGATGACCTCGCCCGCCCTGAACTTGCGGCGCTCGAGGTCGCCGAGCGTGAGGTTCTTGTAGATCTCGATCCCGATCGACGGCAGGTACGACTTCGACTCCACCGGCAGCCGCGCGTTGGTCCAGCCCCCGAGGCCGCCCTTGAGGATGCGCACGCTCTTGAAGCCGCGCGCGCGCAGGGCGTTGGCGACCTTCTCGGCCGTGGCCTCGCCCGGGCTCGTGTCGTAGGTCACGATGAGCTGATCGCGCTCGACGCTCGGCTCGGCCTCCGGTTGTCCGGCCAGCACGGCGTCGGGGTCGAGCCGCACGGCGCCCGGCAGGCGGAGCGGGCTCGTCTCGAAGTCGGTCTTCGTGCGCACGTCCACGAGCTGCGGATTGCGCCCGCTCTCGATGGCGGCGATGACCTGCGCGGGCAGGATGCGGAAGCGGTTCTTCCACCAGCGCCGCCCGAACATGCCGCCGTAAATGCCGACACTCAGGAGCGTCACGCCGAGCGTCGCCCACGCCCACGGGAAGGGCCGCGGCGGCGGGTTCTTCATCTTTCGCTCGGCCTCCGCGAACACGCGCTTGACGTCGGCCAGGTTCGGCTGCAGCGCGTTGGCCTCGGCGATCCGCCTGACCGCCGTCGCGTAGCGTTCGGCGAAGAGCGCGTCGAGCCCCGCCTGCCACACGTCGTTGAACTTGCTCTGGCCCAGCGTCACCGGCGTGCCGGCGAGGAACTTCTTCACATCGCGCGCGGGGATCAGGAAGTTGAAGCCCTGCACGATGGCGCTGCCCGAGGTCGAGAGCGTGGTGAACGTCATGACGCCGACGAGCGAGGCGTCGTCGCCGACGGCGGGCCCCCCCGAATTGCCGTGCGCGGCCGCCGCGTCGGTCTGGATGATGTCCTGGCCGATGGCGTCCTGCTTGAAGCCGGAGACGGCGCCGTTGGTGACCGACGCTTCGAAGGACCTGTTGAGGAGCTCGTGCGTCTGCACGACGCCGGGGAAGCCGATGATATGCACGGCGTCGCCGATCTTCGGGTCGTTGTCGCGCAGCAGGATGGCGGGATACACGCCCTCCTTCACGCGCAGCAGCGCGAGGTCGCGGCGGGCGTCGGCCGTCGGCTTGCCGTTGAGGTCGAAGGCGAGCGGCGGGCTGAACTTCACGACGTCGGCCTTGAGGCTCAGCCCGCTCGACAGCAGCACGGAGAGCTGCGGGAACGTCGTCACCTGCGCCGTCGCGAGCGCCCGCGCGGTGGCCTCGCGGCGGATCGACTCCTCGAGGTTGGGGTTCTGGCCGCGCATGAGCCCCTGCGCGCGCAGCACCGGGTCCACGCACGCCTGGTCGATGGCCTTCTTCTTCAGCTCGTGGAGGACCCAGGGCGGCATGCGGTGCACGGGATCGACCACGTGGGCGTTGGTGATCAGGTAACCCGTGCCGTCGACGAACCAGCCGGTGCCCGTCTCGACGAACGGCGTGGGGCGCACGGTGACGGTGCCGCGCCCGCAGTTCATCGTGACCTCTCCGCGTACCTCCGCAGTGACGAGCGCGACGGCGGGCGTGGCGAGCAGGAGCGCCTCCTGGATGCTGACGGCAGACGCCGCGGCCGGCGCCAGGAGGGTGAGGGCCGCGAGCCCCAGGACGAGGGCGGCTTTCATCGCTCGTGAACCTATCACGGGAGCCGGGCGCCACACAAAGCGGCGCCCCGCCGAGTACAATGCGCGCATGCCACCAGCGAGCCGCACGGACGCGAACCTCCAGGTCGCGCTCGCGGGCGAGGCCGACGCCAACCGTCGCTATCTCGCCTACGGGATCCGGGCGCTGGCCGAGGGCCGGGCGGACGTCGCCCAGCTGTTCTTCGAGGCGGCCGGCGCCGAGACGATCCACGCCCTCGAGCACCTGCGGGCGATGGGCGCCGTCGCGTCCACGCGCGAGAACCTCGTCACCGCGGCGACGGGCGAGATGCAGGAGATCGACGTCACGCTGCCGCGCATGATCCGCGAGGCCGAGGAGGACGGGCGTGCCGACGCGGCCGCCTCGTTCCGGCTCGCGCTCGAGCGCGAGCGCCACCACCGCGACATGTTCCGCCACGCGCTGGCGACCTTCGACGGCAGGGCGCCGGCCCCGGCGCCGGCGATCGCCGCCGCCACGGCGGCACCCGCGCGTCGCGCAGAGGGCGCGGTGTCGGCAGGCGGCGGAGTGATGGCGGCCACCATGCGCCGCATGGACGGCCGCGCCCACATGTCGGAGCTCGACACGGAGCCCAAGCGCATCGAGCGGCTGGGCTCCATTCGCGAGGTCGTGTTCGGGGCGCAGGACGGTCTCGTCTCGACGTTCGCGGTGGTGGCCGGGCTCGCCGCCGCGGGCGTCGGCCCCCTCGTCGTGCTCCTCGGCGGCGCCGTCTCCGCGATGGCGGGCGTGCTCTCGATGTCCATCGGCACGTTCCTGTCGTCGCGCGCGCAGCGGCAGCTCTACGAGCGCGAGCTGGCCCGCGAGCGCCGCGAGATCCGCGACCACGCGGGCGAGGAGATCGCCGAGCTGATCGCGGCGCTGGCCGCCCGCGGCATGGCCCGCGCGGAAGCGGCGGAGGTGGCGCGGCGCATCGGCCGCCATCCCGACATCTTGTTGTCCGCGCTCGCGATCTTCGAGCTCGGCCTGGCGCCGCAGCGGCTCGGCGCGCCCGTGCGGGACGCGCTGGTGATGGCGGTCGCGTTCGGCGGCGCCTCCGTCGTGCCGCTGCTGCCGTTCATGGTCACGCAGGGGCTGGCGGCGCTGGGGCTCTCGGCCGCGCTGACGCTCGTCGCGCTCTTCTGCGTCGGCGTCCTCAAGGCGCGCGTGGCCGGCGTCTCGGCGCTGCGCTCGGGGCTCGAGGTCGCGGTGCTGGCCGCCGCCTCCGGGCTCATCAGCTTCGGGCTCGGCCGCCTCGCCTCCGTCGTGCTCGGCGTCGACCTCCGCGGGTGAGTCAGCGGCCCGGCCAGCGCGCCTCGTGGTAGGCGCGGCGCTGGGCGTCCGTCAGCACCTCGCGCGTCTTGAGGTGGGCCAGCAGGTGGACGAGGCGCACCTCGCCGCGCACACGCTCGACCTCGGCCGTGGCCGCGCGCACGGCCGCCTCGTCGGCGCCGCCGCCGGCGAACAGCGCGCGCAGCCGCGCCTCGGCGTCCAGCAGCCGCGCGCTCTTCGGCCGCGACTCGGCGAACATCGCGTGCATGAGCGCGCGCACGCGCGCCTCCTGCTCGGGCGTCAGGCCGAGGCGGTCCTTCAGCTCGAGGACGTGCATCGGGCCGGGATAGCCGTGCTGATCGGCCGCGAAGGCCAGGCCGAAGCCCCGCCCGTCGCGCACGACGGCGTCGAACTCGTCGAGGCACGCCTGGGCCTTGAGGTGACCCTCGGACGGCGCGCCGGGCGTGTGCTGATGGCCGGCGTGCTGCGCGGCGGCGGAGAGGGGAAGGAGCGCCAGCGTCAGCGCGAGCACGAGCGAAGCGCGCATGACCGCCTCCGGCTCAGGCGAACTTGGAGAGGTAGGCGCTCAGCGCGGCCTTCTCGCGCTCACGCGCCACCACGGCCACGTGCAGCTGCTCGAGGTACTGCTGCAGCACCTTGCCGCCGAACTGCGGCTTCTTCTCGGCGAAGAAGCGGTGGACGTCCTCCTCGAGGGCGGGCGTGGCCAGACCGGTCACGCCCTCGGCCAGCCGTCGCATGCCGTGCTTGGGGTAGAGGCGGTCCA
>WNEW01000903.1_pt1 | contig 14408 bp, 18 predicted proteins | sample 5399891 | NCBI WGS metagenome assembly WNEW01 (sample SAMN13153336, study PRJNA577476) | soil metagenome | isolation source: 40 cm grassland meadow soil pre-rain plot 5 | place: USA:California | collected 2015-09-08 | reverse complement strand
GAATCGGTGTGCAGGGCTTCGGCGAGTCCGGCGATCCGAAGGGCCTCTACGCCAAGCACGGCCTGGACCCCGCCGGCATCGCCGCGGGCGTCAAGAAGTTCCTGAACCGCTAAACAATCGGAGGGGGCGAAGCCCCCCTCCGAGGTCCTTAGAGCGCGTGGAGCCCGTACGCGAGGCCGAAGGCGATCGAGCCGAGGCCGGCGCAGATGGCGAGGGCGCGCCGCGCGCGGTGGAAGCGGAGCGCCAGCGTCACCGGATAGGCCATCGCCGCCGTCAGCACCGTCATCCCTGCGATCGTCCCGAGACCGAAGACCGCGAGATAGGCTGCCGCGCCCCACGCCGACGAGAACGTCGCGAGGACAAGGAGCGAGACCGCCGCGCTGCCCGCGACGCCATGGACCGCGCCCACGGCGAGCGCGCGGAGCGGAAGCCGGCCGCGCGGGTCACCGAGCGCCGCGAGGAGCCGCCGCGACGGGTGCACGTGGGGATGGGCGTGGACGTCGGCGCCGTGGGTGTGGCGGTGGCTGTGCACGGCCTCGACGTGGCCGTGGTCGTGGTCGGCCACGAGGTGGGTCGGGGGCACCGCGTCGAGGCCGCTCGCAGCGTCTCGTAGGCGGAGCGCCCCGAGCAGGATCAACATCGCGGCCACCAGCAGCTCGAGCCCGCTCGAGATCTCGGTGCTGATCGTTAGCCTGAGCCCGATGATCAACACTCCCGCGAGAGCGAGCGTCGCCGTGTGGCCAAGCCCCCAGAGCACGCCGACCAGCGCGCCGGCGGCGAAGCGCCGCTCGCGCGTCAGGATCGTCGCGACGGCGACCAGGTGGTCGGGATCGGTGGCGTGCTGGAGGCCAAGGACGAAGCCGAGGAGGACGGCGGAGAAGACCGGGTCCATCAGATCCCGAGACTCCGTGTCAGCTCGTCGATCCGCGCCTTGTGCGCCTTGGCCCAGTCCGCGAGCGGCGTCTTCGCGTCCTTGTCCGCCCTCTGGATCGCCTGGGCCAGGATCGCCTGCGCCTGCCCCTTCGGCACGACGACGATCCCCTCCTCGTCGGCGACGACGACGTCGCCGGGCGCGACGGTGACGCCACCGCACACCACAGGGACGTCGATGAGCCCGGCCGTCTTCCGCACGCCCGGGATCGGGATCACGCCGCGCGCGAAGACGGGAAAGCGGCGCTCGCGGGTCTCCGCGAGATCACGGATGACACCGTCCACCACGAAGCCGGCGATGGACCGCTGCTGCGCGTAGGCGCACACGTTGCCGCCCGCCATCGCCCAGTTCGAGTCACCCGCGGCGCACACGATCACGGAGCCGGGTGGCGCCCGGTGGATGGCGATGTGGAGCATCAGGTTGTCGCCGGCGGGGCACGCGACCGGATACGCGGGGCCTGCGAGACGCGGCATCGGGCTCCAGAGCGGCCGGAGCCCGGGATCCATCACGCGGTCACGCGTGAGCACGTCGGCGAATGTCGTCGGCGAGAGCTTGGCGAAGGCGTCGATGTCCATGCGGTCACTCCGACATTATGCGTGCGTGGTCGCGGGGCGCGTTGCGAACGTCAGTCGCCAGTCCTCCTCGGAGTGATCGTCAATCGACAACTGCCAGACGAAGACACCATCTGGGGGAAGCGGTATCGGATTCAGGTTGATCGCGATCGGCAGATCCAACGGTGTTCCACGTTTGACGCCGGCAGGTCGCCCCACCTCGAACTCGTTACCCAGCTCCAGGGGGCGGTCACCGGTGGGAGTCGCAACCTTCACGGGTTGGCCGTCGGCCGTGAGCAGAGAGAGCTTGAACCTGTGGCGCACGTTCGCTTGATCCCATGGCACTTCGATCTTCATTGCGATGGCCATGAGGACCGGACCCGGGTCGGCAATCGACCATCCGCCACCGAGAATGTAGAGCTTGCCATTGATCGCCTGGGCAGAATCCGCCAACAGGATGGTGACCTTCATACATCCGTCACTCGGACATTTTGAGGAGGAGCCCGGTGCGCCGCGCGCGCTGGAGCGCGGCGAAGAAACACCAGTGGGCGAGCGTCGCGTAGACGGCCGACAGCGCGAGCCCGGCCGCGATCGGGGCGCGGAACTCCGGCGCGAAGCCGAAGTGCGCGCGGTACGCGTCCAGGAAGTACGTGAGCGGGATCGCCGCGGCGACCGTCGCGACGGGCTCCGGCAGGACGGAGACCGGGTAGTAGAGCCCCGCGAGCACGAGCACGAGGTTCACGCTGGCCCACGCGAAGGCTTCCGCCCGGTTGCCGAAGAGCGTGATCAGCGCGCAGACGAAGACGCCGACGATCCACGCGTTGAGGAAGCAGCCCAGGACGAAGACGGCCACCGGAAGCCACCCGGGCGCGAGGACCCGAAAGTCGAAGGCCCACCAGCCGAGCGCCGCCAGCAGGAGGAAGAGTGCCCCGCCCCGCGCCATCCCGACCAGCCATGAGCCGAGCGTGAGGTGGCGGATCCCGATGGGCGCGAGGAACTGGTGCTTCAGCGACTTCGACCAGACGTCCAACAGAACGGCGTACGCGACCTCGAGCTGGCAGACGTTGACGACCGAGAGCGCGATCGTGCCGATCAGGACGAACGACGCCTGCTCCGGCGTCAGGTGGAGGAACCGGGTCATGAGGCCGATGGACAGCACGCCCACGATCGGCCAGAAGAGGAGCTCGAAGAAGAAGAACACGTTGCGCGAGGCCATGAGCGCGTTGCGGACGACCACGGCCCAGACCGCGAGCAGCTCAGCGCGCCAGCTCAACGAACACCTCCTCGAGCTCCGGCTCCCTCACCCGGATGTTCCTCACCACGACGCCCTCCGCATGGAGCGCGCGCAGGAGGTCGGGCAGCCGCTTCTCGGCGTCGTCCACCGTGCACTCGATCCAGCCGGCCACCTCGGCGCAGCGTAGCACGCCGGGCGTCTCGGCGAGCCAGGGCACGGCGGGCGGGTCGAGACGGAGCGCGATCACATCGCCGAGGCGGATCTGGCGCTTGAGCTCGCCCGGCGTGCCGCGCGCGAGGATCGCACCCGCCTTGATGAACGCGATCTCGTCGCACAGCTCGTCCGCCTCGCGCATGTAGTGCGTCGTCAGCACGATCGTCATCCCCCGCTCCCGCCGGAGGTCGGCGATGTGGCGGCGGACGCGCACGGACACGTCGGGGTCGAGGCCGAGCGTCGGCTCGTCGAGGAAGAGCAGCTCAGGGTCGTTCACGAGCGACTTGGCGAGCGCGACGCGCTGCTTGAGCCCGGTCGACAGCTCGCTGTAGGGCGTCCGCCGGTGGGCGGAGAGCTCGCAGAGCTCGATCAGCTCGTCGACGCGCCGGCGGAGCTGCCGTCCGCTGAGCCCGTAGAGGCGCCCGTAGAACCCGATGATCTCACCCACCCGCAGGCTCCACAGGAACGACGGCCGGCCGCTCGCCATGTTGAGCCGCCGGCGGAGCCGGGCCGCGTCGCGGGCCACGTCGTGGCCCAGCACGGTGACGCTCCCCGAATCCGGCGTCAGCAGGGTCGCCAGGATCGACAGGAGCGTCGTCTTCCCCGCGCCGTTCGGTCCGAGCAGTCCGACGATGGCGCCGCGCGGGACGGTGAGCGACACGCCGCGCAGCGCGGCCGTGCGGGTCGGGCGGAACCACCCCGACTTGAAAGTCTTCGTCACGTCCCGGGCGTCGATCGCGAGCACAGGCCCCGATGGTAACATGCGGTGCATGACGACCCCTGGCGAGTGGCGCTGCGCCGCGGCGAGCGTGCCGCCAGGCCGCACCGCGACGTTCCGCCTCGAGTGCGGCGGGCGCCGCGTGAGCGGGTTCGTCGTCAACTTCGACGGCGGCTACCACGCCTACCTCAATCGGTGCGCGCACGTCGGCACGCCGCTCGACCTCTGGCCGAACGAGTTCTTCACCGAGGACGGCCACGCCCTGATCTGTTCGACCCACGGCGCGATCTACGAGCCCGCGACCGGGCTCTGCACGGCGGGGCCGTGCGTGGGCGATCGCCTGAGCCGCCTGCCGCTCCGCCTGGACGGCGACACCCTCGTGGTGACCTGCCCGTGAGCGAAGCGCACGAGGTCGAGGAGGCCAACGCGCGCTTCTATCGCGCCTTCGAGACGCTCGACCTGGTCCAGATGGACGCGGTGTGGGCGCACGCCGACCACGCCAAGTGCGTCCACCCGGGCTGGCCACTCCTCACCGGCTGGGAGGCGGTGCGCTCCTCCTGGGAGGCGATCTTCGAGAGCACGGAGGAGATGCGCTTCACCCTCGGCGACGTCCACGTCGAGGTGGCGGGAGAGTTCGCCTGGGTCACGTGCACGGAGAACATCCTCTCGGAGGTGCACGGCCGCGTCTCGGTGACCGCCGTGCTGGCGACGAACCTCTTCGAGCGCGCACCCGATGGGTGGCGGATGGTCCACCATCACGCCTCGCACGTCCTGGGCTCGATGCCGGAAACCGCCGCCTGACCTCGTTTCCTTGACCTGGCCCAGGCGGCGGCCGACAATAGCCGCACGATGGCGGACAAGCGCATCACGCTGAGCGACGTGCCGCGCTACGTGCAGAGCGGGATGATGATCGGCGTCGGGGGCGGGCCGGTCATGATCACGCCGATCGCGATGATCCGCGAAGTCCTCCGGAGCGGCGCGCGCGACCTCCGCGTGGTGGCGTCCTCGACGGGCGGCTTCGGCATCGATTTGATGATCGGCGCCGGGGCCGTGGCCTCGGTGGAGTTCGCCCAGATCGTCCTCAACGAGTTCGGCCCGGCGCCGAACTTCCGTCGGTACGCGGAGAGCGGCCGGCTCCGGTGTCTCGACCATACCTGACCCGGGCTCCTGGCGGGGCTCCAGGCGGGGGCTCAGGGGATACCGTTCATGCCGGTCCGGGGTCACGTCGGCTCCGACTACGAGCGCCTGAGACCGGAGTTCCGCGTCATCCAGAACCCGTGGGCACCGTCGGAGCGAGTCATGCTCGTGCCGTCGATCAGCCCCGACGTGGCGCTGATCCACGCGATCGCGGCGACGGAAGACGGCATGCTCCTCCTCGACCACATGGAGGACGACGCGCTCCTCGCCCAGGCGTCGCGGACGGTCGTGGCGTCCACGGAGCGGGTCGTCTCATCGCAGGAGCTCCGTCGCTCCGGTGAGGGCGTGATCCTCGAGGGGATCCACGTCACCGCGCTCGTCGAGGCTCCCGGCGGCGCCCTGCCGACGCTCGTCCGCGGAGCGTACGCCCTCGACGCGGATCGGATCCGCGAGTACATTGCCGCCGCGACCGATGACGCGACGTTCAAGCGCTATCTTGACCGGCACATCTACGGCTGACGTCGCACGCTACACCAAAGAAGAGCTGATGGCGTGCGTCATCGCCCGCGAGGTGCGCGACGGCGAGACGGTGGCGGTCGGCACGCTCGCTGCCATCCCCGCGTGTGGAGTGCTTCTGGCCCACTTCACCCACGCGCCGCGCGCGACCGTGATCATCATCAACCATCCGGACTACTGGCCCTTCCGCGGCGGCTCGAAGGAGTTCTACGACTTCGCCCAGCGTGGGAAGCTCGACCTCTTCTTCCTCTCGGGTGGCCAGATCGACCGGCACGGCAACTTGAACCTCATCACCGTCGGCGACCATGAGCGGCCCGACGTCCGCTTCCCCGGCGGCGCGGGCGCGGCGATGCTCTACTACCTGCCCCACCGCGTGGTCGTCTTCCGCGCCGACCACTCGCCCAGGATCTTCGTCGAGCGTGTGGACACGGTCACGAGCCCGGGGTCTACACCGCCCGATGTCGTCCGCCCGGGCAGCCCGTGGAAGACCGTGACGCCGCTCTGCGTTTTCCGCTACGACCGGGGCAGCGCGGCGCTCGTCGTCGAGTCGCTCCACCCCGGCGTGAGCCGGGAGGAGCTCGGGCGACGGACCGGCTTCGCCCCGACGTACGATGGGGCGGCCGGTGTGACTCCCGAGCCGACGGACGCGGAGCTCGAGCTCCTCAGGACGCGCGTGAAGGACACCGTGGCGAGGATCTACCCGCGCTTTGCGATGACCGCCTTCGCCCGTTAGTCTACGCGTCTGACGATCCGCTGTTCGAGCGCCGCCCTTCGAGCGCCGGCTTTGCCGGCGCCACTATCCTGGGGGAGGTCTCGGAGGGGGCCGTCGAGGCCCCCTCCGACGAGTTAGTCGCCCCGACGCAGCAGGACCCAGCCGTCCTCGCGATGGTGGAGGGTGAACCCTGCGGGCGGCGTCTTCGCCACCTCCCCCACGCGGTCGAGGATCCAGGGGCTCGTGTCCACGCCCGTCGGAAAGATATAGACCTCGCGGCGGGTCGCGAGATGCGGGACGAGCCGCTCGTTGACGCTCACCGCGACGTCCGCCGGGATCTCGCGCATGAGCGCGCCGGCGGCGCGCCGGTCATCGTTCGGCCACCAGCGCGTCACCATGAAATCGTTCACCGTGCGCGCCGTGAGCACTGCGCTCGCGAGGAAGCCGAACGCGAGCACGGCAGTGGGAGAAAGAAGACGCGAGGGGAGGGGCCTGGCCCCGCCCCCTCCCCCAGCTTCGCTCGCCCGCCACTGCCTCAGTCGAGCGTAGCCGTCTACAGAGGCAAGGACGAAGAACGGCAGGACGAACGACTGGTACTGCGAGCGGTAGTTGAACAGGACCGGGTCGAGGCTCAGCAGATTCATCGCGAGGCCGGGGAGCGCCGCGGCGAGCGCGCGCGGCGCCAGGAGGGGTAGGAACCCCAGCGGCGCCAGCATCGCCGCGAGGTACGCGAGCTTGGGCAGCGTCAGCATGACCGGCGCCCACCGCCACGGCCGCGCCACCAGCGTCACGAGGATCTCCGGGAGGGACGCGCCGAGATAACTGTAGCGGCCGAGGTGTGGATACGGGCTGCCGCGGAAGTATGGCATGACCCACGTGAGATCGATGAGGAGAACGAGGACGCTCGCGGCGAGTACCGTGACGCCGAGGGCCCAGCGCCGGCGCGCCAGCGCGAGCCAGAGACCGAAGCCGACGACGGCGATCGCGGCGTCCTCCCTGCCCCCGAGCGTGAGCAAGAGCGCGAACGCGCACCATCCGTAGCGCCGGGCGTCGAACGCCGCCGCGGCCCACACGAGGAAGGCGATCGCAAACGCCTGCGGGTGGATGTCCCGGATGTTGATGCCGTGGAGCGACGGGTTGACGAGGTACAGGAGCGCGAGGGCCGCCGCCGGCCGTGCGGCGTCGGACACCGAGTGAAGACGCCGGGCGGCGTAGACGAAGACCGCCACCGCGCCGGAGCAGAGGACGACCGTCTGTGCGAGAACGAGCGCGCTTCCGCCCGGGGCCAGGCGCCCGAGCGGGGCGAGCAGGTAGAGGATGGGCGAAAAATGGTCGCCCCAGGCGTGCATGGGCGGAAGCGTCACGTAGGCGCCGTGGCCGTGGGCAATGGACCACACGACCTGGACGTAGTAGCCGAGGTCGAGCGCGTGGGTCTGGAGCGCCGCGTGCCGGCTCCCGACGACGAAGCCCATCAGGAGCGCGTACGCCCCGACCCCGGCCGCGACGGCGCGCGCCGGGCGCACGCGCGGCAGCGCGATCGGCGCCACGAGCCCGCGAAGCGCCACGACCGTGGCGAGGACGACCAGGAGGTCCTCGGGCCGGTTGATCGGGAGCCCGCGCACCGTGAAGCCGCCCGTCGCGACCACCAGGACGGCCAGGAGGAGGACGCCGGCCGCCAGCGCGTCGAGCGGGCGGGCGAGGACCGTCACGGCAGGCGGGTGTACCTGGCGCGCAGGCTGTCGAAACGCCGCGAGCGCCGGAGGCCCCGGCGGTGGAGCGTGTACCAGAAGAGGACGGCCAGGATCCGGAGGCCGTAGATCGTGGAGGCGACGAACCCCGCCGACGACGCCTCTGGGAAGTAGCGCGTCGGCACCGCGATCTCGGCGATCCGGAACCGCGTGGCCACGACCTGCGCGATGATCTCCTGGTCGAAGACGAAGCCGTCGGCGTTCGCTCCGAAGTTCACGCTCTCGAGCACCTCGCGGCGGAAGGCGCGGTAGCCCGTGTGGTACTCGGAGAGCCTGAGGCCGAAGACCCAGTTCTCCACCGCCGTGAGGAAGCGGTTCGGGACGTACTTCCACCACGGCATCCCCTGCCGGAGCGCCGAGCCCGTCTTGAGCCGCGAGCCCAGCACCACGTCGGCCTCGTCGCGGAGGATCGGCTCGATGATCTGGGGGACGAGCCGGGGATCGTACTGGTAGTCGGGGTGGACCATGACGACGATGTCGGCCCCGGCCCGGAGCGCCTCCGCGTAGCAGGTCTTCTGGTTGGCGCCGTAGCCGTAGTTCCGGTTGTGGACGAAGATCTCGAGCCCGAGCTGCCGGGCGATCTCGAGCGTGGTGTCGGTCGAGCCGTCGTCCACGAGGATCACCATGCTGACGGTGTCCTTGGGCAGCTCCTCGTAGGTCATCCGGAGCGTCCGCCCGGCGTTGTAGGCCGGCATCACGACGACGACCTTGGGCGTCCGCGCCTCGTCACTCATGGCTCGCCGTCACCGCGCTACCCTTGGGTCGGGCGCGCACGATGAATTGGTACCCGAGCAGTCGCGGGAGGCTCCGCGCGATCACCGCGTTGATCGTGTGCGTCGCGGCGACCCAGCGCTTGTGCCAGCTCGTCGGCAACACTTGATAGAGCGGCGCCGGCGTCGCGGTGAAGCGCTCGACCACGAGCCCGGCGTCGGCGATGAAGTCGCGGAGCGAGCGCGCGGTGAAGAACCTCAGATGCGTCCGGTCGAGAATGCCGCGGTCGATGTAGTCGAAGCGGCCGAACAGCAGCAGGAGCCGGATGTAGAGGTGGGCGATGTTCGGCACCGAGACGATCACGAAGCCGTCGGGCGCGAGGTGCCGGTCGAGGTCGGAGATCACGCGCAGCGGGTCGGTCAGGTGCTCGAGCACGTCCGCGTACACGATCGCGTCGAACGGCGCCTCGAGCCGGGGGATCTCGCGGTCGAGGTTCGCGGCGATCATCCGCTCGCAGTGCTGAGCCCCGGCCTGGGCGAGCGCCGGGTCCCCCTCGATGGCGGTCACGCGCCAGCCGCCCTCGGTGAGCTTCCGGCTCAGCAGCGCGTCCGCCGCGCCCACGTCCAGGAGCCGCCGGCCGCGCCCCTCGCCGAGCCAGCGCAAGATGATCGAGTGGCTCGAGTGCGGGTCGGGCTTGAGGACGTAGCGCGATGTCAGTCCACTCATCGCACCATCATCGGACGGAGGTACCCGGATCGGCAAGATTCGAATAGAGCCATCGCCCACCCGTCCGCGCGATGAGGTGGACGCTCGCCGGCGCCAGGGTGCGCACGACCGAGCGCGCCGGGTCCACGGCCGAGAGGAGGAACAGCCGCCTCTGCCCGGACCACGCCGCCTGCAGCCGCGGCGCGTCCCAAAAAACCTCTCGCGCCTCGGGGAACGTGGCGCCGAACGCCAGGCTGGACTGGAACCCGTTCACGATGCCGACCCGGGCCGGAAGCACGAGGAGCGCCGACGCACTGTGCTCGATGGCGCCCTCGTGCAGCACGACGTCGCCCGGTCGCAGACGCTGCGCCAGCGTCGCCGCCAGCGGCTGCACCGAGCGCGCCCGGACGAACTGGGCCATCCCTTCCGCGGCCACCGTCGGCAGGAACGCGATCGTCGTGGCGAGCGCCACGCCGACGCCGAGCGCCGCCGCCCGCCGCCACAGCGCGACCGCCATCGCGACGGTCCCGATCCCGAAGATGACGGCGCCCCGCGCCAGGAGAGGGCGCCACGCGTCGAGCGGCGAGCCGGGCGCGCTCTGGCCTGTCGCGGCGAGCCTCCGTGCGGACCCATCGAGGGTCGCGAGAACGTCCGGCGGGATCCGCACGACGCCGCTCCACGCCGCCACGAGCGCGATCGTGGCGAGGGCGAAGAGGACGAGCAGAGGCCCGAGGAGCGCGCGCGGCCCGGCGGAGCCCGGCGCGGCGTCGATCGTCTCGTCCCACACGCGCGCGACGAGGAGCGCCAAGGCGGGGAACGCCGGGAGGCCGTGGTGGGGAAGCTTGAAGGGCGACGCGGTGAAGAACCCGACGACGACCACCGCCCACAGGGCGAACAGGAGCCAGAGCCGTGAGGGCGCGTCCTCCCAAGGGCGGCGGAACGCGCGCAACAGGGCCCACGGGAGCGCGAGCGCCCACGGCAGGAACGCGAGCAGCGTGACGAGGAGGAACGCGCTCGAGCCGAGCGGCACGTCCTCGTCCGGGAAGACGCGCTGCCGGGCAAAGCGCAGCACGTGGTTGTCGACGAGCGTGTACCAGAGGAAGCCGCGGTTCCTCGCCTCGACGAGCACGTACCAGGGCAGCGCGATCGCGGCGAGGAGGAGGACGCTCCACCACGGAACCCACGGCGTGAGGGGCCGCTCGCCCGTCAGCCAGAAGAACATGGCGACGACGACCAGCGGCGCCAGCGCGCCCACGATGTCCTTCGTGATCGCCGCGAGACCGAGCGCCGCGTAGAAGAGCACCAGGCCCCGGCGGCCGCGGCCGCGGTACGCGATCGCGAAGCCCGCCCACGCCAGCGTGAGCCAGAGGAGGAAGACGAGGTCCGGCTCGACGATGCGACCGCAGAGGAACACGCCGAGGTTCGTGGCCACCATGAGGCCCGCGAGGAGACCCACGCGCGGGCCGCCGAGCATCACGCCCAGGCGCGCCGTGACCGCGGCGACGCCAACCGCCGCGAGCGCCGGCCAGAGCCGCGCCGCCGCTGGCGTCGTCCCGGCGACGGCGAACGAGCCCGACGTGAGCCAGTAGAGGAGCGGCGGGGTGTCGAAGTAGCGGACGCCGTCGACCCGCGGCGTGATCCAGTCGCCGAGCGCCGCCATCTGACGCGTGACCTCCGCGTGCAAGCCTTCGGGAGGATCGATGAACGGCGCCGCGCCGAGCCCTACGAGGTACAGGCCAACCGCGACGACGGCGACGCCGAAGGGGACGCCTCGCACCGGACGCGGCTACCCGGGGGACGCGGTCAGGTGACCTGCACCACGGCGCGGACGGGCAAGCGACGGAGCAACTCCGCCAGCGCCTTCTCCAGATAGCCCGGGTCCCGCGACTCCAGCGTCACCTTCACCCGGTACTCGGGGTTCGAGAACTCCGGGTAGGAGCCGAGCAGCAGCAGCGGGAAGTCGGCGAGCAGCCCGTTGAGGTAGTCGGCCAGCTCCCCCTCGCCGATCGACACGAAGACGTTCTTCAAGTGGATCGGGGCGTCGCGGAACCGCTCGCGCAGCGCCTCGAACTTCGTGCGGAAGATCTCGGGCACGCCCGGCAGGACGTACACGTTGCGCATGAGGATCGTCGGGAAGCGCACCGGCTCGCCGCCCACCAGCTCCGCGCCCTCCGGCGTTTCCGCCATCTTGAGATGGGCGTCGTTCAGCTCCCCGCGATAGTAGCCCTCGAGGGTCGCGACGAGGCGCGGATGGCGCACGACCGGCACGCCCATCGCCCGCGCGACGCCCTCGATCGTCACGTCGTCGTGCGTCGGCCCCACGCCGCCGGAGGTGAAGACCACGTCGAAGTCGCGACTCTGCGCCACCACCTCGCGCGCGATCAGCTCCACCTCGTCGGGGACGACCGAGATCCGGCGCACGTCCACGCCGAGCTGGCGGAGCTCGCGGCAGAGGTACGCGGCGTTGACGTCCGCGATCTTGCCCGACAGGATCTCGTTGCCGATGAGGATGATGCCCGCGGTCTTCGGCATAGTCTCACGCGATTCTATCACCGGCGGTCCGCGATGCTACAATGCGCCGGTGACCGACGGCGTTCCGGTCCGTCTCACCGGCTGGGCGCTCATTCTCGGCGCCTCCTCCGGCTTCGGCGAAGCCACGAGCCTGGCGCTGGCACGCGCCGGCATGAACATCTTCGGGGTGCACCTCGACCGCAAGGCGACGCTCGCGAATGCCGAGCGCATCCTCGCCGCGATCCGTGCGCTCGGCCGCGAGGCGCGCTTCTTCAACGTGAACGCCGCGGACCCCGACCGCTGCGCGGAAGCCGTGGGCGAGATGGAGCGGGTCCTCGTCGAGCGCGGCGACGGGGGGACGCTGCGCGTCCTCGTCCACTCGCTGGCGTTCGGCACGCTCAAGCCGTACATCGCGAACCCGATGAAGGATGCCGTCAGCCAGGCGCAGATGGACATGACGCTCGACGTGATGGCGCACAGCCTCGTGTACTGGACTCAGGAAGTCGTGGGACGCGGGCTCATGACGAGCGGTGGCCGCGTCTACGCGATGACGTCCTCCGGGGGCGCGCGCGTCTTGCCCTTCTACGGTCCCGTGTCGGCGGCCAAGGCCGCGCTCGAGTCGCACATCCGCCAGCTCGCCTTGGAGCTCGCGCCGCACTCTATCACCGCCAACGCGATCCGCGCGGGCGTGACGCATACGCCCGCGCTCCAGAAGATCCCGGGCCACGAGGCGATCGTCGCCAGCGCCCAGCGGCGCAACCCGAGCGGCCGCCTGACGACGCCGGAGGACGTTGCGCGCGCCATCGTCGTGCTCGCGCACCCCGACACGCACTGGATCACCGGGAACGTCATCGGCGTCGACGGCGGTGAAGAAGTCGTCGGGTGACCTACCTCCAGGGAGTCGTGCTCGGCGTCGTCCAGGGGCTGACGGAGTTCCTCCCCGTGTCCTCCTCCGGCCATCTGATCCTGGTCCCGCACGTCCTCGGCTGGCCCGACCAGGGTCTGGCCTTCGACGCGGTCATGCATCTCGGCACGCTCGTGGCGCTCCTCGCCTACTTCCGGCGCGAGCTCATCGCGCTCGCGACGGGTAAGCTCTCGCGCGGGCTCGGCGCGATCGTCGTCGTGGCGACGCTGCCGGGCGCGCTCGCCGGCGTGCTCTTCGGCAAGCTCATCGAGGAGCACCTGAGATGGCCCCTCGCGATTGCCATCTCGACCGGAGCGTGGGCACTCGTGATGTGGGCCGCCGATCGGCGTGCGCGCGGCGCCCCCGGCGGGGTCGGCGATCCGCTCGAGAGGATCGGCTGGGGGCAGGGCATCGTGATCGGGTGTGCCCAGGCGCTCGCATTGATTCCAGGCACGTCGCGCTCGGGGATCACGATCACGGCCGCGCTGCTGGGCGGCCTCGACCGGGCGACGGCGGCGCGTTTCTCGTTTCTGCTCGGGATCCCGATCACCGCGGGCGCCGGCGGCCTGAAGGCGCTCCACCTCGCGAAGACCGGCCTCCCGCCCGGGGAGCTCGGACCGCTTCTCGCCGCGTTGCTCGCCGCGTTTCTCTCGGGCTGGTGCGCGGTGTGGTTCCTGGTCGGCTATCTGAGGACACGCTCGCTGAGGCCGTTCGTGATCTACCGGTTGCTGCTCGCCCTCGCGATCTTCCTCGTCGTCCTCCGCGGCTGAACCACCGCTCTCGGCGCCATCAGATCCCCCCGCGCGGAGCCTCACGCCCAGACGAGGTCGAAGAGCCGGCAGGCGTTCGTCGAGAGCTGGTGGATCACGTCGTCGGCGGGCAGCTGCTTGAGCTTCGCGATCTCCTCGGCGACGCGGCTCGCGAACCAGGGCCCGGAGGGCAACCCCTCGAACTCACCGCCGTATTGCCACGGCCCGTCGCTCTCGACCAGCAGCGCGTCGAGCGGCACCTGTGCCACCAGCTCGCGGTCGCGGTCGCGGTAGACCACTTCCGGCGTCACCGAGACGTAGTAGCCCGCGTCGACGATCGCCTGCGTCACGTCGGCCGGCGCTTTGTGCCAGTGAAAGACCGCACGCTCGATCCCGTGCGCCCTCAGCGCCCCGAGCGCGCCGACGGCGGCGCCGTGAGGCGCGTGGAGCGCCACGGGGAGGTCCCAGCGGGACGCGAGCCGGAGCAGGCGGTCGAGGCGGGCGCGGCCACGTGCCATGAGCGCCGCGGCGTCGGCTCGGCCCTCGAGCGAGTACCACGGGAGCCCCACTTCGCCGAGCCCGACGATCCGTGAGTGGTGTACCGCGATCTGGGCCGCCACGAGGTCGAGGTCTTCGTCGGTGAGCTGCGTCCAGTCGGGGTGGAACCCGAGACACGCCCAGACGGACTTGGGCGCCGCGGCGGCCGCCGCGAGCGTGCGCGCATTCGTCTCCGCGTCGCAGCCCACGGCGACCACACCCCACACGCCGTGCGCGAGCGCCGTGCGCAGCGTCTCGCGGAGGTTGCCGAACTCGGAGAAGTGACAGTGGCTGTCGATGATCATCTCCGAGCGTCTCCCGTCGGCCCCTAGGAGGGCGTCAGAATAACCTCCGTTCGAGCGCCGGCTTTGCCGGCGCAGCCGTCCTGGGGGTGGCTCGGAGGGGGCCGCGGCGGCCCCCTCCGATTTGCTAGCTCCCCGCCACCACCATGCGGCCGATCATGAGCGTCGGCGCCGCGGTTCGGTCGCGCAGCACCAGGTCGTCGCCGACCGCGTCGATCGCCTGGAACAT
>WNEW01000901.1_pt1 | contig 14418 bp, 11 predicted proteins | sample 5399891 | NCBI WGS metagenome assembly WNEW01 (sample SAMN13153336, study PRJNA577476) | soil metagenome | isolation source: 40 cm grassland meadow soil pre-rain plot 5 | place: USA:California | collected 2015-09-08 | reverse complement strand
CCCGCCGTGGAGCTCCGTCAGGTCGGCAAGTCCTATCGCGAAGGCGAGGCCGAGCGCGTCGTGCTGCGCGACGTGTCGCTGACGATCGCGCGCGGCGAGATCGTCGTGCTGGTCGGTCGCAGCGGCTCCGGCAAGTCGACGCTGCTCAACGTGATCGCGGGCATCGACCGGCCGACGGCGGGCAGCGTGCTCGTCGACGGCACGGACCTCACGGCGCTCGACGAGCAGGCGCGCACGCGCTTCCGCCGCCGGCACATCGGCTTCGTCTTTCAGTTCTTCAATCTCATCCCGCTGCTCACCGTCGAGGAAAATCTGATATTGCCGCTCGACCTGAACAATCGTGCGGATGCAAAAGGCGTCGCGCACGCCCGCGAGCTGCTGGAGCGCGTCGGCCTGGGCGGCCGGGGCGACAGCTATCCAGAGCGGCTCTCGGGCGGCGAGCAGCAGCGCGTCGCCATCGCGCGCGCGCTGGTCCACGACCCCGCGCTGATTCTGGCCGACGAGCCGACGGGCAACCTCGACGCGGAGACCGCGACGGGCGTGCTCGACCTGCTCGACACGCTCGCGCGCGAGGCCGGCCGCACCGTGCTGATGGTGACCCACAGCCGTGAGGTGGTGGGCGTGGCGGATCGGATCTTCGCGATTCAGCGCGGGGCGCTGGTCGAGCGCCCGCGGTAACGGCTCGCGCCGACCTTACTCTGCGGGCAGCGCGCGACCGTCTTTCACCGGGAACGACCACGGGCTCATCTGCTCCGCCGTGCGGCGCAGCGGATCCCACTCCGCGAGACGCGACCACACGTCCTCGCCGGCGGCCTGGGCGCTGGCGCGAAGGGCCGGCAGGTCCACGCCTGGGATGCGGCGGTCCTCCATGCGCACGATCCCATCGACGAGCACGGTCTCCACGTCGTCCGCGATCCCGCACTCGACCAGGCTCTTGATCGGATCGCGCACCGGCCCCCAGCGCAGCGTGTCGCGGCCGCCGACGTCCACGATGATCACGTCGGCCTTCGAGCCGGGCGCCAGGCGGCCGAGATCGTCGCGGCCGAGGGCGCGCGCGCCGCCCAGGGTGGCTGCGGCGAACACGTCGGCGGCCGAGGCCGCTCGGAGATCGCCGCCGGTGACCTTGCCAAAGTAGGACGCCGTGCGCATCTGCATGATCATGTCGCGCGGATAGGTATCGCTGCCGAGCGCGATGTTGACGCCGGCGTCGCGATAGCGCTGCCACGAGTCCAGCGTGCGGCCGCGCCGCGCGATGTTCACCGGGCAATGCGAGATGGACACCCCGCGGCGCCCCATCAGCGCCACGTCCCGGCCGCCCGCAAAGAAGCGATAGCTCTCCGCCGGCATGTTGCCGTGGCCGATCGTGAGGTCCGGGCCGAGCAGCCCGACGGAGTCCAGCAGCTCGACCGGCGTCATGCGGTGCTCGTGCAGGATGTCGTGGAACTCGATCACGCTGTAGGCGGCGTGGATGGTGATCGGCACGCGAAGGTCGCCCGCCGCCTTGCGCGTCGCGCGCAGCAGGTCGAGCGCGCACGTCTCGACCTCGCGCGGCACCAGCAGCCCCGACACGCGGCCGTCGCACGCGCCGTGCACGCGCCGGATGAACGCGCACGCCGCGTCGAATTCTTTCCATCCGGCGGCCTCGTCCACCACGCGCGTGAGCCGGCCCTGGGCATCGCCGACCCAGCGGCCCGAGTCGAAGCCCGGGCCGAGCCAGGCGCGGAGGCCGCGGCGCTCGACCTCGGCCAGCAGCGCCTCCTGCACGCGCAGCTGGCTGCCGAACTCCATGAACGACGTGGCGCCGCCGCGCAGCAGCTCGGCGATCGTGAACTCCGCGTGCAGCCGCGTGCCCGCCTCGGCGTCCGGCGCGTCGGGACGCAGGTAGCGCGGGTCGCCGCCCACGCGCGTGCCCTCGCGCGGCACGCTGATGTCGAGGAACGGCTGGCCGTAGTAGTCGGGGCGGCCGGTGTCCGTGATGAGCCGGTGCGAGGCGCGGTGGCCGCTGTGCACGTGGCAATCGATGAAGCCGGGCGACACCAGCTTGCCGCGGGCGTCGATCTCGCGGTCCACGCGTCCGTCGAACGGCGGGCCGACGTGGAGCACGCGATCGTCCTCGATCACGACCACGCCGTCGCGCCACAGCGCGTGCGTCCCGCGCTCGAAGCCGACGACCCACCCGCCGGTGATCCGCGTGCGCACGTCAGGCGAGCCGCGCGGGGGCAATCATGGGCGCCTACGCTACCACGGCCCGGCGGCTCCACCGAGCGCGTCGCCATCGCGCTGGCGAGCCGGCGGCTATAATGTCGGCCTGCTGATTCCGCTGCGGAGGGGAGCCATGCCGGAGTCGAAGCGCGAGATCATCGTGAACGTCGCCCGCCTGCATCAGCACATGGACCGTCACCGGCTCGCCGCCGTCGTCGCGCGCTCCGGGATGAACTTCACCTATCTGTCGGGGCTCGCGTATCCCGGGACGCTCGCGCGACATCTCGACCTGCCGGATTCCGTGCGTGGCGTGCTCGTCGTGTGGCCGCGCAACGGCGCGCCCGTCGTCGTCCTCAACAGGATCGCCGAAGGGCTCACGCGCCGTGACTCGTGGGTCGAGCGCGTCGAGGTCTACGACGCCTACGCCGAGTCGCCCTATCACCGCCTCGCCCAGGTGCTGAAGAGTCTCGGGCTCGGCGGCGAGCGCGTCGGCCTCGAGAAGAACTACGTGAGCGCCGCGCACTGGGAGGAGGTCCAGCGCGAGCTGCCGCAGATGCAAATGGTGGACTGCGCCGCCATGATGGACGAGGTGCGCTGGGTGAAGACGGAGGCGGAGATCCGTCGCCTGAAAGTCGGCGCCGATCTCCTCGACGACGCCTATCTCGAAGTTTTTCCGACGATCACGCCGGGCGAGACGGAGCGCGCCGTCCACAGCCGGATCATCGGCAGCTGCCTGCGCCGCGGCGCCAACTGGGCGCACGGCATCCTGAACTCGAGCCGGAACCTCATCCCCTATGCCGGGGAGAGCGACAACACGTGGGCGACGGGCGACATCGTCCGCACGGACTACGTGGCCTACGTCGACGGCTATCCCGGTCATCAGTCGCGCAACGCCGTGCTCGGCAGGCCCAGCGCGGACCAGGTGCGCGACTACGGCATCGCCCGCGACATCTACGGCAAAACGATCGACCGCTGCCGTCCGGGCGTCTCCGCGGGCGAGGTCTACGAGTTCGTCGTCAAGGAGTTCGCCCGGCACGGCTGGTCGTACACCAGCCAGCTCGCGGGCCATGGCGTCGGCTGCTGGTGGCACCAGCAGGAGCCGGTGATCTCGCGCGGCAACAAGATCGTTCTGGAGGACGGTATGGTGCTGGCACTCGAGCCCGCGAAGGACTACTACCACATCCAGGACATGGTCGTGGTGCGCGGCGGGGCACCGCAGTGGATCTCGGACAAGTTCGCGACCGACCAGATGTTCGTGATCGAGTAGGAGCCCCCATGGCGGACACCGGCGACTGGAGCAAGATCCTCGCGGGCATCAGCGACGCGCAGGTGCTCGCCCTCGAGCAGGCCGCGATCCGCATCCCGAGCACCACCTTCGAGGAGGGCGCGCTCGCGGATCACTTCGCCAACTACATGTCGGATCTCGCCCTCGACGTGGAGATGATGGAGGTCACCCACTGGGCCAAGCCCGGCAAGACGACGCGGCAGCCGATCGGACGCCTGCGCGGCGCGGGCGGCGGGCCGAGCCTCATGCTGAACGGCCACATGGATCCCGGCGTCGAGATGAGCGGCTGGAGCGTGGATCCCTACGGCGCCAAGTTCGAGGACGGCTGGGTGTGGGGCATGGGCGCGCACGACGACAAAGGTGGCGTGGTGGCCGCCATCTGCGCGGTGGAGGCGATCGTCCGCTCGGGCATCCGCCTGCGCGGCGACGTCGTGGTCACGCCGGTGGTCGCTCACAAGCTCGGCGGCGCCGGCACGCGCGCGCTCATGACGAAAGGGCTGCGGACCGACCTCGCCATCAACATGGAGCACTCCGCCAACACGATCGCCAACGTCTGCGTCGGCATCGTCATGGTGCGGATCAAGACGAAGAGCCCCGAGCTGTTCTTCCGTTACAGCGCCGAGGCGCGGGCGCAGTACATGAACCCGATCGAGCAGCAGGCCGAGATCATCCGGCGCATCGGGCCGAGCCTCGACCCGATCACGCCAGGCGGGTGGCTACGCTTCACGCCGCACCCCGAGCTGCCGGGATTCCCGACGCACACGTTCGACACGATGCACAAAGAGCACTACTACCAGAAGAGCTACACGGACATGTCGAGCCGCGAGTGCGAGATGATCTTTCAGCTTCGCACGGTGCCGGGCCAGACGCTCGACACCGTGCGCTCGGACGTGCAGCGGCTGCTCGCCGACATCAAGAAGGACCACCCCGCCTTCGACGCCGAGCTGACGATTCCCGCCAACGGCATGGAGGACGGCTGGTTCCAGGACCCGATGGAGGTCAAGCCGAACCACCGCCTCGTGACGGCGCTCGCCGAGGGCCAGCGGCGCGCCGCCGGCGCGCCGCCCGTCGTCGGAGGCTGGGGCCGGCTCGGCAACGTCGGCGACGGCAACATCTTGATGGCCCACGGCATCCCGACCGTGCAGTACGGCGCCGGCGACATTCGCATCTACAAGGAGTGGCCGACACCGGACGAGCGCGTGCCGCTGAAAGATCTCGTCACGGCGGCGCGGGCGGTCGCCTACGCGACCCATCAGCTCTGCGCGTGAGCGCGAGGAGACGATCATGAGGACGATCGCGGCGATCGTGTTGCTGCTTCTGGCCCCGGTGACGGCGCTCGCGCAGGCGAAGCCGGGCGGCAAGATCGTCTTCGCCGCCCGCCAGGATATCGACACGCTCGACCCGCACATCACCAACCGCGCGGCCACGCGCAAGATCCTCATCCAGTTCACCGACGCGCTGACCGTGATCAACCCGAAGGACGGCAAGGTCCTGCCGGGCCTGGCCGAGTCGTGGGACGTCGCGCGCGACGGCAAGAGCTACACCTTCCGGCTGCGCCGGAACGTGAAGTTCCACGACGGCACGCCATTCGATGCCGCCGCCGTCAAGCTCACGTTCGACCGCATCCAGGAGCCGCTCGGCGCTCCCGGCGTCGCTCGCGCGTTCCTCGGCCCCTACGACGGCGCCGACGTCGTCGATGCCCACACCGTGCGCGTCCGCCTGAAGCAGCCGTACGCGCCGCTGCTCCGCATGGTGGCGTTATCGCCGCTGGCGCCGCTGTCGCCGACGGCCGCCCAGAAGATGGGCCAGGATTTCTCGCGCAGGCCCGTCGGCACCGGCCCGTTCATGGTGAAGGAGTGGGTGCCGAAGAGCCACGTGACGCTGGTGCGCAACCCGGACTACGCGTGGCCGCCCTCGACCGCCGCCCATCGGGGTCCCGCGCACCTCGAGGAGATCACGTGGCGGTTCGTGCTCGAGGCCACGACACGCACCGCCGTGCTGCAGACCGGCGAGGCCCAGATCGCGGAGGACCTGTCGTACGCCGACGTGGCCGGGCTCGAGCGCAATCCGGACGTGCGCCTCGTGCGCGGCGTGCCGGCCGGCACGCCGTGGACCATCTTCCCCAACGTCCAGCGCTTCCCGACCAACGACCCCGCGGTGCGCCGGGCGTTGCAGCACGCGATCAGCAAGGACGCCATCGTCCGCGTCGTGTTCCACGGCCAGAGCCAGGCCGCCGGCTCGTTGCTCCAGCCGCCGACGCCGGGCTTCGTGGCGGTGGCCAAGGAGCTGTTCCCGTACGATCCGGCGCGCGCGAAGAAGATCCTGGACGACGCCGGCTGGAAGCCCGGCGCCGACGGTATCCGCGTGAAAGACGGCAAGCCGCTTCAGATCCTGTGGATCTTCGGCACCAACAACGGCTACGAGGAGATGGCGCCGCTGATCCAGGGGATGGCGCGCGAGGTCGGCATCGACGTCCAGCTGCGCGAGCAGCCGCGCGTGCAGATGTACGAGGCGTGGCGCAAGGGCGAGCACGGCATCGGCGAGCTGAACTGGTGGTTCCCCGATCCCTCGATCCTCACGAGCAACTTCCACACGAGCCGGCTGCAGGCCTTCAACCCGCCGCGGCTGTCCGACCCGGAGATCGACAAGCTCCTGGACCAGGCGTCCGCCATGGTCGACGAGGGGCCGCGCATGGAGCTGTACAAGAAGATCCAGCGGATGCTGGTGGAGAGCGGGGCCGGCATCGGCCTCGTCGACCAGGTGACGATCGTCGGCACGCGCAAGGACGTGCAGGGCTTCGGGTTCAACGTGGTGACGTTCCCGGTGCTCTACGACGTCAGCCTGACGAGGTAGCGCTCGCTGCTCACGTTCGTCCGGCGCCGCATCTTGTTATCGGTGCCGGTCATCGTCGGCGTGTCGGTGGTGGTGTTCTCGATCATCCACCTGCTGCCCGGCGATCCCGTGCTCGCCATCCTCAGCGGCGCCAACGCCACGCCGGAGCAGGAGCGCGAGCTGCGCGCGCAGCTGCGCCTGGACGATCCGCTGCCGCTGCAGTACGCGCGATTCGTCGCGCGCGCCGCCGTCGGCGACTTCGGGCGCTCGATCTTCACGCGGCGGCCCGTCATCGAGGAGATCGCCGAGCAGCTGCCGAGCACGCTGGAGCTGGCGGGCACGGCGCTCGTGATCGCGGTCGCCATCGGGCTGGCCCTCGGCGTGCTCGCCGCGGTGTGGCACGACACGTGGATCGACCGCGCGGCGATGCTGGTCGCGCTCGGCGGCGTGTCGATGCCGAGCTTCTGGCTCGGGCTGCTGTTGATCTTCGTCTTCTCACTGCAGCTCGGCTGGCTGCCGGCCACGGGCCAGGGCGGCGTGAGCCGCCTGCTGCTGCCTGCCGCCACCATCGGGCTCAACTACTCGGCCGTCATCGCGCGGCTCGTGCGCTCGAGCCTGCTCGAGGTGCTCGGCAACGGCTATATCTCCACGGCGCGCGCCAAGGGGCTGTCGGAGTGGGGCGTCACGCTCAAGCACGCGCTCGGCAACGCGCTCATTCCCGTGACGACGATCATCGGCGTGCAGCTCGGCAACCTGCTCGCCGGCACCATCATCGTGGAGACGGTGTTCTCGCGACGCGGGATGGGTCGGCTGGCCGTCACGGCCGTGCTCGACAAGGACTATCCGCTCATCCAGGGCGTCGTGCTGGTGAGCGCGCTCGGCTACGTGCTGACCAACCTGCTCGTGGACCTCTCGTACTCCGTGCTCGATCCTCGCATCCGGCACCGCGACGCGGTGAACGCGTGAGGCTGCCGCGGCTGTTCCGCCGCCGGACGTCGGCCCTGGTCGGCGCGATCATCCTGTCCGTCGTGGCGCTCGCGGCGCTGTTCGCGCCCGCGCTGGCGCCCTACGACCCGATCAAGGTGCGACCGACCGAGGCGCTGTCGCCCCCGACGCGCGCGCATCCGTTCGGCACCGACCAGTACGGCCGCGACATCTTCAGCCGCGCCATCACCGGCGCGCGGCTGTCGCTGCTGACGGGCCTCGGCGCCGTCGCGGTCGCGCTGGCGGCCGGCGTCGTCGTGGGCCTCGCGTGTGGCGTCATCGGCGGCTGGACCGACCTGCTCGTCATGCGCGTGGTCGACATCATGATGGCGTTTCCCGGCATCCTGATGGCGCTCGTGGTCGTCGCCGTCCTGGGGCAGGGAACGGCCAACGTCATGCTCGCGGTCGGTGTGTCGCTGATCCCGACCTTCGTGCGGCTCGTCCGCGGCGACGTGCTGTCGGTGCGCGAGAACGCCTACGTCGAGGCCGCGCGGGCGCTGGGCTGCTGGCCAGCTCGCGTGGCGCTCCGCCACGTCCTGCCCAACGTCGTCGCGCCCATCATCGTCATCTCGACCGTCGCCATCGCCTGGTCCATCATCCTCGGCGCGTCGCTGAGCTTTCTCGGCCTCGGCCCGCGTCCGCCGATTCCCGAGTGGGGCATCGACCTGAGCAGCGGCCGGAATTACTTGCTCCGCGCGTGGTGGATCTCGTCCGTGCCGGGCTTCTGCATCATGCTGACGGTGGTGGCGGTGAACCTGGTCGGCGACGCGCTGCGCGACGAGCTGGATCCCCGGCTGCGCTCGCTCGCGAATCTCTGAGGGCGTGGCGTGATTGACATGGTCGCGCCGACGCCCTAGATTCCCAGGCACCGCATCGGCCCTCGACCCTCGGGGGCGGGAGAAGAACGCCGATGGCGAGACGACTCGCGCCGGCCGACGTCGCCCTACTGGCGGAGCTCGTCGGACTGCGCGTGCCCCCCGAGGATCTGGCGTCTCTGGCCGAAGCCCTGGAGGCGCACCTCGCCTTCGTCGCGCCGCTCCTGCACGCCGACCTCGACGACGTCAACCCGTCGCTCACGCACGATCCTCGCTGGCGTGACTGACCTCAGCTCCCTGACGATCCGCGAAGTCTCGCGCCTCTTGCGGCAACGCAAGCTGTCGGCGGTCGAGTTGATCGAAGCGACGCTCAGTCGGATCGACGAAACCGAGCCGCTGGTCCACGCCTACGTCCACGTCGCGGCCGAGCCGGCGCTGGCGGCGGCGCGGCGCGCGGACGCAGGGACGCCCGTCGGTCCGCTCCACGGGATCCCCATCGGGATCAAAGACGTGCTGGCGACGCGCGACGCGCCCACCCAGGCAGGCTCGCGACTCCTGGCCGGCTTCACCACGCCACACGACGCGACGGTGGTGCGCCGGCTCCGCGAGGCGGGCGCCGTCATCATCGGAAAGCAGGTCACGCACGAATTCGCATGCGGCCAGGACGTCCCGCCCACGCGCAATCCGTGGAACCTCTCGCACTACCCGGGCGGCTCGAGCGCTGGCGGAGGCGTGTCCGTGGCGGTGGGTTCATCGCTCGGCGCGCTCGGGACCGACGCCGGCGGCTCCGTGCGCAAGCCGGCGGCCGTCACCGCCACCGTCGGCCTCAAGCCGACGCACGGCCGGGTCAGCGGCTGGGGGACGATCCGCGCGGCGTCGGCCCCGTCGCTGGACCACGTGGGCACGTTCACTCGCTGCGTCGAAGACGCCGCGTTGCTTCTGCAAGCCGTCGCCGGCGACGACCCGGCCGACCGGCGCACGGTCGACGAGCCGGTTCCCGACTACCTGGCCGACCTCGATCGAGGCGTTGCCGGCGTGCGGCTCGGCGTGGCGCCCGGCTATTTCGCGGGTCCCGAGCTGCAGCCCGAGATCGGAGCCCTCATCGAAGGCGCCTTCAAGCAGCTGGAACGCCTCGGCGCGACGCTGGTGCCGGTCGAGTTGCCCGCGTTCCGCTTCACGCTGCCGGCAGGCTTCGTCATCCTCATGACCGAAGTGGCGCAGCCACACCGCCGCTGGCTCGTCGAACGGTCAAAGGATTACGTTTCCGGCACCCGGCGCCTTCTCGAGCTGGGCTCGCTCCTCCCGGCGGCGCATCTGCAGGCCGCGCTTCGCGCGCGCATGGCGATGCGGGTCGAGGTGCAGGCGGCCTTCCGCCGGGCGCGCCTCGACGCGATGGTGACGCCCACGCTGCCCATCACGTCGATGCCGCTGGATGAGATGGTGATCGACCGCGACCTGCCGCGCCTCATCCCATTCACGCTGCCGTGGAATCTCACCGGCCTGCCCGCCCTCAGTGTCCCGTGCGGCTTCACGGCCGCCGGGCTGCCTGCGGGCCTCCAGGTCGTCGGGCGTCCGTTCGACGAAGCGACAATCCTTCGTATCGGCCATGCGTACGAGCAGGCGACGCCGTGGCATCGACAACGGCCGCCGCTCGCGGCCGCCGGCGCGCACTGAGGGAGGAAACCATGACCAGCTCGAGCCGTCGCCAGTTTCTCGCGGGAAGCGCGGCCGCCGCCGCCACGCTCGCCTTCCCGGCTCCACACGTCCAGGCGCAGAAGAAGGGCGGCACGCTGCGCTTCATTCCTCACGCGGATCTCCGCGTTGTCGACGTGACGCGCTACACCGGGTACATCACCAACCGCACCAATGGCTACCTGGTCTACGACACGCTGTTCGCGATGGACGGCAACGGCCAGGTGAAGCCCCAGATGGTGGACAAGTGGTCGAGCAGCAAGGACGGCCGCAAGTGGAGCTTCACGCTGCGAGACGGCCTGAATTTCCACGACGGCCAGCCGGTGACGGCCGAAGACTGCGTGGTGTCCCTCAAGCGTTGGAGCCATCGCGACCCGCTGGGTCAGTTCTTCATGGCGGCGACGGAGCGTTTGCAAGCGACCGACAAGAAGACCTTCGTGCTCGAGCTCGGCAGGCCCTTCGGTCTGGTCCTGGAGGCCCTGGCCAAGCCCTCCGCCGTCGTGCCCTTCATCCTGCCCGCCCGCATCGCCGCCACGCCCGAAGAGGAGATGATCAAGGACGCCATCGGGTCGGGACCGTACAAGTTCGTGAAGGAGGAGTGGCAGCCCGGCAACCAGGTCGTCTACGTGCGCAACGACAATTACGTCCCGCGCAACGAGCCGCCGAGTGGCGCCGCCGGCGGCAAGCGTGTCTACGTCGACCGGCTGATCTGGCGCTACATCCCGGACGCGGCGACGGCCGCCGCCGCCCTCGAGAACGGTGAGGTCGACATCTGGGAGCAGCCGCCGCTCGACTTCGTCCCGAAGATCGAGAAGAACGCGAACATCGCCATCGTCACGTACGACACGGTCGGCAACCAGGGCTGGATCCGCCCCAACCATCTCCAGCCGCCATTCAACAACAAGAAGGCTCGGCAGGCCCTGGTGTACATGGCGGACCAGCAGCAGTATCTGCAAGCGGCGGTCGGCCAGTCGAAGTACTTCCGGCAGAGCGGCGCGTACTTCGTGAGCAAGAGCGAGTACGGCTCGAACGCCGGGGCGCCGGCCAAACCCGACTTCGAGCGCGCTCGCCAGCTCATGAAGGAGGCCGGGTACGACGGCAAGCCGATCGTCGTGCTGGATCCGACGAACATCGCCATGCTGCATGCCGTCGCGCTCGTCACGGGCGACCTGTTACAGAAGATCGGCTGCAAGGTCGACGTGCAGGCGATGGACTGGGGCACGCTGGTGGCACGACGGGCCATGAAGACGCCGGCCTCCGAGGGTGGGTGGAACATCCTGCACACCTGGTGGAGCGCGGCGGACATGGGATCGCCGGCATTGAACGCGGGCGTCGCCGGCGTGTGCGAGAAGGCGTTCTTCGGCTGGTACTGCAGCGAGACAATGGAGAAGATGCGGCGCGATTGGGTCGCGCAATCCGATCCCGCCCGGCGCAAGCAGCTCGCCGAGGAGATCCAGCGGTTCGCGAACGACGATGTGCCCTACGTCCTCTGGGGCGAGTTCGTCACGCCGGCCGCCACGCGGAAGAACGTGCGCGGCATGCTCACGTTCGCCGCGCCGCTGCTCTGGAACATTTCGCTCGAGAGTTGAGGCAGGGCGGAGGGGTCATGACATCCGGCCGCCCACTCCATTGTTCCGGCACGGGGATCGAGATGTGCGCATGCGGCTCGATGCCGCCGGGGACGACGATCTTGCCGCCGGCGTCGACGACGCGGCCGGCATCTTCCGTCAGGGTGCCGGGCGCGCCGAGCGCGACGATCTTCTCGCCCTGCACGCCGATATCCAGCGTCGCGACACCGTGGGGCATCACAACCTGTCCACCCTTGATCACGAGGTCGAGCATCGCTTGCCTCCTGTGGCTCCGATCGTGATCGCCGCGCTTGCTCACACCCGGCCGATGCCGGCCGCGCCGAGATTATCGCCGGCGTCGCCCGTCGTCACGCCCGCCGCGCGGTAGCACGCCCGCGCGGCGTCGACGCCGGCACTGGCCGCGCAGCGCCACCCCTCGCGGCGCAGCACGTGCTCGAGCGCGGCGAGCGCCGTGAGCACGTTCTGACGCGATGCCGAGTAGCCCATGGTGCCGATGCGCCAGATCTTGCCCTGCAGCGGGCCGAACGCCGCGCCGATCTCGACACCGAACTCATCGATCAACCGTTGACGCACGCGGAGCTCGTCGAGGCCGTCCGGGACGACGACGGGGACGAGAAACGGTAAGCGATGCTCGGACGGCTCCTTGCCGAAGATCGACAGACCGAGCGCCTCGACACCCGCCCGCACGGCGTCGCCGTGGAGACGCTGCCGCGCGAATCGCGGCGCTCGGCCTTCGGCGTGAAACACGCGGAGCGCCTCGCGCAGGCCATACACCATCGTGGTCGGCGCCGTGTGGTGGTTGAAGCGCGCCGGGCTCCAGTAGTCCGCGAGCTGCGTGAGATCCAGATAGTTGCTGCGCACCTTCTCGCGACGTCCGGCGAGTGCCGCATCCACACGCGCGTTGTAGGTGACGGGCGCGAGGCCCGACGGGCAGGACAGACACTTCTGGGTCCCCGCCACCGCGATGTCGACGTCCCAGCGATCCACGGCGACCTCGCAGCCACCGAGGGTGACCACGGCGTCGACCATCAGCAGGGCATCGTGCTCGCGCGCCAGGCGCGCGATGTCGTCGAGCGGCTGCAGCACGCCGGTCGACGTTTCGCCGTGGATCACCGCGACGAGCTTGGTGCGCCGGCCATCCAGCGCGGCGGCGAACGCGTCCGGCTCCAGCACCCGCCCCCATTCGCCGCGAACGACAACGACGTCGGCACCGCAGCGCTCGGCGATCTCGATGAGCAGCAGACCGAAGCGCCCGCACTCGCCGACGACGACACGATCCCCGGGCTCCACCAGCGAGGTGATCGCGGCTTCGAGTCCGGCCCGGCCCGTTCCCGGGACCGGGAAGGCGCGCTGATTCTCCGTCTCGAAGGCGAAGCGGATGAGCTCCATCACCTCGCTCATGATCGCGGTGAACTCGGGATCGAATTGGCCGAGCAGTGGCGTCGACATCGCGCGGAGCACTCGCGGGTCCGCCATCGACGGACCGGGCCCGAGAAGGATCCGTGGATTCGGATTCAGCTCACCGTACCGCGTCATGCCGACGCCCATGGCGGATGAGTGGAGATCCAGTGCCGAGCGATGTCGATGCGCCGGCGGATCCAGACGCGGTCGTGTCGCGCGACGTGATCGATGATCTTGATCGAGCGCTCCGCGAAGACCCGCATCAGCCGCCAGAATCCGACGCGGCTGCCGTATTCGGCCACTTCGGATTCGGCGGCGTGGCCGCATAACCGATGAAGTCTCGATCGTCGATCACGCCCATCGGCCCGGCATTCCGGTCGGCTCTCAGCGTGCCGGCTCTACGTGGTCGCGCCGCGGCTTGTAGGGATGCGGGCTCACGATCAGCTGCCCTGCCGCGAACCGCTCCGGGCGGAAGGCCGTGATGTCCACGCTGTGCGCACGCCCTTCGGTGATCAGCTCGGCCATGCACGCGCCGACCGCGGGCGCGATCTTGAAGCCCGAGCCGCTGAAGGCCGTCGCGAGGTAGAGCCCGTCGATCCCGGGTGCGGCGCCGAGGATCGCGTGGCGATCGGCGCTGTAGCAGTCGAAGGCGCGATAGCCCCGCGCGAGCTCGGCGCCCTCCATGGCGGGGAATCGCTGGGTGAGGAGCTGCGCGCCCTCGACCGGCGCCGAGGGCGGCAGCCCCGTCGCCATCGTGTCGGGATCGATATCCCACACCTGGCACGGCACGCCGGCGATGGTGAGCACGTCGCTCTCCGGCCGGAAATACGTGCCGAGGACGTGGTCGATCACGACCATGTGCGGCTTCGCCAGCTCCGGCGGCCGCGTCACCAGCATGGTGTCGATCGCCTTCGGCCGGGCCTCGAGGGGGAGCCCGATCTCCTTGCAGAGCCGCGGCGCCCACGCGCCCGCCGCGACCACGACGGCGCCGGCGTCGATGCGCCCGGACGGCGTCTCCACGCCGGTCACCGCGCTCTCGCGCTTGCTGATGCGCGTGACCGGCGTCCACTGGCGGATCTGGGCGCCGCGCGCCTGCGCCTGCCGGCGGAAGCCCTCGACGACGTCGGCCGGGCTCGCGTAGCCGCTCGCGGGCTCGTAGGCGGCGGCGCCGATGTCATCCACGTTGACGAACGGCTGAAGCGTCTTGAGCTCACCCGGCGACAGCGCCACCGTGTCGATGCCGATCCCGCGCAGCATCTCGACGTTGCTCTTCAGCGCGGTGGCGTCCTCGGGCCCGACGACGGCGACGAAGCCGGTGCGGCGGAAGGCGGGCGGCCCGCCCATGCGCTCGGTCCAGTCGCGGAACAGCGGATAGCTCGCCCACGCCAGGCGCGCGTCCTCGACGTTGGTGTAGTGCATGCGCACGAGCGCGCTCGAGCGGCCCGATGCGCCGCTGGCCAGGGCGCTCTTCTCGAGGAGGACCACGCGCTTGACGCCGGCTGAGGCGAGGGCGAACGCGATGCTGGTGCCGATCACGCCGCCGCCGACCACGACCACGTCCGCGGTCTCTGCCATCGCCACGTTATTACCACGTTTAGAAATCCTTAACCTTCGAAAC
>WNEW01000899.1_pt1 | contig 14426 bp, 16 predicted proteins | sample 5399891 | NCBI WGS metagenome assembly WNEW01 (sample SAMN13153336, study PRJNA577476) | soil metagenome | isolation source: 40 cm grassland meadow soil pre-rain plot 5 | place: USA:California | collected 2015-09-08 | reverse complement strand
AGACCATCCACTGGAACTCGGTCTCGTGCGCCGAGTTCATGCGGACGACGAAGTTCCACAAGTACTACTTCAGCAACCAGCCGGACTCGCGCATGCAGGCCAACGGCCTCGCCAAGTACATCGTCGACAAGATGGGCAAGAAGGTCTACATCTTCTACACCGACTACGCGATGGGTCAGTCGGACGGGCGCCAGTTCAAGACGGCGCTCGAGAAGATCGGCGGCGAGGTCGTCGGCGTGGCCGGCGCGCCGCTCGACACCAAGGACTTCAGCCCCTGGTTCGGCGCCATCAACCAGTCGAACCCCGACGTCCTGTTCCTCGCCTTCGCCGGCACCGACTCGCTTCGATTGATGACGCAGCTGCACTCCTTCGGCATGACCAAGAAGTACAAGCTGGCGGGCATCGATTGCTTCCTGCTCCAACAAGATCTGCCGGCCATCGCCGAGCCGATGGAGGGGTTCGTGCAGCTGAACCACTTCTCGCCGCACAACCCCGACAAGAACATGCAGGCGTACAACGAGCGCTTCAAGAAGAAGTTCGGCACCGACGCCAACATCGCGGCCGGGTCCTACGACGCCGTCCTCTTCTGGGCGGCGGCGGTGGACAAGGCCAAATCGTTCGATGCCGACAAGGTCGCCGAGGCGCACGAGGGCATGTGCCGGGACAACACGCACATCGGCCGCCAGTGCATCCGCAAGGAAGACCATCAGGTCGTGATGGACATGCACCTCTACCAGGTCAAGGGCGGCAAGAACCTGCCGATCGCCCGCATCGCCGGCAACGACTCGATCGGCGACGCGATGGCCGGCAAGGACCCGGTGGAAGGCTTCACGTGGGAGATCAAGAAGAAGAACTGATCGCGGCTCGGTGGATTACGTCCTGACGATCCTGCTGCCGCAGCTCCTGCACGGCCTCGTGTTCGGGGCCGCGCTGGGGCTGCTGGCGCTGGGTCTCACGGTCATTTTCGGGCTCCTCGGCGTGATGAACTTCGCGCACGGGGAGCTCTACATGCTCGGGGCGTACGCGGGCATCGCGGTGATCGGCGTCACCCATTCGTTCTGGGTGGCGCTGATCGCCGCGCCCGTGCTCGTCGGCCTCGTCGCCGCCGCGACCGAAGCGACCATGCTGCGTCCGCTCTACCGCCGCGAGCCGCTCTACGGGCTGATCCTCACCTTCGGGCTGGCGCTGGTGTTCCGCGAGGCCGCGCGGCAGATCTGGGGCGGCGACATGCGACGGATCCTGCCGCCATTCGCCGGGTCCACGCCGCTGCTCGGCATGACTTATCCGGACTATCGGCTGTTCCTGCTCGCCGCGTCGTCGGCGATCCTGCTCGCGCTCTGGCTGTTCTTCACGCGCACGCGGGCGGGTATCGTCGTGCGCGCGGCCGTGCAGGACGCCGAGATGCTCGACGGGCTCGGCGTGGACGTCCGCCGCGTGTTCACCCTCACCTTCGCCGCCTCCGGCGCGCTGGCCGCGCTGGCCGGGCTGCTGTTGGCGCCCGTCTTCACCGTCTATCCGCAGATGGGCGTGGAGATGATCCTGCTCGCCTTCATCGTGGTCATCCTGGGCGGCATGGGCAGCATGGGCGGCTCGGTGGTGGCGGCGTTCGTCATCGGCGTCGCGCAGAGCCTGTTCTCGCTGTGGATGAACCCCCAGCGCGTCGCCATCGCGATCTTCGGCATCATGATCGTCGTCCTGATCGTGCGGCCGCGCGGGTTCTTCGGGCGGGAGGGCGTGCTGGAGTGAGCGTGCTCGGCTGGCGTGCGCTCGTCGTGTTCGCCCTGCTGGCCGCGCTGCCGCTCGTGCCCGGCATGTCGCGCTACTACCTGCTGCTGGCCTTCGACGCCCTGCTCTTCGGCGCGATCGCGATGAGCCTCGACCTCCTGATGGGGTACACGGGCCTGGTGTCGTTCGGCCACGCCGCCTTCTACGGCCTCGGCGCGTACGCCACGGCCATCGTCATGGAGCGCGGCGTGCAGTCGGTGTGGGTGTGCCTCGGCGTTGCGATCCTCGTGGTCGGCCTCTACGCGCTCGTGGTGAGCTACTTCGCGACGGCGCGGCGCGGGATCTACTTCGCGCTGCTCACGCTGATCTTCGCCGAGGTCGTCTACACGTTCTTCCGCTATACGCAGACGTTCGGCGGCTCCGACGGGATCCAGGGGCTGCCCGACGCCACCCTGCTGCCCGGCCTCGTCATCGACACGCCCGCGCGCAAGTACTATCTCGTCCTCGCCTACCTCGTGGCCGCCTACGCGATCTGCCGCGTCCTCGTGGCGTCGCATTTCGGCCGCGTGCTCGTGGCCATCCGCGAAAACGAGGACCGCGCGCGCTTCCTCGGCTACAACGTCCAGCGCTACAAGATGGGCGCCTGCATGATCTCGGCCCTCCTCACCGGCGTGGCCGGCGCGATCTATCCGATGCGCTCCGCCTTCGCGACGCCGGATCTCATGCTGTGGACGGAGTCGGGCGAGTTCATCATCTCGGTGATGATCGGCGGGCTCGGCACGCTGGTGGGGCCGATCATCGGCGGCGCCTTCTTCACGATCCTGCGCGACAAGGTCTCGTCCGTCGTCGACTGGTACTTCATCGTCATCGGCGCCGTGCTCATCGCCATCGTGCTGTTCATGCCGCGCGGACTGCTCGGCCTGCGCCGGCTCTTCGCGCGGCGCCCGGGGCGGGCGGCCGGGTGATCCTCGAGGTCGACGGCGTCGGCAAGCGCTTCGGCGCGCTGTCCGCGCTCACGCGCGTGAGCTTCGGCGTGGAGCCGGGGCAGATCTTCTCGGTCATCGGTCCCAACGGCGCCGGCAAATCCACGCTCTTCAACGTGGTGTCGGGCCTGTTCGCGCCAGACACCGGCCGCGTGCGCTTCCGGGGTGAGGACATCACGGGCCTGCCGCCGGAGCGCGTGAATCGCCTCGGCCTCGCCAAGACGTTTCAGATCACGAACGTCTTCCCGGAGATCTCGGTGCTCGACAACGTGCGCGTGGCCGCGCAGTCGCGCGCGCCGGAGTCGGGCCGGCTCGCGTCGCTCTGGCGGCGGCCCGACGTGGACGGCGCGGCGGGCGCGCTGCTGGAGGCGTTCGGCCTGGCCGCGCGGCGCGACGCCCACGCCCGGGACCTCTCGCACGGCGAGCAGCGCTATCTCGAGATCTGCGTGGCCCTGGCCACCACGCCGACCCTGCTGCTGCTCGACGAGCCCACGGCCGGCATGACGCCGGGAGAGACGCGCGAGGCCACCGCCCTCATCCGCAAGGTCGTGCTGGAGCGCGGGCTCACGCTGCTCCTGATCGAGCACGACATGTCGGTGGTCATGGGGATCTCCGACCGCGTGGCCGTGCTGCACTTCGGCGAGAAGATCGCGGAGGGCACGCCGGAGGCGATTCGCAACGATCCGCGCGTGATCGACGCCTACCTGGGCGGCGGAGACGACTGAGTGTTCCGCATGCGCGAGGTGCACGCGGGCTACGGCGCGACGCCGATCCTGTTCGGAGTCTCGCTCGAGGTGCGCGAGGGCGAAGCCGTCGCGCTGCTCGGCAAGAACGGCATGGGCAAGACCACGCTCATGAAGACGGCCATCGGCTTTCTCAAGCCCTGGCGCGGTGCGATCGAGTTCGAGGGCCGCGACCTCACGCGGCTGGCGCCCCACGACATCGCACGGCTCGGCGTCGGGCTCGTGCCGGAAAATCGGCGGATTTTTCCCGGCCTCACGGTGCGCGAGAACCTCGAGCTGGGCCTCTCGGCCGTGCCGCGACGATCCGCCGAGCTGCGGGAGGCGCGGCTCGGCACCGTCTTCCAGCACTTCCCGCGCCTGCGCGAGCGGCTCGAGCAGCCGGGCAAGACGCTCTCGGGCGGCGAGCAGCAGATGCTCGCGATCGCCCGCGTGATGATGGCCGGCGCGCGGCTGATCCTGATGGACGAGCCGACGCAGGGGCTCGCGCCGGCGTTCATCCGCGGGATCCGCGATATGATCCGCGAGCTCAAGCGGCTCGGCGTGACCGTCTTGCTGATCGAGCAGAACGCGCGCGTCGCGCTCAGCGTGTGCGACCGCGGCTACATCATGGAAAAGGGCGTGATCGTCTTCGAGGCCTCGTCGCGCGAGCTGCGCGACAGCCCGGTGACCCGCGAAAAACTGGGGGTCTGAGGGCCGCGATGAGGACGTGGGTGTCCGGCACGCTGCTCGGCGTCGGGCGCCGCCAGCAGCTCCTGCGCGCGGCGCTGGCGGTGGCGCTCGTCGGCGGCCTCGTGTGGGCGCTACCCATCCGCCGCCCGAGCGTCGACGGCGGACACCACGCCGCGCACGCGCCGGTCCTCGATCCGTTCGAGCGGGCGGGCGTTAGCGAGCTGCGCGAGGGCCATCGCACGCCGCCGCTGCGGCTGCCCCGTCTCGACGGCGGCGTCAGCGCGCTCGACGACCATCGCGAGCGGCTCGTGATCGTCAACTTCTGGGCGACGTGGTGTACGCCGTGCACGGCGGAGATGCCGACGCTGGAGGCGCTGTGGCGTCAGTACCGCGGCCGCGGACTGATCGTGCTGGGCGTCTCGGTCGACCGCGGCGCTCCGCGGCCGCTCATCGAGCCCTATGTCGCGCGCCTCGGCCTGTCCTTCCCGATCCTGCTCGACGCCGACCTCAGCGCCTCACGCGCCTGGCGCGTGCAAGGCCTGCCCGCGACGTTCGTCGTCCGGCCCGGCGGCGAGGCCGTCGGCATGGCGGTCGGCGCGCGCGAGTGGAGCAGCGCCGAGATGCGCGCGCTGCTCGAGCGCTTGCTCCCCACGGAGTTCATCGAGCGCCGCGGCCGCGAGACCGGCGCCTGGCGCGGGGAGATCGAGCACGGCGAGGTGAAGCAGCGCAAGGTGTCCTGAGGCGTTAAGCTCGCCCTTCGGGAGGACGACATGGCGAAGGGCGAGGTCGGCTTCATCGGACTGGGGCGCATGGGCTTTCCCATGGCGCGCAATCTGGCGGCGGCCGGGTGGGGCGTGCACGTGCACGACGTCTCCCCCGACGCCGCCAAGCGCGCCGGCGCCGTCTCCGGCATCACCGTTCACGGCGCGCCACGCGAGGTGGCGGCGCGCGCCGGCGTGCTGTTCAGCGCGCTGCCGAACGACGAGATCGTGCTCGACACCTACCTGGGCGCCGCCGGCGTGCTGGCCGGCGCGAGGGCGGGGCTCGTCACCTGCGACTGCTCGACGGTCACGCCCGAGACCTCGCAGAAGATCCACGCGAGCGCGCGCGGGCGCGGCGTGACCCACCTCGACACGCCGATGCTCGGCTCCTCGCCGCAGGCCGAGAGCGGCGAGGTCTTCTTCATGGTCGGCGGCGAGCGCGGGGCGCTGGCCACCGTGCAGCCGCTGCTCGACGTGATCGGCCGCCTCACCATGTACGTAGGCCCCTCGGGCGCCGGCAACCGGATCAAGCTCCTGCACAACGCGCTCGGCGCCGTGAACGCGGTGGCGGTGGCGGAGTCGCTGGCGCTCGCCACGCGGCTCGGCGTCGACCCGCAGACCTACTATGAGGTCGTCCGCCAGGGCGGCGGCATGGCGTACTCGACCTACTTCGACCGCCGGGCCATGCGCGTCGTCGAGGGCAACTTCGACGCCACCTTCACCGTCGAGCTGATGCACAAGGACGTCTCGCTCGCCGCGCGCATGGCCGGCGCGGACCTCGAGCGCATGCCGATCCTCAAAGAGACGCTGGCGGCGTACACTGCCGCCAGGACGAAGTGGCCGGGGCAGGACTTCTCGGGCGTCACGCACGTGGTCGAGGAACGCTTCGGGCTCACGGTCGGGACAGGCGCGCGCTGAGGGCGCGCCGGCGAGGGCGGACATGGCGTACGACCTGATCATCAAGAACGGCATGGTGGTGGACGGCACCGGGTTCTCGCGCTATCGCGCCGACGTCGCGGTCAGCCGGGGCGCCATCGTCGAGATCGGCCGCGTGCGTGCGGCGGCCGAGCGCGTCATCGACGCCGACGGTCTGGTCGTGTCGCCGGGCATCATCGATCTGCATACGCACTACGACGCCCAGCCGTTCTGGGACCGGCTCTGCACCTCGTCGGTCTGGCACGGCGTGACGACCGCGCTGATGGGCAACTGCGGGCTGACCCTCGCCCCGCTGCGCCCGGAGCATCGCGAGGCGATGCTGGCCACCTTCTGCTGCGTCGAGGACCTGCCCGTGCGCTCGCTCAGCGCCGTGCTGCCGTGGACGTGGGAGACGTTCGACGAGTATCTCAAGGCGATCGACATCGGCCTCGGGATCAACCTGATGCCGCTCGTCGGTCACAATCCGCTGCGCCTGTCGGCGATGGACAAGGCCGCCTGGGACCGCGCGGCGAACGATGACGAGATCGCCGAGATGCAGCGCCTGCTGCGCGCGGCGATGGACGCCGGCGCCTGGGGCTGGAGCACGACCGACTCGCCGACCCACGCCGGCCCGAAGGGCGAGCCCGTGCCGACGCGGCTGGCCGCCGACGACGAGCGCGTCGCGCTCGGCCGCGCCCTCGGCGAGTTCAACCGCGGCATCATCGAGATTCTCCCGAAGGGCGCGGGCGCGCCCACCGAGGCCGACCACGCGCACCTGACCGACGTCGCGCGCGCCAGCGGCCGGCCGGTGTTCTTCCTCACCTTCGATGCGGCACCGCGCCCGCGGGTGGAAGCGGCCACGCGCGAGGGCGCGCAGCTCTACGCGCTGCTGCGCGCGATCCCGTTCAATCCCCGGTTCACGCTGAAGAAGACGACGTTCTTCAGCAACCTCGACGTGTGGGACGTCGTGATGGCCAAGCCGCTCGAGGAGCGCCTCGCCGTGTTCGGCGATCCGGTCAAGCGCGCCGAGCTGCGCGAGTGGGCCGACAAGCGCCAGCGTCGCCGTCCCGGCGTGCCCGGCCGTTTCGTCAAGTGGCAGTCGATCGTGGTGAAGACGGCCGCGCTGGCCAAGAACCGCGCGCTCGAAGGCCGCTCCCTCACCGACCTCGCCGCCGAGCAGGGCAAGCACGTCGCGGACGTCATGCTGGACACGGCACTGGAAGAGAAGCTCGACACCGAGTTCCAGCTGCAGTCACGGCCGCCCGCGGAAGACGTCGACCTCGCCGAGTTCGTCAAGACCGGCCACGCGATTCCCTCGCAGTCCGACGCCGGCGCGCACCTCAACACGAACTTCTGCACGGCGGGCGAGTCGAGCTGGGTGCTCGCCGAGTGGGTGCGCGAGCGGCAGCTGCTGACGCTCGAGGACGCGATCCGCCGCTACACGTTCCAGCCGGCGCGGATCATGGGCCTGCGCGATCGCGGCCTCGTCCGCGAGGGCATGGCGGCGGACCTCATGGTCTTCGACCCGGCGACCATCGGCGTGAAGGAGGACGAGATCTCGCGGGACGGACCGTCGGGAACGCCGCGCCGCGTGCAGGCCGCCGACGGCGTGCACCACGTGATCGTCGGCGGCGAGGTCGTGCTGGACCAGGGCCGGCACACCGGCGCCTTCCCGGGCCGGGTGCTGCGCGCCGGGCGCGCCGACGGGGTCAGTGCACGCTGAGCGCGGTGCGGATGACCCAGGCGAAGTCCACGACGAGCGCGGCCACAAGAATCGCCCCGACGACCTTGTACATGGTGTCGCTCATGTGTCCCTCCGGGTGATCAGAACCGGTACTGCAGGCCGACGTACGGACCGTGGCGCTCGGTGCTGTTTTCGCGCAGCCGGCCGTCGAAGTCTCCGTTCGGCGTCCTCGCCGTCGAGGTGCCCTCGCCCGACTTGATCCACCAGTACTGGTAGCCGGCCTCCACCGACAGTCCGCGCCAGAAACGATAGGTCAGGCCGCCGTCGAGCTGGACGCCGACACCGCCGTCCGCCTCGTCGTGGAAGCTCGGATCGTGCAGCAGATCGCCGCGCTTGTGGTGGACGTCGTCGACGACGCTATGCGACCACGGCAGCACGTAAGCGCGCGCCCTCGCGTTGAGCCCTCGGAAGAGCGGCACCTGGGTGCGCGCGCCCAGTCGAAGGCTGTACCAGTACCAGTCCTGCGTGATCACCCGCTCGTTCGTCGAAATGGTCGGAACGACGCTGGGGAAGGCCGAGGTCGCGCCGAAGGCCACGTAACGCTCGTACCAGAACTGGAAGCCGCCGAGCGCGTCGACGAAGCCGGGATGTTCGCGCGTGCCCCATTGGACGAGGCGGTACCCCGCGTCGAAATTGAGGTAGAACAGGCCGGTGTCGTCGGTGTCCGAGCGCGTGCGCGAGACCCGAGCGTTGTGGTCGGTATCATTGAAGTCCTCGTCGATCAGGACGCCCTCCTTGATCACGCCGCCGCCGATGCTTCCCAGCAGCACGAGTCGCCTCAGCACGAAGTCGACGTTGATCTCGGGGACGACGCTGTCCACGCCGCGCCATCGGAGCTCGGACAGTCCGGTGCTGTTCGTGCTGTAGCCCGTCGTCACCCACACACGGCCGCCGATCTCCAGCGACGCGTCGGGTGGTAGCTGAGCCCACGCGGGAGAGGACACGAGAACGAACGCGAGGACGAGCCATGCGGCGGCGGCAGAGCGACCCATAGCGCCTCCTTCGGCCCCGAGCCTACCAACACGATCGGGGGCGCGCCACCCGCCTCCCGCTGACCAAATTGGCACGTCGGAGGATGACAGAATGGTGTCCCGCACGGGTCGGGCGCCCGGCTAATCGGCAGGGAATCAGGCCCATCCCGCTCTGGTTGGTCTGGCGCGAAACATGCTCACTCGGCACGATTTCGGGCTTCGAACCCGACCAAGGCGGAGGACGACATGGCGAGAACGGAGGCGGTGCGTCGGAACGGAATGATCAGCTTCTCATTTCACGCCCCCGCAACCTCGGTCAAGGCCGAGCTGGCGGCGGCCGACACGCGACGGGCCCTGATCGGCGAGTTTCTCGGCAGTCTGCTCTTCATGATTCTCGGAGCCGGCACGGTCATCCTGACCGGTGGGATGCTGGGCGAGAGGCTCGGATCCGCGCGGCTCCTCGTGGTCGCGCTCGCGCAGGGACTGGCGTTTCTGCTGCTCGTCGCGGCGATGCTTCCGATCTCGGGCGGCCATCTGAATCCCGCGGTGACGTTCGCGATGATGCTCGCCAAGAAGATGAATCCCACCCGAGGCGGCATGTATGTCGTCGCGCAGTGCGTGGGCGCGGTGGCCGGCGCTCTCATGCTGACGCTGATCATCCCGCACGGCACGCAGGGCACCCTCGGCGCCCACGGTCTCGGCGCCGGTGTGTCCGTCGCCGGCGGCCTCACCGCCGAGATCGTGGTGACGTTCATGCTCGTGTCGGCGTTCCTGAACGCGACCATGGGCGGCTCGCGTCCCGCCACGCTGGGGCTGGCCGCCATCGGATTGACGAGCGTTCTCGGGTATCTCTTCGCCATGCCGCTGACCGGCGCCTCGATGAATCCGGCGCGCAGCCTCGGGCCCGCCTTCGTGTCGGGCGCATGGAAGGATCACTGGATCTTCTGGGCCGGGCCGCTCGTCGGCGCCATGCTCGCGGCCGTCGCGCATCACTCGCTCGCTCGCGGAAACGGTCGGCACTGATCGACGTAAGCCGAGATGCCGACTCTGACGCTCGTCGCTGAACGTACGCCGATCAAGGCCTACGAGCTGACGACGCCGGCCGTCAGCATCGGGCGCGGCGAGGACATGGACATCGTCATCGACAACGTGTCGGTCTCGCGCCGGCAGGCGCGCATCCAGCTGGCCGGGGACGGCCGGTGGATCGTCGAGGACCTCAGCTCGGCGAATGGCACGTTTCTCAATGGCGAGCGTCTCGCCGCGCCCACGCCGCTCACACGCGGCGACGAGATCTCGTTCGGAAAGTTCTCGCTCTTCTTCGATCGGGTGATGAAGCTGGCCCTGCAGGAGCGCGAGGTCGGCGTGAAACCGGAGCTGCCGCGTCCCAGCGAGACGTTCCACATGGATCTCAAGGAGGTGGAACGGCTCCGAAAGACGCTGGCCATGAAGCGCCGCGCGCATCTCAAGTGGGAGGCGCGCGGCAAGCAGGACACCTTCTATCTCGAGCGGCTGGAGCGCAGCGCCGTGCTCGTCGGCCGGTCGCCGCTGTGCGACCTGCGCGTGCCCGCCGGCCCCAAGCACCACGTGCTCGTGCTGCGCAACCGCACCGGGTTCGAGGTTCGCAACCTGTCCGCCTGGCATCGCATGCGCGTGAACGGCGAGGTCGTCGCGCAGGCGCCACTCAAGGGCGGCGACGTGATCGAAGCGCGCGGACTGCGGCTCACCTTCTTCGACGAGATCGCCTGAGCCCGGAGGCGGACGGCGCGCCGCCGGACACGACCATGACCCGAGTCGGCTCCGCCGAGGTTGCCGCGAGCGCGAACGTGCCGCCCCGCGTACCGGAGCGGTACGAAGGCCTCGAGATCCTGGGCCAGGGCGCCATGGGCGTCGTCTACAAGGCGCGCGACCGCGACCTCGACCGCACGGTCGCCATCAAGACGATCCACCCCAACAGCGCGGCGCGTGCCGACTTCGAGGCGATCGCCGCGCGCCTCTGCCAGGAGGCGATGGCCGCGGCACGCCTGGCCCACCCGGGCATCGTCGCCATCTACGACGTCGGCCGCATGTCCGACACGCCGTACATCGTCATGGAGTACTTCACGGGCCGGACCCTCGCCGAGATCCTTGAATTGGGGGCGCTGCCGCCCGCACGCGCCGTCCACGTCGTGCTGCAGGTGTGTCGCGCCCTCGAGTACGCCCACGCCCAGGGCGTCGTGCATCGCGACATCAAGACGAGCAACATCATGGTGGACGCCCGGTGGAACGCCAAGCTCACCGACTTCGGGGTCGCCCGGATCCTCGACAAGCCGACGAGCGAGACGACGATGATGATCGGCACCCCGGCGTACATGGCGCCGGAGCAGGCGCGTGGCGCTCCGAGCGACGCCCGCAGCGACCTCTTCGCCGTCGGCGTCGTGCTCTACGAGACGCTGACGGGGGTCAAGGCGTTCCCCGGCGACGACGTCGCCACCGTGCTCGACGATGTCCTGCACGTCGATCCCGTCCCGGCGCGCGAGCGCAACTTCGCCGTGTCCCCCGCGCTGGACGCCGTGGTCCGCCGGGCCATCGACAAGGCGCCCGACGATCGCTATCGCGATGCGGCCGCGTTCGCGGAGGCGCTCATGCAGGCGGCGGCCATCGGCGACAGCGGCGTGGGCCGGCTGGCCTCGTATGCGCGCGGTCGCCGCGCCGTGCTCGGCGCCGCCGTGATCCTCATGGCCGTCGGCGCGGGAGTGTTCGCCAGCCCGCTGGTCGGACGCGTGGTCAACGTCCGCGAGGAGCCCGCAGGTCCGGTGCCGCGCGCCACCGTGCCGCCGGCGGCGCCCACACCATCCTCCCCAGCCCGCGAGACCGCGACGGCGGCGCCCGAGACGGTCGACGCGCAGGCTGCCCCCGCCAGGCGCCGCTGCGTCAGCGTCAATGCCGTGCCGTTCGCGAAGGTCTATGTCGACGGCCGGTCCGTCGGCGAGACGCCGCAGGCCTGCGTTCGCGTACGCGAGGGCCAGCATCGGATCCAGTTCCAGTGGGGCAGCGAGCGCAGTCCGGACTATCTCATCACGGTGGCGAAGGAGCACACCGCGGACAACCCGTTACGCGCGAGCTACAACTTCAAGGACGGCCGCTTTGTGTCGAGCGCGGAGTAGCCTGCTCGCGCTCGGCGCGGCGGCGATGGTCACCGCCGGCTGCGCGACCCTGGAAAAGGTCTCCACCGACGCCAAGCTGGGGCTCGAGTCGCGGATCACCAAACCCGCCGTCTATCGGTTCTCCGGCGTCGATCCGGCGGTGAGGACGAACCTCGATCGCGCTCGCAGCGCGCTGGCGGCGCGGAACTATCGGGTGGCGGTGCCGCTGCTGAACCGGGCGGTGTGGGACCTCGAGAAGATCCACCGTCGCGGTCTGCGCCTCGGCGAGCTCGTCACGGCCTACGACGGCCTCGCCCAGGCCCATCTCGCACTCGGCGCCGACGATGTCGCGCAAGAGCACCGCCGGCTCTCGCGCGGTCTCAACGAGGCGGAGACGCGGGCGCCCACCAGCGGCGCGACCCAGGCGCTGACGAAGGCGAAGGACGCGTACGTCTCCGCCCGGTTCCGCGACGCCGTGCGAGGACTGCAGCAGGCGCTGATCGAGCTCGAAGACATTCAGGACATCGACACGCGCGTCCACCGGCTCGCCGATGCGCGGTGCTATCTGGCGTTCGCGTATTTCGCCACCGAGCAGCGCGAGCGCGTACGCGACGAGCTGCGCCGGCTGTGGGCGCTGGACTCGGCCCTGGACGCCTGCCGGCACCAGGCCCCGCCCGGTGTCCGCGCCCTCATCGTCGAGGTCCAGCGAAAGCAGAAGGACCCCTGAGCGTGGCGACCGTGACGAAGCGCCGGTCCCCCATCGGCCTCGGGGCCCTGTTCGAGCGGCTCTGGAGCGGTCGACCGCGCCTGTGGCGGCGGAGCGTCGTCAACGTCGTCGCCACCAGCGACGTCGGCACGCTGCGGCGGAACAACGAGGACTACTTCTTGATCGCCGACCTCGCCCGGCCGGTGACGACCACGCACGGCAACGACATCGTCGGCGACATGCTCGCCCCCGAGCCGGTGCTGGTCGTCGCCGACGGCATGGGCGGTGCGGCGGGAGGCGAGGTGGCCAGCGGGATGGCGGCGACGGTGATCTGGTCGCAGCTGGCGCAGGCATCCCACGCGCGACGACTGCGGACGCCCGGCGGACTGAAACGAAGTCTGCTCGACGCGTTCCGTGTGGCGAACGAGCGGATCCGCGCCTGCGCCGCCAAGTCGCCCGAGCTCGTGGGCATGGGCACGACGGCGACGGTGGCCGTCGTGCGCGGAAGCCAGCTGTCGATCGCTCACGTCGGCGACAGCCGAGCCTATCTGGTGCGCGACGGCCGCGCGCGGCGTCTGACGAAGGACCACTCGGTCCTGCAACATCTCATCGACAGCGGCGCCGACGGCACCGTCGACGCGACGGCCGCGGCCCACGCCCTGCTGCGCGCGCTCGGACCCGAGGCCGACATCGAGGTCGACGTCGCCTGCGTGCCGCTGCGCCACCGCGACATCGTGGTGCTCTGCTCCGACGGGCTGTGGTCGGCGGTCGGCGACGACGAGATCGCGGCGGTCGTCAGCGCCGGCCACGATCTGCGCGCGGCGTGCAGGACGCTGCTGGCGCTGGCCAACGAGCGCGGCGGTCGCGACAACGCCACCGCGTTGCTGGGCCGCGTCGAAACGGTGGGCGAGTAAGCCATGGCCAGCACGTCGCTGCCGGACGGGCGCCGGGCATTCGTCTCGACGCTGCCGGCCGGATCGGCCGAGCGGCGGCTTGCGCTGGCGGTGGTGCTGGCGTCCGTCGGCATCTTCCTCGCGGCGGCGCCGGCCTTCTATCGCGAGCTGGCTCGCCGCATGCCCGCCCTCGCGCGGCGGGTGGTGTTCGTGACGGGCGACCTGATGGATCGCGAAAAGCGCGAGTGGCTGGAATCGATCGGCAACCCGACGCTGTCGAAGCCGTTCGACGTGAACGACGTCCGCCGCGCGGTCCACCGCGTGCTCGAAGCCGCCACGTGAGGCGGAGGGAGGGTAAACACTTGGCACGGTCAGCACTCACGTTGATTGCCACGGTTCTGCTGATGCTCGCGTGCGCGAGCTCGAGACCGGATGTCTATCTCGAAAATAATATCAATCTGGTCTCGGTCGGCATGCCGAAGGACGCGATGTTGCAACAGTTCGGCTTCACGAATAGCGACGGGAAGGACGTCTACGGTTTGCGAATGCGGGCCGCGCGGAAAGGGAGCGATGGAAAGCTCATCGAGGTCGGCGAGATGCCGCTGTTGACGCAGAATAGCCAGGTGATCCAGTACTGGTTTCTCTTCGTGGACGGCCGTCTCGCGCAATGGGGACGCCCAGGGGACTGGCGGTCGGCGTCCGGCCGATACCAGATCGATTTCAGTCCCTCTGCGTTCGTCCCCCGGTGACGGGCCACCACTCTCGCTGAAATCAAGAGGGGCTACGGGCTGAGTCTCCCGTAGCCCCTCGTCGAAGAAGTGGAGCGGCCGACCGGATTCGAACCGGCGACGTCCAGCTTGGGAAGTCGTTCGCGGCTGATCGACTGGTATCCCACGGTATACCTAACGCGAAGTTAGCGAGCGCGCGTTGTGGCCAGCAAGGCCCGAGAGAGGATCGTCTACCGACGTTTTGTCAGAAAATTTGTCAGAATCGTTACCCGCGCCGAGCCGCGTTCCCTCAAAGTCACTCGGCCAACCCGCGCTGTACGAACCCCAGCTCGAGTTGGACCTCGAACTGGACCAGCAGACACCGCGGAAAGAAGTTCGCCTGACCAGCCTGGCGAGCTCCACAGGCCTTGTACTCCCCAGATTCCCCCCGGGCACGTCGTCTCCTCGGGCCACCCCTTTGCCGAAG
>WNEW01001690.1_pt1 | contig 14519 bp, 10 predicted proteins | sample 5399891 | NCBI WGS metagenome assembly WNEW01 (sample SAMN13153336, study PRJNA577476) | soil metagenome | isolation source: 40 cm grassland meadow soil pre-rain plot 5 | place: USA:California | collected 2015-09-08 | reverse complement strand
GGGGAGGCCCTCGAGGTCGGCCGGTGCGACGCGGACGGAGCGAACGTCCTCCCGGATGTTCTTGTCGAATTCCTGTCCGATTGCCGTGATCTCATCCCGGAGCGCCTTCACGCGAGCCCGCGTCGCGTCGTCGCGGTCCACACCGGCCAAGTGGAAATCCCGGAGGATCTTCGTCACCGCGTAGCGGGTGGCCTCCGGCTCGCGCGAGACGTCGACCGCCGCGAGGCGATCGTACAACTCGCGGTTCAAGCTCAACTCCGTGGCGAAACGGTCGGCCTCCTGAAACGCTTCGTCTCCCGCCTGACGCATCAAGGGATCCGGATGGACGTCAAAGAGGAACTTCGGCTGGGAGAGCAGTTCTTCGAGCCGACGGGACAATTCGTCGAACAGCACGAGCGTGTTCTCGATCGTCCGCTGACCGGCGACGTCGATGATCCTGGCAAGGAGAACGCGACATGTTGCGAGATCCTTTCGGAACACGCGCGTGAATTCCGCGGGCGTCCTCGCGAAAAGCAATTTCGGCGAAGAGAGTCGAGCGCCTTCGGCTGGCGGTTCCGACAAAGGGCACACCTCGGGGGCAATCACGCCCAAGAGGCTTTGAACCTTCGCGGTCGGACCGGCCTTCTCAAAGCCCGATGAAACTGGATGCGGGCGCGAACGTTTTTCCCGGAAGAACCCGATGGACCGCACGATGGCCGAGCTCGTCGTGCGAGCACGCGACCTCTGGAAGAGCTACGATGGTCGCGCGGACGTCCTCCGCGGCGTGGACCTCGACGTGGCCGCCTTGGAGGCAATCCTCGTCTTCGGGCCGAACGGCAGCGGGAAGACCACCCTCCTCTCGCTCCTCGGCGGGCTCGACGTGCCGAGTCGTGGTTCCGTGGCGATCGGCGGGAAGGAGATCTCGCGTCTGAAGGAATCCGCCCTCGCGAAGATCCGCCTCCATGATGTGGGGTTTGTCTTCCAGACCCACAACCTCATCGACGATCTCACCGTCGAGGAGAACGTCGCGTTGCCGTTGCGACTCGCTCGGAAGCCGGCCGACGCGCGCGTGGCCGACCTGCTCGCGGCATTCCAACTCACTCGCCTCGCCACCCGGCGACCGAAGGAGATTTCCGTCGGGGAGGCGCAGCGCGTTGCGGTGGCCCGCGCCCTCGCGAACGGTCCGAAAGTGATCCTGGCCGATGAGCCGACCGCTGCGTTGGATGGGAAAGGGAGCGCCGCAGTTCTCGCCGCGTTCGAACTCGCCCGGACTTCCTTCCGCACGGCCCTCGTCGTCGCGAGCCACGACGCCGCGGTCCCCGGGCTCGCTGCGACAGCGTATCATCTGGAGAACGGAACCCTCTCTCGCCGTGCGTGAGCGAAGCCTTTATCCACGTTCGCGATTTGCGACACAGGCAGCCCGATGAATACCGCACGCGACCAGCTGGTCCGGCTCGTCGGCCGCGGATGGGACCAAGTCAAAGGCTCATTGTACCGCAACGCGATTTTCATCATGCTCACCTCCGTGATCGCGAGCGGACTGGGCTTCTTCTTCTGGCTCATCGTCTCGATCCGGTATCAACAGGCGGACATCGGGGCCGCGATCACGCTGTTCTCGACCCTGGGTTTCGTCGGAGTCCTCGGCAACCTCGGGATCGGCGTCGGGCTGATCCGCTACCTGCCGGAGACCGAGGACAAGCCCGCGCTGGTGAACGCGGGCCTCACGCTTTCCGGCGTCGTGACCTTCGCCCTCAGCCTTGTCTTCCTCGCGGTGCTGCCGGTGTTGATCCCCAGCCTGGCCTTCGTCCTGCAGGATCCGCCCTACATCCTGACGATCGTCCTTTGCACGGTGACCATCGGCCTGGCTCCGATTCTGGACAGCACGTCGATCGCCATGCGTCGGGCAGAGATGCAGACCGTCCGGCTCACGATTTTCGCGCTCCTCAAGATCCCCGTGGCCCTCGGCGTCGTCGTCTTCCTCTCCGGCCGCGCGGGCGTCTTCCTCTCCCTCGCCCTCTCCTTCGGCGTGAGCGTGGCCGTCCTCGGGTTCATCCTGATCCCGAGGGCCGTGCCGAAGTATCGACCGCGATTGGATTTTCGATTCGACCGAGTCCGACCAATCCTCCGCTTTTCTTTGGGCAACTATGCCGCGGCCGTTATTGGGTCGGCCGGGGTCCTCCTTCCGACGGCCCTGATCTACGACACGCTGGGACCGAACGACGGACCTTCCCACGCGGCCTACTTCTACATCGCGCTGATCGTCGTGAGCCTCCTCTACATCATCCCCGGGGCGGCGTTCACATCGTTCTATGCGGAGGCATCCCACAAGAATGTGGACCGCCGCCGCGGCGAACGACAGGCCATCCTGTTGAGCGTGTCCCTCCTCCTACCCGCGATGGCGGTCCTGTGGATCTTCTCCGACCCGATGTTGCGATTGTTCGGGGGCGGGAATCCCGCATACGCGGACAACGCGGTGACCCCGCTCCGCATCATGATGTTCGCGTCGATTCCGGTCTTCCTGAATGGGATCCTCGGGACCCGTGTCCGCGTCCGGAAGAGGACGCTCCCGCTGATCATCTCCGCGACGATCGTCACCTCGATCACCCTTGGCCTCGGACGGTTTCTATTGCAGAATCCCGACCTGGGGATTGACGGACTCGCATACGCCTACGTAATCGGCCAAGTCGCCGCAACTCCGTACTTGTACCTCGAGGCCCGGCAAGCGTACGAGGCGGTCCCCTCGGAACCATTCCTGGGGCAACCCCTGGAGTGATCATGGCCACGGCGATCGCGACGCCCCATGTCGAGTCCGTTCGGACCTCCCGGTGGCCGTATCTCCTCGCGTACCTCGCGGCGGTGATCGCGGCGGAGGTGCTCATCGCGATCCCCGGCGGGTCGACGGGACTAGAGCGGCCGTTCCAGTCGATCGGTCTTTCGATCCACATCCTCCTCGTGTTCACGCTGATGTTCCTCTCGGTCGTGATTCAGCCGAAGGACGCGACGCTCTCGCCGCTCCTCGTCGCGGCGAGTCTGGCCTCCCTCGTTCGGGTCTTCTCCCTCGCGGTCCCGCGGTACAATTTCCTCGGACTCGTGCCGACCGCGGCTTTCCCAGATCCCGTGACGAATCCGCTGAACACAATCCCGTGGCTTGCGCTCGTAAGCGTGCCCCTCCTCGTCTCCGTCGCGGCAGTCGCGTATGTGCAACGATTGCGGCCGCGAGACCTCGGTCTGGCCCTCCATCGGTGGCCGGAGATCGTACAGCAGACCGCGATCGCGCTCACCGGAATCGCCCTGGGGCTGGTGGAGTTCTTCATTCTGCGGCCCGACGCGTGGATTGAAAGTCTAACCGTGAGCTCGGTCGTCATCGGAGGCCTCGTCATCTTCTTCGCCACGGGCTTCTCCGAGGAACTCATCTTCCGCGCGATCCTGCTGAAGCGAGCCGTGGACGGCCTGGGACGGCGTGGCGGCCTGCTCTACGTCACTGCGATCTTCGCGTCGCTCCACATCTTCTTCCTCAGCGGGGTCGACCTCGTCTTCGTGTTCGCGGTCGGGCTCTTCTACGGGTTCATCGTCCTAAGAACGCGGAACCTCTGGGGCGTCATCCTGAGCCATAGTCTCGGGAATGTCATCTTGTATCTCGTGGCGCCGTTCTTGTTCCACGCGATTCGCTGACCTAGAGGATAAGTCCATATAGTATATGGATTCATTCCTACCTGCATGAGGGCATCCCGCCATGCTCAACCGGGTCACAAAGGACCGACGCTCGCGACCCTACACATGGTAGAGGCCGTCCTGAGAAAGCAGGAGCGACCGTTGAGCCTCAACCGCGTGAAGGAGCTACTGCCACGCAAAGTCATGCACCCGATCCTGCGAGATGCGATTGAGCACTACAAGCGCCTCGGATGCGTCGCGGAGGGTTCCAAAGGCGTCATGTGGGTCTTGAATGAGGACCTCGGGTTCTGGAAAAGGATTGCAAGATGGGAGAGGCGATGAGTGGCCCGCTTCACCGTCAGCGAGGTGAGGCTCAGCCCACGCGCCGCACGTGCGGAGTCCCACCTGGAGGGGAAACAGCAGCGGAAGCTAAACTGGTGGATTGCTCGGCTTAAGCTTGACCCGTTCGCGGGCGACCAAATACCAAAGGCCCGGATTCCCACCTCGTTGGCCAGACGAAGCGGCCTCCCAGGGCAACTCGCGAATGCTTGGAGGTTCGAGCTGCCGCTTGCATTCCGAGGAATCTACACAGTATCCGGACATCCCGGGTCCGGGGTCGTGGTGATCATCCTCGAGATTCTGACCCACAAGGAATCCGAACGCCTCTTCGGCTACCGATGATCCGAACGAATCCTGATGGGTGCTTGTCGCGATCCGGGGGGTGGTTCCGTCGCGCGATAAGTTCGAATCTGCGATCCAGAATCTGGAGGCGCCCAAGCTCGTGTACGCGCCCAGATAGTCCGGCAAATCGCCGCGTTTACAATGAGCTCCGCATGGGAACACTCGGCGACTTCCCCAATCGGGAGGCGACGGTCTCGGACGGAGGCCTGATGATGATCGCGTTCCCCGGATCCCAACCGACCGCGACGTGGGAGCCGATCGGAATCGATTGCCCGATGTCCGCAATCGACACGCGCGAGATGAGTCGCCCACCGAGGTCCAATTGGATCGTAACCTTGCTCGAGAGCCCCACGTAGACTTCGTCGACGATCGTCCCCTCGAACCGGTTGGCACAACCATCGGCAGCAGACCCCACGCGGACCTTCTCGGGCCGAACGGAAAGGAAGAGCTCCTCCCCGACCGAGAGGCCTTCCGCCGGCGCGACAATCTCCAGTCGATCGTGTTTCATGAGGGCGTTGCCGGTACGAAGCTCCGCCACATTGGCTCGAATGATGTTCGCCTCTCCGATGAAGCCCGCGACGAACTTCGTGGCGGGTCGCTCGTAGATCTCGTGGGAGTCTCCCATCTGCTCGATCCGCCCTCGGTTGATGACGCCGATGATGTTCGACATCGTCAACGCCTCCTCCTGGTCGTGCGTGACGAAGACGAACGTGATGCCGAGCGTACGTTGGAGCTTCTTCGTTTCCACCTGCATCTGCTTCCGCAGTTTGAGGTCGAGGGCCCCAAACGGTTCGTCCAGCAGGAGGACCTGCGGCTCGGTGACGAGGGCGCGGGCCAGCGCGACCCGCTGCCGTTCGCCGCCGCTGATCTGGTTGATTCGCCGCTCCCCGTACCGCTTGTGGGGCAGCGCGACGAGATCGAGCGCCTCCTCGACTCGTTTCGCGATGACATCTTTTGGGACCTTCCGCATCCGGAGGCCGAACCCGATGTTCCCGGAGACGGTCAGGTGGGGGAACAGGGCGAGACCCTGGAACACCATGCTCGTGTCGCGTTCGTACGGCGGCAATCGGGTCACGTCTTTGCCGCCGATGAACACCCGCCCTTTCGAGGGGCGCTCGAGACCTCCAATCATCCGGAGGATCGTCGACTTTCCACTGCCGGAGGGCCCGAGGAGGGTAAAGAAGGAGCCTTTTTCGACCCCGAACGACACACCCCGAACCGCGACCACGGAATTGTCGAAGACCTTCGTCAGGTCGCGAACTTCCACGTCATAGGTGGCCAGCGGGGCACCTCCCGTCCATGCGAAGACCTCGATGAAATCCCGCGCGAGAGGTTCGGCGCGACGTTGGCACGTCCATCGACCTCTGCCTTCCGATCGTCAACCCGACGGCGCCGGCACTAGCTCGATTACCGGAGCCGAGTCCATGGGGAGCGCGCTCGTGCCCCAGTCCCACGGTCCCGCGATCGACATCACGTTCCCGCTGGAGTCCCAAAGGGCATACGTCCCGAGCGGTGTCACCGAACCCAAGGCGAGCGTCGCGTTGAACATGACGTAGTGACCGATCTTGTTCGTGGCGTCCCAGCTCGACTTGACCGGATCGATCCACGGAATCGGCCCGCGCGGGAGGACGAGCGTGAGGCTGTGGCCCACCGTGAGATCCCACCGGGCGGGTACCGTCATGTATTCGTACGGCTGGCCATAGGCGTAGCTTCCCGGCGAAAGGTGCACGGAGGTGCTTCCCTCGTACCACCGGAGCTCGGAGTTCGGGTATTGGGACGCGGCGGGACTCGCGGCGCCGGCCGGCGGGACATAGTCCATGAGCGTCGGTTTGAAGACCCACGCCGCGACATCGTCGCCCGTCTTCGGGAGTCCGTCGGGGCCGGGCTCACCCCACGCGTTGAACTGGTACTCGCTTGCGGCCTGGTAATCCAAGTTCATCGTCGACCGGATCGTCGCCTGGATCGTCGCGTTCTCGCACCAGCATGTCTCCATCGGGCTCCAGCCCGCAGGTTGGACGGCACCGTAGGGGAGGGTCGCGTCGCAATTCGCGAACGTCGTGTTGATCCATTTCTGGCAGACGGCGCTCTGGTAGCTCGCGTTTCCCCAGTAGAACCAGCGCGCCTGGAGGACGTCGTAGGCCCACCCGGTCAGGAACAGCGCCACGCGGGTCTGCCCCGTCGACGGGTCCACGGTCCCGTTGAGGTCCGTCACGTCGGTGGAGTAGTAGTACTGGAATCCGTTGTACACGTCGTACTTGCCGTTTCCGAGGTTGTAGAGCCAACTCCGGTACGAGGACTCGAGGGGACCCGACCGATTGCCCAGAATCGTATTCGCGTACCACCATGCCTGGGCCTGGGCGGGCGTGGCGGTCGCCGGTACGCCGAAGATCCGTTTGGACTCCTGAAAGTCCATGGTGGCGTTCCCCCGGAAGAGGTAGCCATAGCCGTCGGAGTAGGACCGGCTCACCTGATAGGGCGTCGTGGACCAATAGCTCAGCGCCCGCGGTCCCATGTAATCGAAGGACGCGTTCAGGAAAATGTACGACGACGCGCTCGGAGCGACGGAGTAGTTGAACACCGGCAGCATGACGGGCTGCTCCACGGAATAGCCGGGATGGTTGCGCACCTTCGCGTCGAAATGATAGAGCGTGTAGACCCACGACGGATTCGTTTCCGGGGAGGGAGCGAAGAGGACCCAGGGATAGAAGTCGAGGCAGGGTGCCCGGTCTTGGACGATGACGTCCCCGTAGGTGTTCTTCCTCAGGGGCCAGAAGTCCGCATAGGGGCAACTCGCGGTGAAGAACCGATCGTACAGGATGTCGACCGTCGTGTTCGCCGGACTCACGTACCGTTGCGCCGTCGCGGTCGACGCTCCATCCGACACCGTTAGCGTCACCGTGTATCGACCCGGGGCCTGATACGTATGCGTCGTCGACAACCCAGTCCCCGTGGCACCGTCTCCAAAGTTCCATGCGTAGGATTGGATCGATGGATGCCCGGTCCCGCCGGCGGAGCCGGAGGCATCGAAGGACGTCGTCATCTGATCCTGGCGCGCAATGAAGAACGCGAACGGCTGGGAGCTCGCCGGACTGCCGGAGAAGAACGCAAAATAGGAAACGGCGACGATGACGGCGACCGCGATGACGGCGGCAACAATCTTCACGAGCCCCCGCCGTGGTTTCTTTGGCTCGGGCCCGATCTCAGGCGCCTCTTCTTCCCGCTCCGGCGCTTCCTCCTCCATAGATCTCCCAGTTCGCGTAGGACTACGTTTGATCTCGTTGCGAGGCTCGACGGGCGACACGACGGACTGCCGCTTCAACCCTGCGAGCCAATCTCGGACCTCGCGGGAAATGGAACTGCAAAAAGCGCGTCCGCCCAATCACTCGCGAACACGCCCATCACGAACAACGAACCGGCGGCGGAATCCTCAATCGTTGGAGATGCCACCGCGGCATCCAGCCTCGATGTGCTTGGGGGGTCGGGAGTGAAGAAGATGGACGGGTAGGGCCAGACCGCTGGATACTGACCGGGGCCGCTCGAATCTGGACCGCCCGTGTTCGTCGGGCCGAAGATGCTCCATGTGTTCGCAGTGCCGTTCCACAGCGCGACGCCTCCGAGGGACCGGGGGAACGTGAAGTTGTACTGAAGTGGCGCGAACATCCGGGCCAAATCCCCCTGCGGATTCGACGGGATCGGGGACGTGTTGGGATCGTAGAACACCACGTTGCCCTTCGGGAATTCGAAGTCCCACATCTGCCCTGCCTTCAGGTTCCAGGTGATCGGGACGTAGTCGAACGACACGTTCTGCGCGTAGTTCCCGGCCCCGGCGGTCGTGTGGATGTAGTTTTTGCCCGCGTAGCGCGCAAGCTCCGTCGGGTGATTGTTCGGAGCAATGTAATCCGTGAGGACAGGCCACCACGTCCAGTAGGGGACGTCGTCGGGCGGGTTCGCTTCGCCCACCTGGGTGCGGTACTTGCCGTCGGCCCCGGGGAACGAACCCGCCTCGAAGTGGTATTGCAAGACGGTGTCGAGGAAAAAGTCCAGACCGTTTGCGTCAAGGGTGGCATCGAAGCGCATGTCCTCGAACCACGACAGCTCCATTCCCCACCAGCCGCGGGCCTTCGTCGAGTCGAGGTAGTACGTCCGGTACGACGTGTTCCCCCAGTAGAACCACCGCGCGAGCAGGACTTCCGTCGCCCAGGCGACGTGCGAGATGTAGACGTGCGTCACGCCCGTGCTCGGATCGACCTGGCCGACGATCTCCGTGCAGAACGGCGTGTACGCATATTGGAACGAGCTGTAGACGTCGTACTTCCCGTTCCCTTCCTTCGCGAACCACCCGCCGTCCGCCGGGTTGCCGCCGGTGTTGACGCCGAACCACGTTTCCAGGGCTCCGAAGTTTGCGTAACCCGCCTTCGTGTTGGCGTTCCACCACGATTGGGCATTCCCGGCCGTGTAATTGAGCGGGATCCCGAAGATCCGCTTCGATTCCGCGAGATCCGTCGTGACGTTGACTCGACTCCAGAGGATGAAGCCGTCGAAGCCGGAGCTGGCGAGGGTGGAATCGTAGACGCCGCAGCCCTGGGAGCGGAGCGCCTGATCGGTCGGGGAGTCGAGGTACTGGAGATACCAGTTGATCTTCAGTTGCTGCCCGATCGGGGCCGCATAGTTCCTCACCGGAAGGTAAACCGGCTCGGAGAGGTTGTACCCCGGGGCGTTGATAGCCGTCGCGTTAAACCTGTACGGCGCGTACACGAGCGGGTCGTTGCCCGGGTTATTCCAATGGACGTTCCCGGGGAGCGGATACCAGTTCGTGTACGGATAACTCTCCGACCCGGGGAGGCTCGGATTCGCGTTCGTAGCGCAGAGGGGCCTCCCGGAAACCAACTGGGTCCCCGACGTCGCGTTGAAGCAGTTCGCGTCCGGCGGTATGTCCCCGTACGTGCCGATCGTCGTCCGGTAGTCCCACCACTGGCCGTAGGGCACATTGAAGAAGTCATAGAAGCGATAGTCCAGCGTCGAGGTCCCGACGGACACGTAGTGGGCCGTCGAATTCACCAGGTTCGTCGCGTCGGTGACTGTCAACGTGATGAGGTGCGCGCCCGAAACGGTGTAATCGTGACTGGCGGTCGGCACGCCGTGGATCTCGGAGGGCGAACCGTCTCCCCAGCCCCAGGTGTACGTCGCGATGTTGTTGTTCGGGTCCGTCGTCGCGGATGCGTCGACCGCGACGTGCATCAGGATCCGCGTGGCGTTGAAGAAAACCCAAGGCCGCAACGCAGGCTGTTGAACCCAAGCGACCCGGTTCGCCACACCCAACAGGGACGGCGTTCCCGAGTCCCACACCGTGAGGGCGATCGTGAAGTTCGAGTCCGAGAGGTACGTATGGGACGCTCTCGGGACCGAGAGGTTTCCGGACCAAGACCCGTCTCCCCACGTCCAGTTGTAGGCCACGATTGTCCGCCCGATCGGGCTGCGCGAACCGCTGCCGTCCACCGAGACCGTCCGCGTGTCGTTGTCAATCGTCTGGGTGAAAGCGGCCACGGGCGGCACGGCACTCACGGTGACGAGCACGTTTCTGGATACGGCTCCCGACAGGCTGTAGTTGTCGTGTACCGTCAGGCCGAGGACCACCTGCACGTTGTTGTAACTGGACGCGTAGATGTGGTACGTCACGTTGACGGCAACGCTCGAGGTCGAGCCGTCGCCCCAACTCCAGTCATAGGAGACGAGAACTCCGCCGGCATTGTTCGAGGCCGAGTTGCTCGCATTCACCCGCACGTAGATTTGAGATCCCGAGGAATTCATCTGCTCAACCGCGTAGTCCGCCGTCGCCGGGACGAACGCGAGGTACTTTTGGGCAGTGCTGTTTGCGGCCCCATGCGAGTCGGTGACGTTCAGCCGAACAGGATACGTTTGTTCGAACGCGTTCACGTACGTGTGAGCGGCCGTGACACCCGACCCGATGCCTCCATCGCCAAACGTCCAGGCGTACGTCAGCGGGTCTCCGTCCGGATCCGACGACGTGCTCCCGTCCACCGAGATTTGGCGGGGATCGGCTGCGTTCGGAGTGATCGTGAAGCCGGCCGTCGGTGCCTGGTTTCCGGTCAGCGCCGCGCTCCCGGTCAGCGTCGACGCGACCGTGTCGACGATATTGATGTGAACCGCGCCGGTCTTCCGGATGACGACATTCTGGAACACATAGATTCCCGTCCCGGGCGTGAAGGTCGTCTGGGGCGGCAAGGTTGCGGCGGGGTCAGCGAGTTGTTCGCATACGTCGCGCGCGCGGTGAGGATGAACGGCTGTCCGATCAGGGGTGCGCTCGTGGAGGCCGTGAGCTGGAACTGAAGGGCCTGGACCGTGAGCGATCGGGTGCCAACCTTCGTGCTGCCCTGCCAAGTGGCCGATGCGCTCAGGGTGACAGAACCGCCCTGGAGACCTCGGACCGTGATCGTGTACGGAACCCCGGACACGGTAATCTGGACCGCGGCGGCCGGGGCGGCGGACCAACTGAATGTGGCATTGGGGGTTTCGTCCAACCCGTTCGAGTCGATCGCCCTCGCCGTGAGAGTCGTCGTGCCAACCTGGTCGATGGTGCCCTGCGCCGCGGACACAGTCACGTGATCGAGGGTCGTCGCTGCGGGTCCGGGCCCACGCTGGGACAGATAGAAGACGATGCCGCCCAACGCGGCCGCGACGATGACGATCGCAATCACAATGACGAGAGTCTTTCTTCCGCCGCGCTTCGGTTCCGAAGCCGGTGGAGGCGCAGGAGTTCCTCCTCCGTCGGCCGTGCCTTCCGTCCTCTCCGCCACCCGGAGAAAAGCGGGATGGCGAAGCGGATATAAATAGCCGGAGGAACGGCCTCGTTTCATCGGCCGTTCGATTCAGCGCATTCCTGCGGGTGGGGACGAGTGACCGGCGTCCGAATGTACGGAAGCGCGCGCCCCCTGCCCGTTGGTCCCTCAGAAACGGAAGAGCGTGCCCCCGCGCTGGACCTTGTTCGCCAGAACGATGAAAACGATGGATAACCCGATGATCAAGGTCGACGCCGCGTTGAGTTCCGGAGTCTGAATCTGTTTCGAGAGTTGGGCCCAGAATAGGATTGGGAGCGTCTGGATCCCGGCTCCCGTGAGGAACAACGTGACGACGACTTCACTGAACGAGAAGGTGAAGGCGAGCAGTGCCGCCGAGACGATCCCGGGCATGATGTTCGGAATCGTGACGCGGAAGAAGGTCGTGATCTCGTTGGCCCCGAGATCCATCGCGGCCTCTTCGATGGAGCGGTCGAATTCCCGCAAGCTCACGATCAGCACGACGATGACGATCGGGATGGAGAACGTCACATGGCCGACGATGATCGAGGCATAGCCGAAGTCCCAGGTGACTCCCAGGTAGGGCCACAGGTAGAGGTCGTCGACGAGGCGGATGAAGACCAGAAGGGACAACCCGAGGATGATGCTCGGGATCATGAGCCCCGTGTACAACATGAGGTTGAGAAACGGCTTCGAGCTGAACCGATACCGCACGATCGCGAGCGCGGCGGGCAGCCCGATGGCGAGGGAGATCGCGGTGACGACGAGTCCGATAAGGACACTGTTCGAAAGCGCGCCAATCATCGCGGTGTCGCCGAACAGGGACGAGACCTCCTGGTAGCCCGGCGGCGAGACATACCAGCGGAGGGAAGGATAGCTCCAGACGATCGTGTTGTTGTCGTGGTTGAATGAGAAGATGATGACTTGGATCAGGGGAATGTAGAAGGCGGCGAGGGCGACGAACGTGTAGGCACGCAGGATGCCGGGGCCCCGCCAGGAAGCGATGGAATCGAAAAGTCGCTCGGGACGACTCCGATACACCCGAATCGTCTGCGGGGGATCCGGTCCGGGTGCGGCGCCCGCATGCGTCTTCTTCCCAGCGATCGGTAGGAGCGCCCAGAGTGCCGAGAGGCGGCCCCACACACCCCGGACGATCCGCGCGATCACGCTCTCGCGCGCGAGCCCGGTCGCCGGGGCTTGCGCATATGCGACGTACACGTACAGGAGGACGATCGTCGGGACGAGCACGACGACGGACGCGGCCGCCCCATCGGGCAACTTTCCGAACTCAAGGAACGACGCCTGAATGTAGTTCCCGATGAGGAGTCCGCTGCTCCCTGCCAAGATCTTCGGTTCGACGAACGATCCGAATGCGGTGATGAAGACGAGAATCGTTCCCGTCAGGATCCCATTGTAGGAAAGCGGCACCACGACGTTCCAAAAGGTCTTCCAAGAACCCGCGCCCAGGTCTTGGGCGGCCTCGACGAGAGCGGGATCGATCCGGAGGATTGCGGTGAAGAGCGGGAGGATCATGAATGGGAGCCAAATGTAGATGAGGACCGGGACCACGATACCGGGGCTCCCCAACCCGACGGTTTTGAAGATCCAGTCCGCGAGCGAGCCGAGACCGATGCGATCGAGGACTATCCCGACGTACCCGTCCCGACGGACCCACGGAAGAACGGCGTACACTTGGACGACAAAGCTGATCCAGAACGGAATGACGAAGAGCGAGACGAGGAGGCCGCGGTTTCGTTCGCGACAAACGCGGGCGAGGTAGTACGCTATCGGGAACGCGATGACGAGGGAACCCACCGCCGCCATGAACGCAACGCCGAGGGTCCTGACAAAGAGAGTGGCCACGGGGCCGAACGGATCCAGGGCTCCGAGGTAGTTCGCACCCGTGAGCCGCGAGTACGAGATCGTCAGGTCCTGGTTCACCGTTGTGAAACCGAAGAAGACGACAATCAGGATGGGCACTAGGAGGAAGATCAAGAACCACACGTCCGAGACCGAGGCGAGCAGCTCCCCTTTCGACGACGCCTTCGTCGAGCCCAGTCGGGCAATGCGCCGGAAGAACGCGCTCGTGAGCGTCGGGGTCGCCATGTCTCACACCGACGTGAGATTGAACCAAAGGGGGTTGTACTCCTTCACGAGGACGTCCGCGCCGACGTCGCGGGGGAGGTCGCATCGATTCCAATCATCCGGAGCGAGGAGGTTCGGGTACAGTCGTGGGTCGGCCCGCATGTCGTATCCATTCGCGAAGGGTGTGAGGAGGTCGAAACAGGCCTTGTTCGGCGTGGGGTAGAGATTCCATTTCGTGAGGAGCTGGTTCTCCGGCCAATCCGAACTCACGTTGTGGATGAAATTGATGAACTCGTGCGCGAGCCAGAGATTCCGACACTTGCTCGGGATCACGCAGGTGTCCTGCCACCACCGGGATCCCTGATAGGGGATGATGTAATCCGCCGGTTGCGGGTTGCTTTGATCCGGCCGTTGGGCGTAGGCAATGTCCCCGGACCACGCCTGGTTCAGCACCGCGACGCCCGCGATCAAGGAGGGCGTGTCGCCCGTGCTGTTGAAATCAAAGAGGTGGGGCTTGACCTGAAAGAGCCAATCGCCCATCGCGTTCACCCGCTCCGGCGCCGTCTCGTTCGACGTCCACTGGGTTCCGGCCCAAACTTTGCCCGTCGTGTCGGTGTACGGTGTGACGTACGGCGACGGCGTCAATCCATCCGCTTGCTGTGCCGTCCACCCGGCCTTCTTGGCCCCGAAGGTGAAGACGTCCCGCTGGTCCTCGAGCATTCGCATCTTGCCGTCCAGTGTGACTGTCGCCGGGTAGCCCGCAGCCTGCGGGCTGTAGGAGGCCATGGTAAAGAAGTCGAGGCCGATGGACTCGACCTCGTCCTTCGGGATCTGGTCTTTCCGCCACGCAATCCCGGTCGTCCCCCAGAAATAGGGGACGCTGACGTAGTTGAGGCCGTTCGGATCCTGCCGCTGATCGAGATTGTCCGGTGAATCGACGTAATGCGGGACGCGGATGAAGTCGCTCCAGAGGTTCGAGAAGTTCGGGATCCACGCGAGGTTTAGGTTGTAGATCAGCGCGGACTTTTTGATATTGTCCACGATGTGGTTCGTCGGAAAGATGACGTCGTACTTCTTCCCGCCGAGCGTGATCCATTCGAAGAGCTCCTCGTTGCTCGTGAACGTGTCTTGCTGGACGCTCACGTTGTAGCCCTTCGCGGCCATGTAATTCTGGAAGTCCGTCTTGAACGAGCCCGGCCAGTAATCGTACCATTGCGCGACCTTCAGGGTGTTCGGCGTTGGGCCGCTCAGCACTCCTTCCGTCGCTTTGGTATAGTCGACGACGCCGGGAGCGATTTCCCAAGGCGG
>WNEW01000892.1_pt1 | contig 14537 bp, 16 predicted proteins | sample 5399891 | NCBI WGS metagenome assembly WNEW01 (sample SAMN13153336, study PRJNA577476) | soil metagenome | isolation source: 40 cm grassland meadow soil pre-rain plot 5 | place: USA:California | collected 2015-09-08 | reverse complement strand
CTAACAGGCTGGGGAAAAACTCGATAATGGGACGCTTTTTACTGTAGGCGCGGTCTGTGACCGCGCGTAGTTCGTTGATTCCACTAAAAGCGCGCGCTCATAGAGCGCGCCTACAGTGCGCCCATTCGAGTTTTTCCGCAGCCTCCTAAGGACTGCGCACGTGATACTCCGGCTTCGGGACTCGGCGCAGTCCTCGCCTTCTGAGTCTTGACCAAATCAATCATCAAACCAAATTAAGACCAACTGAGAGTGTATGAAGTCTTTAACTATCTTCAAAATATCCGTCTTGATCAGCACTTTGAGCATCGGTTCCGCAGCGTATTGCGATGTTGTTACGGACTGGAATGCCGCGGCGCTCGACCTGATTCGTGCAAATGGAACCCCGCCGCCAATAGCCTCGCGGGCCCTCGCTATTCTTCATGCGGCGATCTACGACGCGGTGAATGGCATAAGTCGGACGCATGAGGCGTACCTTGTACAGAGTGCCGTACCAGCTAGCGCTTCCAAGGAAGCCGCCGCCAGCGCTGCGGCGCACAAGGTGCTTGTCACATTATTTCCGATGAATGCTCCCAGCTTTGACGATCTCAACGCCACCACGCTGGCCGCCATCTCAAACGGGCCGCACAAGACCCACGGCATTGCTTGGGGTGAATCGGTGGCCGCTCAGATCCTGGCTTTACGCGCCAATGATGGTTCCAACGCAACCGTCGCTCCGCCTTCGGACAGCGGCCCTGGATTCTGGCAGCCCACGCCGCCGCAGTTTGCTCCTTACGTGTTGCCGCAGTGGGGCTTTGTCATACCATTCGCCATGCCGACCGGTCATTCGTTCCGCCCATCGGGACCGCCCGCTCTTGGGAGTGGAAAATATCTCAGCGATTTAAACGAAGTGAAAGCACTTGGCGCGCAAATTGGCTCGACGCGTACACCGGAACAGAGCTTGATCGCTCTGTTCTGGGCGGATGGTGCGGGCACCGAAACACCCCCTGGACACTGGAACAGCATCGCGCAGGAAGTCGGCACGGCCCGAGGTAATACGATCGAGCAAAACGCGCGTTTGTACGCGCTCTTGAACATCGCCATGGCCGATGCCGCCGTGTGTGCTTGGGATGCGAAATACAGTTATGACTTCTGGCGTCCCGTGACTGCCATTCGCTCCACTAGCGATCCGACTTGGAGTTCGTTCATTATCACTCCTCCCTTTCCCGATTATGTTTCAGGGCATAGTACATTCAGCGGCGCGGCTTCGACGGTGCTGGCCATGTTCTATGGTACAGACAACATCGCCTTCTCTACTGGCTCAGATTTCCTGCCCGGAGTGATTCGCGGCTTCACCACCTTCTCGGCCGCGGCCAGTGAGGCCGCCGCCAGTCGCCTCTACGGCGGTATCCATTTCAGGTCGGCCAACGAGGACGGGTTGGCCTCGGGCATTGCAATCGGCGAATGGACCGTCACGCACTACATGCAGCGTAAGGGCAACCGCTCCCGCAGGTAAGTTCGCGAGTTAACGAATTGCGACGGGTGCCACTGTGGATCCGGTCGCGCCTTTGAGCTTCAGCGGCTCCAGGATAAACGCAAATTCGTTGACGCGTTTTGCAACGAGTTCATCGAGCTTGAGGCTTTCGAGTATGTGAATGCCGTTTACAGCCAGAAGGATCTGGTGAACCGGCGAGCTGATCTTGGGATCGGGATTCGGATTCACTTCCACCGACCAGTTGTCGGAACCAATGAGCATTGGATTTTGTTTCGCAAGCCATTCGGCTGCCGCAACCCCGATGCCGGGATCTGTCTTGATATAACGGACATTGTCCTTGCCCCAGAGCTTTCCCCAGCCGGTGTTGATGATCACCGCATCGCCGGGCTGGAGCGTCAGATTCTGGCGCTTCAGCGCATCCTGTAAATCGCGGACAGTGATCTCATAAGTATCCGGCAACATTTCAACGCCTTTTAGAGCAGCGATGTCGATCAGCACCCCTCGAGTCATCAGCGCGCCTACTTTTTCGACGCCGAGCTTGGAGAAGCCGTTCCTCGTGGCGATCTGGTCCTGCTTGAAGCAGTTGTAAAAGCCGTTATCGATGCCTTGATGGCTGAAGCCGTCGAACTGCGTGCCGATCTGACCCATTTCGCCGATCACCATCTCCTCGTTGCTGATCCGGCGGTTCGACTGCGGCAATACATTCGTACGCTTCGTCAGGATGCTCAACTGCCGCCCCGGAAAGAAGGGCATTTTGTCGGGATCGAGAACCTGCCCCAATTCGATGACCTCGCCGGTGCGAATGAACTTCGCCGCCTTGAGCACCTGCTCGGGTTTCATCAGGTTTCCGGAACCGCGCTCATCGCCCGCACCCCACTTCGAAGGACACCGCTGGTTTTCAGCAGGAGGAGTCCAGGACTGTCCCGCCGCTCGAGGTGCGACGAGCAGGATTGTAAAGAGTAGTGTGATCATGGATCGCATCATAGGGACCTCCTTGGGAGTGTCAGTCTACCGAAACTCCTGCCAGGAAACGAACGATTGATTCGAGCAGAGTGGACCAGTTCTGTCCGTCAACCATCTCTAAATGATGCCAGTAAGACAAGGCTTATAGGTCCGCCGGCGCACTTCATGACGAGCCGGCGAGTTGAAATCCAGACGCCACACAGGAAACCGGGCATTGGTCAAAGCCGATCCACGAGCCAATCTCTGTTGCTCCTCCTAGAAACCCGGACGATTTTCTGATGTGGCAACTAAGGGGAGCTTCCAATGAAAACGATTGCGATCGTGAATCAGAAGGGCGGTTGTGGAAAAACCATGACCGCCATCAATTTGTCTGCTTTTCTCGCCCGTTCGTCCAGGCGAGTCTTGCTGATCGACATGGATCCCCAGGGACACGCGACACTAGGCGTGGTCAGGGATCCCATCCACCTGGAGAAGACAGTCTACGAGGTGCTGGCAGGCGAAGCTGGTCTGATGGGTCTGCGCGAAGTCGTCATCAGGATCCGCGACAACTTCGACATTGCACCTTCTGATGTACTCCTGAGCGCGTTACCGGAAAAGCTTCGCGACCTGCCTGAAAAGGAGAACCGGTTAGCGGCGGCTTTGGAACAAATCCGCGACGATTATGATTACGTGATCATCGACTGCCCTCCCCATGTTGGTCTGTTGACGTTTAATGCTCTGATGGCCTGTTCGGAAGCCATCATTCCGGTCGAGCCAAGTTTCTTCTCCTTGCATGGCATTGTCAGACAACTGGAGACGCTCGACCTGCTTGCCAGAAAATCAGGTCACCACATTTCGGCTCGTGCCCTGATCACACTGTATTCAACGCGCTCGGACTTCTCGAAAATGATGGCAGAAGAAATCCGCCAGAATCTGGGAGAGTCATGTTTCAAGACCCTTATCCGTTTCAGCGCCAAGCTTCCCGAATCGGTGGGGCATGGTCTGCCGGTCGCTGAATACAGCACCCGCTCCGCCGGCTACGCCGATTACAAGGCTTTGGCGGCAGAACTTTTGGAGCAGGAATCCACGCAGGAGTCGTTATCTGCGGTTGAGCCGGCTGCAGACCCATCATTGCAGGGAGAAGGAAACCTCATTCAAACGGATTCCCTGAACATCAATGTCGAGCAGGAGACAACATATGGAGCCGAACACGGAGGATGAAGGTTCGGAACAACAGCCCGGTATTAACCGGGGATTGGATCAGGTTTCCCATCTTTTTTTATCGCATGTAGCGGAGCGCGCGGCTCGTGGTAGATCTCTAAACGGATCTGAGCTGCCGCCGTCTTCACCCGACAATCGGCCCCCTAAAGTTTTGCTCACTTCGCGACGCGTCAATCGCGACCAGCTTTTGTCGTTGTTGCGGGAGCAGCCGGCTGCATTGGAAGAGGGTATGAAAGTAATTGACGTCAACCTTCCTTGCGAGACATTCGGCGACATCGAACTGCTGGGTGTAGACGGTTCGGATCGACTCGCGGTCATCGATGTTGACGATAAGCCGAACGACAGCTTGCTGCTGCACGGGATGGCGCATTGGGATTGGCTGGTTGGTAACGCCACCCTGCTCCGCCGCGTGTATCAGGGACAGACGATCAACTTCTCCCTTGAGCCCCGGCTCGTTCTAGTGGCCCCTGACTTTTCTCCCTTATTTCGACGCGCGATGCATTACCTCAGCTCATTGCAAATCGATTGCATCAAATATCACGGAGTGGGCCTGGCAGGCGGAACAGGCATTTTCTGCGAGCAGCTTTTCGGCAGTACCCCACCGCCCCGGCGCTGAGCCTGCTCTCCAGCCTCTCTAATTCATGGCGAAACGGATCAGCAGTGCTCGGAATCCGTTTACGTCGATGAAGTGGTGAGGCACACCGGGAGGGACATACAGGACGTCGCCGGTATGAACGGCACGGCGAATCCCGTTGCGAATTGTCTTCGCTTCAACCTGGCCATCAGTTTCGGCAGTGGCTGTTCCCGCAGTCATGATCCACAGATCGGCAGTGCCGTCGTCGTGGGTCAGCGGCGGATCGTCGGGCAGCACGATACGAACATTTGCGCTGGCGCTGAACGGCGCGTTGAACAATCGAGAGTTTGCGACCTTTTTCGCTTCATTATTCTTCCACCGGTTCTGGATATCGTCGCTTGGCCAGAACGAGGTTTTGCTGGGCGGCGCATCGGGAACTGCCGCTGCTCCACGTCCTCCGCCCCCCTCAGCCGCTGCTGCTGGAGTTCGACGAGCGGGTGAGTGCGGGTCCTGAATCGTATCGAAACGAACCAGGAACGCCCGGAATCCATTAGGGTCGAGGAAGTGATGTGGCACGCCGGGGGGCACGTACAAAATATCGCCCGCGTGCACGGCTCGACGCATACCATTACGGATCACTTTCGTGCCATTGCCGTCGACCAGCTCGCCGTCGGTCTCCGCGGTGGCAGTGCCCGCAGTCATGATCCACAGGTCGGCGGTTGTTTCGTGGGTTTGAGGTGGGTCATCCGGCAGAACGATACGCACATTCGTGCTGATGTTGTATGGCCCATTGAAGAGCCGCGAATTGATCGTTTTCTTTGCTTCGTTGTCTTTCCACCGATTCTGGATATCGTCAATCGTCCAGAATGCCGTCTTGTTCGTTGGCGCGTCGGGCGCCGCTGCGCCTTCGCCTCGTCCTCCGCGCTGCCCTGGTGCGCGCTGCTGACCAAGCGCTCCGTTGCCAAGCAGGACCGCTAAGCTCATCCCAGCGATCGCGAACATTGATTTGTATCGCATGCTCCTCTCCTTATCGTCAGCTCACTTGGCTCCCAGCTGATTTTTTCCATAGGTTTCGACCGCGCGGCGTACTTCGTCGAATGTGACGGTGCGGCCGTGTATAGGAACGATCTGGTCGGCGTCGAGGCCAAGGCGCGCCAGCGACTCATAGAACTGTACAAGAAATTGCAGTCCGCCGGGCGCTTCGTTCGGGGGCGGCGGCGTGTAAGAATCGGCCTCGATGAGCATTTTCTCTTTTGGGAGAAATACCATCAGCATCCCGGCATTGTGATTGTTGGGGTAGTGATAAATCACCACCTCACGTGTGCCATCGGTCAATCTTCGGTTGCCGACCACTCCTTCAAACACCGGTTTGCGGCCCGACCGCGCGAGCCGGTCCGGATTGATGGTGCGCGAATTTGCCAACAACTGTTCATAGTAAGGAATATTGCCGGCATATGTAATGACGGTTGCGCCCTCGGCGGCATATGTACGCAGGCCGCCAAGGTGATCGAAGTGAGAGTGCGTGTTGAGGACGTATCGGATCGGCTTGTTTGGAATCGCCTTTTTGATGGCATCAATGACCGCCATGGAACGGCTTTCACTTTCCGGCGCTTCCACAGCCAGTATGTAATCTCGACACTCCACAGCGACCGTCCGCGCACCGCCTGGAAAGCTCCACACCCCGTCTGCGAGCTTCTCGGGTACGATCGTTTGCGCAGCCGCCGCCGGAGCCTGCCGAATATTCGCGGGCACATCGAATGTTGCCGCAACGTTCGGCCTGACGTCGGTAATGGTCACATCCAGCACGGGGTATCCGCCATTTCGCTGGAGAATGCGGGTTGGGAATTTTACGCCGCCAAAATCCTTGTATTCGCTGAAGCGCGCCTCGAACAGGTTGTCGCCAAGGACAGGGTTGTCGTACCGCGAGCTGATCGTCTCGACGAAATTTTGCTCGTTCAGCCATCCCTCGAACCTGGCTTTGTTGGGTGCAGTAAACGAGACTACAGTTTTTTTCGCGCCTCGCACCGTCTCTGTTCTCGAGGTCGCATGATTGGCGATGGCGGCTTTGATGAAGCCGTGCGGCGTCATCCAGATTTGCGCGAGCCGCCCATCGACAGCCGACCTCAGGTCACGTTCGGCCGCTGCCGGCACTGCGTTCTGGCCGGCCATATCCCACGCGTAACTACCGCTCAGAACCCAGATCTGGTGCAACTCGCCGATCAGAGGCTGAAAACCGCCTCCGCGTGGAGGGTTTTCCGACTGCTGCCGGCGTCGATCGTCCCGCATAGCCGGAAGGGTGTAATCGATCGTCATCGTGTAGCTGGGGAGGTTGAAGCGCGGCCAAGGATTGCTGCCGTCATAGGCCTGGCCGAACATGAAATCGCTTCCTCTTCCGGAGAATTCGACCGTCCTGAGATTGGTGGCGCCCAGCGCGGCCGAAGCGGCGTCGAGTGTTGTCTTCGCGTCCTGGGCCCAGGCTGCCATGGCGCATAAACCAGCCGCAAGCACAATGATCAAAGTTTTTTTCATATCGCCTCCGGAGATGCGCACGAAGCAATCGTGTTCATCAAGTTACGCGGCACTATATGTCCTCTTATTAGGAGAATCAACTCCCAAAGATCTGCCTGGGATGCTGGGTCGTGGCTTTCTCGTTAGGTGGACTGGTGTGAAATCAAACCGATCTCGAAGCCGAAGTATCTCTTTGTTGTCCCGTCCCCAAACCGGACCTCGTAACGGTAAACGAAATCTCCGGCGTGGCCGATGAGTTCAATGACCATTCCTTGTTTACCTTTATCAAGACCCGGGATCACAATTCTTACCTGATCGCCGACCCGGAATTGTGGTGTGCGATTCGATGGCGTCTCCGACGTCACGGTCGCCTCGCGAGCAAACCGAGTGCCATCACCCAATCTTTGCGCACGAGAAACCTCTGAAGAGGACGCACACAAAAACCTGGAAGAAATACATGAAGTCGGACGAAGTCACTCGCCGTCAGCCTATGCGGTTTGTGCCAGGCGCCGATCGGCATCCCCGGTCGAACCCAGTTGATGAATAATCATTTTGAGGCGCCATGCGATGATGAAATCACCATTTCGTCGCGCGATGCCGGCGAGCTCCGTGAGCGCCTTCCGGATCGTATTCGTATAGTCGCGATTGTCAGGATTCATACTCAATAAATCCATACAGGCACGTATTACGGTTACACATTCAGCTAATCTCGAGCGTCTGTCGTGTACAATCGGCCGCCTTTCGAGCTTACCGAGCGTGTCTTCGAGAACAACCAAACAAAAAATGTCCATTTCGTTTAGTCCTCTTACTAGACTCGAGCTCGAAGGAATAATGCACGGCATTGACCAGGAACGCTCCGCAGGTATCCGCTTGATTCGTGAGTTTCAGGTCGGACTGAGCGCCAGTTCGAACATGTTCGGTTAGGTGACTTCGATGGATAATTTCCAGTGCTCGAATATGGAAGGTTCGTTGCAGGAAAGGATTGTATGAAGCCGGGAAAAAAGACACTACGTGGATGTCTCAGCCTTTCAGTTACTGTTGTGTTGATAACAGCCTTTTCGTCCAGCTCCGCTCACGCGCAGCAGGGTTTCGGTGTTCGCGCCGGCGTCAGCGCCCGGCCTGAGCAGTTTTACTTTGGCGGTCATGCTACTTTGGGTCCCGTGGTCGAGAAGTTGTATTTCCGGCCGAATCTTGAGGTGGGGGTAGGCAACGGCGGCACCCTGGTGGCATTGAATGCAGAGTTCACATACTGGGTTCCCCTCCGAAAAAACCCATGGAACGTTTACCTGGGCGGCGGTCCTGCAGCCAATATCTTCACCTCCGGCAGCTTCGGGAACCGGAATACCGATGCAGGTCCCGGATTCAACTTTCTCGTTGGTCTCGCGCAGCGCAGAGGCCTGTTCACCGAAATCAAGATCGGTGCGATTGACAGTCCCTCGTTCAAGTTTGGAATCGGCTACACGTTTCAGTGAGAAACGTTCGCTGAATCCTACTTCTTCCAGGAAACTCTCCTGTGTGCCGGAAGCGAACAGTGTACAGCTCGCTGCAAGTGTGCTAAAACGGCCCGCATGAAAAACACAATCAAACTTTTGTTGTTGGGTCTGTTGGCTGTGACACCGGCAGCCGCCCAGAAACTGGAAAAGGCGAATCCCACCGGGCTTTCGAAACCTGCGCCGGGTACCTACACGCAGGTGATCAAAGCGGGAAAGCTGCTTTTCATCGCCGGCCAGACCGCGACCAATGCCGAAGGCAAAGTCGTGGGGCCCGGAATGAAAGAGCAAGTGGAGCAGGTGTTCGCAAATTTGGCCACCGCGCTGAAGTCTCAGGGAGCCGATCTCAGCCACGTCGCGAAGACGACGACCTACGTGACGAGTATTTCGGAATTTCGCGCCCCGGCTGTTGCTGCGGTACGGGCGAAGTATCTCGGGACGAATCCGCCGGCGAATACGCTCGTACAGATCCAGCAGTTGGCCGATCCGGCATACAAGGTCGAAATTGAAGCTGTAGCTGTTCTGCCGTAGCCGCCGAGTCCGATTGCAAAACTGGGAGGCGATGATGAGAAAAGTTGCAACCATGATTACGTGTGTCCTGGTGTTCAGCATCGTTGTTCACGCGCAGACAGCGACAAAAACCCATGAGTTGAAGGCGACAACGCGCACCGTGCATCGGGGCTTCTTCGATGCTTCTCTGAAGCCCGTGTTGACGGTCAACTCCGGCGATATTGTCAAATTGGAAACCGCCACCGGCAATCCCCGCTACTTCGAACAGCTCGGCGTGCCGAAAGAAAAAATCCCGCCCGAACTTTACGACGTGTTCGAGGGTGTCGATAACGCCGGACGCGGCGATCACACCTTGACCGGGCCGATTTACATTGATGGCGCCCAACCCGGGGACATGCTGGAAATCCGCATTCGTTCGATCGACGTGAGACTTCCAATCGCCGGGCAGGGCTTCGTCCCGAACCGCGGTTTACTGCCTGAGGATTTTCCTCAAGGCAAGGACCGGGTTTTATGGTTGGACCTGAAGAAGAAAACGGTCGAGTACGCGCCCGGTGTTGTTGTTCCGTTGAAACCGTTTTGGGGTGTCATTGCGGTTGCGCCCCCGGCATCAATGGGCCGTGTTCCGAGCGGGCCGCCGAACGTCTTCGGCGGAAATATGGATAATCGCGATCTGGTTGGAGGCACAACCTTATACCTGCCGGTCCTGGTTCCAGGCGCGTTGTTATCGATCGGCGACGGTCATGCTGCCCAAGGCTATGGTGAGGTCTGCCTGTCGGCGATCGAGACATCTCTTAAAGGTGAGATCCAGGTCGTGCTGCATAAGAACAAATCACTGAAGCAGCCGCGCGCGGAGACCCCAACGCACTATATGACAATGGGTCTGAACACGGATCTGGACGAAGCCTCAAAGATCGCTACTCGCGATATGCTCGACTGGCTCGTCGAAATGAAAGGCCTGAGCCGTGATGACGCGTATATGCTGGCAAGCGCTGCGATGGATCTCGTCGTGACCCAGGTCGTCGACGGCACCAAAGGCATTCATGCCTTGATGCCCAAGTCGATCTTCAGAAAGAATAAGTAACCACCGCAGGAGGTAGTGCATGCAATTCGGTCGAGTTCTCATCCTTATATTGCTGTTTATTGAATTCGCCGGTGCCCAAACGGCGCCGCGCGGCGCCACCTCCGTGCCGGCGCCTCAGCGCGGAGCAGCGCCGGCACCTGCGCGCGGCGGCGCTGCGGCGTCTTCCGCGCGCGTGTACGCGAACCTTGGACAATTGATGAAGGGGATTCTATATCCCAATTCGAATGTCATCTTTGCTGCTCAGAGCCAGAATCCTGCCGAAGTAAAACCAGCGCAGGACCCGTCGACAGCGACAGATCCTCTGGCCAGCACGTATGGAAAATGGGAAGCCGTTGAGAACAGCGCTCTGGCTTTGTCGGAGGCCGCAAGCCTGCTTCTGGTTCCCGGAAGGCGGTGCGCGAACGGACGTCCTGTCCCGTTGCAGAATCCGGACTGGCCAAAGTTCGTTCAAGGACTGCGTGAGGCTGGAATGACGGTCTACAAAGCCGCCCAATCAAAAGATCAAGACAAGATCGTCGATGCCGCCGACGTCATGACAACGGCTTGCGCCAACTGTCACGACAAATACCGCGAGAAGGCAAACCTCGCCGAGCGATGCCAATAGCCAAAAAGCCAACCCTTACGTCAGGTTTCTGACGGTACTCCCTGAGTTTGCGTCAGAGTCTTGACGCAAAAACGGGTGTGCTGACCCACTTAGCCCAATAGAATCAGCGCGCCGCTAATGGCAAGCGCCATGCAAAGGGCTCAGCAGCTAAGAATGCCACGCCAGTTTGTTCAACGGATTGAAGCGGCATTTCTACGGAGGGGAACTGAATGCGAACTGAGCTGACACAAACAACAATTGACCTCGAAATCCAGATTGAAGAACTTGAACCAAAAATCGCGCCCGACGGTGGAGAGACGGTTCTGCCATTGCCCATACCACCTCTGAAAAAGCATGGCCGTTAATCGTTAGGCGTCATCCAGTACATAGCGAGGAGGGGAATTCCTTGTGCCGAACGCACAGGTGAAACACTACGACTTTCCATTGTCTCAACACCCCGGAGTGAGCGATGCGATAAGCTGGAATTTCAACGCTTTGATCAAGCAATCGGCCGAAAGGCTGCTGTCACTTCTGGGTCAGCAGATTCGTGTGCGGTCGTTCTGTTCGTCGGGTTTGTTTCCGGTTGTCATTTCCCCGACGCGGATTGAGGACATTGTGGGACGCCTCTTCCTCAAGGCACGCGAAGAAATGCAGTTGGGTGGAAACATTCTGTTACAGACGGCATGTTCCACCATCCCACTGAATTGCTGTTCGGATTCGCCTTCAGTCGACGCTTCGTACGTCATCCTGAGCTTCAGATACACGGCATGCGATCACTCAGGCTCGATACCCCCCGGCGAAGCCACGGTTCAGGCAATTCGCAACATCGTCGAAGAAAGTCGGGGATTTATGCTTCATGAGTCTATTCTCCAGCAGGAGACATTAATCAGGATTTATTTGCCGACACATTCCTCCCTCGGCCGACACCCCTTCGGAGCGTGAACTCTCGCCGCTCTATTTCACTTCTGTATCAATGGTTTACGCGCCCGTAAACTACGGGCTTGCTAAAAATCCGACCGGTTTCTACCTTTGTCCTGAGTTACCAAATCATTCCGGAATGAATCCGAATCCCGAGGGATCGGACGCAATGCAACCTTGAAACGATTTCAGGGGAGCCAAGATGGCTAAGAAAATTTGGTACAAATTAAAAGTCCGCCAGGGCTTTGCGTCCATCGTTGCCCAGCGACTCCGAAAAATCGATCTGGAAGTAATCGTTCCTGACGAAAAATCCCCCAAATATGTTTACTGCCGATTTGCCCCGGACGAGCGGCAATCTGTAATGAAGATCCCCGGCGTTGCCGGTGTCCTCGAAATCTCGGATCCGAACTCTCGATGGAAGATCCGACGCGTTGCCGATAGACTCAAGTAGCCAGTCGGCTAATCAATCTGGTTCAGCAGCGGAATCGTTTTCGGATCGGGTGAAGGCGGTACCGATCTTATATAAGCATAAATGTCCGCAAGCTCAGCTTCCGGTATCTGGTTTCCGAACGGAGGCATGGTACCTCTCGGCTTGCGGACATAACTCACAAATGCCGGGAAGGTGATCGGGTTTTGCGCCAGCCGCGCGCCGGCTCCTCCCTGGCCTGAATAGCTGTGGCAGCTTACGCAGCCACGCGCCGCAAATTGTTTCTTTCCGTTTTCGACATTTCCCGTGGGCCGTTGCGGACCCTGCGCTTCGAGAACCGGGACGGACACACCAAGAAGCATTCCCAAAAGTGCTGGCGCGAATGTGCGTTTCACCTGCGTCCCCCTTATATCGGCTGGGTAACGGCGTCGATCAGAGCCGGTTGGCCTTTTTCCACGACTGCCAGAGCGCGGCGGATAGCCGGCCCCAGGTCCTTCGGATCCGTGATCGGACCCTCAGCGTACCATCCCATACTTTGCGCCAACTTCGCGTAATCGATGTTCGGATCCTCGATCGCTGTTCCGATCCGGCACCTGGCGATATCGCGATGGTGTTGGCCGGCGATCTGCTGCACCTGCATGACTTCTGTGTTGTATGCGCGATTGTTGTGCATGATGCTGAGCATCGGTATGCGATGATGAGCAGCCGTCCAGAGTACTCCCGGCAGATACATCAAATCGCCATCATGCTGCAGATTAATCGAAAGCCTTCCGTACTTCCGGTTCGCCAGTGCCGCGCCGACAGATGCCGGGGCGCTATAGCCGATCGCAACGGAGCCGGACTGACCGATGTGATGGTAGTACTTTTCGAATTTCCAGAATCGATGCGGCCAGCCGGCCATCGCATCGCTTCGTGAAACCAGCGACCAATCCTTGTTTTTTATTTGAGCCCACAACTCCAGAGCAATACGGGCTGTGCTGATGGGGCTGTCGTCCCAACCGTATGTTGCCCGCACACGATTCCTTTCCATCCGCCGTTGATGCGCGGCAGCCAGCTTCGCGCCTCTCGCCTCGATGACTCTCCTGCGATCGCCGGTGATCAGGCGCCTGACCTCTTCGGTCAGCAAAGGTAGCGTCGCTTCCGCATCGGCGGCCAGCGCCATGTCCACTTCCTGGTAGCGTCCGAAGTCCTGATAGTTACTGCGAGTAAACAAATCGAGCGAGCTGATGCTGAAGACCTTCGCGCCGGGTTTCAGTCTCGATCGCGACGGGGCACCTTCTTCGCCTCCCGCATAGACGATGCTCTGGAGCAGCGGGTGCTCCATGGCAAGAATGACGTCCGCATCCGAAATAACGGAAAGGTCGGGGCCACGGCCGTCGTTTTGGTTCAGTGGATGACGCGAAGGGAAATTCATGCGCTGGATGCTGTCGATCACCGCCGCTTGCAGCAGTTCAGCCAGCTCCACCAGATACTTCAGTCCCGCTGGAGTGCGTGCTGCGCGTTCGACGGCGAGCACCGGAAACTCGGCATTCACGAGCGCTTTTGCGATCTCTTTGACCGCGGCGGAATCGCCCTGCGGCGGCAGAGTGGGTGAAAGCTTCGGGATATGCAGGTTGGCGCCTTCGGGTACAGCCAGTTCCTGCAGATATTTGTCCACCGACAGCACAACAGGTAACGTCGGCGGCGTCATCGCGATCTTGTAAGCTCGCACTGCCGACTCGGCGAAATGACCATGTGATGCCGGAGCATCGTCCCACTTTGTGAAGTCGCGGACGATCGCTACCGGGTCCTGGGCGGTGTGGACGATATCCGTTCTGGACACACGCTTCATCGCGTCGGTGTCGTTCCCGACAAACAGTACGACGGGCACGCGATCGCAAAACGCGCTGTAAACCGCCATCGCCGCGTGCTGCAGAGCTACCGTGCTGTACGCGTAAACGGCCATAGGTTTGCCTTCGATCTTGAAGTATCCGTGCGCGATCGCAACCGCAGCCTCCTCGTGCAGACACGTCAAAAGCTCCGGGTTGCGGTTCATTCCATAGTTGATCGTCGATTCGTGCAGACTGCGATAGCTCGATCCCGGATTCGCCGCGACGTATTCGAATCCGAGAGACTTGATGACATCCAGCATGAAATCGGATCCGGCGCGCACGGGGGGCAGAGCGCCGGTATCGTTGACAGCGGCAGAATCCGGACGAGCAGGTGTCGTCTGTTGCGCGCTCATTACCGTGCTGCTGCCTCCAACCATCGCTGCAGTGCTGGCAGCCATCTGCAGAAACTTCCGCCGGTCGACGGAACTTTGTCCCGAATTCTTTTCTTCTTCTTCGTTTTTCATGCTGTTCACCCCGGGCACATTATAATACCGGCTATGGCGATAAAAAATATCAGTCCGGAACAGGCGAAGGAGATTCTTGACGGCGACAGCAGCGCGGTTTACATCGATGTCAGAACCGAGCAGGAATACATCAATGGTCACGTGCCCAAGTCGATCAACATCCCCGTGGTTTGGCCCGATCCGGCGACGCGTCAGATGAAGCCGAACCCGGACTTCGTCAAAGTCGTGTCCGCCCACTTTCCGAAGAACAAGCGGATCATCGTCGGCTGTCAGGCCGGCGGCCGTTCCCAATTTGCCGCGGACCTCCTGACTAAAGAAGGGTTCGAGGACGTCTCCAACATGCAGGGCGGTTTCGGCGGTGCACGGGATCCGATGGGCCGCGTGGTTGCTCCGGGCTGGAGCCAATTAGGATTGCCCGTGGAAATCGAGAACCCTCCAGATCGTTCCTACGCTTCATTGAAGAAGATTGGGTAGGGG
>WNEW01000886.1_pt1 | contig 14570 bp, 10 predicted proteins | sample 5399891 | NCBI WGS metagenome assembly WNEW01 (sample SAMN13153336, study PRJNA577476) | soil metagenome | isolation source: 40 cm grassland meadow soil pre-rain plot 5 | place: USA:California | collected 2015-09-08 | reverse complement strand
CGAGTATCACCCAGAGGCGAAACCCGAGGACAAGTATGACATTGTCAAGAGGGAGCAGGCCGAGACGAGAATGGTTGCAATGATAGGAGACGGGACCAATGATGCCCCTGCATTAGCGATGGCCGATGTGGGTCTAGCGATGAATTCTGGAACTCAAGCCGCAAAAGAGGCTGCTAACATGGTAGACCTTGAATCGAATCCCGCCAAGATCATAGAAGTAGTGATGCTCGGCAAACAGTTACTGATGACTCGAGGCGCAGTAACGACGTTCAGCATCGCGAACGATGTCGCGAAGTATTTTGCGATAATGCCTGTGCTGTTTGCGTCAACTGTCCCCGAGCTGAAGGCTTTGAACGTGCTCGGGCTTGGACTCAACACTGCTGTGCTCTCGGCCCTTATCTTCAACGCTATCATCATTCCCCTTCTCATTCCCCTGGCGATGAGGGGGGTCACGTTCAAGCCCTCTGGGACAATGACTCTTTTCCTGAAGAACACGATGATCTATGGGTTTGGCGGAGTCATCGTTCCATTCGTCGGTATCAAGCTGATAGACATCGCGATATCGTTGGTCTAGGAAAGAAAACCATGATGAACTTCAAAAGAGAATTCCGACAAAACTACAGCCCTGCTATGAGATTGGCAGTAATCTCGCTGGTTCTCTGCGGGCTAGTGTTTCCCCTTGTCATAACGGGAATCGCCCAAGTATTCCTCCCATCTCAGGCGAATGGAAGCTTAGTACAGCTTCACGGCAAGAACGTAGGGTCGAGTCTTATCGCGCAGACTTTCAGCCTGCCCATCTTCTTCCATCCCAGGAACGATTCTGCCTCTGGAGTCGATCCCGACATTACTGTCAAGGATGCGTATTCTCAGATTCCAAGGATAAGCTCGGCCACTGATATTTCCGTGGACATGCTGCAGCAGATTGTCAACCAGAACGAAGAGGGCACGTTCTGGATCTTCGGTACTCCTTACGTGAATGTCCTAAGACTAAACCTAGTTCTCATTCAAACAAATAATTCGGCCTACGGGGCCTTCCAGTAAGTTCGTCCAGAGATCGAGTACAACATCGCGTGTTTCGAGAAGAGCCTACATTAGTTTCTGGTAGAGTACGAAGTAGGCGGTGGCCATGAAAACGAAGCTTAGAAGCATGCCGAACCCTAGGAAGCTGTATGCGCGTTTGGGCCGGTAGGCGTTCCTTGTACTCATGAACATCATGTAGAGTCCGACGACTCCAAATGCGTAGAGCAAAGCTACGAACACTCCTTCGGCCGGAGTCTGGTTGTTAATGTCGTGCGGATAGACGAAGCCGAGGCCTTGCTGTACGTTCAAGAGGCTTACAGACGTACCAGCGCCCACTAGTATGAACAATCCGCCCGCGAGAACAAAGACGGTGAAGGCAAGAATCACGAATGAGGCTACAGGCAATAGCGGCCTGCTTGATCCAGGCGCGAGTTTTACAAAGCTCATCCTGAACGCCAAGTTGTTGAGGGATCTCTTCAGTTTGAAGAATCCTGTTCTGAAACCCATCGCTAGTACACGTCGTCAAGTCGGAGAGTGGCCATCGCCGATTATAAGCCCTGCTTTCCGTCCCGTCAAGTCTTCCGTTGCTCGGGGACTAGACTTGCTCTCATCGACTCTGGGGATTACCGTCGTCGTCGGGTTCCCCTTCATTGCTTCACCTGAGATCCCTTGCGCCTCAGAAGCCCATAGCTTCTTCTTGGCAGTGAACGGTCGAACCTCAACCGCCCCCTCACGCCTGTAGCCTGGTAGCTTGGCCAGTTGCCAGGCAAGGATTTTACAGTGGCCAACCAACTGGATATCCCATGTCAGACCTGTCAACTGGTCAGGATCACTTCCGTCATTCCATGGTGACAGGCTCATACGACGAACTCCTAATGTGATAGAATGATTCGTTGAACATTACGGTTAGAGGTGACCGAAGCTATCACGAAACAGCAACCGAGGAGTTTACAGTGCCTGCTTTCCCACGTGGATGCGCTGCTCTGAAACCGTTTTTATAGCGCGTTTGGTCATGAGAGCTCACGAGGCTTCCGCACCGATTTGTGTCCGCAGAGAATCTTATGCTCCAAGTGCGGCGAACTCCTCTATACCGGGCTTGAGCTGGAGACTCCTGGTGAGATCATTCAGCGGAATGGAGGCTATTGTCCCAAGTGTGGTAAGAAGCTGGGGTTTGACACTGAGAACCTGAAGATTATTCCTCAGACGCCTGTTCCTGGTCCGTAGCTGCTTCGCATTATTTTTTCTACCCGCACTGAACAGCCAGCACCTCGCGAGTCGTTAGTCTTGGCAAGAAGAACCCACGTCTACGAGTATCACAGGAAGCACGGCAACATTGTCGAATATGCTGGTTTCAACCTCTCCGTCTGGTTCGAAGGCATAATCCCGGAATGCCACAGCGTCAGGAACCACTGTGGGATATTCGATGTCTCCCACATGGGACGGGTCCTAGCGGAAGGAAAAGGTGCCGAATCATTTCTCAACCAGCTCACGACAAACGACGTGTCTAAGCTCGCGGTTGGAAGAGGGCAGTATTCGCTTCTTTGCAATCTTAAGGGGGGAATTATGGATGATCTAACTATTTTCAGGATCGGTAGCTTGCGCTATCTTGTTGTCTATAACGCGGGTAACCGTGACAAGAACTGGAACTGGCTTCTCAAGAACAAGCCGCCAAGCGATATGACCATTTCCGATGTTTCTGATAATGTTGCTATGTTCGCGATTCAAGGTCCCAGGGCAGGTACCGTCCTCTGGAACGTATCCGGTGTCAAACTCGAAGAAGTAGAAAAGTATGGAACTAGGGATGTGAGGGTTGCGGGGATACCGTGTCTCTTGACGCGTAGCGGTTACACAGGTGAGGACGGTTTCGAGATCTACGTCTGGAATACCAGTGTAGAGGAACCATCAGATGCTGTGAAAGTCTGGGAAAAGCTGTTGTTGGGCGGTAGAGAGTTAGGCATCTGTCCTGTCGGGCTGGGTGCTAGAGACGTTTTGAGACTTGAGGCGGGCATGTGTCTCTATGGAAATGATGTTGACGAGAACACTTCACCCGTTGAGGCGAAGCTGAACTGGGTGGTTCATTTGGAGAAGCCGGATTTTGTGGGCAAGAATGCGATCATGGGCTTGAAGGAAAAAGGGCCTAGCCGAGTGAGGGTTGGGTTCAGGATGAAGCAGAAGGGAATTCCGCGCCAGAACCAGGACATTTTTGTTGATGCTGAGGCCGTTGGAAAAGTTTCGAGCGGAACATTTTCTCCAACGCTCAGCGTCGGGATCGGAATGGGCTATGTCCCTCCATCACTGGCGGCTGTCGGCGAGACATTTACTGTGGGAATCCGTGACCGGAGAGTCCAAGCTGAGGTCGTTAAACTTCCCTTCTACCAACGACGATCAGAGAATCAGGTTGTTGTGTTCGGGGAAGAAATGGGGCTGAGGGAATTCAGGAAGAAATACAGCTCGTCAGGTCAGCCCACGGTTGCAACTGCGACCCATTGATTCAATCGCGAGCCGTTCTCCAGGATAGAAAATCTTGGTTCGGGTCGACGGGTGTGGGATCTATGTCTAGCCAGCTACTTCGAAGCTTCGGGCTTTGAGCCGGTCGCATTCGTGCTTTGTGCTGTGCTTTTCGCACAGGTCTCTGCTGCAGTGGGGACAGTTCTCTACTGCAAGTATTTGGCAGTCGGTGCATACTGTTCCCCATACGAGTGCCATTTTTTGTTTCATGTCTCCAGGATTTCTCAGCGTATTAGCGATGGTTACTAAAGCCGTTTGGACATTTCTTACTCAAAAAGATAAGTAAACTGGTACCGAACCTACACGGACGCGTATATCGAAACAAAGACCCGGCTGTAACCTTTCATTATCAATCGAACTAGCGACGTGGCTTCTCTTTTTTGCCCTTCAATAAGGCGTCAAGGCTTACACCGTTGACAGTAAAGACACGGTAGCGTGTTCCTGGAAGGTCGCCATAGGCTTTCCCTTCAGCGCCTCCAATTCCCTCGATCTCTACCTCATCGTGTTCGTCTATGAAGTTCAATGCTCCATCGCCAGGTAGGAACGCTGTTACGGTCTTGCCGTTCTTGATAATCTGCGCTCGCACGCACTTGCGGACAGCGCTGTTGGGCTGTCGGCATTCCACGCCGACCTTCTCTAGGACGATAGCTTTTCCTTGTGGCGCTCCTTGGAGCGGGTCTGACTTGTAGTCCAGTCCAAGCATTCGTCGCTTGTACGGTGCGTAGGCCCACCTGAACTCTTTACGTCTCCTCCGGAGCTTTTGGGCTGCGAACAGCCCTCGCGATGCCTTGGCCATTCATTCACCGTTTACTGGGAAGACAGCTAGCTCGCTGGGTTGCTTTTTAGATTGACGATTGGCATGGGTTTACTTTTACAAGGGTCTGCGGAGACCACTAATGCCGCGCGAAACCGCCAAAGAATACCCTACTTTTCTGACGAGACGATTTGCTGTCCAGCACTGATTCCAGGCGACTCAGGCGATTCAGGGCACAATCCACGCTCGGATGCCAGGGGCGAAACCTGCCCTTTTTTCGCCGATTCCCGAACGATTTTGGGCGGACGATCAGATGGCATCATGGATTCGCATTCAAGGTTGATTATGGGCGATTTCTGGAATCGTGTCTGTTTTCAGGGTGGGCCCCTTTCTTTCTTCGGAAATTGGTCCAGAGGCTACTGGGCGTTTCGGTTTTGCGGAGAAAACCGGTTTATTGGACGACTACGTGGTCGATGTCGAAGTATCTCTTCACGAGCAAGCGTGTCTTGTCAATCGTTCGACCGTTCTTTCCTATAGCGATCGCCTTGTCCTGTGGGTCAACCTCAACCACCACGATTTTCTTGTCCGGCCTTTCGGTTACTCGGATCTCTTTGATCCTTGCTGGCGAGAGGCTGTTCTTGATCAAGCCTTCAGGGGTCTCCGCGTACTCCACGACTTCGATCTGGCGGCTTGTCATGCGGCGTAACTGGTTGATGTTCTTCCCGCCCTTGCCGATAGCGAGCCCCATGTCGCCTGGCTTTGCTACGAAAATGATCCGTCCTAGTTTCTCGTCGATCACGCAGTCTTGCGTGGTAGCGCCTGTAGTGCTCTCGAAGAGAGCCATATACTTCATTTCTTCACTCGTTAGCTTGATCTTGGGCTGAAGCATCACTTGTTCTCAACCAGCTTCAAGATCTCAGAGTCACCAGGTTCTCTAACCACCATTGATGCGACGGGGAAGGGTTTCTCGCAGAGAGCGCCCAGGTCGAGGCTGCTGCCTTGAAAGACGTAGACGGGAACTTCTGACTGCCCCGCATCGTATACGATATTCTCACGAAAGTCCACCGGACAATTGCTCGCAAGTATCAACAGCTTGGCTCTTCCGAGGGAGGCGCTTGAGAGAGCGACTTTGCTTCCGAACTCGACCTTGCCAGTCTTGACCGCCATGCGGATTTGTTTGTTCACGTCCAACTGGTTCTACTTGCTCCCTTTCCGGGACATGGACATCGAGACCTCTATCAGGCCAGTACCCATCGGCACTTGTTGCCCGACGATAACGTTCTCGGCGACTCCTCTGAGGGTGTCCACGATGCCTTTCACTGCTGCGTCCACTATTGTGGGGATGGTGATCTCGAAGGCTGCTTTCGCAAGGGTGCTCGCTTTCTCTCCGCTGACACCGTGACGTCCGACTTGGAGAACCTCGCCTGATGAGGTCATCATGTCAGCTACAAGCATCACGTGCCGAACGTCCACATCCAGACCCTGTTCCTCCAGTACTCCTAGGGCTTCTTTGATTACTACGTTGCGGGCTGCCTCGATCCCGAGGACGACGGCTGTTTCGTTTATGTTGTTGCTGACTGTTCGGCTTGTGTCAACGCCTGGGACTTCGAAGGCGAGTGCGAGGCTGGATCCTTCTGTTCTGACTATCCATTCGCCTTTCTCCTCGATGACTAGCGCTCGTCGGACAGCGGGCAAGCCTTTGACATGATGGACCAGGAGCTTGCTCGCTAGTCTTCTGAACTGGGGGATCTCAAGCTCCTTGGACTTGATCTCTACGTGGTATCCTTCGACTTTGACCTCGGTGTTCGGCGGTTTCACTGCGTCCCGCACGTCTTGGACGGTGATTTCTCTTTCTCTCATCGCTTGCGGGTTCAGTTTCACATCAATCCTCATCCGTGTGACATCGGACTCGAACGAGCTTGCAATGTCTCCTAGAGTAGCGTGGGTGAGCAAGGTGGCTACTTCCTGAGCCTTCTCTCTGCTGGTGCGGTGCTTCGCGTCCAAGTACACGGTCATGTTTGGAGTTGAAGGTATCTTGCGTGCGTCTACGATCTCGATCAGTCTGGGAAGCCCCAGGGTGACGTTTTGCTCTCTCACTCCAGCGAAGTGGAATGTTCGAAGTGTCATCTGCGTACCTGGTTCGCCGATGGACTGGGCGGAGACTATTCCTGCAGCCTCGCCGGGTTCCACCAGGGCGCGCTTGTAGTTCTCGATCGCCTCCAAGACAGTCTCGTCAACAGCTGTCTTAGGCAGCTTCGCGTTTACTAGGCTCTGGCGCAGCTTGTTCAGTATCAACGGCGATAGAGTGTTGTTCGCCTTGTCTACTTCGTCCTCAACGTATTCCTTGGTCGCGGCGACTCCTTTTTTCATCGTAAGCCGGATACGTTCGATTAGTCGATCTATGTTGACGGCCTTGCCGTGGTCGCTCTTCGCTGTGTCGACGCCGTCTTCTCCGTAGCGGACCTGGATTATGTTACCTCGGGAATCTCTGACGGTCGAATCGTACTCGACTCTGAGATGCTCTAGGGCGTTGATTAGTCGTCGTTGCATGTATCCGCTTTGTTGAGTTCGGACAGCTGTATCCACGAGACCTTCTCTTCCTCCCATTGCGTGGAAGAAGAATTCGATGGGTTCAAGTCCGTCTCGGTAGGAGTTGTAGACGAAGCCTCGGGCTGCTGCTCCCGCGTCTCCGGGTTTGAAGAATGATAAGGCTCTGCCACGGTATCCTCTGAGGATTCTTTTTCCTCGGATCGATTGTTGGCCGACGCTTGCGGTCATCTGTGATATGTTGAGGGTTGAACCTCTGGCTCCTGCTCTGCTCATTATTACGCCGCTGTTGTCCATCTGGAAGTACTGGTCGGCGAACTCTCCTGCTACGTCACGAGCTCTCGAGAGTTCGTTCATGATGTAGAGCTCCAACGATTCTTCCAGTGACTGCCCTGGCAATCGTTCCAAGGTTTCCTTTCGATAGCTGTCGATGTATTCGTTGACTTTCTCTTCCGCTTTGGCGATCGCCTTCGCGATCTTCTCCTTGGTGGCAGGAGGGATTTCGAGCTCGTCGAACGCGTATGTGAATCCTCGAAGCACCATGTAGCGGTCGAGAAGTTTTGTGACTGCGTTGAGGAATGTCCTTGCTTCTTCTGCCCCATAGTCTTTGACTATTCGGTGGAAGAGGCTCTCTGATTTTTCGGCACCGATTGAGGCTTTGTCGATGACGCCTTGTTCGAGAACGCCGTCTTTGACCACGATGAACGCGTCATATGGGCAGTCGTGGAGGACTCCTTTGTCGCAGTCCGCGCACTTGTAGTAGGCTGAAAGGTTGGATTTCGATACGAAGTTGAAGCCTTTTGGCATGACAATGCTGAAAATCTGTTTTCCGGTCCATTTCTCTTCGGGTTTTGTAACTGCTGGTTCTGGCATTGGTCCTTCGAAGCCAGCAGCCGCTAGAAGCTTCGAGACATCTGCTCGGTTTAGAAGCGTTGATTTCTGTGTGAGAAGGAAAGCTGCTGTCAGAGAGTCTCGTATGGCTCCTATGATTGGTCCGCCGTATCTGGGTGAGAGAATCTGGTCTTGCACCTGCATTAGCAGTCGTGCTTCGGTGCGGGCTTCTTCTCCCTGAGGGACATGCAGGTTCATCTCGTCACCGTCAAAGTCCGCATTGTAAGGCGGACAGACGGTCGGGTTGAGCCTGAAGGTCTTGTACGGGAGGACTCGGACGCGGTGTGCCATTATGGACATTCTGTGTAGACTCGGCTGCCGGTTGAAGAGCACAATGTCGCCGTCTCTGAGATGTCGTTCGACAATGAAGCCTGGCTGCAGAGCTTCGGCGACAACCTTTCTGTCGGTGACGAATTCCAGTCTGACTCTTCTTCCATCGGGACGGACGATGTACAATGATCCAGGGTAGGTGTCAGGGCCGTTGGCGATGAGCCTCTTCATCTCCTCGAGGTTATAATCGGTCGCCTTTTCCGGGATAGTTAGTCGGCTAGCAACATCGAGCGGAACTCCTACCTCGTTGATGTCTAGGTTCGGGTCAGGGGATACGACTGTTCGGGCTGAGAAGTCAACTCTCTTACCTGACAAATTGCCTCTGAATCTTCCCTCTTTTCCTTTTAATCGTTGGACAAGTGTCTTCAAAGCTCGTCCTGATCGGTGTCTTGCGGGAGGTAGACCTGAGACTTCGTTGTCGAAGTATGTGGTTACGTGGTATTGTAGGAGTTCGTGTAGTTCTTGGATTATGTTGATGGGAACTCCCGATTCAAGGGCCTCTCGCAGTTTCTGGTTGATCCTAATGATATCGACGAGTTTGTGTGTCAAATCGTCTTCCGACCTGATGCCGGACTCGAGAGTGATAGAGGGCCTGACCGAGACAGGTGGGACAGGCATGACTTGGAGGACAGCCCACTCCGGCCTTGCCGCCTTAGGATCCATTCCTAAGAGTATCAGGTCATCGTCAGGAATTCTCTCAAGCCTTTCCCGGACAGTGCTGGGTGTTAGGCGTACAGCGCCTCCCTCTGCCACGATCTCGTGGAACGTTGTCGGTTTGCCATGCTCGATTGGGTACTGTTTCTGTCCGCAATGAGGACATTGCTGAGCCTTCTTTGCATCTTTGATGATCTCATCGAGAAAAGCGTCAGGAACGGTGTTGAGTCGTTGTTTGAGGTCTGCGTGGCGTACTTTGAACTTCTCGATCTTCTCCTCGCTCAGAAGTATTCTTCCGCAGTTTCTGCAGGTAATTGAGAGAAGCCGGTGAATGAGCTTGGCAAAGCTCACGTGAATAACTGGCTCTGCGAGTTCTATGTGCCCGAAGTGTCCTGGACACGCTGAGGCGGTGTTACCGCAGGTCTTGCATTTTTGACGGGGTTCTAGAGTTCCGAGTCTGCCGTCCATTAGCCCAGATACGATGGGTACTCCGTCCTCATCGTACGTATCGGCAGCTTGAACCTCTACTGCTGACAGTTTTCGAAGTTCTGATGGTGATAAGAGAGTGAACCGTATGCTCTGGATGATCTTGTGAGCTTCTTCCATTGCGGCGAGTGCCATGGTTATGCTCTCTCCTCTAGGTTCAGTCGGGGCGCGATTCCAAGTGCCATGAGTTCTTGAACCAGAAGTTTGAATGCGTAGGATATTGCTACTGGAGAAATGACGGCTTTCTCAGCGTCGATTCGGCAGATGTACTTGTTCTGTTTGATATCGTGATATGCCAGAGTGCCGCATGTCTCGCAGACGTAAGCGATGTATTTGTCAGACTCTTCTAGGAGCCTGTCGCGGAGTAGGGCTGATGCTCCGTGCCCGATAAGGCAGTCTCTTTCCATTTCTCCGAATCGTAATCCTCCTCCTCTGGCTCTCCCTTCGGTGGGTTGTCGGGTGAGCATCTGAACTTGGCCTCTGGCGCGGGCGTGCATCTTGTCGGCTACCATGTGGTGGAGTTTCTGGTAGTAGACCACTCCGATGAATAGGTCTGCGGCAAGCCGTTCTCCGGTGATCCCGTTGTATAGTGGTTCTCGCCCGCTCTTCGCGAAGCCGAGCTTGGTCAACATGTCGCCTATGGCTTGTGGTCCTATGTTTTCGAAGGCAGTGCCGTCCATAATCTCTCCCATTTGCGATGCGAGTTTTCCGCCAAGTGTTTCTACGAACTGTCCGATCGTCATTCTGGATGGGATAGCATGTGGATTGATGATAACGTCAGGGACGACTCCGTCAACTGTGAAGGGCATGTCTTCTTGTGGTACGAGGAGTCCGATCACTCCCTTTTGTCCGTGGCGTGATGCGAATTTGTCGCCCAGTTCGGGGACACGAAGGTCTCTTACTTTGACCTTGACGAGTTTACTTCCTTCGATGGATTCGGTTACGAAGACTTGATCGATGGTTCCCTGTTCCGAGGGTCTCATCGTTACGGAAGAGTCGCGTTTCGTCGGGCCCTTTGCTTCGAACTCGCGGTATTCTTCCATGAATCTCGGCGGGCTTGTTCTTCCTACGAGGACCGTGTTGCCGGTGGCTTCTGCTTCAGGGGAGATGATTCCGTCTTCCTCTATGAGTCGGTAGTAGCGGTCGCCTCGGTATCCTCGGATTCCTGCTTCTGGAATCTCGAACTTGTCGCGTAGTCCTCCGAGGTACTGTCTGCTTTCAGCCTCGTATATTCGGTAAAAGGTGGAGCGGAAGAGGCCTCTGTCAACGGAGGATTTGTTGATGATAATCGCGTCCTCCATGTTGTAGCCTTGGAAGGAGAGAATGGCTACGACGACGTTTTGTCCGGAAGGGCGCTCAAGAGCGTTGAAGATTTCCATCGGCTTCGTCTGGACGATCGGGGTTTGTGCATAGTGCAAGAGATGTGAACGAGAGTCCACTCTAGTGAAGAAGTTGGTGGAGAAAACGCCGAGGGCCTGCTTTGCCATTGCAGATTCGTACGCGTTTCTTGGAGACTGGTTGTGCTCTGGGAACGGAATCATGCTTGCAGCGATTCCGAGCATTACATAGGGAGCGATTTCGAGATGGGTGTGATCTTTTCTAAGATCGTGTTCATACATCGCTATAAGCGCATTTTCCTCTTCGTCTGCATCAAGCATCTCTACCACGCCTGACCTAACGAGGTCCTGCCAGGTGATTCGTCCCTGTTCGAGCTGGATGAGATGATCCTCGGTCAGACGTGGTCTGCCGCCCTCAACTATGATCACTGGGCGACGGACTCTTCCCGCGTCACAGTTGACATGCAGATCCGGTCGCCCGCCCTGCGCTTCCGGGGGGTGGAATGAGACATTTACTTCAGAGCTTAGTTTTCCTTCACGCCGGAGCTCTCTGAGCTCTCCCGCTAGGGCCTCGGGATCTTTGGAATATCCCGCCAATATTCCGTCGACTATGGCCTTGCCTCCTGTGGCTCTGAGTTTCTTGTCGGATTCTTCAATCAACACTACGCCCATTCTGCGTAGTTTGTCGACCATTTCTCGTGGTTCGACTCCAACTGAGATGCTGCTGGAAAGGGCTAGGTTCTTGACAAGCCCGCAGTTCGATCCTTCGGGCGTCTCGTCGGGACAGAGTCTTCCATAATGCGTTGGGTGAAGATCTCTAGCTTCGAGGTTAGGTTGGCTGCGGCTGAGCGGTGACTGTAGCCTTCTGAGGTGGCTTAAGGTGCTAACGAAGTTTGTGCGATCCAGCAGCTGTGTTACTCCGATTCTTCCCCTTACCCAGTTCCCTGTTGCTATTGCATGCTGAACTCTTTCGGTGATTATGCCCGGCCTGATAGCATTAGCGATTGAGAATTCTATGTGTCGTCTGATTGTTATCCTCTCAAGTTGGTACTTGAGATCGCGTGTGAGGTTTCGGAAGGATATTCGGAAAAGCTCTGCCAAGAGAGAGCCGGCCAGTTTCAGTCGTTTGTTTGCGTAATGGTCTTTGTCATCGGGGCTTCTCCTTTCATGCTTTACCTCTATTATTCGAGCAGCGATTTCTGTCAAGAAGAGGCCCTTTTCTCTTCGCTCGGAAGGTAGTCTACCCAAGTGCGGTAGGAAATTCCGGTCCAACACAGACTCGGCTTTCTTAAGTCGGTACTCGTCGACTTGTCCCGGAGCTAGACGGTTACCGAGATAGAGAAGCGCGTCATGGACGTTGTTAGCTTCTAGTGACTTTTCGTAGGATACTTCGAGCTCGTCCTGTATGTCTGGATCCGTGCTGACGAGCTCGGCAATCTTAGCATCTTCTTCGAAGCCAAGTGCCCTCATGAGGATCATCAAAGGAATATCGCTTGGAATCCCAGGCATTGTCACGTAGATTCCTCCATCACCTTTCAGAGCGACCTCAATTCGGGCTCGGAAACCGACTGTTGTGGAAAATATCTTGGCCTTGTAGGTCGGATTAACGCCGGTGTGTTCGACATCTACGAGAATACGATTAGCGGCCAGGTCTTCAAGTGCAACGATAACTCGTTCTGACCCGTTTACTATGAAATATCCTCCGGGATCAAGCGGATCTTCTCCCACACCTATGAGATCATCAGGTGAAAGTTTGGAGAGTAAGCAGATTTTTGATTTGAGCATTACAGGCAGGTCCCCAATGTAGACCATTTCGGGTTGCCCCTCACGTTCCCCGATCACCGGGATCATTTCCATGTGGAGGGGTGCTGCATAAGTCAGATTCCGAATTCTTGCCTCAGCGGGATAGATCGACCTCTCCGTACCATCTACTTCTATTACTCGAGGTGCTCCAATCTCTATCTTGCCAAGTTTGATCCTTAATGGATAGTCTCCGATTTCGATTGGTAGTTCCCCAACCTCGTCAACAATTGCCTGAAGTCCTCTATCGACAAAATCGTCGTAGGAGTCGATGTGTTGGCGAACGAGTCCGCTGTCCTTGATGAACTCTTTAGATAGGTTCCAGAGTTGTTGGGTTGTTACTGCCATTCAATTTTCCTCAAAACAATACTTTTTTAAAAATCTTCCACGACATATCTGTAAAAGTCGGATTCTCCCGCGGTCGCGCTCCTCCGGATGACCTTGATGATATCGCCTGGTTTCGCACCAACTGTTCTAGCAGCGGGGTCGCTTGACTTGATGTATGGTAGCTGGAACGGTTTGATGTGAAAGCGGCCTAGTACGTCCTTCGCTTCTTCAGGCTTGAGGAGGATGTGTTTTGGGACAAGTTCGTGCTTGAATACGTCGTAAGAGAGTTCCTTCTCCTTGTCTTGCTTCTTTACCAATTATTAGTAGCTACCTCGGGAGCGGGGGACGGCTTAGAGTCCGACCTACCACAGGTGAAAAGTACGGCGGCTGGAAACCCGTTAATAAACCTAGTTTCTAACGTCGGGACGCCGATAAAACTCTTGTCGTCAAACGATGAATTTCCCAAGAAACGTAGACCAGTAAACCGACTAAACGATCTCTCTGGAAAAGAGTGGATCAAGTTCACAAAGTCTTGGTTCAAACACAGCCCTCCACCTCGAGATCGGACGAAACTGATTCATCCGGCGGGTTTTCCCGAGACACTTGTCCGCGAGTTTGTGGAGTTCTTCACTAAACGGAACATGTGGGTCCTGGATCCGTTCTTGGGAACCGGGAGTACACTTCTTGCAGCAAGGGCTGCGGGGCGTAACGCGGTTGGAGTTGAGATCAATCCTCGCTACGCCGCTATGGCCAGGTCGCGGCTCGAAGAGATCGCGCCCTCTGACGGAACGCGGCAACTTGTACTCCAAGGGAACTCCCGGGACCTAAGGAAGATCTTGGAGAAAGATTACGTTCGTGAGGTAGATTTCTGCATCACCTCGCCGCCATACTGGAATCAGCTGAAGCGCGCCAGCCTCCGACAACGCGAACGCAAGCAGAATGGACTTGACACTAACTATAGTGACAACCCTGAGGATATTGGAAACATTGGCGATTACGAGGAATTTCTCGATGCCCAAGAACGAATCTTTAGCGAAGTATATGGGGTCATGAAGGTCGGAGGGTACTTGGTAGTCGTGACGAACAATGTTTTCTCACAGGGTCGGCTCTACCCTCTCGCGTTTGACACGTTGACAACTCTGGCCGAATCGTGGGTTCCAAAGGATGAGAGGGTCTGGTTGCATGATGATAAACGGCTGCTTCCTCTTGGAATTTACAACGCCTGGGTTGGAAACCGTTCGCACCAATACTGCCTCATATTCCGGAAGGAAGAGTAGTGAACCCTTCTCTCTGTGCGTCGTCAGATTTTTTTTGAAAGGACTAACTTTCACATCGCGAAGCTCTTTCCGGAAGAAGCCTCCTCGGAGCCTTGTCGCTTGATTCGTGAATTGCAACGCGAGGCTGGCTACTATTCTCCGCTCTTCCGAGAGGACTGAAGAGACAACACCGCCCAGACGACGGATGCCATCCGAGAATTCCGAATTAGATAATTGGAGGTATAACCCTTCGCAGACTCGTAACCTAGTTTTCCACCGCGAGTAAGGGCCCGTCGAATCCATTTTGAATTTAGTGTATGCCTGCCTAATCCACCTATGTGCGTCCGGCATGCTTCGTTCTTTGGAATCTGACCTCTAATCATGTATCCACTGAGGTTTTGGAAACGTTCCATCGGATAGTTACATTCTCGAAGGAGGTTGCATCTAGGGCACTGACGCACGTGTTTCGATAGTAAGATATTGACTTGCCAAAAAACGGTGTTTGCCTTACTTTCTTGCAGCCCTTTCTCCTGAAACAATGTATGCGACACTCTCGCCCACGTAGGTAGCATGGTCAGCTATTCTCTCAAGGTATCTCAAGATCAGAGTACCGGAGATCATGCATTTCGTATCGCTGTCGGGGCTTGTCGCCGATCTCTT
>WNEW01000881.1_pt1 | contig 14598 bp, 15 predicted proteins | sample 5399891 | NCBI WGS metagenome assembly WNEW01 (sample SAMN13153336, study PRJNA577476) | soil metagenome | isolation source: 40 cm grassland meadow soil pre-rain plot 5 | place: USA:California | collected 2015-09-08 | reverse complement strand
CTATCAGTGCTTGTTCCTTGGCGGTATAGAATTTGACCATATCTTATCTTATATCGCGTTGCCTCCAGTTAACATAGGTAGTAAGAAAAGCCTACCAGTCTCATAAAAATGATAGATACCTGGATATTTATCCAACTCATCCACGGATTCAATGACCTCTCGTCAAGTTCTCTCTCAGAATGCTTCCTCTAACATTTCGACTGTCAGCGCAGCCGACAGGAAAAAGAACATCTTCTTGCTGAACAGTAAGAAGAACCTATTTCTCTTTTCCAAAATGTGCGAGAGGAAGTTCTGCAGCGCAGGGTAGCCAGATACTCCCAGCGAATTTACCATTGGCATAGCCAATACGGAAAAAGACCGCATTTTTCATCCTCACAATGTCCTATAGACATACAGGCATCTAACACAGCTCATTGTGCAGTCATTGTACCCATGATGTCGAAAAAGTGAAAATCCATCACGAGTTGAAGCCATTGTGTTAGTGCTCTTTATATAGCTGAGCCACGTATATATCATCACTAATACGTAAAAATCGAGAAGCTAGTTCTTCTAATTCTTCATATTCCGTCATAGTAATGCAAACTTCAACAGTGTCCTGTATGTGTGGTAAAGGCCAGCTGGTGACAGACTTGGAATCTGGTGAAATAGCTTGTAACAAGTGCGGGCTTGTATCATCCGATAGACTCCAAGAAAACCGCGCGGAATGGCGAACATTCGATTCAGAGAGTAATGACAGGTCAAGGGTAGGATCTCCTACTTCTCTTGCGTATCATGACATGGGTCTGGCAACAGTGATTGGAAAGGCAAATAAAGATTCTAGCGGTCGTCAGTTAGATCCGTCGATGAATTCAAGAATTCAGAGATTAAGAACTTGGGATTTCAGAACAAAAGCACATTCATCTACCCATAGAAATCTTCTTCATGCCTTTAATGAGCTTGGCAGATTAAAGGATAAACTAAGCCTATCTGACGCCATAATGGAAAAGACTGCTTATGTCTACAGAAAAGCCCAGGAAAAAAGATTGGTAAGGGGAAGGTCTACCTCTTCCATTTTGGCTGCGGCCATATATGCCGCCTGCAGAGAGATGCAAGCCTCAAGAACATTAAGAGATGTAGCTAACGCGACTAACGTTAAGCGTAAGGCCATTTCGCGCAGCTACCGAATTCTTGTTTTAGAACTTGACATTAAAGTGCCGTTGGTGGACCCAATGAAGTGCATTGCCAAGATAGCAAATAAGGCAAAGTTGAGTGAGAAGACGAAACGGATGGCAATGGACACTATGAACGAACTCATTGGGAAAGAGATTTCTGCAGGCAAGCTTCCAATGGGTCTTGCGGCGACAGTTCTTTACATGTCTTGCTTAGCCAATGGCGAGAGTAAAACTCAGAAAGATATCGCAGATGCAGCTGGAGTAACAGAAGTAACTATCAGAAATAGGTTCAAAGACCTAAAAACGAGGCTTGCGTTGAATTGAGCTGGAGAATTGCGGTCACAAATGGCTAATGACAACGACGATACGCAAGAAGAGAAAGATTTCCGGCAAAGGTATGCTCATGAGCTTCGCAAGAAAAAGATGCAGAATCTTACTAGTTCACATTTTGGTTTAGATGAGATATCTGATGAACTAGCGCGGGTCAAGCATCAAGCAATGATAACGCCAGGGCGCAGGGGAGAACAAATAAAGCATGAGGAAATCAACAAGGAGATCCTCAGACGCATAAGTGTTGGAAGTCCTATGAAGCAAAACACGTAATTGAACAGGGATTCTTCTTGTGTATGATCGTCACGTCATGAGGTCGAGGGCCATTTTGAGCTTTTTTATCTCCTGTTCTACCGCATCGCAGTCATTCTGATCAGCAGTGTATTTCAAAAGCCGCTCGAAAGCCTCTAGCTGAGCGGATACGATATCTTTCTTATCCAGACAAAGATCATGATAACCTTGCAACAATGCATACGATACCTTTCGCTTCTCTGTACATCCGCAAGTCTTGGCAACTATTATTACCGACGTTTCTGAATCAGCTATGTTCATACGTTATCATACTTACCGCGCTACCTTCAGGAAGATGTTCTTTATTTTGTCCACGATTCGGATAAGCGCAGACCGGCTGCACTAAATTGTTCTTTCCTTTGCCAATTCCATTTGCTGTTTTAGTTCTATTTCTTCCCTTATCGTCTTAGCCAGCTGTTCAAGACGAATTGGCTTGTGAACAAAGCAGTCAACACGTACCTTTGGAAACATCTTCCGAAATTCGTCGTAATAGATCTCAAACGCAGTAATAAAGCAAATCTTGGTATTTTCATCAAGCTTTCGCAGTTCTCGATATAATTTAAAGCCGTTCATTTTTGGCATTCTGATATCAAGTAATAGTAAATCATATTTGCCAGGCTTGAATTGGCTTAACGCTTTTTCAGGGTCATGAAAAGCATCGACTTCAAAGCTGCCTTCATTTTCCAAGCCATGCTTAATTATCGAAAGGATATCACGTTCGTCATCCACCAGCAAAATCTTGTATTTCTTGTTTGTCACTAATTCTTACAACAGAAAGATGCATTTAAGTCCGTTCTATATGTTGTTGCAGTACAATTTTCTATAGTACCTGACTTACTCTGGTTCAACATGTGTTGAGCGAGAACATATTCGCAACAGGCAAATTTAGTTCCTGGGAAAGACTCTCTCATACGGCTCCAATATCTCTTTAAAGAATTCCAAGCCTTTAGGGGACGCTTTGAAATAAGATACTGATCTAGTTCTACCGAATGTTTCTACTTCCCTCCTGATGAGCCCATGCGCTTCCATTTCTTCAATGATTGATCTATGTTTGGTGAGGTTAAGACCACAGAAGCTTATCAGGGCGGTCTGGTTGAGTTCACCATATTCCACTAACTTTAGAAGTATGTCCCTGATCATGTAGATCCTATCACGGTACTGAGAATGAGGGAGCCTTGATGAGGATTCTGACAGTTGCCCCTGCCCTTTCATGAAATGAGGGGCGTGCGCCGAGTATGTAAATCTGGACTAACCATGTTAATTCACTTTGTTAAGCGATTCTTAATACGTTATGACAAGAAATAAGAGTTGGCGAAAAAAATGCAAAAAGCATTTTCTGAACCAGCCGTACTGAACTGGGATCGAGTGATTCACAAGAACGCCAGGACAAAAGACGGAGAACCTCTGGGCTACATCGCTTCCGAATATGACGGATTCATCTTGATCCTGTCCTCTGGTTCCCGAGAGTATAGGATACCAAAGTCGCATGTAGAGGCATTTGATGGATCACAGGTCTTTCTGGACTTGGAATTTGGAGAAGTAAGTCAATATATTCATCGGATGACTTTTCTTTTCCATCCTACCTTTTTTGTTCGCCGGATCAGGTAAACGTCCATACTGCGTGCGGGCAGGGCTATCTTTCCTTTTCCGCCTCGATTCGCTCGCAGCCTAAGAACAAGAATCTTTCATCTATTCCAGCTTGACGTAATTCCTGAGCGGAGCCAGCGTTGGTTTATTGTTGTGTAGCCACTGGAGCGTTTTGACAAACGAGCTGGCTGCCTCTATCGTCGTCAGCACGGGGATGCCCATCTCGACGGCTTTCCTTCTAATCTGGTATTCGTCGTATAGCATCCCGACATATTTCTCGATAGTAGAAGTGGCAGGAATGTTAATGATAAAATCGATCTTGCGTTCGTACAATAGTTCAGCAATGTTGGGCTTGCGGTCCGGCTCGCTAATCTTGTAGACCAGCTGCAAGTTCTTGAACTTGTTGTTCTCCAAAAACTCTGCCGTATGCTCGGTTGCCATCATGTTGTAGTTCATGGACGAGATGAGCGACACTATCGGAAGCAACATCTCCTTTTTCTTCTGACCTCCGACCGTTATCAGTGCAGACCCCGACAGTGGCAATGAATAACCTGCTGCCATGTACGCTTTTGCCAGCGCGTCGTAGAAACTCGTACCAAAGCACGCGACTTCGCCCGTCGATTGCATCTCTACCCCAAGCACAATGTCCGATCCTTCAAGCTGCATGAACGAAAATTGAGGGACTTTGATCCCAAAGCCTGTGGTCTTTAACCACAAGTCCTTGGCAGCCGGCGGCAAGCGCTTGCCCGTCATTGCCTTTGCAGCCAGGTTGATAATATTGAGACCCACAAATTTACTAACAAATGGCATAGAGCGGGAGGCCCTGACGTTAGCCTCTATTGCCAACACCTCTTCGTTCTTCACCAGATATTGGATGTTAAATGGTCCTTTTACATTAAGGGCCTTGCCTATTCTGATAGAGTTATCCACTACGGTGTCGATAGTTTTCCTATCTAGCCGCCATGGCGGTATGCTCATCATTGCGTCTCCCGAATGCACACCAGCATTGTCAATGTGTTCTATTACAGATCCAATAACGACATCCTTGCCGTCAGCTACCGCGTCCACTTCAACCTCTGCAGCATCCTGCAAGAACTTGCTGATAACAACGGGATGATCGGGGCTAACATTAGTCGCGTCTGTCAGGAATCGCTCTAATTGTTGTTCGCCCCACACTACCTTCATCGCAGCGCCGGAGAGCACGTATGAAGGCCTGACCAGCACCGGGAACCCGACAGTATCTGCAAACTCTTCTGCTTCTGCAAGTGAAGTGAACTTCCTCCACGCTGGCTGCTTTATTCCAAGCGTATCAAGTAGGTGGCCAAACTTTGCTCTGTCCTCAGCCGTATCGACGTCTTCGCTGCTCGTGCCAATGATCTTGATGCCAGTTTTAGCTAGTTTGGGTGTCAGATTGTTTGCAGTTTGACCACCTACGCATGTGACAACGCCGGTAGGCTTCTCCTTGTCGCATATGTCAAGCACGCGCTCTAGCGTCAACTCTTCGAAATACAATCGGTCGCAGATGTCATAGTCAGTTGAAACAGTCTCTGGGTTGCAGTTTATTACGGAAATTTCCTTGACACCATTTTCCTTGAGACCCCACACCATGTTGACAGTCCCCCAGTCAAATTCCACACTGCTTCCTATCCTATAGGGGCCGGCGCCAAGCACCATCATATTGCCCTTGTTGTTTTCCCCGACCTTGACGTCATCTTCCTGTCCGCCATAGGTCAAGTACAGATAGTTGGTTTTGGCTGGCCATTCTGCAGCCAAAGTATCTATTTGTTTAACAACAGGCTTTATTCCAAATTTCTCGCGAAATGCCCTGACCTGCATTTCGTCAAGATTGAGGCAGCGCGCTATCTGCTTATCCGAGAAGCCCATTTTTTTAGCCCTTTTGACTAGCACTTCGTCAAAGCTGGTCTTACGCAGTTTTGCTTCCATGTCGACAATATTCTTTATCTTGACCAGGAACCACGGGTCGATTGCCGACAATTGGTAAATGCGCTCTATGCTCATGCCGGTTGTTATCGCCTCGACAACTGAGAATATTATTTCGTCATTTGGATGGATCAGCGCCTGCTCTATCCGTTCATTGTCCTCCGGTGTCGGCGCCGGCGGCGAGTTGGCGTTTGCCACAAGGCCGTCCCTGCCAATGTCACACATCCTGATCGCTTTTTGAACCACTTCTTCAAAGGTCCTGCCAATCGCCATCACTTCGCCTACTGACTTCATAGCACTCCCGAGCCTGCGCTTTGCCAGCTCGAACTTGGAGAAGTCCCATCGCGGCATCTTGAGCACAACATAATCAAGCGATGGTTCAAAGCATGCAGTTGTTACCTTTGTGATCCTGTTTATCAGTTCTGGCAGCGAATATCCTAGGCCTATTTTCGCAGCCATGTATGCAAGCGGATATCCTGTGGCCTTACTTGCAAGTGCGGACGACCGCGACAGTCTTGCGTTGATCTCGATTGCAGTGTATTGCTCTGACGTGGGGTCAAGGGCAAACTGGATGTTACATTCGCCCACTATCCCACAGTGGCTTGTGGCGCGAATAGCTGCAGAACGCAGCATGTGGTATTCATGGTTGTTGAGCGTCTGCGACGGCGCGATTACAATGTTGTCGCCCGTGTGCACTCTCATTGAAAGCACGTTTTCCATGTTGCACACGATCACGCTGTTGCCCCTGTAGTCGCGCATAACTTCATACTCTATTTGCTTCCAGTGACCAACGTAACGCTCTATCAGGATCTGGTGAACCATGCTGAGGTTGAGGCCACGCTGCGCAATTTCTTGCAATTCATATTCGTTGTATGCAACTCCGCCTCCCCTGCCTCCAAGTGTGTAAGCAACCCTGATAATGACTGGATAGCCAATCTCATTTGCAGCCTTGAACGCCTCATGTAGAGAATTGACTGCATAGCTCTGCAACACCGGCACATCACTCTTTATCATGGCGTCCTTGAACAGCTGCCTGTCTTCGGTGATCTCGATACCGTGCACTGGCGTACCGAGCACCCGAATGCCGTATTTTTTCAAGATTCCTTTCTCGTGCAAGGATACCCCGCAGTTGAGTGCTGTCTGGCCCCCGAACCCGAGCATTATTGAATCTGGCTTTTCGGCCTCAATCACTTTTTCAACGTACTCTGTATTGATTGGAACAGGGTATACCTTGTCTGCAAAACGAGTGTCGGTCTGGATAGTGGCAATATTGGGGTTTATCAGCACGCTCTTGATCTCTTCCTCGGCCAGCGCCTTGAGACATTGCGAACCGGAGTAGTCGAATTTGCGGCCAGTTTACTGGCTCTCGCCCGCTTCTCCGATTTTTATTGCCCCACTTCCTAGCACAAGGACTTTCTTAATCAAATCATCTCTTGGCGCCTTTTCTCCCTCCTTTCTTTTTCGTTTTTTTCTTTGATAACTTTTTCGCGCGAGGCGCTTTTGCTGACGCCGGCTCAGACTTCACTCCAGTAGCGATAATTTCCTTGAACCGGTCAAAGACGTACATGCAGTCATAGGGCCCCGGCGATGCCTCTGGGTGGAATTGCACCGCGATTATGGGCTTGTTCTTGTGCTCGATACCTTCGACGGTATTGTCGTCAGCGTTTGTAAACCACACCTTGAAACCTGTTTTTCCGAGGCTCTTTGGGTCTATCCCATATCCATGGTTTTGGCTCGTCACATAAACTTGGTCGTTGCGCTTGTCGATACATGGCTTGTTCTGACCCCTGTGGCCGAATTTCAGCTTGTAAGTGTTGGCGCCACCCGCAAGCGCAAGTATCTGGTTCCCAAGGCAGATGCCAAGCGTTGGAGTTGATGTATTGATGAGTTTTGAAGCAGTCTTTATTGTGCTCGTGCAGACCTTCGGATCGCCCGGCCCGTTGCTAATGACCACGCCTTTTGGACTATATGACATTATATCATCATACGACGCGTCCCAAGGCAACCGCACGACCCTGTAACCTGTGCGCATGATGTTGCGAATTATGCTGTATTTCACGCCGGTGTCAAGAACGATGATGCAGTCTTTGTCCTTGTCGCCGTACTCCTTAGGTCCACTCGTCGAGACCTCAGGCATGAAATTCAATCCTTCATATTTCGCGACAGCAAGCGCCTTTTTCAGTCGCGACTCGTCAATCACATTTTGAGATACGGCCACCGCTCCCATCATGACCCCGTTCACTCGCAATTTCTTTGTCAGCTCGCGCGTATCTATGCCGTAGATGCCCGGTATCTTTTCATCATAGAGCCACTGGTCTAGAGTCTTTGTACAGCTCCAGTGGCTTGCAACATCTGATAGATCATGAATCAACAATGCTTTGACTTGTATTCCGTCTGATTCAAAGAACTTGGGAAGCCCGTATTCGTCCTTTGCATCAAAGCTGGGCACTCCATAGTTACCCACGAGCGGATAGGTCATGCATAGTATTTGGCCCCTGTACGATGGGTCTGTCAAGGTCTCAGTGTAGCCGACCATGCCGGTGTTGAACACCACTTCTCCGGCGATCTCTGAAGGGTATCCAAAGCCTACGCCGTCAAAAATACTGCCGTCTTCTAAAATCAGCTTGGCTGCGTAGCCAGTGTAGGTCTGTTGCAGTGCAGGAATTTTTTGAACCCTCACCAATTGTAAAAGTAAGCAAATTTAAATTTTGCTTTGCGCATAAGATGGTATCATTGGATGATTCAAAGCCGGGATTGCAGAACCAGAAGCGCTGCGTGATTTGCGGTTCCAGATTTGCCGAGCGCAAGTGCTACTTCTGCGAAAGTAGAGTGTGCACTTCGTGTATTGTCCCGGCGGACGTGTCCGGCTCGACGACCAAGTGTCTAACTTGCGGCAGGAAGAACGTCAACAGACTCACCTTTGCCCAATTGATAAAGAGAAACTATTACCTGTTTGGCATAATTATTGCCTTCTGGCTGTTCACGGTCTTCCCGATACCGTTCCTCAATCTCGCAGGCATTAACATAGATCCGAGCGCCTTCCAGCCCGTTCTCATAGCCACTGCGGCCATGACCATCCCGTTCGTGTTCATGTTCATTGCGTGGCAGAAAAAGGCACCTAGAGGCTCCCAATAGTCAATACATATTTTTTGCTAAGAGCTCTGTAAACTCGGTTGTTGAAAGTGTGCCGCCAATGTCCTTTGTCTTGCTGCTCTTCTTTAGGGCGCTGGATATCGCATCCTCTATGCGTCTGGCTTCTACCACTAGGCTCTTGTCGTTGTACTTGTCGGCAAGCCATTCTAGCATCATTTTTGCAGAAAGCAAAATGGAAGAAGGGTTTGCCGCATTCTTGCCTGCGATGTCAAACGCTGCTCCATGCACAGGTTCAAAAAGTGCAAACTGGTCACCAATATTGGCGGCGGGTCCCATGCCAAGCCCTCCAACCACCTGTGCAGCTTCGTCAGACAAGATATCGCCATAGAGATTTGTAGTGACAATTACATCAAACTCGTCCGGGTTGCGGATAAGGTTCATGGAGCAAGCATCCACATACAATTCGCTGTACTGTATCCTGGGGTATTTTTTGGCAACTGACTTGCATGTGGTTGCAAAAAGGCCGTCGCCCTTGCGTAGCACATTTGCCTTGTGCACCGCGACTACTCTACGCTTGTTGTCGCGAATCATTGCAGTTTTGAACGCATATTCAGCTATTCTCCGGCTTGCGCGTTCGGACGTGATCCTAAGCGCCACGACCGTGTTCTCGTCTGCGTTGAACTCCCATCCGAGGTAGACGTCCTCTGTGTTTTCTCTCACGGTAACAAGGTCAACCTTGTCTGAAAGGCTCGGGATATTAGGATATGACTTGGCCGGCCTCACGTTTGCGTAGAGGTCGAACATGCGCCTGAGAACTATTATCACATCGGCAGCGCTCTCTCCCACTGGACCTTTCAGGCACGCATGCGATTTCTTGATAGTGTCAACTGAAGAGTCGGGCAGCGCTTTGCCGTGCTTTGCAAGCGCGCTGTCGCCGGCGTCAACTTCGTTTATTGTGAATTTCGTTGAAGACTTGTCACTTATGGTCTCTAGGATTTTCTTTGCGGCCGCTGTCTGCTCGGGGCCAATACCGTCGCCCCTGATAAGGGAAATGTTGTATCTTGCCAATCACATCAATCTAGCTTTTAGGGTAGAGAGTCTGTCTTAGCAACACTTTATTTATTGCATCCATCATTGCCTGAACCGACGCGACGACAATGTCTTCGCCCGCTTTTTTCGCAGACACGACGTTGCCATCCTTGTCTTCGACCTTGATGGTGACCACTGCCAGCGCGTCAGAGCCGCCTGTTATTGAGTCGAGCATAAAATCTCTTATTTTGATGTTGGCCATCTCGCCCGCTATTTTTTGTATCGCCTTGAGCGCGGCGTCCACCGGGCCGACCCCGATGTCAGCAGCGATGAGGTCCTTGCCGTTGGCGTTGAGCCTTACGACGGCGGTAGGGGTAGTGTTCATGCCAGTCATGATATGAATGTCATAGAGCTTGAACTTCTCTTCAAACTGGGTGCTGCCAATTATCTCACCTGCTATGGACAAAAGTTCTGAAGTTGTTATTGATTTGCCTTTGTCAGCAATGTTCTTTTGCTTTTCCACTATTTTGTGGAGCTGCTCGTCGGTAGGATTGATGCCAAACTCTTCAAGCATTGCCCTGATTCCATGTGCGCCCGCGTGCTTGCCCGCCTGAAGCCATCTCTTCCTGCCCACGAGCTCTGGTGCTATGGGCTCGTACGTTAGTGGGTTGTTGATAATGCCGTGGGTGTGTATGCCCGACTCGTGGCCGAAAGCGTTTTCGCCTATTATCGCCTTGTTCGGCTGGACTATTATGCCCATCGTGTTTGACACGAACTTTGACGTCTCGTAGATCAGCTTCGTGTTGATGTTGTGCTTCTTGTTGTAGAGAATTTCAAGCGCCATCACAAACTCTTCAAGCGAGGCGTTACCTGCGCGCTCTCCCAATCCGTTTATCGTGACGTGCGCGCACGCAGCCCCTGCGTTGACGCCTGCGATCGCGTTCGCGACCGCAAGCCCAAAGTCGTTGTGGCAGTGAACACTTATCGGGAGATCGGTCACACCCTTGACGTCCTTCACAATCTGCGCGAGATAATCTGGTGTCCTGTAGCCTACTGTGTCTGGAATGTCAACTCTGTCTGCGCCGGCTTCAGTCACGGCCTTGAATACTTGTAGCATGAACTGCCTGTCAGACCTCGTCGCGTCTTCGGCAGAAAATTCTACTTGCATGCCGTGCTTTTTCGCATACTCAACGGCCTTGACGGCCTTGTCCATGACCTGCTCGGGCGTCATTTTCAATTTGTATTTCATGTGTATGTCCGACGTTGCAATGAATGTGTGGACGTACTTCAAGTCGCATTTGATGGCGGCATCAATGTCATTTTCAGTAGTGCGCGCAAGACCACAGATTTCGGCCTTCAATCCCTGCCTTGCTATCGCTTTGATCGCCTGCATCTCGCCCTGCGACACTACCGGAAAGCCAGCCTCTATCGCGTCGATTCCAAGCTCGTCTAGCTTGATTGCTATCTGGATTTTTTGATCTGGCGTTATAGTCACGCCAGGCGTCTGCTCACCGTCCCTGAGGGTAGTGTCAAAAATCCGCACCGTGTCATAGTTTATTTTCTTGACCTTGTTCAAACTTCAACACCTCTTGGAAGCGCCGACACGCCAGTTCTTGACAACTGGGTAATCCCGTAAGGCTCAACGAGATTTCTAAATGCATCTATCTTATCCGGCGTACCTGTTATCTCTACAGTTATAGTTTCCTTGCCAATGTCCAGGATGTTGCCACGAAATATTGTAGAGTAGTTGATTATCTCGCTTCTTGTCGTCGGGTCGACTGCCTTCATCTTTATCAGTGCAAGCTCGCGGTAAACAGTCTTTTCAGTGTCGAGCACCTTTACCTCTACCACGTCAATTAATTTTCGCAATTGCTTTACCAGCTGATCCAGTGTCCGCTCGTCGCTGTTCGTCGTGATCGTCATCCTTGAAAGGTCCTTTTGTTCCGTCGAGCCTACGGTAATGCTTTCAATATTGAAACTGCGTGCCCGGAAAAGGTTAGTCACCCGAAAGAGCACTCCTGGTTTGTTCTCGACAAGCGCAGTCACGATGTACCAGGATCCACTTTGAGGAGCAGTCGTAGCCATTCCAATTATGCTCCTGTTATCATGTCCTTAAGGCCTGTGCCGGGCGCCACAAACGGATACACATCCTCGTCGGGGTCAATTGGAATATCTATCACCGTTGCAATGTCAGACTTGATCGCTGTCTTGATCGCTTTATCGAGCTCGTTCATCGATCCTACCCTTATGCCCTGTGCGCCGTACGCCTCCGCTATCTTGACATAGTCAGGGCACTTCTGTTGGTCCACGCCGCTATAGCGCCTGTTATAGAAAGTTCGCTGCCACTGAGCCACCATGCCAAGCATGTAGTTGTTCATCAGGAATACTATCACGGGGAACTTCTCAAGCACCGACACTGCAAGTGAGTTTTCAGTCATGTTGAACGAGCCGTCGCCGGCAATGTCCACTACCGGAACCTTGGGTGCTGCAGCCTTGGCTCCTATCGATGCCGGGAATCCAAAGCCCATCGTGCCTAGGCCCGTAGAGCTGAAGAAAGTGCCGGGCGCAATCACGTCAAAGTGGAGCGACGCCCACATCTGGCACTGGCCCACTTCTGTTGTTACTATGCCATTTGCCGGAAGCAATTCGCGCAACTTTTTCAGTGACTTTTTGGCCGTGATTTCCCTAGGATAGTCCTTGAGAGTCTCGGCGTAATATTGTACGAGCTCCTTCCTGCGCTTGAGCCACGGGCTGTCCGCGGATCTCTTGGCAATCTTTTTCGAGAGCATCTTTACAAGCGTTCGCAATGACGACTTTACATCGCCCACCAGCGCCACATCGACCGACTTGTTCTTGCCAATCTCGGCCGGGTCGATGTCCATGTGTATTATGCTCATGCCCTTGCCAAACTCGTCAAACTTGCCCACAGACCTGTCTGAGAACCTTGCTCCCGCGGCTATGATGCAGTCGGCCTCGAGAATTATTTTGTTGGCTTCTGCGTGGCCATGCATGCCTATCGGTCCCATTGCTAGCGCGTGGTTTTCAGGGAACGCTCCCTTACCTTTGAAAGTAGTAACTACCGGTATCATAAGGAGCTCTGCCAATGCCTGAAGCTCCGAGAATGCGCCAGAAAGTATTACGCCCCCGCCGGCCATTATTATCGGCTTCTCAGCCTTTACCAAGAACTCCACCGCCCTGCCCATCTCGCTGATGTCTGCATCGATCACCGGGTTGTATCCCCTCACCTTGATGAGGTCTGGGAACTTCATGTCTGCGGTTGCCTGCTGCACATCCTTTGGAATGTCCACTAGAACCGGCCCGGGCCTTCCGCTCTCGGCGATGTAGAACGCCTTCTTTACCATCTCGGGGATCTCGCCTGCAGCCCTTGGCTGGAACGCGTATTTGGTACATGGATTAGCAACACCAATAATGTCCGTCTCCTGGAAGGCGTCTTTGCCTATATAGGCAAGAGGCACCTGTCCCGTCACGGCGACCACCGGAGACGAGTCAGCATAAGCAGTCGCGATTCCTGTAATGAGGTTGGTGGCGCCCGGGCCGGAGGTTGCAAAGCAAACACCGGCCTTTCTTTTTATCCTGGCGTAGCCGTCGGCCATGTGAGCCGCGGACTGCTCGTGCCTAACCAGCACGTGCCTCAAGTTGGCACCTACCAGTGCGTCGTATATTGGTAGATTCGCTCCTCCGGGAAGTCCAAAGACTAGGTCTGTCCCCTCTTTCTCGAGGGCGTGAATCAAGGCCTTTGCGCCAGTCATTTCAACCAATTTATTTTTCACCAAATCTCTCTCGCACAAACACCTGCTTGCTGGACAGGGTTTGCCCTAGGCAAGTCTCAGCAGAACCAGAACATGAACCTTCTGCCAATGTTCGCTGTCAGTCCTAGGCATTTTTGTTAATTTGCAGTGATATAATTTATAAAGTTAACTGCGACTAAACGGTATAATATTGAGTTTGAAACATGCCATTGAAGCCGAAATTCGTTGATCGCAATCTAAGATTTACAGACTAATATTTGGGCATTGATATTGCATGTCACAAGTTCTGATTGATACCGGTTAGATGCAATTTGACATTGTTAACCAAGGCATCTTGCAGCTGCTGCCTGGCTGCTAACTTCGGTGGATGGCTTATTCTTGCTTAATTGTTTTAGTGCCATTTCTGTTCATGATACTAAAGACCGCGGATAATGATTACTTTGGCACATGCGAACACAAGAAACAGATAAACAGACCAATATCGAGCCGTCAGAACAAAAATAAATAGGCAATACGTAGAAAAATCATGTCAGTAGAAGTTGTCTCTGCCATAGACCAGATGCTTATGCATGGCATTATAGTCAGCGAGCAGCGAACCGAGGTCTTGAGATTATTTCTTGACTTACAAGAAAAGCTCAAATCTGCTGATATCTACAAGCTGCTAGAACCTATCAGAAAAACAATACCGCCAGAGATCTTAAAACTAGGCTCTATTACTTACGAAGATGCTTTGCTACTGACTTGGGCGGTGCAGCTTTCTAATGTCAAAAGAGCGGGCGGGTTCTTCAATATTTAATTTTGCCTGCCAGCCAATTTATTAGACTGTATACGCAGACAGAACCTTATTGACTGCTACGGATTCTGCTGAAATACGAGACACGATTTACAAATATTTTCAGCTAGCCAAGACCAAGGAAATAGAGAAGATAGAGGAATTCATTGACCGGGGCTTTACCAAGTTCGGCGACTCGCCGCCGTATGATAGGCGCGATTTTGAGAGGGCGTTGATGCTGGAACAGTTACAGTTTGCTAGCCTCTCAGACTATGATTTCAAGATTGAAGACCTGAAAACAGAAGTCATGGGGGAAGCAGCTGTCGCAACGCTTGTTCTGCAAGTGACCGGCATGATAGTCGACGACTATAGCTTCCGCGGGACTGCAATCGACAACAAATCAAGAGTGACGATTTTTTTGAAAAAAGACAAGAAAGGCCAATGGAAAATGATCCACCAGCACTTGTCAAAACTGGCCGGCTAGTCAAAGGACCCTGATTGGCTGACCGCCTTCAGGAGCTTGGTCTCTTTTTGCTGTGGCGCACTTTCCTTTTCCTTCAGGAAGATGTCGTACGCTTCCTTTACGTCGGCATTCTTATGCACTATTGCACGCACTGCCTTTATCATCGGCACA
>WNEW01003534.1_pt1 | contig 14632 bp, 14 predicted proteins | sample 5399891 | NCBI WGS metagenome assembly WNEW01 (sample SAMN13153336, study PRJNA577476) | soil metagenome | isolation source: 40 cm grassland meadow soil pre-rain plot 5 | place: USA:California | collected 2015-09-08 | reverse complement strand
AAAAGGGCAATCCGATGATGAGAAGTCGATGGGCTCTATGCGGGCGTTCCGTCTCTACACCCATTTCCTTCCTTTTCATCGGAGCGGGAGGCAGCCCGTTCGCCCGCTCCGCTCACCGCATCCAGGCGAACAGCTTGCTTAAGAGGCGTTTCTTTCCCTCGGTCAGGGTCGTCTTGCGCCACGCATTGGCAACCTTTTTAACCACCTCAGCCTGGGTCGGATAAGGATGAATCGTGCTGGTGATGGTGCTCAAGCCAATCCCGGCCTTCATGAGGACCGAGAACTCGTTGATCATGTCCCCCGCATGGTACGCGACGATGGTCGCGCCCAGGATTTGGTCCGTGCCCTTCTTGACATGCACGCGCGCAAACCCGTCGTCTTCACCGTCCAGGATGGCCCGGTCCACCTCATCCAGCTTGAACGTGAAGGTGTCCACTTCCAGGCCCTTGGCCTTGGCATCTGCTTCATACATGCCCACGTGTGCGACCTCCGGCTCCGTAAAGGTCGCCCACGGCATGATCAGCGAATTGGTGCTGGCATAGCCCAGCCCGAACGGATGCGGGAACAGCGCGTTCTGAATCACGATCTGGGCCATCGCATCGGCCGCATGGGTGAATTGGAACGGGAAACACACGTCGCCGGCGGCAAAAATGCTCGGGTTGGTCGTCTGCAGGCGATCATTCACCTTGACGCCGGTTTTGGTGTCATACGCCACGCCGACTGTGTCCAGCTCAAGGCCCTCCACGTTGGGGGCGCGGCCGACTCCGACCAGGATTTCATCGACCGTGATGTCGTAGTGCTGGCCGTGTGAGTCAACTGTCATCCTCTTGCCGCCCTCCGTCTTGCTGATCTTCAATTCCTTCCCGCAGCAGAGAAGTTGGATGCCGTCGCGCAGCATTGACTTGAGGACGATCTCTGCCGCGTCGCGGTCTTCCTTCGGCATGATGCCGTGCATGGCTTCGACCAGGTACACCTGGCTGCCGAACCGGGCAAAGGCCTGCGCCAACTCGCATCCGATCGGGCCGGCGCCGATCACCCCAACCCGTGCGGGCAAATCGGTGAGCGTAAACACCGTCTCGTTGGTCAGGTAGCCCGCCTCTTTCAACCCTGGAGTCGGCGCCGCGGCGGCGCGGGCGCCCGTGCAGATCGCCGCTTTCTTGAAGCGCAGGGTCCGGTTACCGGCCCAGCTCGTCACCTCGATGGTCTCCGGCCCGGTGAAGCGCCCCTCGCCGATGAACACATCCACACCCAGTTTCGTGTAGCGATGCGCCGAGTCCGTGTGGCTGATGCGGGCTCGCAGCTTGCGCATCCGGGCCATCGCTGCGGCAAAGTCGTACTTCACGTCTGGCGGGACGTGGACGCCGAATTCGTCCGCATGCCTCACATCCGACCAGGCGCGCGAGGCGCGAATGATACCCTTCGACGGCACGCATCCCACATTCAGACAATCGCCGCCCATCAGATGCTTCTCGATCAGCGCCACCTTGGCCCCCAGGGCCGCTGAGACCGCCGCCGTGACCAACCCAGCCGTGCCGGCGCCGATCACCACGATGTTGTACCGTCCGCTCGGCTCAGGGTTCACCCAGGTCGGCGGATGGACGTTATTGACCAGCGCCTGATTGTGCTCATCATTCGGCAGGACAGTGACTGGTCCATGGTCCGTCATGATCCGATCCTCCTCGCTCGGCTAAGCAGTCTTCTTCTCCGTGAACTTCCTGTAAATAATCGGCACTAGGGCCAGCAGCCCCAGGAGCGTAAAGGCCAGCAGGACATTGGGCGACGCGATTTCTCTGAGCGAGTTGATCATCCCGAGCTGGCGGCCGGCGTAGGCAAACACGAAGCTCCCGGGGATAATGCCGATCGCCGTGGCCGCGACGTAGGTGGCCAGACTGACCCGCGTCAAGCCCGACACCAGGTTGACGATGAAGAACGGAAACAGCGGAATCAACCGGAGCGTCATGAGATAGCTGAAGGCGTTCTTCGAGAACCCCTCCTGAATCGGGGCAATCCGGTGCCCAAACTTGCTCTCCACCCAGTCCCGCAACAGATACCGAGCGGCCAGAAACGCCAGCGTGGCGCCGGTCGTCGCCCCGAGATTCACGAAGACCGTTCCCAGCACGCTACCAAACAGGAAGCCACCGGCCAGGGTGAGGATCGCGGCTCCGGGCAAGGAGACGGCGACCACGATACAGTAAATGGCGATGTACAGGGCAACGGCCGAAGCAAAGTGTTGGTCCGCAAAGGCTAGCAGGGCGTCACGGTTTGATTTGAGAGCCTCCAATGAGAGGTACCGCCCGAGGTCGAAATAGAAAAAGGCCCCGATGGCGGCGGCGAACAGCAAGAGGATCACGATCTTCCCGCGATTCGACGAGGAAGCTGGAACCGACGTGGGCACGGTCGCATCACGATTCATGGTGGTGGTCTCCATCGTGGTCTCCTAGAGTCTGAGTATTGTAAGCCGACTGGCCGTGGATTTCATGTGGTCAGCGTGGATTTCTTACCAGCCCCTTGATGCGGAGCGACCAATCATCCAAACTCCTCATACCGCCTCCCTGCCCCTGATCAGGCTGCTGCCTGGGTAGTCTCGATCGATCCCCGATCGTTACAGGCGACGGATCGCTCTTGTCCGTTGGCTGTTCGGAGGCCTGGGCGGTTGATGTGTAACAGGGGGAGAGCATAAAGGACTATCCTGGGAGTGATGGGAATCCGGCCTGAAGGGAGGGAGGGGGCAAGATGAGTTGCTCGCGGTGTCAGGGACTGATGATCGTTGATGCCTTCATTGACATGGATGATGATAGCGGGCATCTCTGGCTCGGCGCGGCGCGCTGCCTGAACTGCGGCGAGGTGGCGGACCTCGGCATCGCCCGCAACCGGGCGACGCACCCGGCTAAGGTGACTTCTTGCCGGCCCAGGACGAAACCTCGCCGAACCCGTTCGCGATCCCCTCACCCGCTTCGACTGACGGCGTCACCCCAAGCCACTAACGCATGAGGTCACGCGATGGCGGAAGTGGCAGACATCGAGAGGGCGGTTCTCAGGGAGCTGGTCCGAATCGGTCCGTGCGCCTTCGATGATCTCGCCCTGGCCCTGTGCGAGTATTCCTGGAACCAGGTATTCGCCGCCGTGGACCGACTGAGCCGTCAGCGGAGACTGGCGCTCAGGCATCCGGGACGCTTCGGCAACGCCCAGCCTAACGTGAGCTCACCTTCCAGGTCTTAAACCGCTCAAGCAGTTGCTCCCGGACAGTCGGCGGGATCGGGGTCTCCGGCAACCGTCCCAGGACCCGGATCGTCTGCTTCATCTGCCGGAGGTGCAGGCGGCAGCCCACGCACATTCCCAGATGCATCTGGAAACGCAGCCAGAGGAAGAAGCTCTGATTCCCCTCCAGGTAGTCAGTGACCGCCTCAGTGAACGCCTTGCAAGTTACTTTGCCGGCAAGGTAGTCAGTGACATGGAGTTTCAGTTCTTCGCGAGTCACGCCGGACGCATACCTTCTTCCAGATACCGCTCCAGCGCCCGACGCACCTTGGAGCGGGATCGATGGAGCAGGACGCGTTGATTGGCTTCGCTGATCTCAAGCAGGGAGCAAACTTCTCTGGAGCTTACCCCTTCGACGTCACGCATGACAAGTACCTGCCGCAGTCTCGCCGGAAGCCCTTCGATCGCTTGCTCCAGAAACGTGACACCCTCCTTGGTGAGCAGCAGCTTTTCCGGCGTCTCCTCATCCCAATTGTGCGGCGCGACGGCCCAGTGATCGACCCAGAATCCCGAACGTTGGAACCGGGATGGGTCAACAGCCGGTTCTTCAGGGTCGTCGTCACATGCTCCGACATCTGAAAACGTGGTGTGGCGGCCTTCCCGGACCCCTCGCGTCTTGGCCTTGTTGGTGAGGATGCGGAAGATCCAGGTCTTGAGCGAGCAGCGCTCCTCGAACCGGTCCAAGCCTTCCATGACCCCTAGCCAGGTCTCCTGGACGACCTCCTCGGCGACCGACCGGTCGGACACGTGGGCGAGAGCGACCCTGATCATGGCGCCATGATAGCGATCGACGAGTGAGGTGAACGCCGCCTCGTCGCCGTTTCTGAGTCGTTCGATCAGGTTTTGCTCCTCGGCGCCTGTGCCTCCGCTCGCGTCTGAGCTGGAGTCCCGCGGAACTTGAGACTCCTGGATCATGCCCGCGGCCTGCGGCGTTGACCTGGTTCGCGTTGGGTGAGGCATGGGCTGAGAAGTGCTGACCTGGCTCATGGCTGGCCTCCTCGATCGAGTAGCTCGACGATAAAGCGGGGGCAGTTGATGATTTGGATGTGGCCGTTCAGGAGGTTTCTCACCACCTGTATCCCCTCAGGATCGACATAGGACACCCCGGAGAAGTCCAGCCGGACTTGCTTTTGCTGGTGCACCAGCCGGAAGCACTCCTGTTCAAGGAGAGACGCCCATTCCCCGTGGATCTTGCCCTCCAGCTTCAGCGTCACAGTCCCCACGTTCTTGGCAGCTGGCGTAATCCTTAACATCGGCGGCGTGCCCTCCAGGATTTGCTGCGCCTCTGGAATGGCAAGGTCGATGCCCAGCTCGCCCCAGATTAATGGAGCGCTGGATCATCTTGATTTCTATGTGACTCTGAGGATTTGGCAGGAAAGGGTAGGCGAAGCTGCCTGTAGATCTGTTCCCAAAATATTGGGAGAGTCCCAAGAAATTGGGAATCTAGGATGGAGGTTATCTCTTCCGGCTTATCCCAAGCTTTTTCATCCGGGCTTCGAGCGTGGTCGGTTTCAGGTCGAGAAGTTTCGCCGCGCCCTTCTCACCGCTCACCCGCCAGCCCGTGCATTCCAGGGTTTCAAGGATGTGGGCGCGCTCCACCTCTTCCAGCGTGGTCGCGGCCGTGCCACCGGAGGTGGCGCTCGGTTTCGGCAACCATTCGCCTAACTCCAACTGCGGTCCCTGACTCAGAATGATGGCACGCTCGATCACGTGTTCCAACTCCCGGATATTACCAGGCCAGGGATAGGCTTTCAGCGCCTCCATGGCCGTCGGCGCAATCGCCTCGACCTTTTTGCCCAAGTCGGCTGCGTATTTTTTGATGAAGTAGGTGGCCAGGAGCGGAATATCCTGTTTGCGATCGCGCAACGCGGGGAGGTGAATGGGGAAGACGTTCAACCGGTAGTAGAGGTCCGGGCGCAATCGGCCTTCCTGCACCTCACGCTCCAGCTCGCGGTTCGTGGCGGCAACCACCCGCACATTGACCTTGATGGTTTTCGTGCTGCCGAGCCGTTCGAATTCGCCCTCCTGGAGCACGCGTAACAACTTCGTCTGCAGTTCGACCGGAATCTCGCCGACCTCATCCAAGAAAATCGTCGCCCGATCCGCCAGCTCGAACCGGCCGATCTTGCGGGCCAGCGCCCCGGTGAACGCGCCTTTCTCGTGCCCAAACAGCTCGCTTTCGATCAAGCCGGCCGGAATCGCCGCACAATTGACCTTGACCAGCACGCCCTGCTTTCGCGGGCTCAGATTGTGAATCGCGCGTGCAATCAGCTCCTTCCCCGTGCCTGTTTCACCCGTGATGAGGACCGTCGCGTCCGTGGCAGCCACCTGTTCAACAGCCCGCAAGACCTTCTTGATCGCCGGTGCGGTTCCGATCACTTCTTCGAAATTGTGCTCGGTCTGAATTTCCTCTTGGAGGTAGGTGTTCTGCGCCTCAAGCCGTGCCTTTTCCTGCTCCATCAGCACCCGGTCGGTGATATCCACGAACATCGTGCGGGTGTACGTACCGCCGGGGTCTGGCCTCGACCACCACTGAATCCACAGCGGCTTGCCGTTGTCCTTCCGGCGCAGTTCGAGCACGACACCGCTGGTGTCCGTGCCGCGGCCGATGGACTCCAACGCCTCGCGCAGGCGGCGCTGAGCGTCGGGCGTGTCGGGGATAAACGATTTTCCGTAGGTTCCGGCGATTTCCTCGGGCTTGATTCCCAAGCTTCTCATCGCCGCGCGGTTGGCCCGCAGGAAGCGGGTATCAAGACCTTCATGCACATAGGCGATCGGGGCCTCGTCGAACAAATCGCGGAAACGCTCCTCGCTTTCGGCCAGCGCCTGGCTCGCCTGGCGCTGCAATTCCTCGTGCGCGAGGCAATCGTCTAAGGCCACCGCCACGGCGCCGGCCACCTGCTCCAGCAACTCACGACGCAAATGCGCGTAGGCTCCCTTCTCCGCCGTCATAAAAAACAGTGCGGCGCGGGAACGATCCCCGCTGACCAGCGGCAGGGCGCACAAGGACTCCATGCCGATGCTCGACATCACGTCGAAGGTCACCGGAAACTGCTCGCGCAACTCCTCCCGGGAAGCCGCGATCACCCACTGGCGGTTCTGCATGACCCAATCGCACGCGGTGCCTCGAGCTGGCAACACCGTCGGTTGGGTCGACTCAGCGTCCGCGCCACTCGGGGTCAGGATGTGCCCCTGCAGTTTGTCCCCCTCGATCGGTAGTTCGATGCCGAAGCGCTCGGTCGGCACCAGTGTCTTGAGGCACGCGGCCAAGGCGCCGAACAACTCGTCGCGGTTCAGGTGTTGCCCGATGGCGCGGTTAATCTCAGCCAGGGCCTTGAGCTCCTGATTCAGACGGCGAACGTCTTTTTCAGCGCGCACTCGCTCGAGTTCGGCGCCTGCGCGCGCGGCGAAAATCTTCACGATCGCGATCTCGTGAGGCTTGGGATGCAGGGGCTTGTCATGGATAAGTGCTAAGTGCCCCATAATGCTTCCCGAGGAGTCGTGAAGCGGCACTCCCAGATACCCTTCTGCGGCCAGTGTGACCAGGTCTTTGTCCTGGGGAAAGAGCGACTGCACCCGTTCCGGATACGAGCACACCTGCCCGCCAATCACGTGCTCGCAGGGCGTGCCCCGGAGCGGGAAGGCCACGTTCTCGATCAGGCTGTCCTGATTCCAGAAAGCCAGCGTGCGAACGCGGGTTTTGGTGGCATCAGTGCATTCCGCGACAAACGCGTAACGGACCCGCAGTTTTTCGGCCAGATTTCGGACGAGCAAGTGAAAGAAATCCCCGGCTGTTGCGGAGGCAGTCTCTGCGGTGATGGTGCGCAGCGTGTCTTCTGCATTCTTCAGGTCCGTGACATCGCGTGAGACCGCCAAGAGTCGTTCAGGTCGCCCCTGAACGTCCTTGATCGGATTGACGATCACATCCCACCACAAAGGCTTCTTGGTGACGGTCGTTGGGAAGTACCCGACGAACCGGCCTACGCCCCCGCTCCTGGCCGCCTCGACTGCCGCACGTTGAGGATAGGCCCGAGGTCGCAGATCTCCAGGGCTGCCATGCCGCCGGCGTTCATGGAGAGCAGGCGGCCATCCAGATCCAACACCTTGATGCAGTCCTGGCTGCCTTCGACCATGCGGGTATTGAACTCCTCGCTTTCCCGCAATGCTTCCTGGGCGGTCTTGCTCTCGGTCGTCGTCTGAGCGAGGTCGGTCCGGGTCCGTCGCAGCTCGAGTTGGCTGACGACCTGGCGGCTCAACGCCCGCAACGCCTCGGCCTGCTCCTGTGTCAACTCGCGCGGCACCCGGTCAATCACACACAGAGTGCCGAGCGCGTGTCCATTGGAGGCGATCAAAGGCATGCCAGCATAGAATCTGATATAAGGGTCGGCCGTGACCAGAGGATTGCCCGAAAACCGTGGATCGGCCATGGCGTCCCGAACCACGAACAGGTCCGGCTGGACGATGGCATGGGCGCAGAAGGCGATCGCGCGAGGAGTTTGGGTGGCCGTCAGGCCCACCTTCGCCTTGAACCACTGGCGGTCCGCGTCGATCAAGCTGATCGCGGCGATCGGCGTCCGGCAGATCTGGGAAGCCAACGAGACGAGTTCGTCGAAGTCTCGTTCCGGCGGAGTGTCGAGGATCGCGTAGCGGCCAAGCGCGTCAAGCCGCTCCGCTTCGCCGGCCGGGACGGGCGCATTCATCGAGCGTCTCCCTCGATGATCCAATGTTCTGTTGCAACGCTTGCCACTGCTGGCACCAGATGGCCGAGTGAGGGCGCAAGTGTAGCACCGTCGCGCGGGGCCAGGCAAGTGCAGGGAGCGGGATCACAGGGAGGGCTGCAACGCTGAGGCAAGCCCTCCGCGCAAGGCCTGTGCGGAGGAGTCAGCCGGATTGCCTCTTCCACGTCCGGAAGCGCAGAACCAGCTCGTCGTGGACCTGGGGCGGGATCGGCTCGGCCGGCAGCCGGCGAAGCGCCCGGATCGTCTGCTTCATCTGCCGGAGGTAGATGCGGCAGCCGACACACCTCCCGAGATGCATCTGGAAGCGGACCCGATCCACGAAGCTGAGGCGGCCTTCGAGATAGTCGGTGACCGCTTCGACCATCTCCGTGCAGGTCAGATTCCCGGCAAGAGACTTCAACACATGATTCTGGAGTTCCTGTCTCATCATTCCCGCCCCCTCTTCCGCAGACATCCGTGCCGGTAGTCGGCAAGGGCGCGACCATCGACAGGCGCGACAGCCCTCAGCCACCTTTCGGGATCGAAATGATCGGCGTCTTGACGTTGGAGACGTCCGTCACTGTCATCTGGAACAGGTCGGACAGGACGGCGAAGGCTTCCTGGTTCCAGCTCGGCACCATCCCCTGACTGATCGGGAACTTCCGAATCGAGTAATACTGGCCCTCGAACTGCACGGAGAACTCCGCGTCCGGCAAGGCCGAGGGTGACTCTTCGACATCGAGCACATGCGCTGGATTCCGAGGCACAGGTCCCGTCCGAGGGTCCTTCTCGACAGGGTAACCCCGTTCCTCCTCGATGCCGCGAGCGATAAAGGAGATGATCGAGTTGAAGCTGCGGAGCAGGATGAACCCCCGTAAGGGGTAGTCACCTCCGGGGAAACCCGGTCGGATGTCCACAAACACATGGTCCGGCGGGAAGCGATCGATGTCCTCGTTCATCCGCTTCCGTTCTCCACTGCTCAGTCTATTGATGTCATAATTCGTAATAACCAGCCGGCCCGTCACCTTCTTATTCAGCACAGCCGGCTTGTCCTTTTCAGGAGCGAGCCACCGATAGCCCTTGTCGATCGCGGCCACCACCTCTGCCGGCGTGAGCCCTTTCTCGAGGGCCACCGGGAACGCTTCCTCATACATGATTGGGCCGATCCGCAACTTTTTCTGAAAGTCCAACGACGCGAGATGCAACAATCGCCGCCGAAACTCCGTATATTCTTCGCGCCGAGACGGCGTATTGAACACGACCGTCGGAATCTCATCGCCGTCTATCGCGATGCCTCGCGCCATCAGCCTGAGGGTCATGCTGATGTCGAACCCCTGCCGAAGCAGGAAGTCCAAATGTGACTCGTCCAGCGGCCGCAAGATCCGCTTCGTAAATTCCTCGCCGGAGATCGGCACGATGGTGATCGTGGGATTTTCCGCGATGCTGCTGCTGAATTGCAGATCCACCGGCCGGTCGTCCGGACTGGGGACACTCCCGAATCGAGCGTTCACGCCTGAGGTCACGCGGAAATCGAAGGTCGCCGCGATGCTGGAGACCGCCGTGAAATGCACGGGCCGGTAATGGCGGGCGCGGGCGATATTGAGCAACAGGAGTTCGGCCTCGACTTGTCCGACCGTGCGGTCATACTCGATCACCGCCCGGTGCATCGCGATGGGCGACAGACACCCTGTCAGACTGCTGAGCAGGGCCAGCATGATACCGGTAAGGCTTCGCCATCTCACGCTCAAATCCCCGCGTACCATTCGTAGCCCTGGTCTTCCCAATACCCCCCTTGTCCCCCCGCAATAGACGCAAAGCTTTCCATGACCTCGATCCGCATGACGTATTTCGCCATTTTGTAGCCAAGCTGCCGCTCGACCCGCAGGCGGACCGGCGCGCCGTGCGCGATCGGGAGAGTCTTGCCATTCAACTCGTAGGCCAGAATGGTCTGCGGATGGTAGGCATCCTCGAAATCGATGCTTTCGTAATAGTGCTGCCCGTCCTCATCCGGGTCGGCGCAATAGAACACCACGTAGCGGGCCGAGGGAAGGGGCTGGACGCGAGCAAGCAGTTCGCCGAGCTGGATCCCCGTCCACTTCCCGATGGCGCTCCACCCTTCCACGCAATCATGGCGCGTGATCTGCGTGCGCGAGGGCATGTCGCGAAGTTCCGCCAGCGAGAAGACGGCCGGGTGCTGGACCAACCCGCCTACCTCCAGCCTCCAGTCCGCAAACCCATTGCGTGCCAGGGCCTGATACACCGGATTGGCCGGATTGTCTGTCCCGTTGGGTGGAAAGACCGGCGAGAGATCAGCCTCGGTAAACTCCTTGGCCATCGCCCGCCTCGGTGTGAGGAGGCGCTGGGCCCGTCGCGTCACCCCCTCTGCTTTGCCAAGCAGGCTCGTGAACCAGTCGCTTCTCGACAAATTGTCACAGCCGGCCAGGACGAACAGGCCGGCTGCTTGAAGCGCGCCGATGACAAAGCGCCGACGATCAATTCGCTTGTTGTCCGCCATGTGTCGCTCCAGATTCCTCCACGGCATACCAGCCGGTGAGCATGGATCGAAGGTTATTCCACAGCCCCGTGAGCACCACTTGCGACAAATGAATCACCACAAACCCGATGAACGCAAAGCAGGCGAGGAAGTGGATCGTACGCGCCGATTGCCGTCCGCCGAAGAGGGTCAACAGGCCGGGGAACGCGGCGTCAATCATCGGCGACATGGACAGGCCGGTCAGGACGATCAACGGTCCCAGCCCGAACACCACGCCGGTGTAAGCGATCTTCTGCAAGACGTTGTAGTGCTTCTCGCCCGTTGGATGGCGCAGCAAGAGGTGATCCTTGAGCGCCTGCCCAATGCCACGCAGATCTTCCCATTTGGGAAAGAGATCTCTCGAAAGATGACGGCTGAGGATGGCATACAGCCCGAAGATCAACCCATTGATCACGAAGAGCCAGGCAAAGAACAAATGCCACTGCCGTCCCATGGCCAGCCATTTCCCGCCTGGAAGCGTGGCCCAGGCCGGAAACCCGCGGACCGAATCGTGTGAGAGGCCGAGCACCCCGGTGGTCTCAAAGGCATGGCCGAAGACCGTCGTGACCCCGACCACCTCCCCGCTCTCCGTCCTCATCGCTCTCATGGACAGGATCGGGCGATCCCGATCGGACCGGTCGCCCCAATAGAGAGCCGGGTGCGCATTGAAAATTTGAAGCCCGCTCATGATGAGAATCGGCAGGCAGAGAACGTTGAGCCAGTGAGCCAGACGAACCGGGAGCTTGTGCCGGTAGATGCGATGAACGCTGGGAGCAGGCTCGGGCGTTTCGTGTGACTCTGGACGCGCCACCACGGGTACTTCGACATTCAGGCCTCCTTGGCGACATTCACAAAGACCTTGATGGCGCCCTTCTCCTGCGTCAGCAACCGCATCATTTCCTGGTACCGATCGAGGCCGTCCACCGGATGCGTCAGCAGTTTCGAGAGCCAGCCCGGGAACTCCAACTCAGCCCGCGAGAGATCATACGCCCCGGCCTCGAAATACTCCCGGTTGGCATTGACCGTACCCACCATTACCTTGTTCCCCAGGACGAACCCCAGGTTGATCATGTCGGCGGGGACCTGGATGTTCCGCCCGCCGCCGGTCACGCTGGAGAGGACCAGGACCCCGTTCTTGCCCAAACGCTCCATCGCCTCGAAGACGATCGGCGCGAACCCCGTCGCCTCGAACATCAGATCGAAGGGGCCGTAGGCTGCCGCCGCATCCTTGAGAGACATCTCCGCGGTGGAGACGTAGCGGGCGCCGATTTCTGCGAGCAGATCCGTGTTCTTGTACGGGGCAGGGCTCCGACCGAAACTGGTGACCTCCAGCCCGCGCATGCGCAGGGACAGGGCTGCGAGGAGCCCGATCGTGCCTGCGCCCAGCACCGCCGCGCGTCGCGGCCGCCAGATCTTCAAGCGGCGTTGGATTTCGTAGGCCTGGATGATGCCCTTCTCGATCACGGAGGTGGGTTCCAACAAGACGGCGACATGGCGCAACTCTTGCGGCACCTTGACGATATAGTCCGGCTCGTCCGCGAAATACTCCGTGAGATAGCCGTGTCGCAGGTTGATGCCGCGCTCGTAGTACACATCATCGGTGGTCATGTCGTACTGGCCGATCTTGTCGTAGAGGCTGGTGCCGGGCCGCCGCACCGTTGGCACCACATAGTCGCCCGGCGCGAGTTCGGTCACGTTTTTGCCGACCTCCACGACCCGGCCGAGACATTCATGGCCGATCACCAGAAAGTTATAGTCGGATGGGGCCTGGCCATATTCGGCCGCGTTGATCTCCTTATCCGTCCCGTCCACCCCGACTCGCAATACTTTGACGAGGACACCGCGGCCGTCCGGGAAGTCCTCGACGGAGGGCTTCGGCAACTGGGCGAGGTGCAACGAATCCGGCTTGCCTGGAATGACTGCGATCGCTTTCATGATTCTTTCCCCTTCCGGCTGTCCATCCACTAATACAATTCTCGTTCTCTGGCGCCCCAGGCCTCGCCGGAAATGAGTCTGGTCGCCTCGCTGCATAGTCACGGGAGCAACACGAACGTTACAGGCAAAATCACCCCCAACCCTTGTCACAGCGGGGGAATTCGTTAGACAGTAGGGCAGTCTAAGGAGAGACCAGCATGGAGCTGAACGACCGGATGGTTCGAACGAAGGAGGCCTGGGCAAGGGAGAAGCGGGGGGCGGACGGACGCCAGGGCAAGCGCCCGTCGCGCGATCGGTTGCCCCCTGGCCAGCACCTTCGAACGAGCTGGCCGGTCCTCGACCTGGGCCACAAGCCGGACGTCGCGTTGGCGGACTGGCGACTGACGATCAAGGGGTTCGTGGCGAACCCTATCACCTGGACCTGGGAGGATTTCCTGGCGCAGCCGCAGCTCAAGTCGGTGTCGGACTTTCACTGTGTGACGACCTGGAGCACCTTCGATAACGAGTGGGAAGGGGTGAGCTTCAGGCGGATCATGGAGATTGTCCGGCCTCTCTCCCTGGCCCAGTTCGTCCTGTTCAAGTCCTACGACGACTACACCACCAACTTGCCGCTGGAGGCCTGCGTTGATGGGGACGTGCTCCTCGCCCACACCTGGAACGGCAAGCCGCTCACGATCGAGCACGGCGGGCCGGTGCGGGTCATTGTGCCGAAGCGCTATGCCTGGAAAGGCGCCAAGTGGGTCAAGGAAATCTTCTTCTCTGATCGGGATCAGAAGGGCTATTGGGAAGTGCGGGGTTATTCCAACTCGGCGTTGCCGTGGGAGAACGACCGGTACTCGTGAAGTGCTGAGTGCTGAGGACTGAGTGCTGAGCGAGACCAAACACCGAAGCGATTGGCTGAAGGCCGGCTTTGTTGCCTTGCTCCTTCCCGTCGTGCTGGTGGCATGCGCTGGGATGCCGGGTTTCATGCGGCCCACGCCTGAGTCAGGATCCCTGTCCGATACCTTCACGGTGTTGAGTTACAACGCCTTGCACGGGCTAGAGGTCGGCAGATTCTGGGTCAGGCCAGGCGAATCCAGCGAGCAACGAGCCGCACGGTTCCTACTCCGCATCAGGCAATTGGCGGAGGTCCAGCCGGACCTGATCCTGCTGCAGGAGGTCAATCCCCTACCCGACATGGCGGAAGACTATGTCCGCGCCCTCGGAGATATGGGATTGCAGTATGCCGAAATACACCAGGTGGACGCCTGTGGTTTGCGCCTGGCGCCGGGGCTGGCCATTCTTCCCGGATTGAACAACGGCTTGGTGATCCTGGCCAAGGCACCGCTGGAGATCCGGAAGATCGAGGGCTTGAAGCTGAGCGGCCCCGGAAGCTGCAATGACAAGTGGGGCATCCAATTCGGCGAATTGCGGTATGCCTTGATCGCCGAAGTGTCGTCGCCGGTGACCCACATGAAATATCTCGTTGCCACCATGCATCTGCACTCGGGCATCGAGCGCGATGCGCGCCTGCTGCAGGACCTTATGGAGGCCCATGCGCAGGGCCGCCTGTACCACTACGATGTGCTCATGGCGGAGCTCAAGAAAGATGAGGAGCGACGTCGGATGGAGCTGCACACCCTTATGGACGCGCTTCAACAGCACGAGACGCAGGAACACTATGCCGGCGTGATCTTCGGCGGAGACCTGAATTTTGAGGTAGGATCGCCGGAGTACCAGGAACTGGAACGCGGGGGGTTCAAGGATACGGCGCAGATCGCCGTCGGCATGCCAACGTGGAATACCTACGACCCCATGAACAATCCGCTTGCAGGGCACGAGGAAGAAGCCCTGCCATCGGACCTCACGCAGGCCATTGCCAACCTCCCGCCGGATGACCGACAAGAAATCGAAGCACGGTACCGCCGCGCCATCCGCATGGCCCGACGCATTGATTTTCTCTTCAGCATGTCGTTCATGTCGCACGCCTGTCTGAAGCAGGAGCTGTTCGGGAAGCCGACGACAATGGGCGGCCAGACCGGATCAGACCACTACGGCGTGCTGAACACCTATTCGTATCGACGCACGCCGTGCTCATGAGTGATCAGTGCTGACTCATGAGTAAGAGCCTAGGTTTTACTGGTCCCCCAGAGTTCTCGAAGGCGTTGCGCGCGTCCGCAGTTGTACTTGTACAGCTTATACCGCAACG
>WNEW01000877.1_pt1 | contig 14637 bp, 18 predicted proteins | sample 5399891 | NCBI WGS metagenome assembly WNEW01 (sample SAMN13153336, study PRJNA577476) | soil metagenome | isolation source: 40 cm grassland meadow soil pre-rain plot 5 | place: USA:California | collected 2015-09-08 | reverse complement strand
AGGGCGGAGAGGCAATTCGTCGAAGAGAAGGGCAAGCTCCGCACATTCAAACTCTACCTTGAAGCCAACTACGTTGACGTCGTAGGCAAGGAGACCGAGCTTGTTCAGATCACGTTAGAAGATGAAAAGAGAATACTCGAGGCAGCACAAGACCCGTGGATCGACCGCAAATTGGTGCACAGCATCGCACCTTCAATCTACGGCTACGAGGACATCAAGGAGGCTATCCTGTATCTCCTCCTAGGAGGAGTGCCCAAACTGCTCTCCGACGGAGTCAGCATCAGGGGTGATTCGCACTCTCTCATTATCGGGGATCCTGGCACAGCCAAGAGCCAACTCCTGCAATATGTTGCGCGAATTGCTCCCCGAGGACTCTACACGTCCGGACGAGGCTCTTCAGCTGCCGGTCTAACCGCTGCCGTTCTACGAGAGAAGACAGGTGGAATGGTCTTAGAGGCAGGAGCCCTCGTACTCGCCGACAAGGGCATCGCCTGTATCGACGAGATCGACAAGATGCTTCCGGTTGACCGGGTTGCAATTCACGAGGCGATGGAACAACAGACCGTCAGCGTGGCCAAGGGAGGAATTGTGGCGACTCTCAACGCCCGCGCAGCAGTCTTAGCTGCGGGCAATCCGAAGCTTGGACGTTATGACCCATTCCTCAATGTAGGAGAAAACATCAACCTTGACGTCACCATCCTCTCAAGATTCGATCTGATATTTCTCCTCCGAGACGAGGCGAACAGCGAACGAGACGCAAGGATGGCAGAACACATCCTCGCCCTTCACAAGACACGGACCAACCCAGAGGCCGCACCGTTCGAACCGGACTTTCTAAGAAAGTACATCAGCTACGCCAAGAGACTCAACCCGGTTTTGACTCCGGAGGCCATGAAAGAACTCTTGGATTTCTATCTCAAGATGAGGTCCAAGGGTGGAACCAAGACCGTCGCGGTCGCGATTACGCCTAGACAACTCGAGGCGTTAGTGAGACTGTCAGAGGCTAGAGCAAGAGCCTTCCTACGGGACCATGTCAAGGTGGAGGATGCAAGGAGTGCAATTCGACTCGTCAACGTCTCGATGGGCGACGTGGGTGTCGACGTCACCACCGGAACCACAGATATCGATGTTATCATGACTGGAATCCCGCGAAGCTTCAGAGACAATATGCAGAAGATCATAGATGTCATACTCGAACTATCCCGAGAATCAGGCAGCGCCGAGCAATCAACCGTCCTCATCGTGCTCAAAGAAAGAGAGAACTTACAGGAGGGCGAGGCGCTGAGGCTCCTCGGTCAGTTGATTAAGGACGGAATCATCTACTCACCGCAGCCGGGAAGACTCAAGAGAGTCTCCGGCTAGTCGACGATCAACAGAATCGAAACATGCGAATACGTGAGCTTCCAATCGACGCTCAAGTCGTCCAACTCCTAGAAGGAGAGGGTCTAGACCAGCTATACCCGCCCCAGGAACACGCAATCCAGGAGGGCGTTCTCGATGGAAGAAACCTCGTGCTAGCCAGCCCCACTGCAAGCGGGAAGACCCTGATTGCTGAGCTCTGCATTCTCAAACACGTCCTCGAAAAGCATGGAAAAGCAATCTATCTCTCCCCCCTTCGCGCACTGGCTAGTGAGAAGTTCAAGGAATTCCAGCGATACTCCACTATCAAGAAATCTGGCGGAGACCATATCCGCGTCGGCATATCGACAGGCGACTACGATGGTTCTGATCCATGGCTTGGACGCTACGACGTAATACTCTCAACAAATGAGAAGGCCGACTCCCTGCTCCGTCACAAAGCTCCTTGGATGAGCGAACTCACGCTAGTCGTTGCGGATGAGGTTCACTTGTTAACAGAGCACTCAAGGGGGCCAACATTGGAAGTGGTCCTGACACGGCTCACCGAGATCAACCCGAAGATTCAGGTCCTAGCTCTAAGTGCTACGGTGAGGAACGCAGAAGAAGTCGGTGAATGGTTGCATGCTGGCTCGGTCACGACCGAGTGGAGGCCAGTCCCGCTTAGGGAAGGAATCTATCTTGAGGGACAGGTGCAGTTCAGAGAGGGCGCCAGCCGAATTGTCGCAGGACAGACTAACTCTCCCCCACTCGACATTGCGCTAGACGTTGTGTCCAAGGGCGGACAAGCTCTTGTCTTCAGTGAGACTAGGCGGTCGGCCGTCGAGATGGGCCGAAAGGCAGCCCTCGCGATGAAGGGACAAGCACAGAGGCCCGAACAGAGATCACTCGACGCGATTTCCAACAGAATCCTCTCAACTGGCGAGAAGACGCGTCTGAGTGAAGCTCTCGCCGGGCAAGTGCTGACAGGCGCGGCATTCCACCACGCCGGCCTCTCCGGGATTCACCGTGGAATCGTTGAGGAATCGTTCAGAGAAGGACGAGTAAAGATTCTAGCCGCAACCCCAACCCTTGCAGCAGGCGTAAACCTACCCGCCAGAACTGTTGTCATAAGCAGCTACGAGAGATACGAGTCCGGATTTGGCCGCTATCCGATTAGCGTTCTGGAATACAAACAGTTCTGCGGCCGTGCAGGCCGGCCAAAGTACGATAAATTCGGAGAGTCTGTCCTGATCGCACGCAACCACGACGAAGCCGAGTGGTTGATGGAAAACTACGTTCTCGCCCAGCCCGAGAAGCTCTGGTCAAAACTCGCCGTCGAGAAGGTTCTACGACCACACGTTCTTTCCACAATAGCGGCTGGGTATGCGCATACAGAAGAAGGATTGTACGAGTTCTTCGCGCGGACATTTTACGCCCATCAATACGGGCCACGGATGATCAAGACCAAGATCGGAGACATCCTCCGTTTTCTCTGCAAGGAAGAAATGGTGATGATGGAGGGCAAAGACCTCACAGCGTCAAAGTTTGGCAAACGAGTCTCCGAACTGTACGTGGACCCAGAATCCGCAGTAATCATCCGAGATGGACTCTACAACCGGGCAACGAAGCTAACCGACTTCAGTATTATCCACCTCATATCCAAGACCCCAGACCTAGCCCCCAGACCCCGCCCTCGAGGACGAGAGTTCGAAAGCTTAGGGCTGCTAGCCACACAGCATAGTGAAGAATTCACGTTCCCGGTCCCGGAGCAGTTCGAAGACCCAGTGTCCTATGACGAGTTCCTAGGAGAACTAAAGGCGGCTCAAGTCATGGAGGACTGGATGGACGAGAGGACGGAAGACGAGATTCTTGAGGCTAGAAAAGTCGAACCTGGAGACCTGCTCAGACTAGTGCAAGGATCAGAATGGCTGGTGACAGCAACTCAAGAGCTGGCGAGGCTCTTCGGACACAAAGACTTGCTCGCTCGCCTCGAAATGTTGAAGGTCCGAGTGGCCAAAGGAGTAATGCCTGAACTCGTGAAACTAGTCTCGCTGGAGGGAGTCGGTCGAGTCCGAGCGAGAATGCTCTACAGAGCTGGCCTAAAGACAGTTGAGGATATCAAAGAGAGAAGCCTGACAGAGTTGACAGGTATTCCCACGATTGGTGCTTCCTTGGCAAAGAAGATCAAGGAACAGGCCGGAGGGTTAATCAAAGCAGAAGAGTGGGAGAATGCGAAGAAATCCAAACCATCAGATGTTCAGCAGCAAGTCAGGCTAACTGAATACGAAGATACCACTTGAAGGGGATCCAACCGAAGCATCGGCCTTCCTCCGTTCACTTCGTTTATCTCCAACCGGAAACGTGTCAACACTCAATGCCACCGGAAAGCAAGACTTCTGAACTCGATCTCGCCAACAAGGACAAGTTGAAGGCACTTGAACTGGTCTACAGTTTTGCGCTCACATACTCGTCCTCGTTCAACACAGTTGGCGCCGCCGTGATTTTCGGCCTGTTCTCCCTTCTTCTACTTGTCAGCGCCTCGAGCTTCCTTTCTGCTGCCTGGCTTCTTCTTAGCGCTGCCTACCTTCTCACTGTATTGACGGGCGTCTACTTCTATCTGAGAGCTGTTAGGTATACTATGATGGCAAGCGAGGCTGCAAAAAGGCTCGGAATCATAAGCCTCGCCGAGGACGTGTACAAAGAGACCCCTGGAGCAAGCAGCTTCCTTGTCAGGACAACGGCGGGAAGATTCGAAGCTTACGGGGGTCTTTACAACTGCCTATTTCTTTGTCGGACCATTGCTCTTAGCCGCGTTGTGGATCGTTGTTGCCGTTCTCCCCCATCTCAGTAGCTAACAGTAGAAGTGAATAGTGTGTCTTTAGGAAAACTGGCGCGCTTTCCAATCCGTGCTGTCGTAGACTTATAATGAAGGGCCGCAGTCGTCCTCTCGAGAGAGGCACAGATTGGGGAAAGTCAAGGTTGCCGTTGCGGGTGTCGGCAACTGCGCTAGTGCTCTGATTCAAGGAATCCAGTACTATCGAAAGAATCCACCAAAAGAGGATGGTCGAACGACTGGGCTCATGCATCCAAGCTTTGGCCCGTACAAAATCGAAGACATTTCCTTTGTTGCAGCGTTCGAGGTCAACCGGAGAAAGATTGGCACTGATCTCAGCAAGGCAATCTTCACCGAACCCAACTGTGGCGTGAAGATTAGTGACGTTCCTGATATGGGCGTAACGGTGAAGGCTGGGCCAATTCTTGACGGCGTCGCTCCTCACATGCGTGAAACCTTCCAGGTATACAACTCATCCCGGACCAAACCGGTAGACGTGGCGGCAGAACTGAAAGACTCCGGGGCTGACCTTCTAGTAAACTACCTCCCCGTGGGAAGCGAGAAAGGGGCACGATTCTACGCGCAACAGGCTCTGGACGCGGGTTGTGGATTTGTGAACTGTATACCAGAATTCATCGCAACGAACGAGGGATGGGCGAAGAAGTTCGAGGATCGCAAGCTTCCGATAGCAGGCGACGACATCAAGAGCCAAGTCGGCGCTACCATTGTCCATCGGTCACTGGTCGACTTGTTTCTCAAGAGAGGGGTCCGAGTGGACGAGAGCTACCAGCTGAACCTTGGCGGAGACACTGACTTTCTCAACATGACCGTTGAGGAACGCTTACACTCGAAACGGATCAGCAAGACGACCGCAGTCGCGAGTCTTATTCCATACGACGTCCCGACACGGATAGGACCCTCCGACTACGTGCCCAGCCTGAGAAACAAGAAGATCTGCTACATCTACCTCAAGGGAAGAAAATGGGGAAACGTCCCACTCCAAATCGACCTGAAGCTCTCAGTCGAGGATTCTCCTAACAGCGCAGGAGTAGTCGCCGATGTCATACGCGCCACGAAGATTGCACTGGACCGGGGAATCGGGGGCGCACTTACCAGTATCTCGTCCTACAGCTTCAAGTACCCGCCGGTCAAGATCCCTGATGGACTCGCGTCCCAGTGGGTCGAAGAGTACATCCAAGGATCGCGCGAACGCTAAGGCTCAGGTTTTTCGCAGAATTCGGGGAGGAGACGCCTCCAGAGCTTCTCCCCAGTTAACGTCCAACTTCCCTCTGCCTTTCCATTCATCATAGTGCTCCATGATTCCGGTGAAGAGCAAAGGCAAACCTATGGTCCCGTCCACGTGCACGGTGCACTGTTGAGCATTCGGGTCGAGTTTACCCCAGGACTGGCTCTCAGGTAGCTCGCATCCTGACAAGCCACCGAACTTTGCATCGTCAGTTGTAACCTGGATAGCGTAGCTGTGTGGTGGGACGGTCAAACCGGCGATGTCGCATAATGGAATTACTTGTTGAATGTAGTTCTTCGGGGTACCTCCGCCGAGGAATATGACGCCCGATCTTGTCCAGCGTCTCTTGAGGCTCATTATCTCGAGATTGTCCAGCAAGGCATCGTAAATCATCGGGCTCTGGTTCTTCTTTTTTCTCTCGTTCCTGTAAACGGTCAGGGCCATGCCAATTGAGCTGTCGGCCAAGGCGGGACAGAAGACTGGAAGCTTCTCCCTTGAGGCGGTCGCGACTATTCCGTACTCGTCGTTCACCCGTTCTCCCATGAGCTGGAACAGTTCCCGGCTGGAATAGGAGCGGGGCTCCAAGGTCTCGGCGAAGTCCTCGACGAATTCGTCAGTCTCCTCAAACTTGACGTCATCAGCGTAGGTGTCGTAGACTCTGTCAATCCGCATTTCTCTCAACGTTGGGTCGTCTATGTGATGGTGTGCAATATAGTGGCGTCCCCCTAGCGATTCGTACAGGTCGTGGCTGAGGTTGGCACCGGTTGAGACAAGAACGTCGATAGCGTGAAACGCGATTAGGTCGCGAAGGATACGACGCATGCCACCAGCGATCATGGCTCCGGAGAGCCCGAAGAATATCATCGGACGGTTCGGGTCGGTCAACATCCGCATCCATATTCTGTAACATCGTCCCAGCAAACGGCTCTGGAAGGAGGTTGAATTGAACGCCTCCAAGGCCTCACTCACATTGCGGACCCTTGCAACGTCAAAGTGGTCGACTGCGTTCTTGAACGCGTCTCCTCGCGGTGTATGTCGGATTTGCGATGAGCGTCTGAGCGTTGTTCGGGCTTGTGAGTTAGAGTTCTTGTTGGACTTCATCTAGCATTGAGGTGAAAAATATCTGCGTCTTTCTTTTAAAATGTTGCACTGAATGAGCAGTACATTTCGTCTTGACACTGTCGCTTCAACTCGCGCTGGACCACAAATCAATCTTCGCAAGATTTCTGACTTCAGAGCAGTCCAGTCCTCTTCATGGCTGGCGTTGAACTGGATTAGGACAATGTAAAACTCCTTGTCACTCAACGAACACTGTCGCGAGGATTCTGGCAGTGATTGACCTGCCGCTCATACCTCAGCCAAGCTCTCAGCTTGCTTCGCCGTGAAGTCCAGAGAGCATAGGGCGTAACCCGCTTCACGAACCAAGGGAGGCATAATCCCTGAGCAACGCTGAGGCGTACGAGTGAAGGTCCATTTCCAGATTATTCTCCTCGTTTCCTCTTCCAGAGCCGGGAAGAATCCTCTGCGAGGTTCTCGTGACGTCTTTCCCAAGCCATGTGCTGTGTGTAATGGTCTTCGCAGTAGGTCTTGTTGCAGTATTCACATTTCTGATTCTTCGGAGTAACCTTTCCACATTCCGCACACTTCTCAACCATCGAATCTTGCGCTCCTACGCTAGCTACTGGCTCTCGGAACAGTTTAAGCTTGAGCTTGACTAGGGCCTCCGTCCAGCGACGCCGGGTCCCAGGCAAGAACCAGGTCCTTGAGCATCTTTACCTTCGGAATTTCTATTTTGAGCTTGAAGATTCTTACTCTGGCGTAATCATGTTCTTCCACGACCGATGCTTTGGCGAGTTCTTCTAGATGTCTCTCGGTGCTGCTGTAGCTCTGTCCAGTTCTCTTCGCGATCTCGGTAAGATGTAGCTCGCCCACTTTGGACAGTAGGGTTAGTATTCGTATTCGGCCGCTGCTTGTTAGAATCTCGCCTAGTCCTAGGGCTCTGGGCTGGGTCAAACTGTCTAGTTCCCGCTGAGGGATGACTCCATCCATTTTCTAATGTCCGCGGCAGGGGCTGTCGAGAGTCCGAGAAGGGTTGTTTTTCCCCTGAAACCTGTGGCGGAGAGCTGAGTCGTCAATAGTCCTGCTGCGCTAAGGTTCTGCGCGTACTTCCAGATCTGTGTGTGGGCACGGGTTGGTATTCTCTTCTCTTCACAGACCATCTTGTACGCTATTTCCACCTCACCCATGGTGGCGTAGTTCTCACCGGTCCTTTCCAGGACTCGGGCGAGAGCTAGGAGGATAGCTCTCTCCTGAGTGTTGAGATGTTGAGCGTATTCTGATCGTAGGACCTGGTGAGCGCTGTTCTGTGCAGCCCTGACATGGTCAGGTTTGAGTTCTCGCGCTCCTTCCGAGTCAGCATACTTCCCAGCCCTCCACAATAGTTCAATCGCATACCTGGCATCTCCGGCGCTAGCCGCCATGTCCGCCACGAACTCGACCAGGGTCTCCGGCACTACTCCATCCTTGAAGCTTAGCTCGGCGCGTTCTCTAAGAATCGACTCCAGCTGCGATGAAGAATACTTCTCCAACCGTACAATGTTCCTCTGCAAAGTACTCAGCGTACTCCGGTCCAACGTCTCCAACAATCTCAACTCCCGCACAACCATGAGCAGCGAGAGGCGTACCGGCCTGCCCGGCCGTTCCTCCTGTATCCTTGTCAGGTTGTAAAGGCTGGTCTCGCCCTCTGCCTTGATCAGCATGTCGGCCTCGTCAAGGGCGAGGATAATGTGCAGGTTCTTCCTGTCCAGCTGGTCCAGCAGAATCTGCAATAGTTCTTCGCTGGAGAATCCTCGTTGTGGAAATGTTGGCGTGAAAGTCTGTAAGACCCGTTTCAGTATCATGAAGAGGCTGCCCCGGTACTCGCGGCAGTTGATCGGAATGTAGAGGAGGTTCAGCTTCAACGCCTTGGCTGTCCGGGCAATGTCTGTCCCGAACTTGGTGATCAGCACCGTCTTCCCAGTCCCAATGTCCCCGGTTACCAGGACCTTCGGGCTGGTGGTCCCGGGCTTGTCGATAACTGACCGGAAGAGCTCGGTGAGGAATTTTAGCTGGTTTTCCCGGTGGGGTAGCTTAGCTGGTATGTACTCAAGGCTGAGGGGTTCTTCGCTCTTGAAAATGCTCGGTTTGGCCAGGGTCTCTCGCATTATCTCGGCGGGAGGCACGAGACTGGTTTTCTCGATCATATTACTTCCACTTGAAAGCTCTCAGACTATACGGTCGAAAGTATAAGCAGGGTAGAGAGGGATAAAAGTAATCGGAGAAAAACCGGAAACAAGTCCAAATTCAGCCCTGAATCGGGTTTTGAGAGCCCATTTCTGTAGAGCAGATTAGCCCCGAACAAAAGTCCTAGATTTCCCGATGTCAAAATCACCGTCTGGGCAGATTATGCATGATTAGAAGGAAAAATCGTCTAAAACGGTTCCAAATAGAAAACGACTCTCAAAAAAGGGGGTACCATTCCTGGCAGATCGCGCCACAAACCTCTTTTCCCTCCAGAAAATTTGACCCCTAAACTCTTTTTTTCTAAGAATTCTTTTTGTCTAGCCCCGGGGTGCCCCGAGAGTCAGCAAACAGGCCAAGCGTGAAGCGAGGTTCAGAACCCTCCCCTATACCCGCCAAACCCAGTCTTGGCAGAGCTATTAGCCGAAGTATTTCCGGACCATCTTCACGCCTACGTCCGTAGCCATCCAACGCTCACCGTTGAACTTCACGGCCCCTAGCCGCTCGAGATTCGCCAAGTGCTCGCCCAGCTTCTCTGCGGGGAAGCCCTTCTCCTTGTGGCCTGGATAGATGTCACCGAGGCCCTTCGAAATCTCTCGGGCGGTCTTTGCAGTCTCGCAAATCCTGACGATCTGAATATTCACCTCGTTGGTAGTCAGTATCCGGAATATCTCCTCCTCCGACAGTTTCGGCTTCAACGGAAAGTTCACGGTCCCAGTCGCATGTGTTGGCCCTGTCGATGGTCCATGGTCACGTCTTCTCAGCCAGCGAAAACCCATGACGCCCCAGGTCGCTATCAGCGCTGACAATAGAAAGAGTGAGTTCGTGAACAGTTGCACGATGACTTCGATTTGTAGCTCTACCGTCATTCTTTCTTACCTCACTCTGTGAAGAGCAGCCATTTCGATACCTGCTGGACCGACCCTGTAAGCGTACACCTTCATCTCGGTCATCACACCTGGCATCTTCAGCACGCGCATTTTCCGGGCATATTCTTCTCCGCCGAACGCCTCGGTGGACAAGTCCACTACTCCATCGCTCAAGTGCATCACAGTGTTCTGAACATTGTCGGCATGAATCCCCTTAGACGCTAGTAAGACGCACAAGCCTCCATGCGAACGCACGTGCAACTGTATCAGTTTCAGAGTCTGCTCTACCGCTGGAAATGGTGCCGAACGAATAACGTCGCTTAGACTATCCACCACCAACGTCGAGGCTCCAAGCGGGGCTATAACTCGCGGAAACTCTTTCATCAACAAGTTCGCTGGACCGATATCCCAGGACACCTGGCCCGAAGTCCGTTCCTTTTTCATACTGAAACTGTCAATGAACCACATCTTCCGACTGTCAAAGTACTGATTCAGGCTCCAGCCGAACCCACCCATCTCGTTGACTACGTCTCTCCAGGAACGGCCAGTCGTGAAATACACACCCGGCCTGCCTTCCAGTAGACCCTGGTGCAGTATCTGCTGGGCACAGGTCGTCATGCCAGTATCAGCCTCACCTAGGAAGAGGACTATGCTGCCCACTGGCAGACCACCAAGCGACTCGTCAAACGCTTGGATCCCGCTTCTCAAACTAGCCAAGGCTAAACCTTCTAACTCCTACCAAGTGAATTCTGATTAGGCTGCTGAGCCTGTCTCTTGAGACAGCTTTTCCCCTCTTTGAACTGGTTGTTCCACTAACTAGCCAACAACGGATACGACCGCTCCTCTGGTCCCAGTCTCCACTAAGCCCGAGCCAAAGCGTGGCCAAGAGGCCTTCTGCCATTTGGATGAACACGCCTACGGCGACTCGCCAAACTCCTGACCCCAATGGGACCCTTAATCTCGACCCCGTCCCTGCCTATCGTGAACGCGTAGTCATTCAGGCTGTGGCTTGTCCCTCTCATCTTCCGGACAAACATTTTCCTCAAGGGGGAAGTCTGCTTGACCAGCGAGAGAACAATCACTCCCGTCGCGAGAAACTCCTCGATCCCATAACGACTGATCAACCCCGAGCCTTCGACCACCTCAGTAGTCATCAGGGTCGTCGCCCCAACGTCCTTCAAGAGAAGCCCGATCTCGAGAAAGATCTCTCGAAGCGTGTTCAGGTCAGTTACTCTAAATCCGAACCCTGGAAGCGAGTCCACTACCAACCTCGTCGCTCCGAGCTGCTCCACCACCACTTTAACCTCGGAAAGCTTCGAGCGGAGATTGTATAGGATTGACTGAAGACTCTCCTGCTCAGTGACCTCCGACTCGACACGCTGATAAACTGCATCAACAACCCCGATCTTCTTGTCCTGGACCAGTTTGTGAAAGTCCCAGCCGAACCTCTGCATGTTCGCCATGAACTCGGACGGAGGCTCCTCCGTGGTTACATAGACCCCGGACTCACCATACCTCTTCGCCCCATTGTACAAGTACTGCCCGCAACAAATCGTCTTACCACAACCAGCACCTCCAGCCACTAGAACCCTAGCACCCTTCGGAAAACCACCCTCGAGAATATGATCCATCCCAGGAATCCCAGTGTGAACCCGTTCAATAGCGACTTCCATAAGCCAACCAAAACCCCACCACCCGCAAAGATTGCATAAGCCTGCAGTAACTAATCACAGAATCTCAGGGTAACATTCCATCAGACCAGTCTCATCCGGGCAACCTTTTTAGGTGCAACTCATGCGGCTCCCGGAAGCTCCGGGAAACATAATGCCAGAATGGGGATATTCGGTCACGGGACTCGACCCAGACCGTACTGTAAAATGCTCAGGCCGAGAGCTCAGAATATCCCCCAAAGCCTCAGTCGAACTCTGCCGAACCATACGAGGCATGAAGCTACCCGACGCAAAGAAACTCCTAGAACGCGTAATTTCCAAGGAGCAAGCAGTCGCATATCGTCATTACAAGAAGGAAGTTCCTCACAAGAGAAACCTCAACGAGCGATGGTTTGCTGGTCGTTATCCGGAAAAAGCAGCTGGCAAGATACTCCACCTACTTGAAGAATTAGAGTCCAATGCTGAGTATAGGAACCTGGACGTGGAGAGGCTCAAGATAATACATGCGGCCTCCCAGCGTGGTCCTCACATTCCTAGGCGAAGCCCTAGGGCCTTCGGACGATCCGACCTCCTCCGAGGCACAACAACTCACATCGAACTCGTAGGGTACGAGCTCGGAGCATAACATGTCAGTCACCAAGTACTTCATCAAAGACATGTCAAGACGCCTCGAGATCGACGAGCACCTCGCACTTGAGCTAAACCGCGCAGGATACAGCAAGGTCGAGATGACAAAGAGCCCCGTCGGCACCAGAGTTGTCATCTATGCCGCAAAGCCCGGAATGGTAATCGGACGAAGAGGACAGAGCATAAGAGACCTCACAAAAGTCCTAGAAGAAAAATTCGGAATAGAGAATCCACAACTGTCCGTCGCGGCAATCGACATTCCCGAACAAGACCCGAAAGTCGTTGCCAACCAGGTCGCCCAAGCACTACAACGCGGAGTACACTTCCGACGATCCGCCTACTGGGCACTACAACGAGTAATGGAATCCGGAGCCTCCGGAGTTGAAATCACCATCAGAGGCAAACTGACAACTGAGAGATCCAGATACGAAAAGTTCCGTGCCGGATATCTTCCCCGCGTAGGGGACCCAGTTATGAAAAACGTGAAAACGGCGGTCGCAGACATTCAGCTCAAGCAAGGACTCTTCGGAATCAACGTTAGAATTCTACCGCCAAACATCGACTTTCTGGACAAGCCACTCCTGAGAAAACAAGAGACCGTGCCTCAAACGAGCCCAGTGCCCGCGACAATAACACCTGTAGAAACCGAGGCTGTAGAGCCAGAGACGACTGAGGCGGTGCAGCCTCAAGTGGAGGAGGAGAAAAATGCCAATACTGAGAAAGCGTGAGATCAAGCAAATGCTGCCTGAGGAGAGACAGCAGAAGGTTACAGAGCTCAGAGCTGAGCTCACCACGATCCGGACAATGGTGAAGTCGGGCGGCACCGTGGACAATCCTGCGAGAATACGCCAATTGAGAAGAACGGTCGCAAAACTCCTCACAGCCCAACACCAGCCCAAGCAGCAAGAGGACATACCGCGATGACAATAAATGGCCTCAATCTACTTGCACACGAGTTTATCAGCCTCAAGGTCACAGTTTCAGGCTCTCCGGACTCGACAACGATCGGCATGGCGGGAATGGTTAGAGACGAAACGAAGAACATGCTGACGATTCAGGTTCGAGACCGTTTCCTCCGAATCCCGAAAGACGGATCAAAATTCACATTTGATCTCCCCGCCGGAGACAGGATAGTGGTTGAGGGTTCTAACATACAGCTCCGTCCCGAAGACCGTATTAAGAGGAGACCAGCGAAATGGTAGTCAGAGACATCGGACTCAATGTGAAGCCACCGAAGACCAGCTGCAACGATCCCGTCTGCCCATTTCACGGCAGCCTCGGAGTAAGAGGCAGAGTCTTCGAGGGAACCGTCGCCGCTTCAAAATCACCAAAAACAGTCTCGGTAGAGAGAGCCTACCTACACTTTGACCGCAAATACAACAGATACGAGAGACGCAGAAGCCGAACACTCGCCCACAACCCACCATGCATAGCGGCCAGCACAGACGACAAGGTAGTCTTCGCAGAATGCCGTCCATTGAGCAAAGAGGTCTCCTTTGTCTTGGTTGAAAAGAAGGGGAGCATGAGCTAGAATGCCGGCCCCGAAGACCCGAGCCGTAAGCGCACGAGGAATGGTCGAGTACCGCCCACGCGTCACTCGAGGTCTTCCAACGGGCTCAAGACTCGTCTGTGCAGACAACACCGGCGCAAAGGAACTGAAACTGGTCAACGTCCGCGGTTACCACGGAAGACTTCGAAGAGTACCAGCGGCAGCTGTCGGCGACATGGTAATGGTCACTGTAATGAAAGGAGCACCCGACCTGAGAAAACAGGTCTTCGCCGCAGTAGTTGTGCGGCAAGCAAGGGTACTACGAAGACCCGATGGCACCAGACTCTCGTTCGACGATAATGCTGCGGTAATAATGACTCCTGAAGGAGAGTTGAAGGGCACTGAAATCAGAGGCCCGGTAGCCCGAGAGGCCGCAGAGCGCTGGCCTCGCGTCGCCAACCTCGCTAGTACGGTGCTATGATAATGGCCTCTGCAAAGCCCTCCAAGCAAAGAAAGAGAATGTTTCAGGCTCCAATCCACAAGAAACGGAGAATGCTCGCAGCAGGGCTAAACGACGAACTCAAACAAAAGTACGGAGCACGCGGAATACCCATCCGAGAGGGTGACAGCGTCCGAATAATGCGCGGCGACTTTGGAGGACTAGAAGGAAAAGTTGAGCGAGTCGATTACGAAACTGGAAGGATATACGTAGAGGGCATGACGAGAGAAAAAGCCGCGGGAGTCGCATCCAAACTACCAGTTCACGCCAGCAAGGTCCAGATTACTAATCTCAACCTCTCCGACAAGTGGCGCAGCGGGCTCTTAGCGGAAAAAGGAAGAGAGGAGAAGTAAGTTTCCTTGGCACGGAAATTCGGACCAAAACAACTGAAAAGAGAGAGCTCCCCGAGCTTCTGGCCGATTCACCGCAAGGAAGCAACATGGGCCCCCATGACGAGGCCAGGACCCCATCGTCGAGCGAGAAGCATTCCCCTCAATGTGCTCCTACGGGATATGATGAAATGGGTAGACAGTGGAAAACAAGCCTCACGAATCATCCATGATTCAAAAGTCAAGATCGACGGGCTCACTCGAAAGGATCACAGACGCGCCGTTGGACTCATGGACACGGTCCAGGTTCAAGGAATAACTCAGGCATACCGGCTCCTACCGAAACCAGCCAGGGGACTATCGCTCCTGCCCATCAAAGCCGAAGAGACCGGCTACAAACTCTGCAAAATCACAGGAAAGAAGACAGCCGTGGGCGGAAAGATCCAACTAAGCCTGTA
>WNEW01000872.1_pt1 | contig 14664 bp, 16 predicted proteins | sample 5399891 | NCBI WGS metagenome assembly WNEW01 (sample SAMN13153336, study PRJNA577476) | soil metagenome | isolation source: 40 cm grassland meadow soil pre-rain plot 5 | place: USA:California | collected 2015-09-08 | reverse complement strand
TCGGTATCGACGATGAAGCGTAACGAGCCAGCGGCCCTGCCTCCGCTGGCTTTGTTTGTTTTGCACCGCCGTGCCCTCCCAGACGCAGAAGGAGGTCCTGCATGACCCAGGAGAACCTCATCGAGCGACTGATGGTCGAGAACGACGAGTTCCGCCGTCTCCGCACCGAGCATCAGGGCTACGAGCAAGAGCTGGAGACGCTGCGTGGAACGGCGCCGCTCTCGACGGACCAACAGTGGCGGATGAGCGAGCTCAAGAAGCTGAAGCTGATGGCGAAGGACCGGATGGAGTCGATCATCCGGCACGCCCGCCCGGGCGTCAGCGCCTGACGCGTCGACGACTCAGACGGCCGCGGAAGGCCGCCGGCGACGATGGCTTCCGCGGCCTTTCGCATCTCTCCCCCCGTGGTGACGCGCGCATGGTGGACGTGTCCGCCAAGCCCGAGACGGCTCGCGAGGCGGTCGCCCGCGCCGTCCTCAAGATGAAGCCGGCCACGCTCAGCGCGGTGCGCCGCGGCAACGCGCCGAAAGGCGACGTGCTCGGCACCGCGCGCACCGCCGGCATTCTCGCCGCCAAGCGCACGTCGGAGCTGATCCCGCTCTGCCATCCGCTGCGGCTCACGAAGGTCGACGTGACGTTCGATGCTCGCCGCGGCAACGGCACCCTCGGCGTCGAGGCGCGCGTGCGCACGGTCGACAAGACGGGCGTCGAGATGGAGGCGCTCACGGCGGTGACCGTCGCCGCCCTGACCGTCTACGACATGGTGAAGGCGCTCGAGAGAGGCGTCACCATCGCAAAAGTCGAGCTGGTCGAAAAGTCCGGCGGCAAGTCCGGCGATTGGAGGCGCAGCCGGTGACCACCTCGAACAGGCCACCCACGGCGCGAGCCGAATCCGCGGCACCCGCGCCAACAACCGCCCTCGTCCACTCCGAGAAGGCCGACACCTTCGACTACGGCCGCGAGCATCCACTGCGCATGGAGCGTCTGGGGCTCACGTGGCGGCTGATGCGCGCCTACGGGCTGACGACGCTGCCGCAGGCGCGCGTCGTGTCGCCGGAGCCCGCCGCCGAGACCGACATCGCGCGCTATCACACGCGCGAGTACCTCGACGTCCTCAAGCGCGCCGACCGCGGACTGGACCCCGCCGACGGCGCCGTGTACGGCCTCGGCCTCGGCGACAATCCGGTGTTTCGGGGGCTGTGGGAGGTCGCGCAGCTGGTGGCCGCCGGCTCGCTCACCGCGGCGGATCTCGTCGCGAGCGGCGCCGTCGACCGCGCCTTCCACTTCGCGGGCGGGCTGCATCACGCGTTCCCGGATCGCGCCTCCGGCTTCTGCTACGTCAACGACGCCGTACTGGCGATCTTGAGATTGCGCGAGCACGGGCTGCGCGTGGCGTACGTCGACATCGACGCGCACCACGGCGACGGCGTGCAGCACGCGTTTTACGCCGATCCCCACGTGCTGACGATCTCCACGCACGAGCGCGGCGAGCGGCTGTTCCCCGGCACGGGGTTCGTGAGCGAGAAGGGCGAGGGCGCCGGCGTCGGGTTCTCGGTCAACCTGCCGCTGGAGGCCTACACCGACAGCGCCGTGTACCTGCCGGCCTTCGAGGCGGTGGTGCCGCCGCTCATCGAGCGCTTCAAGCCCGACGTGATCGTCGCCCAGCTGGGCGTCGACGCGCACCGCACGGATCCGCTCACGCACCTGGCGCTCGACGTTCAGGGCTTCGCGCGCGCGGTGCAGCGCATCGCCGGGCTGGCGCCCCGGCTCGTCGCGCTCGGCGGCGGCGGCTACGACCTGCGCAACGTTCCGCGCATATGGACGGTGGCGTGGGCCGTGCTCAACGGCATCGAGCTGGCGTCGACGCTGCCGGAGGCGTTCGCGGAGGACATGCGGCGCTACGGGTTCACCTCGCGCTCGCTCTGGGACGAGCCCGTCGCGCTGCGGGACGACCTGCGCCGCGCCGTGAGCGAGTACGTCGATCGGCAGGTCGACGCCGTGCAGACGCAGATTTTTCCGCTCCACGGGCTGTAGCGCCGCGCCCGGCGGCGAGCAGGCCGCTGGATGTTCGCCTCGAGTCGGTGAAGCCGGAGCCGTCCAAACGCGTGGTCGATCACCAGGGACAGGCCTTCCGCCAACGAGCGCTCCCGAGTCTCGACCGCAGACGAGGAAGCCGGCGTGCGTCGGCCGGCGCAGGCGGCGCAGGTATGCGCCATAGGCTGCCGGCGTCGCCGGCGGCGAGACCCAGCGCGCGTGAAGCGCTCGGCTCCGGCGCACCGCCGACAGGAACTCCCGCCGCCATCGCGGCGACGGCCGCTCGAGACGAACCCGCGTCGTGGGGACCGCGCCTCTCGAGCCGGCGGCTAGCAGCCGAGCCGGCCCGCCAGCTCCTCGAAGTCCTTCACGACGAGGTCGACCTGAGGATCGGCCGGCAGGTCGTTCTTCGGCCTGTCGCCGAACTCGCGCGGCCGGTGCACGTAGGCGGTGAGCAATCCGCAGCCGCGGGCCGCCATCAGATCCGAATAATGCGCGGCGATCATCATCGTCTCCGCGGGCGAGAGCCCGAGCAACGCGGCGGCGCCCAGGTACGTCTCGGGCTTCGGCTTGTAGGCGCGATAGAGCTCGCACGAGAGGTTGACGTCCCAGGGCAATCCCGCGTGCTTGGCCATGTTCGTGAGCAGCGCGAAGTTGCCGTTCGACAGCGGGCCGATCACGAAACGGCGCTTGAGCCGCGTCAGCCCCGCCACCGTGTCGGGCCACGGGGTCAGCCGATGCCAGACGCGGTTGAGGTGATCGCGCTGCGTCTCGTCGAGCTTGGCGAGACCGAACGCGGGGGCGAGCGCGTCGAGCGACTCGCGATGCAGGACGTCGAGGATCGTCCACGGGCGGCGGCCCGATCGCACCTCGTCCAGCGCGGGCTGATAGCGCCCGCGCCAGGCGTCGGCCAGCGCCGGCCAGTCGACGGCGATGCCCCAGCGCGCGTCGAGCGTCCGGCCCTCGGCGATGATGCTGCCGCGCCAGTCCACGCAGGTGCCGAAGACGTCGAAGATCAGGGCTTTCGGGGTCGGGGGTGGCACGCGGACATGCTACAGTGGCGGGGATTCGGAGGTCCAGCGTGCGTGGAGTGCTCATTACGTTCGAGGGTGTCGAGGGATCGGGCAAGTCGACCCAGATCCGCCGCCTCGAGCGCTGGCTGCGAGACGAAGGCTATCGGCCGGAGACGACGTCCGAGCCCGACGGCACCGCGCTCGGCGTCGCCCTGCGACGGCTCTTCGAGCGGAAGCCGCGGCCGCTCGCCGAGATGTTCCTCTTCATGGCCGCGCGTCACCAGCACGTCGCCGAGAAGCTGCGGCCCTGGCTGCGCGCCGGACGCATCGTGCTCTGCGACCGCTACACCGACGCGACCGTCGCGTATCAAGGCTACGGGCGCGGCATCGATCCCCAGCTGATTCGCGAGCTGAACGTGCAGGCCACGGGCGGCGTGCTGCCCGATCTCACGCTGCTCTTCGACCTCGATCCGGCGATCGGCGTTCGCCGGATCGCCCGCCGGCGGCTCGACAGCTTCGAGCGCGAGCAGCTCGCCTTCCACCGCCGCGTGCGGCGCGGCTACCTGGAGATCATGCGCGCGGAGCCCAAGCGCGTGCGCCGCCTGGATGCCGCCGCGCCGCCGGCCGAGGTCGAGCGCCGGGTGCGCGCGATCGTGCACGAGTTCCTCGCACGGCCGCAGGGAAGCCCCCGGTGACGCTCGCGGCCATCGCCGACCAGCCCCGCGCGGTGGAGCAGCTCTCGCGCGCGCTTGCGGGCGCGCGCGTCGCGCACGCGTACGCGTTCGTGGGACCGGCAGCCAGCGGGCGCTTCACCACGGCCATGGCGTTCGCCGCCGAGCTGCTGCGTGCCGACGTCACGCGCGGCCACCCCGACCTGCACGTCGTGGCGCCGACGCCGCCGGAGTCGAATCCCAAGGGCGCCCGGGCGATTCGCATCGGCGCCATCCGCGAGCTGGAGCGGCGCGCCTCGCTGAGGCCCGCGCTGGCGGGGCGCCGCGTGCTGATCCTGGACGAGGCCGACCGCATGACCGGCGACGCGCCGCAGGCGTTCCTCAAGTTCCTCGAGGAGCCGCCGCCCGCCACCGTGGTCATCCTCGTCCTCTCGGGCGTGCGCGCGGTGCCGGCGACGGTGATCTCCCGCTGCCAGATCGTTCGCTTCCGCGCGCGGCGTGCGGGCGCGGCCGACGCCGAGATGGCGGCGGAGGCGGCGGCGTGGATCGAGGAGACGCGCACGCAGGGCCCCACCGCGCTGTTCAAGCGGACCGAGCGCGTGGACCGCGACCGGGCCGAGGCGCTCATCGACGGCTGCTGGCTGTTGTGCCGCGACCTCGTCCTGGCGCGCGCCGGCGCGCCGCCCGCATTGCTGACCGATCCCGCCCGTGCCGACGCGCTGGCCGCGGAGGCGGCGCGCTGGACGGACGACACCGCGCTGTATCGCGCGATCGAGGCCTGCCGCGAGGCGCGGCTGGCGCTCGTCAACAACGTCACCCCCCGACTGACCGTGGACACGCTGCTGGCAAAGGTAGCGCGGAGGGCCGCGTGAACGATTTCCAGGCCGAAGCGACGAACGAATATCTCGTCGGCGTGCGACTGCGGCAGACGGTGCCGGCCGACGACTACAAGCTGGTCGGAGACGTCGTCCTGCACGTCGGCGACGTCGTCAGCGTCGAGACCCAGAGCGGCACGGTGCTCGGCGAGGTCCGCCGCCCGCGACGCCCCGTGCCCGAGTTCCGCCGCGACCGTCTCTACCGGCGCGTGATCGGCCTGGCCTCCGACGACGAGGCGCGCGAGTACCGCGGGCAGCGCGCGCGCGAGGAGGAGGCCATTCTCACCAGCCAGCGTCTCGCGCGCTCGCGCGCGCTGGCCATGAAGGTCGTCGACGTCGAGATGCCGACGGGCCAGCGCCGCGTGACCGTCTACTTCAGCAGCGAGGAGCGCGTGGACTTCCGCGAGCTCGTGCGCGACCTCGCGCGCGAGTTCCGCGCGCGCATCGAGATGCGCCAGATCGGGGCGCGCGACACCACGCGCGTGCTCGACGGCATCGGCCCCTGCGGCCGGCAGCTCTGCTGCTCGTCGCACCTGCGCAAGTTCGAGCCGATCTCCGTGAAGATGGCCAAGGCGCAGGACATGCCGCTGACCGACAGCCGGCTCCTCGGCAACTGCGGCCGGCTGAAATGCTGCCTGCTCTACGAGTTCTCGACGTACCAGGAGCTGCGGTCGTATCTGCCGCGCGTGAACACGCCGTGCCAGGCGGAGTGCGGCGGCGGCGGCTGCATGACGGGCAAGGTGCGCTCGCTGCGCGTGCTCAAGCAGAGCGTCGTGGTCGGCTTCCCGGACGGCACCGAGGCGGAGGTGCCGCTGAGCCAGCTGACGTGGGAGGGCCGCGATCACGTCCGGCCGGCAGAGCCGGAGAGCGCCTCCCCTGAAGGAGAGCCTGGGGGGTGAGCGACCGCTTATTCTATCTCACGACCCCGATCTACTACGTCAACGCCGAGCCGCATCTCGGCCACGCCTACACGACGATCCTGGCCGATGCCATGGCGCGCTGGCACCGGCTCGCCGGGGACCGCGTGTGGTTCCTCACCGGCACCGACGAGCACGGCGACAACGTCGCCCGCTTCGCGGCCAAGGCGGGTGTCTCGCCGCAAGCGCACGCCGATCGCATCTCGAACGTGTACCGCGAGACGTGGCGGCGTCTCGGCATCACCAACGACGATTACATCCGCACCACCGAGGACCGGCACAAGAAAGTCGTGCAGAAGATCTTGCAGGCGCTCTGGGAGGGCGGCGAGATCTATCTCGGCACGTACGGCGGCCAGTACTGCTTCAGCTGCGAGCGGTTCTACACGGAGAAGGAGATCGTGGACGGCAAGTGTCCCGATCACCTCCGCCCGCTGACGTACATCGAGGAGGAGAACTACTTCTTCAAGATGTCGAAGTACCAGGCGTGGCTGATCGAGGAGATCCAGCGCCGGCCCGACATGATCCGCCCCGAGCGCTATCGCAACGAGATCCTCGGCTTCCTGCGCGAGCCACTGCAGGACCTCTCGATCAGCCGGCCGCGCAAACGCCTGGAGTGGGGCATCCCGCTGCCGTTCGACGACAAGTTCGTCACCTACGTCTGGTTCGACGCGCTCATCAACTATGTCTCCGCGCTCGGCGGACCCGGCGACACGCGCTACGAGACCTTCTGGCCGCACGTCCAGCATCTGATCGGCAAGGACATCCTGAAGCCGCATGCCGTGTACTGGCCGTGCATGCTCAAGGCGGCCGGGCTGCCGCTCTATCGTCATCTCAATGTGCACGGCTACTGGCGCATCGGCGGCGGCAAGATGTCGAAGACGGTCGGCAACGTGGTCGAGGCGCTGGCGCTGGCCGACCAGTACGGCACCGATGCCTTCCGCTACTTCGTCATGCGCGAGATGGTCTTCGGCCTCGACGCCGATTTCTCCGAGGAGGCGCTGGTCGCGCGGCTGAACGCCGATCTCGCCAACGACCTCGGCAATCTCGCGTCGCGCGCGTCGACGCTGATCGTGAACTTCGCCGGCGGCGCGGTGCCGGCCGCGAGCACGGCGGCGTCGGAAGAGCGGGCGGTGGCCGCGGCCTTCGAGGCGGCGCTCAAGGACGCGGCCGCGGCGATGGAGGAGTACGCCTTCCACCGGGCGCTGGCCGCGCTCTGGGAGTTCGTCGCCGTCGTCAACCGCTACGTCGACGCGAGCGCTCCGTGGGAGCTCCGGAAGGATCCGGCGAAGCAGGCGCGGCTGAACGCCGTCCTGTACACGCTCGCCGAGTCGCTGCGCTGCCTCGGCATCGTGCTGGCGCCGTTCCTCCCTGACGCGTCGGCCAAGATCCGCGCGGCACTCGGCCAGACCGGCGCGCCGACGCTCGCCGACGCGGTGTGGGGCCGGCTCGAGGCCGGCACGCGCGTGGGCAAGATCGCCGGGCTCTTTCCGCGCGTGGAGGACAGGAAGCCGGCGGCATCGGCCGCCGCGCCGTCGGGCGACGGCGGCGGGCGCATCAGCATCGACGAGTTCCAGAAGGTGGATCTACGGATAGCGCAGGTGCTGACCGCCGAGGCCGTCCCGAAGTCCAAGAAGCTGCTGAAGCTGCGCGTCTCGCTCGGCACCGAGGAGCGCACGGTGCTGGCGGGCATCGCCGAGCACTACGCGCCGGCGGATCTCGTCGGCAAGAAGGTGGTCGTCGTCGCCAACCTCGAGCCCGCGAAGCTCATGGGCATCGAGTCGCAGGGCATGGTGCTGGCCGGCGAGGGCGGACAGGGCCTCGGCGTCATCATGCCCGACCGCGATCTACCCCCCGGCTCCAAGGTGAAATGATCGGCGACGACTACGTGCGCACCATCCTCGAGGTGGCCGCGCGCGACGTCTCCATCGCCCGGATCCTGCGCGAGATCTGCGCCCTGGAGGGTGGCGTGCGCGGCGGCGCGCTCGATCTGGTCGGCGCTCACCTGCGTGCGACCTCGGCGGCCGCCGACGTCCTCGAGTGCGTGCAGGCGCTGCGGCGGGACGACGTCGCCCGCGCCATCATCGATCGCCTCGGACCGCCGGCGTGAACGACGGGGTGAACGACAAAGGGGGGATGGTCGACAAAGACGGAGTGGTCGACAAAGACGCGGTGAACGACAAAGCCGCGGTCAGCGACTTCGTCATCACGCGGCCCCGCGCCTTCGAGTTCGTACGGCGCTGGGGAGTCTCGATCGCCTCGTTCGTCGGCGGGCTGCTCACGCTCTTCGTCTTCCGCCGCGGGCTGCCGCGCGTCGGGTTGATCGTCGGCTACTTGCTGCTGTTGTGGCTGCTCGTGGCCGTGCTGGTCCAGGCGCGCGACACGCTGGCGACCTCGGAGCGGCGCACCCATCGCTTCGTGCTGACGGCGACGGAGTACGCGGTGCAGACGCTCTATCACGGGGTACTGCTGTTCCTGCTCCCCGCGTACTGGGCGGTCACCACGCTGACGTCGGTCAACGTCGTCTTCTTCCTCGCCATTCTCGGCCTCGCGCTGATCGCGACGTTCGATCCGTGGTACCAGGCGATCGTGCACCCGCGGCCCTGGGCCGGCTACGTCTTCTTCCTCGTCTCGCTGTTCGGCGCGCTGAACCTCGCGCTGCCGCTGGTCGGCGTGCCACCGGTGGCGGCGCTCGCCATCGCCGCGTGGACCGCCGTGGTGGCGCTCACGCCGGCCGTCTGCCGCGCGCGCGCGTGGCCGTGGAAGCGCGGCCTGGCGGTCACGGCGCTCGTCGGCATGCTCGCGATGAGCGCCGCGCTGGCCGGTCGCGGCGCGATCCCGCCCGCGCCGCTGTTCCTGGCCGAGTCGCGGCTGGTCTGGAACGTCAGCACGGTGGACCCACCCGAGCCTCCGTCGCCGATCCCGGCGGCGGCGCTGCTGCAGAACGGCCTCATCGCGTACACGGCCATCTACGCGCCGGCCGGGCTCAAGCAGCCGGTGGATCACGTCTGGCGCCTCGAAGGTCAGATCGTCAACGTCATCCGTCTCACCCCCGTCGAGGGCGGCCGCCGCGAAGGCTACCGGACGTACTCGCGCAAGACCGGCTTCCCTGCCGACCCGCGGGGACGCTGGACGGTGGACGTCACGACGGCGACGGGTCAGCTGATCGGCCGCCTGCGCTTTCGGGTCGTGCCGTGAGGCGCGCGCCTATGGTCGCGCCGTGAGGCGCGCGCCTATGATGGTCCCGTGACCGTCGAGTTGTTCGACACGCACGCGCACCTGCACTTTCCCGAGTTCGACGCCGACCGCGCCGAGATGATGACGCGCGCCCGGCAGGCGGGGGTGACGCGCATGCTGACGATCGGCACGGAGGTGCCGACCTCGCGCGCGGCCATCGCGCTGGCGCAGACCCAACCCGACGTGTGGGCGGCCGTGGGCGTCCATCCCCACGACGCGGCGGAGGCCGACGAGGCCGTGCTGGCCGAGATCGAGCGCCTCGCGGGCACCCCGCGTGTCGCCGCCGTCGGCGAGATCGGCCTCGACTTCTTCCGCAACCTCTCGCCGCGCGACGTGCAGGAGCGCGTCTTCCGGCACCTCATCGGCGTCGCGCGTCGCGTGCGCAAGCCGGTGCTCGTGCACTGCCGCGACGCCCATGCGGAGGTGCTGGCGATCCTCGCCGAGGAGCGCGCGGGCGAGGTGGGCGGCATCATGCACTGCTTCTCGGGCGACGTGGCGATCGCGCGCCGGTGTCTCGACCTCGGGCTGCTCGTCTCGCTGGCGGGGCCGGTCACCTATCCGAACGCGCGCGCGCTGCCGGACGTCGCGCGCTTCGTGCCCGCCGACCGGCTCGTCGTCGAGACCGACGCGCCCTTCCTGCCGCCGCAGGGCTATCGCGGCAAGCGCAACGAGCCGGCGTATCTCGCGCTCACCGCGGCGCGCGTCGCGGAATTGCGCGGTGAGCCGCTCGACGAGTTCGCCCGGCGCGCCTCCGACAACGCCCGCCGTCTGCTGCGCATCACCTGATGTCGCTGCGCGACGTCGGCTTCTTCCTGCGCGGGCGCCTGAACCGCGCCATGAGCCGCGTGCTCAAGGGCCGGGCGCCCGCGCACACCGAGACGCCGGCGCCGCTCGCGTCGGTGCTGGCCGGCCCGCCCACCCCGCTCGCGCTGTCGCGCCTGCTGACCGCGCGCGACAACGCCGCGCGCGAGGCGGCGGTGGCCGGCTGGCTCGGCGCGCGCGGCGTGCCGTTCACGCGGCATCGGTTCGCGACGTTCGAGGGCCGCGGCGACAACTACATCGTCGATCTCGGGGCCGGGGATCGCACGCTCGTGCTCGTCGCCCACCACGATGCGGTGCCCGGCAGCCCCGGCGCCAACGACAACGCCGCCTCCGTCGCGATCTTGTTGACGCTGCTCGAGCGGCTCGCCGCGTCGCCGCCGTCGCGGGTGCGCGTGCGGCTGCTCTTCCCGGCGTGCGAGGAGCTCGGATATCTCGGCGCGCGGGCGTACGTCCGCGACGCCTCGCTGGATGGCATCGCCGGCGTGCTGAGCCTCGAGCTGTGCGGCATGGGCGACACGCTCGCGATCTGGGACGCGGCGACGGAGACGCCGTTCCTGCGAACGGTGCGCGGCGCGTTCGAGAGCGTCGGCCGCCGCGCCGACGAGACCTATCACGTCGTCGGTCGCATCCCCGTCTTCGGCAGCGACCACCGCGCGTTCGCCGCGGCCGGCATTCCCGCCTACGGGCTGACCATGGTGCCGGCGGCCGAGGCCGACGCGCTGCGCGCGTTCGTCTTCAGCCCGATGAAGAGCGCGTTCCGCGCCGTCAAGCGCCGGCCGGTGCCGTTCGACACCTACCACACGACGCGCGACGCGCTGGCGACCCTGGACGCCCGCGCGCTCGACGCGGTGGTGCAGGCGCTGGAGGCGCTGGTGCGGGAAGCCTCGCGCTAGATCGAGAGCAGTCGGCGGCTGCGGTCGGCGTCCGCGCGGAGCACGAGCAGCACCACCTCGCCCTGCGCGCCGACCGTGAACGGATAGACCGAGTGCGGGATGCGCGAGCGTAGCAGCACCGGGATCCCTTCGCTCTCGAAGAGTCCCTTCACGACGAGCGCCTCGCGCTGATCGCAGCGGTGGACCTCGACGAGCGCCGAGCGGTCGCCGCTCTCGACGGGACGCTTGGGGAACGGAATGATCTCGCCCATCGGTCAGGATGATAACGCAGATTCGCGAGGATCCGTTCCGCCGTACAATCGGCCCACCAGGCAGGAGGTGGGGCGTGGACAAGTACGAATACTTCCGAGGTCTTCCCGAGGTCGGTATCGTTCCCCGCGCGCCGCACGCCGGACCGCTGCTGCGGCACCTCTACGAGCAGGAGCATGGGCGCGGCGGATTCTCCGGCAAGGTCGCCCACACCTACCACCTCTACCCGCCGACCAACTGGCTGCCCGGCGAGACGCGCGTGCTCGACGCCTTCGCGCCCGCCTGGGAATCGCCGCTCGCGCCGATGGGCGGCACGCACCTGCTGCTGAGCGCCGCGCCGGCGGCGCCCGCGCGCGACCTCTACCGCGGCATGGCGCGCATCGTCGCCAATGCGACGGCGGCGATGAACGTGACGGCGCCGGCGGCGCCGATGGACTACTTCTTCGAGCACCACTCGGCCACGATGGTCTACTTCGTTCACGAGGGCCGCGGCACGCTCGAGACGACGTTCGGGCCCATCGAGTACAGGAAGGGGGACTTCCTCGTCGTCCCCAAGGGCCTCACGCATCGCTTCGAGCTCGGGGCGGGCCGCCACTATTACTGGATGTACGAATCGTTCGCGGGCGATCCCGAGAAGGCGGAGTCGCCGAGCACGGGCCGCTTCATCACCCACAGCGCGAGCGACTATCGCTATCCGCGCTCGCTCGACACGCGCAACGAAGCGGGCCGCTTCGAGATCGTCGCCAAGGTCGGCGACGTTTACACGCGGCGCGTGCACCCGACACATCCCTTCGACGTCGTCGGCTGGCGGGGCGACTACCTGCCGTACCGTTTCGCCGTCGAGGACGTGCGTCCGCTCGTGGCCGATCGCTCGCACGTCCCGCCCTCGGGCCACACCGTGTTCATCTTGCCCGGCTGTTACCTCTGCGTGTTCACCGTGCGCTCGGTGGAGAAGGAAGGTATGTGGCTGCCGTTCTTCCACCGTAATCTCGATTATCTCGAGACGGTGGGCTACCACTTCGGCGAGTTCTTCAGCGGCGGCGGGGTGGTCGGCCCCGGCATGGTGACGCTGCATCCCGTGGGTCTGCCGCACGGGCCCAAGCCGCGCGCGATCGAGAAATGGCTCGACGGCAAGGCCGGCGCCATCCACAACGAAGCGGCGGTGATGGCCGACTTCGCCAACCCGACGCGCGTCTCCGAGTGGGCACTCGGGACGCGGCGCGCCGACTACATGGACACGTGGGGCGGCTACACCACCGAGCCGCGCTTCACCTGGCGTGCCGACCGGCTCGACGAGATCCGCCGCACGGCCGAGCGCCTGACCGACGCCCGCGACACGCTGATCCCGCCCGAGGGCGACTGAGCCGTCAGCCGTCGGGCGCGGCCGCCGCGCGAGACCGTCCTTTCGCAGACGCATCGTCAGCAGCGGCGGAGCGCTCGCGCGCAGCTCGGGCATTCTCCAGCGCGACGGGACGCCGGAGTACGCCAGCAGCTCGTCACGCAGGCGGGCCACGGCGTCGCTGGTGGCCGCGTCCCGATGAATCGCCTGAATCAGCGAGCCGGCGAATTCCTCCCAGTTGACGATGAACCGACGCAGCCCGTCGGGGTGGAACGTCGAGTGCAGCGCGTTGCCCGCGTGCGCACGGCTGAGGTTCGTCGGCCCCCGGAATGGACGGAAGATCCGGTCCGCCGCCGTGTTGCGCATGACGACGTTCCACACCGAGTCGATGACGAGGGCGGGGTAGGGCTCCTGCTGGCGCAGGATGAACTGCAGCGCGCGGCGCACGTGATCGAGCTCGGGCGCCGCGAGATCGCGCTCGCCGTAGAGCGGCGCGTACCCGGCGGCGAGCAGCAGCACGTTGCGGTCGGCGAGGGGGACGTCGAGCACCGCGCTCAGGCGCTCCACCATCGCGCGACTGGGGTGCGCGCGCCCCGTCTCCAGGAAGCTCAGGTGGCGAATGGAAATGTCCGCGTCGGTGGCGAGCGCCAGCTGATTCATACCGCGTGTCTGTCGCCACTGACGCAGCAGCCGTCCGAAGCCCGCCGTCTGCGATTTACCTGTCAGGTAAACCTCCGATGATGCGCGGAAGAATTGCGGGATAGCTTGCGACGGAGCATCCTGACGCGCAAGGAGGACTTCATGGACGACCGCGAGACGCTGCTCGAGCTGAACCGCGACTACATCCGATCGGTGCAAACGTCGGACGTGCGTCGGTTCGACGAACTCCTCGCCGACGACTTCCTGTGCAGCAATCCCGACGGGTCGCTCGTCGACCGGAAGGACTTTCTGAAGCAGACCGCAGTGCCGGTGAAGATCTCGGGTCTCGAGGCCCGCGACGTCAACGTGCGGTTGATGGGCGACTTCGCGATCATCCACGCGCGCACGACGTACACGCTGCCCGACGGCCGGCCGGGCGCGGGGCGGTACACCGACGTGTGGGCGTGGCGCAGCGGCCGCTGGCTCTGCGTCTCCGCGCACGTGACGCGGCTGAACAGTTAGAAATGGGGGGCCCCGACATGGCCCCCCATACCCCCCAACGCTCGGCGCGCCCCGGGGGACCCGTGGCGCTCCTCGATTACCCGTCGCGCGCGGCCCCCGACATGGCCCCCCATACCCCCCAACGCTCGGCGCGCCCCGGGGGACCCGTGGCGCTCCTCGATCAAACGGAGAGATCCGCAGCCGCGGGCAGGCCCGGCAGGGACGTCGCGGCACGGACGGCGCGCGCGATCGCGCGCGCGACGGCGTCGGCCGCGGCCAGGCCCAGCCGCGTGAGATCGGCGGCGACGTCACCGGCCGAGAGCGCGAACAGCGTATCGCCGTCGAAGGCGGTGTGGGGCGGCGACAGGGCGCGCGCGAATCCGACCAGCGCCAGCGCGGCGAGCTTGCCGGCCTCCGGCTTGCCGAGCCGCGCGTTGGTGGCGACGACGCCGACGGTCGTGTGGCCGGGCCCGGCGAAGCGGCCGAGCGCGCCGCCCTCGCGGAGCGCGCGCGCCGTGTCCACGAGGCGCCGGCCGTCGGTCGCGTCGCGGGTGCCGGCGATCAGCGCGCCGGTCTCCGGATCGCGCACGTCGCCGACCGCATTGACGACGACCAGCGCGCCGACGATCGCGTCGCCCACGCGCGCGCTCGCCGTGCCGACGCCGCCGCGCATCGCGCGCGCGACGCCGAAGAGCTTGCCGACCGAGGCGCCGGTGCCCGCCCCGACGCTGCCCTCGATCACCGCGCCCGGCGCGGCCGCGGCCGCCGCCGCGTAGCCCATCTCGCGGGTCGGGCGCGCCTTGGGATCGCCGACGCCGAGATCGAAGACGAACGCGGCGGGCACGTGCGGCACCACCGTGGGACCGACCGCAAAGCCGGCGCCACGCTCCTCGAGCCAGCGCATCACGCCCCACACGGCTTCGCCGCCGAAGCGGCTGCCGCCGCCGAGCACGACGCCCTGCACGGTGGGCACGAGGTGGCGCGGGTCGAGATAGTCGAGGCCCAGGACATCGTTGGCGCCGCCGCGCAGCTCGACACCGGCGACGGCGGGCCGATCGCAGAGCACGACCGTCACGCCGGTAAGCCCGGCCGCATCGGTCGCGTGACCGACGCGCACGCCGGGCACGTCGGTGATCAGGGCTGGCGGCTCACGTCGGCGGCGCGCAGGCGGCCGGCGGCGACCTCGGCGGCGATGTCGAGCGCGCGTCGCGCCAGCCCGATCGAGAACGGCTGGCGCGCGACGTCGCGCGTCTCGTCCGCCAGCGCGGCCGCCGTCGCCCGTGCGATGGCGGCGGGCTCCGGGCGCGCCGTCGCCTCGAACACGAAGGCCATCTCCTCGAGCCGGTGCGCCCAGCGCCGCCGCGCCTCGGGCACGAGCTCGCGCTCGACGATGCGGGCCACGATCGCGGCCTCGCGCTCGGCCTTGATCTGGTCGGACAAGACCAGCCGGCTCTCGCGGGCCTCGAGCAGGGCGAGC
>WNEW01000867.1_pt1 | contig 14710 bp, 16 predicted proteins | sample 5399891 | NCBI WGS metagenome assembly WNEW01 (sample SAMN13153336, study PRJNA577476) | soil metagenome | isolation source: 40 cm grassland meadow soil pre-rain plot 5 | place: USA:California | collected 2015-09-08 | reverse complement strand
GGATCCTTAGCCTATCTTCCACGCGGCAGAGCTTCCCACTGGACCCCTCGAATACGTTACTGGCCAGATTACGACGGAGCCCCGCGATTGCTGGGCTTCTCCGGCTTCAAGGCCGGTACGACCCACGTTACGATTACAGATAACCAACAGGGATCCTTGACCTTCGGCAAGGAAGTGGCACTACCGGTCACTGTAGTAGAGACACCACCACTGGCCATCGTTGGATTACGATTTTACGAAAAATACAATGGCGCGCTGAGAACGTTGGGCGAGGTTTGGGCACCGGAGCCAACCAAAGATCTAGGTCGGTCGATCAAGGTGCCAGAGAAATTCGATATGGACAAAGGCTGGGAAAAGATCGGACGCGCAAAGAACAAGATAGTTGAAGTTAGGGCAATTACCGCGAGTCAACCCAGGCTCGCGAAGACAGGGCAGAAGAAACCCGATCTGCTTGAGGTGAAGATAGCAGGGGGCTCAAGCGAGCAGGTCTTCGACTATGCGAAGGGACTGATCGGGAAGGAGATCAAACTGTCGGAAGTCTTCAAAGAAGGGGGCGAGGTTGACGTAATCGGAATCACAAAGGGCAAGGGGATTCAGGGACCAGTCAAGAGATGGGGAATCAAGAAACTCAAGCATAAGTCGAGAAAGACTGTCAGAGGCGTGGGCTCGATAGGCCCTTGGCACCCGCACTTCGTGATGTATTCCGTACCACGAGCCGGACAAATGGGCTTCCACCAGAGAACAGAGTATAACAAGCAAATTCTTCGCATAGGAGGAAACGGAGCAGATGTCACCGTGAGAGGAGGATATCTCCACTATGGACCGATCAAGACTGATTATGCAGTAATCCGCGGAACAGTGCCCGGACCAGCACGAAGAATGGTGGCGATACGAATACCGGCACGTGGAAACATCGAGGCCGAGCCACCCAAGATCGAGTCATTCAACCTATCATCCAAACAGGGAGCGGGCGCCGGCCGATTAGAAGGATAGACTAGAGTTGAACTCCAAGAGCGTCAGGATCATCGGGGTCGACGGGAAGGATGCCGGGGACCTTGAGCTACCGGAAATATTCAACAGTCCTGTAAGATTGGATGTCATCAGCAGAGCTGTGATCGCGCAACAGTCCCGCAGATTCCAACCCCAAGGAAGGAATCGAATGGCAGGCAAGAGAACGACTGCGGAATCCTTCGGAGTCGGACGCGCACTTTCCAGAGTTCCACGTATCAGCGAGCCCCCACTATCGGGACAAGGCGCATTCGCTCCTGGAACAGTCGGGGGACGACTTGCATTTCCACCGACACCGTTGAAGAAGCTGATCAAACAGATCAACAGGAAAGAAAGACGCTTAGCGTTGAGATCGGCAATTGCCTTCACCGCAAGCAAAGAGGCTGTCAAGGAGCGCGGGCACAGGTTCGACGACGAGCTAGATTTCCCACTCATCGTCTCCGACGACGTAGAAAAGTACTCCAAAGCCTCCGAAGCGAAGGCCTTGATGACTACCCTTGGAGTCTGGGATGACATCGAGAAGGTCCAGGATACCGTGAAGATACGCAATCACAAGAAGAAGCATCGAATTGGACCATTGGTTGTGGTTAGTGATTCAAGGACGGCTGGGAAAGCGTTCGGAAACCTAGCAGGAGTTAACGTCGTCACAGTAAAAGATCTCAGCGTTGAGGACCTAGCGCCCGGGACAAGACCCGGTCGACTGACAATCTGGACAGAGAGCGCTGTCAAAGAATTGGGAAGTAGGGAGTGGTAGAGGAATGGCTAGATTATCCCCGGAGGAAGTCATCTCTTACCCGGTAATGTCCGAAGACACCGTGAAACTGATCGAGACCGAGAACAAGATCACTTTCATCATCGATGGCAGAGCAAACAAAAATGATGTCCGACGAGCCGTCGAAGAATTATACGAGGTCGAAGTGTGGAAAGTTCACACGTTGACTGCGCCTGATGGAAGAAAGAAGGCCTACGTTAAGCTCAGCCCAGAATCCAAAGCCTCCGACTTGGCGGTAAAGCTGGGGATACTGTAAGGTCGCGTTTTGAAAATTGGGAAAGAATATTCTTGTTCAAAGGCGTGGGCGGGGCACACCAGTATTCAGGGCACCGACCCACCGCAGAATATCGGCTGTCGGTTATAGACAAGCCAACGGAGGAGGACAGGGGATTGTCAAGGACCTATTACACGAAGCTGCAAGGGGAGCGCCCTTGGCACTGTTCAAACTGAACGAGGGTCATGAGTTCTACACGACGGCCCCTGAAGGGTTGTGGGTTGGACAGCGGATCATGATCGGTTCTGACGTTCCGACCGAGACTGGGAACATCAAGCCAGTTGGAAGGATCCCGGAAGGCACCATGATATGCAACCTGGAAGTTAGACCCGGAGACGGTGGACGGATGGTTCGATCATCAGGTGGATATGCGTTAATCGTTGCACACACGCCCCAAGGAACGGAATTGCGAATGCCATCCGGGAAATCAATTTACATGGACGATAATTGTAGGGCCATGATAGGTATCGTCGCGGGCTCGGGTCGGACAGAGAAGCCGTTCCTTAAAGCAGGACCAAAATTCTACCTGCAACAGTCCCGTGGTAGGAAGTGGCCGGTTGTGAAGGGACAAGCAATGATTTCGGCCTCGCATCCGCACGGTGGAGGACGGCACAAACACGCGGGCAAACCCACGACGGTTGGAAGATGGACTCCTCCAGGACGAAAAGTGGGAAACATTGCGGCACGGCAGACCGGACGTGCGAAGAGGAAGGTGCGTTAACCTTGGCAAGGTTAATAGTCAGTATTGCGCAGAGGGGACTGGCTAGATAATTGCCCCGAGTCTTCACTTACCGTGGACATACCGTGGACGAAATTCGATCCATGTCCATGGATGAGTTCATCAAACTACTTCCTTCTAGGCAGCGCCGCAGCTTAACAAAGGGGTTGACGAATGAACAGAGGACACTTCTGGAGCACATCCGGGCGGCCAAGAAACAGAATGGTGGTAACGGTGGAAAAGGTGGAGTGGCATCACCGGTCAAGACGCAATGCCGGGACATGATCATAATCCCAGAAATGATCGGGCTGACACTGCATTTGCACAGTGGGAAGGAGTTTACTCCCCTGGAGATAAGACCGGAGATGATCGGGCATTACATCGGAGAGTTGGTAATTACGAACCAGAAGGTTGTCCACGGTACGCCAGGCATCGGCGCCTCTAGGTCAAGCATGTACGTCCCGCTCAAGTAAGGCTCGTAGGGATCGCTTAAGGAACGGGGCCCCGACCCCAGTTCTCTGGCTGGCCGTACATAGCAGGACTGTTCTGAATGAGCTGAGCATATGCCAGATCGAATCTCCGCTCACAAGAGTGTTTTTAGACGGTATCCTCTTCTAGATTGTCGGGGGCCACAAACGCCCGCCTCGAGAGAGCCGGGCTGAGAGAAGATATTTTGATCTTCACGGTGAGGCTTAGGGTGTTAGTGACGCGGGCAACAGCCCCCTTTGGAATCTCTGGCCGTGGCCTTGTGTGTGTTCCGGTTCACGAAGAAATCAAGAACAAAAGTCTTGAAGATACGCCGTTTCCTTAACCAAGACATTCCTTGGGCCACTGTCAAGCCTTTTAGGAGAACAGTTGTCCGAGACAGTTTTGAAAGGCGCAGCCATGACATCGACGATTGATCAGCGGCTGAAACTGGCAACCCGAGGAACAGTCGAGATACTGCAGACATCAGAGCTCCAACGGCTGCTGGAGCAGAAGAATAATCCGCGAGCCTACTGGGGATTCGAATGCTCTGGGATGATGCACTTAGGCTTCGGCCTTGTGTGTGGGGACAAGATCGGACAGATGCTAGACGCTGGGTTTGAGTTCATCGTCTTTCTCGCGGACTGGCATTCTGTAATCAACAACAAGTTCGGTGGAGATCTGGAGAAGATTCGTAAGGCGGGCGAGTACTTCAAGCACTGCTTCACTGCACTGGGACTGACGCGGGAAAGGGGACGGCTAGAGTACAAGTGGGCCTCAGAATTGGCCGGGAGTTCGGACTATTGGGAAAAAGTAATCCGAGTTGGCAAGTCGACTACGGCGCAAAGAGTGATGCGTGCTTTGCCCATAATGGGGCGAGAGTTGAAGACCATCGAAACAGAGGCGGCCTCACTCTTCTATCCATGCATGCAGGTCGCCGACATCTTCCAGATGCAACTAGACATCGCCTGTGCCGGGATTGACCAACGGAAGGCCCATGTTCTGGCTAGAGAGGTTGGAGAGCGATTGGGCTGGGGAAAGCCGATATGCATACACGCGCCCTTGTTGATGGGACTCGCGGGAATCAGCACGCTAGAAACCAGCAGTTATGATGAAGACCCGAAAATCAGCCAGGTTATTGCAGCTAAGATGTCAAAAAGCAAGCCGGAAAACAACATCCTAGTTCATGACCAACCTGAACAAATAACTGACAAGCTCCGACGGGCTTACTGCCCACCCAAAGTCGTAGACGGGAACCCGATCCTACAGTACTACAAGCTGCTCATTTTCCCCTTCTTCAACGAAGTTGTTATCGACAGGAGCGAGAAATATGGAGGAAACCTGGAGCTCCATGCCTATTCTGATCTAGAAGAAGCTTATCGAGACGGAAAGATACATCCCCAGGACTTGAAGAGCAACATGGCTAAGCTGCTGGCCGAGAGACTTCGCCCCGTCAGGGAATACTTCCGGAAGCACGCCGCCCCGTTAGAGGAAATGCGTAAGATTGAACCGTCAACCCAGGAAAAAACTTCGAAGTATGACTCCGCCTAGATCAAGACCCAGGCGCGGACCTCGACGAGCAATGTACGCCCGGAAGCTCGAAGAGGCGGAGCGATTGTTTGGGGACCTACGCGAAATGTCTGACAAGGGAATACCCATCATTGTTGAAGGGAGAGAGGACGAGAAAGCACTCCGTAGCCTAAACGTAAACGGAACGATCCACTGTCTCAAGGCTCGTGGAGAGTCGAGGTTCAGCTTCGTTGACAAACTCACCGGTACGGAAGATGTCATTCTATTGACTGATTTTGACCGAGAAGGAAAAGAGTTGCGACTGTGGCTGTATGACGAGTTGACCAGACGCAGGATAAGGACGGATGACAAGCTATGGAGACGAATTCGAGCTTTGGCCAAGGCAGAGGTACATGCGGTCGAGGAGTTGCCTAGCTTCTTGAGGACGGTCAAGACCAGGGCCTTAGCTTTCGGCTAAATCGTCCCGGATCTACAAGTGTTCAACCTTCGCTATACTACATGATTTGCACAAGGTGATAACCCATCCACCAACTGCATATCGGTGGCTGACATTGCGCTCCGTTGCCTCTTTATACGTCGAGCGCCAGATGACTTGATCGAGACCTAAGATCAGGGCAAAAATCCCGACTTCAAGCATCTTGTGAGACAGGGGTTTTCGCCTTGGAAGGATCATCCTGTTTTGACATGAAAATGTCATACTCGACCACATCCAAACTGCAAAGCAATAAATCGGTTGCGCCTGCACGTAGGTAACTTCTGCGGCTCTCGCTTTGAGGCGTAGCAGGCTAGAGATCATTAGAGGAATCCTTGAGACTGCGCGCCGCGGTGCTACCAAGACGCAGATAGTCTACAAGTCAAACCTGAACTTCAAATTGGCAGACGAATGCCTGGCACGATTACTGAAAGCTGGCTACATAACCGTCCACCAAGGGAATGATGGTAGAGCCCAGTTCTCGACAACCGAAAAAGGAATGAGCTTTCTCATTGAACTGACAAGGCTTGCTAAAGCTGTTGACGAGATCATGAACTTGGAAGAAGAGGACAAACCTGTTGAACCGGTCTCGAAACTCGGAAAAAGTTACTAGATCAGAAGCTCGGACCTACTTCGGTTTTTCGATCTTTCTAGATGCTTGTACTAATGCCTTACTTCGTTCGCGACGTTTCTGGACAGACTACAATCATGTTGAGATATTGAATCTATCGTCATGGTAAACGAAGCATTAGCGGTCTCTAGTGGCGGATAGTGCTACTTGCTGGGCTTGGCTTTGAAGTTCTTTCCAGCTCGGCCGTTGAAGTAGTCGCGTAGCATCTGCTCGAAGAAGATCGAGAGACCACCGACACGGCCATGGTAGACTTTTTGCACTTCGTCGCGCACTAGGTTTTCCGCTTGGTCGCTGAGCGATATCATCAGTTTGCCCAAGCTAATCTTGTATAGCTGGAATTAGCCGTAATGTGTTCATTCTTATTGACAAGAACACCGATACTTTGAACGCAGAAACAGTGCCGGTTTGATCAATTGTTGACGTCAATCTCAGATAATTGCCGTGTTCAGTTTAACTTTCTACATCAGAATTCCACGAACGCTGGTATATTCCATTATATACACTGCTTAACGGCTATGATCACGTTAGCTAAACGCACACTCACGCCCCAACAAAGGGAGTAATCTACTCTTCCTGTTCCACGATGGTAAATTGTGTGGTCGCTAGTGTGGATTGTCTACACTTAATCTGACTGGACGATTTCGTTTATAGTTACGGGACGCCTATCCGATCCGATTGAGTGTCAGAATAAGCCTACAGGGTGCTGGTCTAGACTCATCTTCTGACCATAGGGTTGACTAAGACTTTGAAGCAAGACTCCGATGCGCCGGGGAGTCATGAGCAGCCACTCTACCGGAAGATCAACATACCGATCTTTCTCGCTGGAGTCATCGCCGGAATACTGGCAATAAGCATGGATCCCTGGTGGACATTGCAGGGCGAAGGTTCTAGCCAGATCATAACCTTGCGAGTCTCACCATTCTATATGGAGACCTACGCCACAGGGCTCGGAGTAACGACACCTGCGGCCGTCGCAATCGGGGTTCTAACTCGGACCCTAGTTGGGGTCGCCTCGCTGCTGCTGATTATCTCATCCATCAAGCCAACTGTTTGGTGGAGAAATCTCGCCCAGTGGTTCAACATTACAGCTGCGGTACAGATGTTTCTGAGTCTTGCCATATTGATCAATACGGCTCGACAGGAAATATTGGCTGAGTATGGAATCTCACTACCGTTGTATGGTCGGGTACGTTTCCCGGCCAACGTTCTTGGATTGGACTTACGATTCTATCCATCGCCCGTCGTAACGGCCGGTTTCAGTGGATTGTTCTATGCAGGAGTATTTTGCCTTGGCTTGGTCACTATGGAGCGCCTGATGAGTTTGAGATCGATCGAAGAATTATTCAGGATTGGTGACATTCGTGAGTTGGATCTCTTGCCACCGTACAAGAGAGTATGGATGTCTTCTGGCGATAAGGGATTGAATCCGTTGTCAGAGGATCCAGAGAGAGTATCAGACGAACAGTTGATGGTCTCGTTCGGCAATATTTTCCGAACCGTTGAGCCCGGAGGAATAGTGAGAATATTGTTGCCGGCTTGGGCTGGCTGGGTTGGCGACCGGATACGGGGCTTGATCAAGTCCGTGGGTTTCAATCTGGAGACGACTACTGTTGTACATGAGCAGGGACAAGACGAGATTGAGCTTCGACTCAAGAAACCTGTTGAATCGATTAAGCCGGTGAGACGGGAGCCGGAAACAGTCGTTGGCTCCGTCGAACGGTCTGATGAAGTCTCAGACCGTGAGTCACTGATTGGGGGGTTGGAGGTCAATGTTGCGGAGGCGATTGTCGAGGAGGCGCCGCCTATTCAGGTTCAATCCTCAATGGTCGACTTGAAGAGTCAGGTCTGGTCTCATTCCAGGCAGGTCAACAAGAGGGAGAATGCAATGGTTCGGTCTGCTGCGAAAGTGATTGTGAATCACGGTTCTCCAATTGAATATCGCGAGTTATTGAGCGGAGTCTACAGGGACTTGCTGGAGTTCAGCACTGGCGACTTCGGCTCTATCCGGGAGATCGAGACGGCCTTGTTGCGACACGTTGGACAGGAGCTGGTGTTGATCGTTGAAGAATCACAGGGTGGCGTTTTGCGGAAGTGGTGGATCGGGGATGAACCCGTTGCCGATAGTCCGGCTCCTCAATGGGAGAAGTTGGAGCGGATGAAGACAATCGCAAAATTGGCGGAAGCTCGTATGAAAGGGTTGCGAGAGAGATTGCATGGGGATAGGAAATCCCGCTACAAGAAGCGGCGCGCTTACGATGATGAATAGCTCCCCTTGTTCTCTATAGAATAATATCTTGTCAACTCGGGATTACTGTGGCCAGTCCACGCGAGTAACATGTGGCTTATCGATCTCTTCTCATCGCAACGAGGGAATAGAGGATTGCAGAAAAATGGAAAGCCTCAAAGCAAAGCTTCTACGTGTGCCAAGTAAGAAAGTGCCAGCACTAGCACTAGTGGTCGTAGCCCTTGCCGGGATGATCATGGGGGTCATAGCTGCCAACACGATAACTACAAGTAACCTGTTTACCGGTGAGATCGGAACCTATCACAATAACACTGGGACCATGACGGTCACTGATAACGGACTCGCAGTCGTGGCTAACACCGCTGGTGCGAGTCTTGCCTCGGCAACCTTTGGAGCCTCGGGCACGAATCTGAATCGCAACAATGCTCTTACGGCTGGGAACTGGATGGAACAAGTAGTTTTCACCGGAATTGCGAGCGACTCGGCAACTCACACAGCTACTGTGACTGTGAGAAATGGAACAGGCCCAGCGGGAACTGCCTTGGTCACTCAAACCCTGACACTTGTTGGCGGTGGGGGTAGCAACACTGGGACGGTTACTCTGTACTTGGACCTTAGTTCGAACTCTATCGCATCTCCAGTCACGGTTTACGTTAGCGTGACTTAGATACGAAAGCGGAATATCGGCGCAAACCCAGATCTCCTCTGATTCCCCCGGTTTTTTTTGAGCCTTTTTGTGCGCGGAGTTTTTTCATCGAATCCTTTCAAGACCTTACTTAGGCTTGCGAGCCATGGTTACAAAAGTGACAAGCCTGTTCCTCCTGGGTAACCGTTGGCCTTGCAGGGTTCATGAAGCAACTCGTGAGTCTCTTGTTGCTCTCGGCATTGATCGTAACCGTCGCTGCTGCTCCATCCATCGTGACTAGTCCAGTGTTCCAGGCTGAGGTCGGTCAGTACCGGAACACTGCACAGGGTGGCTTGGAGGTCAGAGACAATGGTAATAGTCCAGCTGGCTCGAACGCGACCGCTGCGGGGACTACCGCGGCTTGCGGAGATAATATTCTCATTTCCACGCTTGGTGGGGCCGCGAACACGGTCATTACTTCTGGCGACTTGGTTTATTCGGTGAAGGTGCTTGCGAGGTCAAGTCCCTTGCCGCCTAGTAACACGTGCTTCACGGTAACTCTCAGCTACAATGGGACTCCTTTGATGCCTCTTTATGTCAAGACGTCCACGCCATCGGCTGGAGACTTTGCCATTTGTGAGTGGGATCTCGGGATTACTTCTTTGCCACCGTTGTATACGCTCAAGATCTCTGTTCAATGATAGCGATCGCTGAAGCTTTGAGTGCTGTTCACGCGTTGCCAGAATAAAGATTTCCTCCGGTGGATTTGGATATACTAGGGTTACGTGGGCGACCCGATCAAGACTTTTCCGCGGGCTTACTGGTACTGCAAAACCGTTGTTTCATATCCCGGTTCAGCAGTTACAGGGGCTAAGATGAAACATCAGAGAATAATCCTGGCTTTACTTTTACTGCTTGTCGCCGCTTCACCAATGCTGGTCAATGGGGTCAAGAACGCGATTGCTCACGACTTTGACCATCCAACATCACTGCCTACTCAGGCGTCTGACAAGGCTCGAGACGCTCTCGCGGACAGGGGCACTCATGGACATACGGAAACGGGCGAGAACGAGCATGACGATAACGAGTCTGCAATTGGCGCTGCTGATGAGCATCAGGAAACAGGCGTGCATGAAGACAACGAGTCTTCGACTGGTGCTGCGCATGAAAATCAAGGCGAAACTGGAACGACTGACGTGGACAATGCTCATAGCGTCAATCCCGGCGTCAACGTGACGATAATCCATTGCTTGGACAACAGCGTCGTCGACTTGACCATCGGGATTATCGTTGTCCCGGCTGAGGGCGCGAACGTGACGATAACTCATACTGTGACTCCGCCGAGCGGGCACATGTTCACGCCGCTAACTAGTGCTGTCGAGCCCACTTGCTAGGCTAGCAAACCGAACGCTGGATAACTTCCTCGTTTTTTTCTCTCCTCTCTTCTGGCTAGAGACTCGAGGACAGGTAGGGATCAGTGTTTTGTGTCTTGGGACGATTTTTGATCTTGCTCCCTTTTTTCTAGAGATGGTGTAGTTCTGCTGGTCGTTTTTGATCGTTTGCACTAAGGATTGTTTCTGTTCTGAGGTATTGTTATCGTTGGAAATTGACATTTTCGTGAGGGGCTAGGGGTTTTCAAGGCGTTTCCCAGGGGATTTCAGGGGGTTTTCGGTTTTGTGCCTTGAGTGAAGGAGGGATAGGCTGGAAGCGTTCTTGACGACTCGGAGGGGTGTCGTTGGTGGTAGGTTCTAGTTTTTTCTATCCTAATTGGATTTGGGTGCCGACGCTTCCCTGGATATAGGCCTGGGGCATCTCGTGACTGATGAGATGGGTGGCTTTCCAGCCGGTGCAATGCCCCGGGATTATGATGTCTGGTTGAATTGTTGTCAAGTCTTTGATTGTTTGTGGGATGATCTTTTCGAATATTCCACCGGTTAGATGCATTCCGCCGATGAATGCATGGATTTTATCGATACCGGTTATTCGCTGGGCGTTGCGTAGGACGTTTATTACGCCGGAGTGGCTGCAGCTGGAAGCGACGACTAATCCTTTTCCGTTGATGTGGAAGACGACCCCTTGATCGTCCCAGATCCAAGGATCCAATTCCCAATTATCATCGTCCTTCTCCTCATACTGGTAGGGGAGTCCCTTCTCATACTCCGTGACACGATCGACCTGTCCAGTGACTAGTGCCTGATCGGATAGGAGGAAGCTAGGGGCTCGACTGTCAATGATCTGGACATCATTCTTTTCCAGGGCCTGACGGTCTGGTGGTGGCATATGTATTTCCTGTCCGGATGGGAACTTGATCTTCCGGTTCTTCCATGCGTCCGGATGCAATACTAACGGGAGGTTCTTCTTACCAAGGCTGTGTATGATGCCCAGTAGACCACCGTGATGATCCGCATGTCCATGTGATAAGACGATGGCGTCAAGCTCGGTCAGTTGTATGCCGAGGACTGCTAGATTATGGATTAACGTGTCGGGAGCTAATCCGGCATCATAGAGAATGGTTCGGGTGGTTCCCTTCCTTCGGACTGTGAAGAGTAGGGAGTATCCATGCTCTGCTCGTAACTGTGGCTTCCTGGACCAGTCCCAGGTCAACGTGGGCCTGATGACATTATCTGTGGAAGGGAGGAGAATGTCAATGGTGTTGTCGATGAGGATTGTTACCTCCAGTGAGTCGATGGTCTGGAGACGTAAGATGTCCGTGTAGGGGCTAGTGAACTTGAGAGAGGTGAGCCTGTTGTGCGATCGTACCGCGTTGAAGCTGATTCCGTCGGATAGGCACAATTGTTAGAGGGACCCCGCTTGGTGACAGGCTAGATTTCGAAGGCTAGGGGTACCTCGAAGATTCGCACGTTGGGCTCTGAGCCATGGGTTCTGAAGATCTGGACGGCGAATGGAACCCTACTATTCTTGCGCATTTGTTCCAGTGCTTCCCTGCTCTCCCAGAGAGTAGATATTCGGTAGAGTCCCTCCTCACTTGTATCGTGTAGGAGCATTGACCTCTTCCAGCCTGGGGGCTTTGGCTGGTTCTTTACTGAGGCGTACATTGCGAGAAACTCGGAGGTTTTTGTTTTGGAAATCTTTCCCTCAACGACGGTCATAACCTGCATGGTTTCAAGGGACGAAGCTGTTTGGCTAATAAGAAGGATGATTACGGGAATAGTTATCTTCAAATTCCCTAAAGGACTCTCAGCAGTGAGAATAGGATCCCTTGCTATGAAGGAGGGGTTCCTGGATAGGTCGGCTCAAGAGAGACCGGTTCGGATTGGCCAAGAAGAATCCTTCAAGTGCTCTACGTGTACTGGGCCTAATCGTTGTGCTGGTTCTCGTCGGGCTAATTATCTATAATGGCCTAGTACTATTGAGGAGTGATCAACAGTCAACTAGCGATCTTTCGAGTAGTCATAGTTTCGTCGTGTCTCTGGTAACCTCTGCTTGTTGGGAGGGCGTGATCGGAGGACCCTACTCTGGAGACAGGACCGTTCAGGGCTGTGGATCACGTTCCTGGCCTGTCACCGACAATACTGTGAGCGCTTCATTCCAGACAACCGATGGCTTAGGAAAGCTATCACTGATGATCATGAAAGATAGCCAGACTTGTCTTCAGAAGAACGACAGTATTGGATCGGTCAACGGGGCATGTTAAGAGATCAGCGACGCTGATAGTCCGCGATTATTCTGACGACTGTTGTGCTCTCTTGCTGACTCTCCATATGTCGAGTTTCGAAATTATTTTCCTTCGATTCATAGTGATCGAAAGGTTCACGGTAACAAAACTCTCATGGGGTTTTCCCGCTGAATAGTAGAGTTGAGCCGAGTTGCGGTTTCCAAGAGGTTCATCGTCGACATTGCCCGAGGAATTCAGAGAATCAGTGAGTCACTCGATAAGCATCTTCGGCGACGAAGCAGCCCTCCTCTTCGATTACCACGAACGACAAAACTATGGGGTCGACTCAAGCCGATTACCCACAGGCCTCGAAAAGTTTGATGACGCATTGAGAAGCCTGCTGGGAAACGGGTCCTTGGTGATCGTAAAGGAATGTTCCAAGAGGCTTCAAGAAGTCTTAGGCGTCACGATAGAGCCTTTGCCTGAAAGTTTGATGCAACTCTACAGAATAGTCTCTGAAGGCCGCAGACAAGAGAGAATCATCGCTTCGTAAGGAGACCGCTCATTAGGAGTCAAATGGGAGGAGTGGAGGAGGATGTGAGAGGCATTGTGATTCGGGCCTTCCCAAATTGGGTTAGGCCTAACTTAGCCTAGTCTTTCCCTTCTTTTCTTGAGAGTTTGAATTCAGTTGAATGATTCTATTGTTTCCGCGAGATGTCGAAATCGTTCTGTTATTGCATGCTTGGGAGATTTCAGTACAAGGATAGACTTGCTTAGCGAGCCGATTACTTCCTCGGCCCATGGGAACCATCCTGCGCTCTCGACAGCAAAGTGAGACGCCAAGGTCTTGGCAAATTTGACTACATCCGCCTCCTTCACTCTGGGCGGGATCATGTTCAAGATCAAATGGGCAGGCTTGCCAAGTGTGCTGGCAACTTCAACCATGACACTGGTCCCGAAAACGTCCTGCTGGTCGACCCTGGAGACGATAATTTGGTGGTCGCAAGCACCGATTGCGAGTAACGTGCTCGGTTCTATTCCAGGATGTGTATCGATCAGAATATGGTGTAGTCCCAAACGGTTGCCAAGTCGAGCAAGCGCGTCCGAGAAGTACTCTAGTTCGAACCCGCTCTTGATCGTTCTCATTATTTCAGATATTCTTACGCTTGCAGGTGCATAGTAGACTTCTCCACCGTTCTTCAATCCGAGCTTTTCGGTCATTCTGACTGATGCAGCCTCAATTGGAGCGACGCCGGCTAGGACATCGTTTATCGTGAATCTCAACTGTGTTGGGTCAATACCGAAGAAAGCGTGAAGTCCTGGGCCTTCAAGATCCATGTCCATCACTCCAACCCTTCGCCCCTTGAGTGCTAGGGCTACGGCGGCGTTCGCGGCGATCGTGCTCTTTCCTACTCCGCCCTTGAATGAGTGTATTGCTATTGTTCTAGCCATTCTCGTTCTTTTCCTGGGGTTTTCTCCTATCTTTCCATTCTGATGTCTTTCGTTCCAGCTGGGATTGGAGGGATTTGAAGAAGTCGTCACTCTTGACTTGGTCCGCCTGTTTCTTGACTGCTTGGACGTCTAGGGTGACTCCGCTGGAAGCGACTTTTCGCTTGACTAAGAGCAATGCGGCTGAGGCGAAGATGATTGCTACTAGCATGGGGAGTATCCACGAGTATGTGTCTAATACGGAAGCTGAGGGAATGTTTACTATGCCGAGGATTGACGCGGCGCCCGCGTTGCCGTAGGAGTCTGAGGCTGCGACTGTTATCGTCCAGGTTCCGGATGGGTCTTTTGGTCCTGGGTTGTAGCTTCCGATCCAGGCTCCGCGGGCTTGGTCATAGGTTAAGTCGAAGGGGTTTCCGATTGTTTGTCCTTTGTTGAAGATTGATGCTCTGACGCTTCCTTGGTTGTAGGTTGCTCCGTCAGGGGTCGTGACGGTTGCGGTGATGACGACTGGTTCGCTGGAGGTGTAGCTGGTCTTGGACAGGGATGCGATGACGGCGAGTTGGGCTGGGAGAACGGTGAAGGTGTTGGTTTTGATGGATGCTGGTCCAATGTTTCCGTAGCTGTCGTCGATAGTGTTCACGTCGAGGGCCGGGGAGATTGGTCCGGCTGACATGTCGAGGGGAAGCTTGTAGGACGCAGTGAATAGGTCTTGGACGGGGTCGTAGGATGCGGTGGAGAAGAATGATGTGCCGTGGTCTGTGATGCGGACTAGTGCAGTTCCGGATTGAACTGGCAGGCCGCTTGCATAGGAGGCGTGGAATCTGAAGTCTACGGTGGCTGTCCTTACTGCGATCGTTGGAGTTATGGTTAAGCTGTCAATTGTTACTCTTGTCCGATCTATGGTG